>Ga0247825_10002605_pt1 | contig 11897 bp, 8 predicted proteins | sample 13C_Vanillin_Day_FD_194413 | JGI IMG/M metagenome (GOLD analysis project Ga0247825, IMG submission 194413) | Soil microbial communities from agricultural site in Penn Yan, New York, United States - 13C_Vanillin_Day48 | ecosystem: Environmental > Terrestrial > Soil > Agricultural land | place... | reverse complement strand
GTGTGGCACACCTGACCGCGGAAATCCTCGCGGAGAACACCCTCATGCTCGCGGTCATCACCGAACAGGGCTGGACCGACGCACTGCACCACGACGGAGCAACGGTGCATTTCGACCTCGAACTGATCTCACACCAGGATTTGCACCCGCAGATACCCGGGATTCCCCAGGACGGAAACGCAGGTCGAGTCATCCGGAAAGGAAGCCTCTGAACGCCGAACCCGAATCGCAGTGGGCGACGGAGGTCGATTCCAAGGGCGAAGAGGCCGTCGGGTAGGCGCGGCTCTCTCACCGGCGTGACCGGCTAGGCCACCGGCCGAGCACCGACGGCCTTACGACGCTGCCGCACTCGCTTGTGGGTGTAGTCGGCGAGGAGCACTGCCGGAATGGCCAGGACCGCGACGACGAACCCTTCTGTGGGCGGCACCGTGTGCCCCAGAAGGTCCGCGACGGGAGTGACGAGCAGGAAGAACGCCAGTGTGCCGAGCTCGGCGAGGACCGCCCACAGAAGCAGTCGATTGGTCGTCCACCCCATCGCCCACGGCGGTCGGCTGGTGCTCCGGCACGCGAACGCGGTCCCGATCTGTCCCAGCACCACCGCCGTGAACGCGGCCCCCGACGCGGCCAGTAATGCAGAGCCGGTGGGGAACTCGCCGCCCGGCCGCCACCCTGCCACCATGAGGGCAACGAGAAACGCCGTCATCTCCACCAGCGCCTCGGTGGGACCGAGAACACCGAAGACCCTGGTGAACAACGACGTGTCCACCAGATGCCGGCGTTCCGGTGGCCGTTCGAGGACCCCCTTACTGGGCGCCTCGCCGCCTAATGCAAGGGCGGGTAGAAGGTCGGTTCCGATGTCGATGCACAGGATCTGCAGCACGCTCAATGCCAGCGGGAACAGGCCACCGGACAACCCCCACAAGGCGAATGGCGTCAACTCCGCCACGTTGTCGGTCAGATGGTAGGTGAGGAACCGGCGGATGTTGGCGTATGTGGCACGTCCCTGTTCGACTGCGGTCATGATGGTGGCGAAATCATCGTCGAGTAGCACGAGATCCGCGGCTTCGCGGGCGACGTCGGTTCCGCCCCGGCCCATCGCCACCCCGATGTCGGCCTGACGTAATGCCGGACCGTCGTTGACTCCGTCCCCGGTCATCGCCACGATGTGTCCACGGGCCTGCAGAGCCTTGGCGACGCGAAGTTTCTGTTCCGGAGACACCCGGCTGACGACTATCCCGTCGCGATCGAGGAGGGCGCCGAGGATCTGATCGTCCGCGGGCAGGTCCGCGCCCTGGACAACCATGTCGTCGGGGCCGAGCAGGCCGATCTCGCGGGCGATGGCGTGCGCCGTCGACGGATGATCGCCGGTCAGCATCGCGACTCGGATGCCGGCGCTGCGCGCCGCCGCAAGTGCCCGGGGCACGGTCGTGCGCGGCGGATCTTCCAAACCGAGCAACCCCAGCAATTCCAGATCGCGCTCGATGAGGTCGGGCGAGGCGTCGGGGCCGGGGTCGTCGAGTTCACGGCGGGCCACCGCAAGCACCCGTAGGCCTCGGGAGGCCATGTCCTCGACCGCGGAGTGGGCCTGGACGAGCAACGCCCTTCCGGCGGCGCAGCGGGGAAGCACAGCGTCGGGCGCTCCTTTGAGGAACAGCTGCCCGCGCACGATCACCGATTCACGCCGTCGTCGCGGGTCGAAACCGAAACGTCTGACCACCTCCTCTGCCGGCACCGGTGAATCCGGCGATAAGAGACGCGCCGCGAAGGCCGCGATCGCCGCCTCCATCGGATCACCGACGGGGTGCCACTCGCCGTCCTTGTGGACGATCCGTCCTTTCGAGGCCGCGACTCCGGCCCTCCCGGCTTCCGCGGCTCGAGCGATGGCCGACGGCGCGCCCGCCACCGAACCTGTCGGTTCGTATCCCTCACCGTGGACCGACACGGACCCGTCCGCAGTCCACACTTCGACGACGTTCATCTGGTTCTGGGTGAGAGTCCCTGTCTTGTCTGTGCAGATGAAGGTGGTGGCGCCGAGTGTCTCGACGGCCTCGAGGTTCCGGACGAGTGCGTCACTGCGTGCCATGCGCTGGGCTCCCATCGCGAGGGACAGCGTCACGGTCGGGAGCAGGCCCTCCGGCACCAGCGCGACCGTGATGCCCACGGCGAAGAGGAAGGCATTCGTCCAGGAGATGCCCACGAGCAACGACACCGCGAAGAAGACGGCACCGACACCGACGGAGACGAACGCGAGCGTGCGTACGATCCGCTGGATCTCCTTGTCGAGCTGGCCGGGCGGACGACGGACGGAGGTGGTCAGCGCGGCGATCCCGGCGAGACGGGTACGGGCCCCGGTCGCCGTCACGACGCCCTCGGCCTCGCCCTCGACCACGAACGTGCCCGCGAGGACTGGGGTGCCCGTCGCCCGGAACACCGGCTCGCTCTCACCCGTGAGTGTCGACTCGTCGAACGAGCACCGCTCCGACACGACCAGGGTGAGATCCGCCGGGACCCGGTCCCCGCCACCGAGCGCGACCACGTCACCGACCACGAGATCGCGGGTGTGCACGGGGCTCAGTTCACCGTCGCGTCGCACGACGATCGAGGTCGGGAGCAGTTCCCCGAGCTTGTCGGCGGCTTTTTCGGCCCGCTCCTGCTGAGCGAAGGCGAACAGTCCGTTGACGACGATCACCACGACGATGGCGATGCCGAGTTCGGGCATTCCCGCTACGAGGGCGAGAACGGCCGCGAACCACAACAACAGCGCGAAGAAATGTGTCAACTGGGCGAACAGCCTTCGCCACCAGGGCACTCGGCTCGGTGCTGGGAGCTGATTCGGGCCGTCCCGGCGCAGGCGCGCGGCCGCTTCGGAACTCTTCAGGCCACTGCGGGTGGCCGTCTGTGCTGTGCGGTCGCCGTCCACGCCGCCTCCTCGGCTCGGTTGGTCGTGTTCTCCCGAAACTGCTCCGTGGTGCGAAGGGTCAGGCGCCTGCCCAGGCAAACCGCTTGCCGATCGCCCCCACGGCAGCAGGTCCCGGATTACGCGGATCATCGAGTCCCCACCATCGTCGCCGCTGCTGTGATGGCGCCGTAGGGGAGAAGGTCCTCACCTTGGCGGGCTGCTCGAGGAGTGAGGGCGGGGACGCGGACCGGCGGAGCGTAGTGCCGTCATGTGGCGGTGGTGAACCGTCCGTTGGTCTGTTCCGGGGCGAGGTGAATGATCCGCTGCCCGCCACGTTCAGTCGAGTCCGCCGCCGTTGCCGGGGGTCGTCGGGTGGTGGCGGAGGGGAAGTCCGAGCGCGGTCCGGTCGCACACCCGCACGAGATCGGTGGCCGTGACGATACCCGTCAGGCGCTGCCCACCGTCGACGACTGCGATCAGATCCAGACCCGGTCGGAGCAGTACCGCCGTGGCCACGTCCGCCAGCAGGGCATCACTCGTCACGATGTCGGCGTCGGGCAGGGGCCGGGCGAGTGATCCGATGGTTGTCCGGCTTCGCGCCGCCGGGGCTGTCCGGGCCAGGTCACTCAGGGTGATCACTCCGATGGGGTGCATGTTCGGGTCGACGACCGGGAAGAGCCGGTGGTGGGACGACGATGCCGCGGTGGCGAGGAATCCTTCGACGGTGTCGCCCGCGGCCGCGGCGAGGGGAGTGGGTGTCATCTCCTCGGCTACGTGAAGGTCCCCGAGTCGGTGCCGTGCCGATGCGGTCATCAGTTCCACATTCGCCGCCGTGCGGAGAAACCACCCGAGCAGCATCAACCACAGCCCGCCCACGCTTCCGAGCAGTATTGCCTGTGCTCCGCCGAGCAGGATCAGCGCCAGTCCGAGGGTCCGTCCGCTCCGGGCCGCGGACGTGGTGGCAGCCAGTCGGTCGCCGCTGCGACGCCACAGGACGGCACGGAGCACCCGGCCGCCGTCCAAGGGTGCGCCGGGCAGCAGATTGAATATCGCGAGGATCAGGTTCGCAGTCCCGAGCCAGATGAGGCCAGCGGTCACGAGCGGACCGGTGATCTGTTCGACCGAGAAGGCCACGACGAGGGACGTCACACCGATGAGCAGGCTGGTGATCGGTCCGGCGAGGGCGATGTGGAGATCTGCCTGCGGATCGGGTGGTTCGTCGCGCAACTCGGACATCCCGCCGAGCAACCACAGGGTCACCCGGTCGACCGAGACGCCGTGGCGGCGTGCGACCACGGAGTGAGCGAATTCGTGTGCGACGAGAGTCAGGATGAACAGTGCCGCGGTCACCGTGCCGATGATCCAGTAATGCGACGTGGGCCGCCCGGCGAGCTGCATGGGCAATATCGACAGCGACAGCAGCGAAGCCAGCAGCGCCAGTGTCGCGATGAGCGACCAGTGCACCGAGATCCGGATGCCGGCTATCCGGCCGACGGGAATCGCTCCGCGCAACATCGGGGGACCTCCTGCTGGAAGCCGTGGTCGCCGGACGCGACCCGAACCGTTCCATTCCACCCCGGACCGGATCGGCACGGCAGGGCCATTGGTCACGTTCGCCGGGACTGCAACCGGCGCGCGGTCGATTCGGTCTCCGCACCGAGTTCGGTCAGCCGTAGGTCGCCCGAACGTGACTTCAGCGTGTCGCGTGTGCAGAAGGGATATCGGCCCGTCTAGCTGATTCCCGACAGAAGACGTCGCGGAATCTGGGCCGCCGCCGCGACTTGAGGTCCGCGCCGTGCTTTGATCCGGTTGTAGAACGCCCACAATGGTTCTGGTGCGGGAGGCAACCCGCGCCGCCTCGACCAGCATGCCGCGAGTCTGCGCACGACCGGACTTGGTGATGTGACCGTGACTGGCCGGCTGATTCCCGGACTGCCGAATCTTCGGATGCAGACCCAACTAGGCCACCAATTTCTCGGCCGAGGCGAACCACCCGAAATCACCGACGGCAGCAACCACCGACAACCCGACCACCGCATCGACTCCGGGGATGGTCATCAAGTGGCGCACCACCGGATCGGCGAACGCCTCGATCGCCAACTCGCGGTCTGCGGTGGCGAGTTCGCTGCCGAGAAGGTCCAGCTGCCGCAACAGCGCTCCGATTGCGTGATGCTCGTCCTCGGGCAGCTCCTGACGGAACAGCCACCGGCGGCCCGTCGGCGCCGAACAGATCGCTGACCGGTGGGCGCGGCATCAGATTGCGGTGCAAAATCGCCTGCAGGCCCGGCGGATGGCCGATGATCGCGTCCGCCCGATCGGTGGCCGTCGCGCAGGCCTCGCATACCGGGCGGAGTTTGCGGTTGCGGATCTGCCGGGTCAGCGTGGGATACGACAACCGGTACGCGAGCTCTTCGAGCTCGTCGCACAGGGTGCGAGCCCACAGGTGCGGATCCTCGGCCAGCCGGCAGGTGACGTACTCGACGAACGGCCCGAACGGGTCCTCACGTGGGGGTTTGCGGACGCCGGGCGTGGTGACGCCGTTGATGTAGTTGCGGATGGGTGCGACGGTTGCGTCCAGTGTGTCGGGCGATCGCGGAGATCGTCCAACCCTGCTTGTGCAGTGCGTGTACTTCCACGTCCTCCGCCCCTATCGACATGAGATGCGGGTCTCCTTCGCGGGCGCTGGTGCGTGGTCAGAGACCACCAGCATCGAAGGAGACCCGCCCTCATCGGCGGAGCCACACGGGTGAGCACTTTCGGTAAGCAGAACTGAGAATTTTCAGCGAGCGCCATCAAGCTCAGAATTTCGGGATGCGAGGTGCGCGTGCACCCAGCTTTGAGCACTCAGAAAGTGTCCGAGACACGCGAAGTATCTCGGTTCTCAGGTGCAGTCTCGGCAGATCCGCTGCTCGCTGTCGGCGAGGCGGCTGCGGTGGTGGACCAGGAAGCAAGTGGTGCAGGTGAATTCGTCCGTCTGCCTGGGGATGACGCGGACGGCTAGTTCTTCGCCGGACAGGTCGGCGCCGGGCAGTTCGAAGGACTCTGCGGTGTCGGTGTCCTCGACGTCCACCGCGGGGGACTGGGTGTCCTTCCGGCTGGCGGTCAGCTGTTCGAGGGACGTGTCCGTCGACTCGTCGGATTCGGTGACTCGTGGTGCGTCGTAGTCGGTGGCCATGACTGTTCTACCTTCACGCTCTGGGTGTTCGGATCCGCCAGGTTAAAGGGTCCGGCGGCGCGCCACACTCGCGGGGTCGGGCCGGGAGGCGGGTGCGTCGGGTGAGGCGGGCGCGTTCGTTCTCGGACAACCCACCCCAGATGCCATAAGCCTCGGTGGCGGTGAGGGCATGGGCGCGGCAGTCGGCGAGCACGGGGCAGTTGTGACAGACCTGTTTGGCGGCGTGCTCACGCTGGGCGCGGACGTTGCCGCGTTCACCGTCGGGGGAGAAGAACATTTCGGTGTCGGTGCCGCGGCAGGAGGCGCGGTGTTGCCAGTCCCGGTCGCGGGGGTGGTGGAAATGATGAGGCACAGCGGAATGGTCGCTTTCGGAGTGGAGCAGTGAGCCGATCCGTCGGCAAGGGCGGCGCGGCGCGTGGGTGTGGCCGGCGGGCCTGGGCTTGTTGCCGAGGGTGTGTGCAGGGCAGGCCGATGTGGCGGCGTGGGTGGGATGGACCTCCTTGGAAGCAACCGGGTCGGACCGGGCGCGTACTGCCGTGCAGTCTGAAAGTGTTGTGCGACATGACCCCTCGACACATCGCGGTTTCACTCCTGATGCCCGAGAGTCAGCAGTCGGGTAGCGGCAGCGACAGGCCGGGTTCCGGGACTGTAAACGGTGCGGCACCACGTCCACAGGGCGTGTCGGTGCGTTGATGCCTGGGCTCGACATCGGTGGGACCGGGACGAACCCGGAGGATCCACCCGTGCCGCCTCTCGAGAGGTGATAAAGGGTGTGCTAACGATGGTAGCGACCCGGCGCTCGATGCTGAAGGGAATCGCTCGAAAGTAACTGGCATCACATCCGCAGTCTCGTCGCGAGCATCGAGGTGACCGGCTCGGTCGGCAGTTCGGCGCTTCTCCGACGTTGTCCGAGACGGCCACGACGCGGGCGGTGCCCGGGTCGCGGGACGGCAGAGCCTGACGGTACGTCCCTGCGGCCTTCCCGTAGCGGGGGATCGCGACGAGGGGTGCCACCATCGCTGATGGACACACCGACCCGGTCTCGACCTGGGCGATGGGGGGAGGGTGAGCGCCGACGTCCCCAACCCACAGGGTTCCTGGACAGGGGAGTGGCGGCCCCGTCGCCCAGGGGAGGTCCGGCGTGCGAGTGCGGTCGGTCGACGCGGGTGGCGGAGAACGTAACACTATTGCGTGTGAATCAGATCACATGTGTGCGTGGTTGCTGACAACACCTACGCGGCCGCTCACGGCGGCGCCCCCCAAGAAACAGCGACGAAGGCAGACTTCTCATGGCAACACCCACGAACCCGACGATCTCCGTGTCCACGCCCCGCACGCTGCGGCGGCCCAGCACGATGAGCACCGCCGAAATCAAGGCGAGAATCGAAGCCATGTATGCCCAGGATCGCCGACCTGGCACTCGCACTGCTCGCTGACACACCGCTGGTGGGCCACGGAACTGAAACACCACCTCTACACCTCGACACCTCGATGGGACAGCCAGGATGGAATCGGCAGCGACGGACGCTCGCCTTTTGCTCATGGTGATCGAACGTGCCCAGAACCTGGTCGCCGTCTCCGACTACGACAGCGGTCGCCTGCGCTATCTCAACCCCGCTGGGAGGCACCTGATGGGGTTGGCCGACGAGGCCGCGGTCGGGGCGCGCAGGGCGCCGGAGTTCTTCACCGATGTCGGGGTGGTGCAGGCCCCGGAGATGGAAGCGGCCCTGCTCGAGCGGGGCCTGTGGGACGGCAGGTCGGAGTTCCGGCATTTTCTGACCGGGGAACCGATCCCGGTGACCGTGTCGATCTTCGTGGTCGAGCACACCGACGACCATCGCCCGGCGGTGATCGCCTGCATCGCCCAGGACCTGAGGACGGCGCAGGAGCACGAACAACGCCTGCACACGGCGATGGAGGCGGCGGCGTACCGGGCCCGCGAACAACAAGCTCTTGCCGAGCTGAGTCGGCTCGCCGTGGACGGTGACCTCGACGACGTACTCGCGGGCGCGGCGGACGCGGCGGCTGCGTTGATGGGTGTCAACTGCGCCGCGGTGGCCCGGGCAGGCGACCCGGGCGGCGTATTGCGGGTGCTCGCCTACCGGGGGCAACCACCCGCCCCGCAGACCTTCGCCGCCGATTCCCAACTGGGATATGCGGCCGCGGTCAACGAGACCATCGTCTGCTCCGACCGGTACGGAGAGAACCGATTCTCCACCGCCGCCATGAAGACCGGCGGATTGCGGTCCGGGGTGTGCGTTCCCATCGGCCGCGCCGGGTCGGTGTGGGGTGTGTTGACCGCGTTGAGTGCTCGCCCCCGGGAGTATTCCGATCGGGAGGTGATGTTCCTGCGCTCGGTGGCCGCGGTGCTGGCGGCGGCGGTCCGGCGCATCGAGGCGGAGGAGGCGCTGCGGTATCAGAGCGTGCACGATGTGTTGACCGGGCTACCGAACCGGGCCCTGGCACATCGGCGGATCGATGCGGCATTGGAGGCGGCGCGCGGCAGCGAGTTCAGGGTTGCGGTGTTGCTGGTCGACCTCGACGGGTTCAAGATTCTCAACGACCGGCTCGGCCATGCGGTGGGCGATGACGCCCTGATCCAGTGGGCCGAACGGCTGGAGTCGGTGGTGCGTCCCGCTGACACCGTGGCCCGGATCGGGGGCGACGAATTTCTCATCGTGTGCCCGGAGATCGCCTCGGCCGAGGACGCCATCACGGTCGCGACCCGGGTCACCGAATTGCAGGTCGGCCCCGGTTCGGGCGGGCGCGGTCTTCGGTTCACCGCCAGCGTCGGCATCGCACTCGCCGGTCCGGACGGAACCCGAGAGTCGCTGATCCGGCGCGCGGACGCGGCGATGTATCAGGCCAAGGCCGCCGGGAGCGGGTACGCCGTGGCCCCCTGACCTGAATCCCATTGCCTCTGAGTCGATTCTGCGCTGACATCGGGGTGCTGAAGGAGGGTCTTGTCGTCAGCGTGGCGGCCCGCCGTGGGAACGAGGTACCCGCACCTTGCCGTCCGCCCGGTCGGTGCGGTCCGGCGGACGATCGGACTTGCCGATGCTTTGAATGGATATGGTCGATGTCGTTCTGCGGCGCGAAGGTCCCGGACTGAACGGCGAAGACCGCCCCGAACCGACCATTGATGTCCGTCCGAGGGCGGTTTAACCTGGAGATGCGGGCCGTATCCCGTCGGGTCGAGATTAGGCAGTCCGGGATACGACTCGCCGCGGGCTTTTCGAGGAAACCGTCGGCTCAGGGAGCGGTTCCGGTCGAGTGCCCGACCGGCTGGACCGGTGCCCGACCGCGGTCGTGACTCGGTCGGGGTTCTGCGGGTTGGCCACCCAGCCCGGCGGGGATACCGGAGACCAGCATCGGAGCACCCTCGGCCTGCTCGATCACCGCCCGTGATTGCGCGTCAGCTGACCGGTGTCGTCGTGCAGGCGGTCCAGGACTCGGGCGACGCGCGGGTGATCGTCGGGATGCTTGTGGGCCAGCAGCAGTTCGGTGGTCAGGGTCACCTTGCCGGGTTGGTAGCCGTGCATCCGGGCGACGGCGTCGGTCCATTCTTATCGCTGCCCGGTCAGGAAGAACCGGAAGCTGCCCACCCGTTGCGCGCGTCGAATGGACGGTCGATTTCGGGCTTGCCGGGCAGGGTCTGTTCTGGGTTCGACGACAATTGTGGGGCGAGCCGTTGACAGGTTCGACACGAATGGATGGAGGGAAGGCTAGTTTCGTCCCGTTCCGCCGTCGGGATCGAGTGTGCAGATCGTTCGTCCGGTGGTTGCTCTGGGGGTGATGTCCTCAGATGGTGTAGCGCAGCAGAGATACGCCGTTCGGGAAGCCGCGGGCCTCCACCAGCTGCAGCGTCGGCAACTCGTACCCGTCGGGGAACAGACGTCGTCCCCGACCCTGGACAGCGGGGTACACGAACAGCCGGTACTCGTCGACCAGGCCAGAGACGATCAGGGCGTGGGTCAGCGTGATGCTGCCGGTGACCACGATATCGCGGCCCTCCTTCCCCTTCAGATCCCGCACCTGGGTGATCCAGTCGCCCGTGAGCACGGTCGAGTTCCGCCATTGGGGGTCGGCCATGGTCGAGGAGACGACGTACTTGTGGATCTGGTTCAGCTCGTCGGTGATCCCCGTCTGGTCGTCGGTCTGTTGGGGCCAGTAGCCGCGGAAGTCCTCGAACGTCTGCCGACCCAACAGCATCGCATCCGCGTGCTCGGACTGCCGGCGGGTCGCCTCGCGCAGTTGCGGATCCTGGTCCGCGGGATCGAACCAGTCGCCGAGCATCTCGATGGAGCCGTCGAGGGTGATGTTCTGGGTGATCGCGAGTGTCCTCATATCAAGTACTGACCCCGCTTCGGCCGGAAAATCATCGCCAGCAGAAAACAGCCCCACCCGTGCCGTTGCGATCCAAGCACTGACGGCCCTCGACTTCATCGCGGCGCGAGGGGCGTGTCTGGGCTTCAGGTCGACCGGCATTCTGTGATCGGCCATCCATCGGGTCGTCATCTGGATCGGGTGAACTGGGCCTTGGACGGTTCTTCCACCCGTGCCCCGGGCGATATCTGTCTGCGCGAAAGGCTCCCGGGCGGTGGATGGTTACTGACTCAGCCCGCCTGAGTCTGAATCAGGTCGGTGAGGACAAACACGTGTCAACCCCGATCGCTGCCCCGGCCAGTAGCAGTATCCACCACATCAGGTCTGTGTCGGAGAGCGCGGCGTCCGACGTCGTCGAAGTCGGATTCAAGAGCTAGCCACGAAGGGCGAGACAGCGGTCTACGCGTCCACACTCGACCACGTGATTGCTCCCGTTCGGCGAGATCGGTCGGTGGCAGATTCTCGATCCCGGACTCGCATCGGAGAAGGCAGTCCGCTTCCGTCAAGAACCTCCAAGCCCACTGCACCAGCCTACAAAGCAACTCTGGGAAGAATTCGTTGGTGTCCGGGGCGTGGGGATGCCATGGTGCTCGGTGAGGAGGTTTTCACGCCGTTGAGCGGGCGGGTTTGCACTTCGAGCAGATGGCGTAGATCGTATTCAGCAACGGCCACCAGGAAGCGGCCTCTCGAGAAATATCAGAGAAATATCAGGAGTTGGCCGATTTCCCGAACGGCTGAAACGAAAGCCGGATTTCCTGGCCCACAATTGGATGGCTGTCTGGTTCAGGCCTCGTTCCGGAAACACGCAGATACGCGTTCCGCCCCGAGAGATGCGGCTCGATATCGCTGATCCGGATCGGAGTGACTCGGCCTGATGGATACCGCCGGACCTGAAGTGCAATTCTAAAGCCTGTCGTCGCTGCGGCCAACCAATGTTGTTAATTGCCAAGGTAAGCCGCGCTCGTTCTGCCTGAAGCTTGGGGCGTCGTGAGTGTGGAGCTTCAAGAGGACCGTGACTTCCTGCCCAGATCGGCGATGAGCTGGGGACGGTGAATTGTCAGTTCGGGTGAGCTTCCTGATTACCGGGAGAAGCCGCCTGCCGTTACTGTGTGCGTTCGACGGTTGCCCGGCGAAGAAGGAGACACATGGCGGTATCACCGAGGGGTTCAGAAGGTTCGGCGAGGAAGACAACAAGGGAGATTCGTGAGTGGGCTATCGGGGCGGGGCGCGAGGTGTCTTCTCGCGGCCGGATCTCGGCCGAGCTCGAGCAAGCCTTCCATGACGCTCAGGCGAAGAAGGTTCAGACAAAAACGCCGCCGGTAAAGAAGACGGCCGTGAAGAAGCGGGTCGCGCCGAAGGCGCCGGTCACGAGGACGGCCGTGAACAAGGCTCCGGCGAAGAAGTCGTCCAGGGAGATTCGTGAGTGGGCTATCGGGG
>Ga0247825_10002603_pt1 | contig 11898 bp, 9 predicted proteins | sample 13C_Vanillin_Day_FD_194413 | JGI IMG/M metagenome (GOLD analysis project Ga0247825, IMG submission 194413) | Soil microbial communities from agricultural site in Penn Yan, New York, United States - 13C_Vanillin_Day48 | ecosystem: Environmental > Terrestrial > Soil > Agricultural land | place... | reverse complement strand
CCCCAGCGCCTCCACCTCGACGTTCTCGGAGGCCGTCTTGTCCTCCACGGCCTCCACGCGCGCCTTGAGGTAGGGGGCCTCCTGCACCAGCTCCAGCACGCGGAAGCGCGCCAGGCCCTGGACGACGAGCGAGTAGTTGTCCTCGCCCATCTTCAACAGCTTCACGATGCGGGCCACGGTCCCCATGGTGTAGAGGTCCGACGAGCCCGGATCCTCCTCCTCGGCCTCATCAAGGACGCGGTGCGCGATGACCTGGTCATCGCGCACCGCGTCCTTGATGAGGGCGATGGTCTTCTGACGGCCCACCGCCAGCGGGAGCACGCCCCCCGGGAAGAACACGGAGTTCCGCAGGGGCAGGATGGGGAGAACCTGCGGAATGTCCTCCTTGTTGATAAGGCCCGGAGGCGCCATGGCCGTCGGCATGGCGCTGGCGGCGGAGCCTTTCTTCTTGTCGTCAGACATTTCGTTCGACCCTCAAAGCGCCCGACCATATGTCGGGCTGTTGATTACAAGCTGTTCTTCTGTGCCAGTTGACCCAACGTAGCAACCAAAACGCCCGTGGCAAACGCGGAGTGCATTTTTCCGGGTGGGAATTCGCCTGCCAGACGATTGTCGCGCAGCCTGGACAGGTGGGGCATGCTGCACCCCTGACCTTATTCTGCTGAGGCGCGGCCCGGCGTGCCGCACGAAGTGGAGGGAGCGCATATGAGGGCCCGAAAGCCTGCCCGTTCCATGTTGCTGGCTGCTGCCCTGGCTTGCGGGGTGGCGTGCAGCTCGCCGGTGGATCAGCCGGGCTCTACGGTGCCCGGCAAGTGCCAGGCGGAGACCCCCGTCATCGCCGCCCAGAAGACGGACATCCTGTTCGTCATCGACAACTCGAATTCGATGAGGGAGGAGCAGGACGCCATTGCCAGGGAGCTGCCCGCGTTCGTGGAGGAGCTGCGCCAGGGGGGCGGGTTGACGCAGGACTTCCGGGTGGGCGTGATCACCACGTCTGTGTACCGGAGAACGTTCGTCAATAACCGCGAGGAGTATCGCGAGTACCCCGAGGAGTCCGGGAAGCTCAGGCCTGTCCCCACAGCGAGCGGGGGAGTGAGCAGCGAGCGCTTCATCGAGAGCAAGGACCCGGAGCTGGTGGAGAAGTTCAAGCGGCTGGTGCAGCAGGGGGTGAGCGGCAGCGGCCAGGAGTCACCCTTCGAGGCGGTGAGGCTGGCGGTGGCCTCGCAGGTGGCTACCACGCCGCTGGCGCAGGGGGGCAACGGGGGCTTCCTGCGGGACGGGGCTCGGCTGCTGGTGGTGGTCGTCACGGACGAGGAGGATTGCAGCTCCACCCAGCGCCCGCCGCCTGTCACGCTCACGGAGGACACCTCCAGGGACTTGTGCTCGGAGCAGGCCGCGTCGCTCACGTCCGTGGAGGAGTACTTCAACGCCTTCCAGAGCTTGCGGGATGGCCAGGGCGCCTCGCGCGAAGTGATCTGGGCGACCATCGGCCCAGTGGGGCTGACCGACAAGCGGGCCGAGCTGGTGAAGGACGTGACGTCGCAGGGGACGTTCGTGCGCAACGCGGACTGTCCAACGTCCTATGGTCCGGGCTACCGGCACCGGGCCATGTCGGAGCGCTTCGACAGCGAGCTGCGGAACCTGGACTCCGTCTGCAAGCCGAACTACCGCGACACGCTGGTGGCCATCGCGGAGCTGGCGGCCGTGTCGCAGAGCATCGAGGTGATGAACCTGCCGGATCCGCAGCTGGCGCGGGTGGAGATCACACGCGCGAATGGCTCGGTGCAGGTGTGCAGCGTGGCGGGAGGCAGCCTGCGCTACGATCCGTCCGGCGAAGGCCGCCCCGCGCGCCTCTTCTTCCAGGGCGATTGCACGCGCCGGGCGGATGACACGTCCGTCGAGGTGAAGCTGTTCTGCGTGGACTAGGCGCTCCGCCCGCCGGGTTGGCCTTCGGCTGGGGAGTGGCCTGGTGACCGGGGCCTTTTGGCCCATGGCGCGCGGAGATCCAGCCTGGGAGGTTGGATCTTGGCGACGAGGGAGAGTGATCCCGCGAGGATCGCGTGGACCCTGGCTGCGCGGACGAGACCACCGCACCAGGTCCTTTGTGCCGGCTGTCAGATCCATGAGCATACTGAACGAGCGTGTAGATCAGCTCAGCCCGGAGAAGAAGTGATGAGCGCGATGGCGGAACAGCGATCGGGAGCAGTGGTGGAGCAGCTGCGCGAGCGGATCCGCCAGCTCCAGGCCGCGCCCCGGAGCTATCTGGCCACGCTGCGCACCGAGGTGGAAGAGGTGGATGCGCTGCTGCCCTCGGGCGGGTTCCCGCTGGGGCAGGCGGTGGAGCTGTGCGGTGAGGCTGCCTCGGGGCGCACCAGCCTGGCCCTGCGCGCTGTGGCGGCCGCTCACCGGGAGCGTCGGCTGTGCGCCTGGGTGGATGGACCCAAGGAGCTCTATCCGCCCGCCGCCGCGGCCATGGGCGTGGATCTGTCCCGGTTGCTGATCATCCGCCCCAAGGAGCCCTCCCAGCTCGCGTGGACGGCGGTGCAGCTTGCCCGGAGCGGCGCGTTCGCTTGTGTGGTGCTGGATCTCAATCAGGGCCTCGGGGCAGGGGCTTCGGGTGGGAAGTCCTCGGGCGTGCGGCTGTCCCTCGCGGAGGGGAAGAAGCTCGCGGATGCAGCCTTCCGTGGCGGGAGCCTGCTGCTGCTGCTGTCCTCTCCGAGCGCTCCCGCGGATGGCATGACGCGCATGCGGACAGAGTCCCTGGGCCCGGAGGGGCTCGCGGTGGAGGTGGTGCGCAGCCGCCAGGGTGGGCTCGGGACGCGCGCCGTGCTGCCGTGGAGCTCGCTCTACCCGGCGCTGGGGCCCGAGGACGAGGAGTCCATGCTGCTCGCGGGCGAGGCGCCGCGCGGGGAGGAACTCGTCCCGGGCTTCTATCGAGAGCGCTCCTGGGAGAAGCGCAATGGATGCGGGATTCTGGGCCAGCGCCCGGGACGTGATGCGCCGATGCAGTCCATGAGCTCCGTCATGAAGGCGGGCATGGCCTCGCGCTGAGGCGGGAGGAGGCAGGAGGGGCTCATGCGGCTGGGGTATCTGCACCTCTCGCGCTTCCCGGCGCAGCGCAAGGTCATCGAGGTACCCGCGCTGGCGGGAAAGCCCTTCGTGCTGGAAGAGGAAGTACGGAGCGCGCGGAGGGTGGCCTTCGCCTCGACGAGCGCCCTGAAGGCCGGAGTGCGGCCGGGAATGACGCTGACGGCGGCCACCGCGTTGGATCCATCACTCCAGCACTTCCCCTACAAGTCCGAGGACGAGCTGCGCGCGTTGACGTCCCTGGGCGAGGCGCTCATGTGCGTCGCGCCGGGCTTCCAGCTCGCCGCGCCGGAGGGGATGTGGTTCGACGCGAGCGCGGCGCACCTCTTCGGAGGCGAGGAGGGGCTGTGCCTGCGGGCCCTGGAGGTGTGCTCGGGCCATGGCTACCGGGGCAGGGCAGTGGTGGCCTCGGAGCTGTTCACCGCGCGCACGCTGGCCCGTCATGGCACGCGGCCCGTGCAGGTGGTGCCGGAGGACGCGAGTGCCCGCGCGCTGGCGCCGCTGCCGCTCACGGCGCTGGAGGGCTCGGAGCGTGAGGCCTTCGCGGCGCTCGGGCTTCGCACCTTGGGAGAGGTGGCGGCGCTGCCCGCGGGCGCGGTGGCGGCGCGTGGTGGCTCGGCGGGCCTGCGCGCGCACAAGCTGTGCGGAGGAGGGGATGATACCCCCTTCGTCGCGGCCACGCTGGAGGAGGTGCTCGAGGAGCGGATGACGCTGGACTGGCCCGCCGAGTCCTTCGAGCCCCTGCAGTTCGCGCTCAAGACGCTGCTGGATCGGCTCTGTGCGCGGCTGGCTGGGCGGAGGCGGGCGGCGGTGCGGCTGCGCTTCACGCTGAAGCTGGATCCCACGGGACAGGTGGAGCTGCCGCTCACGCTGGCTCGGCCCGCGGCGCGCGCGAAGCTGTTGCTGGATCTGGCGCGCCACCAGCTGTCCGATCTGCGGGTGGAGAACCCGGTGGCGGGCATCTCCGTTCTGGTGGAGGAGCACAGCGAGGATCGAGGTCAGCAGCTCGTGCTGGGAGATACGCCCGAGGGCGATGCGGCGCTGGAGGTGGTGCTGTCGCGGCTGGCCACGACGCTGGGCGAGGAGTCGCTCTTCTCCGCCTCGCTGGAGGCCGTGCACCGCCCGGAGCAGGCCTACGCGGCGCGGGCCTTCCATCCTCCTGCCTCCGCGCAAGGCATGGCGGGGGAACTGCTGCCGGAGGCGGAGGTGGAGGTGCCGGTGGAAGAGGCGCTGAAGGAGCGCCCTTCGCGGCTGCTGGAGCAGCCGGCCACGCTGGATGCCGAGGTGGCAGAGTCCGGCGAGCTGCTCTCGGCGTGGCTGCTGGGCAAGCGGCGCCGGGTGATGGCGATGGCGGGTCCCGAGCGTCTGGGCGGCGAGTGGTGGGCCCAGGAGCCCTACAGCCGGGACTACTACCGGGTGCACTTCGAGGGGCTGGGCCCGGCCTGGGTATTCCGGGATGCGCGCGACGGCCGCTTCTACCTCCAGGGCCTCTTCGATTGAAGTCAGGATTGCTGCGAAGAAGGCTCCTGGCCGCCCTTGGGCCCTGGCACCCCAGCAAGCGAGACAGGGTAGAGAGCCATGTGCCCGAGCTTGTGGTGATACACCGCGAGAGAGCGCTGGCCCGCCATCAGGATGATGGCCTGAGGGGAGGCTCCCGCATGGCTCTCGAACCAGGCCTTCGCTTCCTCGTGGGTATTGAAGGAAGCCACCGCCGCAGGAGTCCCTCCGTTCATCAGGGTTTCAAGGTGGTACTCCAGGACCGGCGAACGGATGAGCCTGCGGAGGTTCTCCTCACGGGAGTAGACGACGTGGTGGTACTGGTCCCCGATCAGCACGTGGGTGCCATCGGGCGGCTCGGGGTGATTCTGCAACCAGGATTGTGCCTCCTCGTGAGTCTTGAACGACGCCACCACGGGAGGGAGGGCCGCAGCCTCGCTCTGCCGGAGATAGTCCATGAAGGCGTATCTCTGGCCTGTCGAAGTGATGAAGAGCATTGCGTCGATGGCGACCGCAAGGAGTTCCTGCTCTTCGGCGGACGAGGCTTCTGCTCGAATCCGCCCCAGGAGATCCATGACGCGCAGGGGTAACTCGTGTGCGCTCGGTCCACGCGTGCTCAAGGTTGCCCTCCGGGCGTGGCTACGGAAGCCACGAGCACGGCGGGCGCGAGCACAAGGAGACCGGCTCCAGCCGAAGCCACCACGCTGAGTGTTGGTGCGAGGAGTCTCTCCAGGTTCATGCCGACCTTCGCGCTGATGGATGCGGACGATACCGCTGACGGTAGCACGGAAGGAGGGCGGGGAGCCCGGGGCGCTCAGACGTCCTGGGGCGCGGTGGCCTTCATCGCCGCCTTCACCTTCGCGCGCAGCGCCTGCTTGCGCTGCTTGAACTGATCCTTCTGCGCGTCGGTGAGCTGGCCCCCGCTGGCCTGGCGCTGCGCCTGGAAGTCATCGCGGAGCTGGCGAGCCTCGGCCTTGAACTGATCCGCCTGGGCCTGGGTGAGCCGGCCTTTCTCCACTGCGCGATCCAGCCGGTGCTCCATGCGCGCCAGCTTGCGGAACTTCTTCCCTTCCTTGCCGCCGTGGCACTCGCCCCCGTGGCGCTCGTGGCCTTGGTACGCGGTGTCCTGGGCGGCAAGGGCGGGGAGGGTGAGCAGTGAGGCGAGGGTGGCGGACAGCACAGCGGTCTTGAAGCGCATGGTGTGGATCTCCTCAGGGTGTCTGAGGAGAGAACCCCGAGACCGCTGAAAGGTTAAGCCGCGCCCTGGCGCCACCCTCACCCAGGGAGGATCTGCTCACCAGGGGCAGTCGACGACTTCCACGGTGCGCGTCACGGGCACGGCGCTGTTGCCGCCGCCGTCCGTCACGTTGTAGCTCACCGTGTAGGTGCCCTCGGCCCAGGCATTCACCTCGCCTGCTCGCCACGGCATCAGGTTGCTGTAGCACCCATCCACCGCATCCGCGCCGGGATCGTTCCAGAAGGTGTTGCACGTGTGCACCATGTGAGCGGGCCCTCTGAGCGTCACTACGGGCGCCGTCCGATCATCCACGAGCACCGTGCGGGAGGCGTTCGCCTCCCCCGCGCTATTCCACGCGGCGTAGGAGACCGTGTAGCTGCCCTCGTAGCGCAGGTTCGGGCCCGGCCCGGACGAGTCAGCGCCCGTGTTGTACGCGTGCACCTGGACCGGGTTGCCGCACCCGTCGGTCGCCGTGGCGCCCGGATCGCTGTAGGTTGCGCCAGGCTGGCACTCCAGGACCAGCTCCGGGCCTCCGTTGACCACGAGCACCGGCGCACCCGGCACACACTCGTCAGGCTGGGGATCGTCCACAAGCCGTAGCTTGATGCGATCGTTGTTCGTCACTGCATCGTGCTGAGGGTAGCTCACGAGGAAGCGGCCCTGGCCCGTCGAGGCGATGCCGGTGCCGAGCGCCGTGGAGGCGTTGATCCCCGAGAGGGACAGCTCCGCGCCCGCCACCGCTCCATTCGAGGGGGCAACTCGCGCGCTGAACAGCCCCCGGCCTCCGGGGCGATTGCTCTGCCAGGCGACCCGGTAGTCCGTGCCGTCGAACGTCACGGCGGGCAACCCCCCGGGAGAGGCGCTCATGGAGAGGGATGCGCTGTCGAGCATCGCCCCATCCGAAGCCCTCACCCGCGTGCCGCGCAGCACGCCGCCCGAGCCCAGCCAGCTCACCAGGAACTGACTCCCGGAGGAGGCCACCACAGCGTTCTGGCCGCCACCGGCGATCGGGATGGGCGTGGAGTCGAGCACGGCCCTCGTGGTGGCGTCGACGCGCACGCCAGCGACGCCGGAGCCGGAGAACGTCACCAGGTAGCGGCCGTCGCCATAGGCCACGCTGGGCTTTGCGCTCCCATAGGCCGGGGAGAGGAGGAAGGCATACTGGTCGGCGGTCCACCCATTCGACGGGTTCACCCGGATTCCCAGCACGCCCGTTTGGAGCGAGTAGTTCGAGTAGTACTCTCCCGACCACACCACCAAGTAGTTCGTCCCATCAAAGGCGACAGCGGGCCGGTACGAGGCCACCGGATTCATATACGGCGGCGCGGGGGGCATCTGGACGATGCTGAGCATCTCCGCAGAACCGACGACGGCGCCATCCGAAGCCCTCACTCGCACTCCGTAGATGCGCGAGGGAGACCGAAGCAGGTTCTCCCAGACCACCAGGAAGTGGGTCCCGTCGAAGGCCACAGCGGGGTTGGTGTTGTGGCCGGGATGGTCGAGGCGGATGGGCTCCGCATCCAACAGGGCACCATCCGAGGCCCTGACCCGCATGGCGCGGATGTTGGGGGGAGCGGCATAGTCCTGGACCCAGACCACAAGGTACATGCCATTGCCTGCCGCGATAGCGGTCTGGCTCTCTCCGGGAGAGTACGAGACGACGCTCGCGGGCAGCTCGGACGAGACGACGAGAGAGTCCGTGGATGTGTTGCCCGGCGTCTGTGGCTCCGAGGGCTCCGAGGGCGCTGCCGGGCCGCAGCCGCCGAGGACTCCCAGCGCGGCCAACAGCGCCAGAGATCCTCCCAGGCGGATGCGATCCTGAACTCTCCTGCGTGCGTGTGGAGCGGCCTCACTTCCCGCGACTGCGCCAGGTGCTGACCCGATGGTGTTCATATGCGCGGTGACCTCCTCGTTAAGGGGAGGCGCATAATACCCCAATTCATGTTAATCAGGAATAATAGGAAAAGTCCCTACACCCCCTTACGCCAGCCTCATCGTCTCTTTCCGCAGCTCTGTCTTTCTTCGTCCACCTATGCGCAGAGTCTGCGCTCATGCACCTCTCTCTCGTCACGGCCTCGGTCTTCGTTGCGCTCCTGAGCGCCACGTCAGCCTTCGCCCAGTCTTCACTCGCCAAGGATGTGGATCGCCAGGCGGCCAAGGTGGAGGCCCAGGTGGTGGCGTGGAGGCGCGATCTCCACCAGCACCCCGAGCTCTCCAACCAGGAGAAGCGCACGGCGCAGCTGGTGGCCGAGCACCTCCGCCGTCTCGGCCTCGAGGTTCGCACCGGCGTAGGCGGCACAGGCGTCGTGGGGGTGCTTCGCGGTGGCCGTCCGGGACCCGTTGTCGCGCTGCGCGCGGACATGGATGCGCTTCCGGTGACGGAAGAGGTGGACGTGCCCTTCAAGTCCACCGCGCGTGCTCAGTTCAATGGGCAGGAAGTCGGTGTGATGCACGCCTGTGGGCATGACCTCCACGTCGCCATTCTCATGGGCGCGGCCGAGGTGCTCGCCAACATGCGCGCCACGCTGCCGGGCACCGTCAAGTTCATCTTCCAGCCCGCCGAGGAGGCTTCGGGCACGGGCCCAGGCGGCGCGGTGGCCATGATCCGCGATGGAGTGCTCGAGAACCCCGCACCCGCCGCCATCTTCGGCTTGCACGTCTTCAGTGGAGCCCCAGCGGGCGACGTCTTCGTGCGGCCGGGAGGAGTCATGGCCAGCTCCGATGGACTCTCCATCGTCGTGCGTGGCCGCCAGACACACGGCGCGATGCCGTGGTTCGGAGTGGACCCCATCGTCGTCGCGTCGCAGATCGTCCTCGGGCTCCAGACCGTGGTGAGCCGGCAGGTGGAGCTCACCACCAGCCCCGCCATCGTCACGATCGGCAGCGTCACCGGCGGAGTGCGCGGCAACATCATCCCCGATACCGTGACCATGCAGGGCACCATCCGCACCTTTGACGAGGACATGCGCAAGAAGATCCACGAGCGCGTGCGCCGCACAGCGGAGGGGATTGCGCAGAGCGCGGGCGCCACGGCGGAGGTGCAGATCACCGCCGGCAATGGCGTCACCTCCAACGATCCCGCCCTCCTGGAGCGCATCCGCCCCACCGTGGAGCGGATCACAGGCAAGGCCGTGGCCCCCGGCAAGCAGACGACCACGTCCGAGGACTTCTCCGCCTACCAGCAGCGCATCCCCGGCGTGTTCTTCTTCCTAGGTGTCACACCCCCGGGGCAGGACATGCAGAGCGTCCCAGCCAACCACTCGCCCCGCTTCTTCGCGGACGAGCGCGCACTCCCCGTGGGGGTGCGGCTGCTCTCCCACCTGGCGGTGGACTACCTCTCGCGCCGTCCTTGATAGAAAGGCTCGCACCGGCGTAGCGGGTGCGGGGCATGCGCCTGGGGTGGGACTACTGGCTCGGCGTACCACCTTGGCAACAGTGGCCGAACCAGGCAGTTGCCTTGAACTGGACGGTTCGGTGTGGCAGCGTGCACCCGCTTTCCACGTGCTCTGACAGGGGTTTGCATGCTGGCCAGGAGGTGGCAGCAGGTCTCGGACAGCTGGGGTGGATCCGTCGCGCGGGTAGCGCTCATGGCGGGGTTTGCGGTGTGGCTGGGTGCGTGCGCGCACTCGCAACCGCCAGCCGAGCCATGCAAGGAGCCACCCCCCATCGCCGTTCTCCTCGAGGCCAGTGAGCGCCTCAACCCGGACGACAGGGGCAACTCCCTGTCGACGATTGTCCAGGTGCTCCAGCTCAAGGACATCCGCCGCCTGGAGGCGGCGGAGTTCCAGGATGTGTGGCAGCGTCCCAAGGAAGTCCTCGAGGACGATCTGATCGCATCCGATGAGCTGACGCTCCAGCCGGGTCAGTCGTTGACGCGGCAGCTGGCACGCGATCCGAAGTCGACCTACATCGTCGTACTGGGCGTCTTCCGCCGGCCCGCGGGCCAGGTGTGGCGCTCCATCTTGCGGCTGCCGGAGGTGACTCCCGAGCTCTGCGCCGCTGCGAAGAAGCCGGGGCCACAGGCGCCTCCGCTTCATTTCTATCTCGAGGACTATCGGGTCGAGGCCCGGGGCCGGGCGGAGGGGCGAGGATGAAGATTCCTCAGCGTGTCGTGTGGTCCGAGGGGATGTTCATGAATCCCCAGCACATGCAGCAGGCGGACCTGTACCATGAGTCCCTGGTGTCGGCCCGGCTGGGGGCCATGACGCCCTATGACTGGGGCGTGGTGGAGATGGAGGTGGACGACAAGGCGTTGGCGGCCGGCCAGTTCCAGCTGCTGCGCTTCTTCGGGATCCTCCCGGACGGGCTGCCTCTCACCTTCGAGCGTGGCCAGCCCGAGGAGCCGCCCGCCCGCCCCATCGAGGAGCACTTCGGCGCCTCCAAGAAGTCGCTGGACGTCTACCTGGGCGTGGCGCGCGAGCGTGACGGCGTGGCCAGCTATGGCGAGCCGAACGGCTCCACTACGGCCCCGCGCTTCAGCGTGGTGAACCGCTCGGTGGCGGATCTGATCACCACCGAGTCCGTGTCCGCCGTGGCCTTCGCGCAGCGAAACATCCGCTTCCTCTTCGGCACCGAGCCGCGTGAGGACTACGAGGTCATCAAGATCGGCGAGCTGGTGCGCGACAAGACGGGCGCGGCGGTGCTGGCGCCCTCGTACATTCCTCCGTGCCTGCGCATCTCCGCCTCGGCGTACATCCTGGCCAACCTGCGCAACCTGCTGAAGTCCATGCACGGCAAGCAGCGCGAGCTGTCCGACACGCGCCGCCACCGGGACGAGGCCTCGCTGGAGTTCACCGGCGCGGATGTGACGAAGTTCCTGCAGCTCAGCGCGCTCAACGGGCTCATCCCCCAGGTGGCCCACGCGGTGGAGGCGGCGGACATGTCGCCGCAGTTCCTCTACCTGCTGCTGTGCCAGGCCGCCGGGCAGCTCTCCACGTTCTCCGCGGACTCGGATCCGGCCAACCTGCCGAAGTTCCAGTACACCAACCTGCGCGCCACCTTCGAGGGGCTCTTCCAGCGCCTGGAGGGGCTGCTGCGCTCGGTGGCGCTGGAGCAGTCCGTGGCCATCGCCCTGGAGTCCCGCAAGGACGGCATGCACCTGGGGCGGCTCGAGGACGAGCGGCTCTTGAAGTGCACCCACTTCATCCTCGCGGTGCGCGCCGATCAGCTGCCCGAGCAGCAGACGGCCGACCAGCTCCCGGCGCTGGCCAAGATCGCCAGCTGGGACGAGATCCACAATATCATCCAGGCTGCCACCCCGGGCGTGCCGCTCGAGGTGACGTTCCGGCCTCCTCCGGAGATCCCCGTCAAGCCGAAGGTCGTCTACTTCTCGCTCGACATCTCGGACCGCTACTGGAAGGACGCCATCAAGGATCAGACGCTCGCCATCTACCTGCCGCAGCCCTTCGATCCCACGCGCACCAAGCTGGAGCTGATGGCCGTGCCCGGGAAGAAGGAAAGCAGCAGGGGACGCTAGGGCCGCTGATCGCAGGAGAAGGCAAGGATGGACAGGCTGAACCTGATCACCAAGGACTGCTTCGGCGCGCTGCTGCAGATCCGCCAGGCCGACCCTGGCTCGCTGCCCGCGCCCGAGCAGGTGCAGGATCGCCTGCGCCGCTTCGTCAGCGACATGATGCGCAACGCCCGGGACGAGGGCCTGCCGCAGCAGGACGTGGACGACATTGCCTACGCCATCGTCGCGCTGGCGGATGAGCTGGCGCTGAGCAAGTCCGACGAGTTCCGCGACTACTGGCTCTCCAACCTGCTGCAGTTCCAGTACTTCAAGGAGAACCGCGCTGGCGAGGGCTTCTTCACCAAGCTCTCGGACATCCGCAAGGATCCGCGCCGCACGGAGGCGCTGCGCGCCTACTACCTGTGCCTCATCTTCGGCTTCCAGGGCCGCTACCGCGTGCGCGGCGGCGAGCTGGAGCTGATGCAGCTCGTCGAGCAGATCCAGCGGGATCTGGCGCCCTCGTTCAAGTTCGACACGGAGACGCTGTCGCCCAATGGAGACAGGCCCGCCGGCAACCTGAAGGCCGCCAAGCGGACCCTGCCGCTGCTGGCCATCTCCGGAGGCG
>Ga0247825_10002601_pt1 | contig 11899 bp, 10 predicted proteins | sample 13C_Vanillin_Day_FD_194413 | JGI IMG/M metagenome (GOLD analysis project Ga0247825, IMG submission 194413) | Soil microbial communities from agricultural site in Penn Yan, New York, United States - 13C_Vanillin_Day48 | ecosystem: Environmental > Terrestrial > Soil > Agricultural land | place... | reverse complement strand
AGGGCGCCTCCGATCCCGACGCGCCGGCGGAAGCGCCCCGTGCCGAAGCGCCCGTGGCCGAGGCACCCACCATGGAGTCGGAGGCGCGGCGGATCTTCGGCAGGCGGCGGGTGGCCACGGCGCCTGGCGTCGGCCCGAGGGCGGTGCGGCCGCTGGAGACGTACCTGCCGGACCGATCCCAGGTGTGCGTGCCTACGGAGAAGCCCCCAGCCGATTCGACGGCTCCGGTTCAGTACGGCACGGTGGTCGGTCGCATCTTCCGCGAGGACGGCGGCGGCCCCCTTCCCGGCGCCCACCTGCAGATGCTGGGAACGCCCTATACCGCGTTCACCGACAACCGGGGCGAGTACCAGTTCCGCTTCGACCTCTCCCTGATGGACAACTGCCGCACGCAGTACGTCCGGGTGTCGGCGAAGGGGTACGAATCACGGCTGCTGGTGCTGATGGTAGGACAGAACGTGCGGAGCGAGGACGTCCACTTGGAGCGGCGATCGCGCTGGCCGGGGCTGTAGCGTTGTCACCCTGACCGAAGTGAAGGTGACCATATCGAGCATGGCCCTTTCGCGGCGCTTAGGGTGACAGCAGCACGAGCACCAGCGCTGCCGCCGCGAGCACGGCAGCGGCGACCGCGATCCAGAGCGGAGCCCGAGACGAAGCGGGCCGTCTCTCCTGCTCCATCACCGCGGCCTTCGCCGCCGCCTGTCCCCGTTCCAGCTGGTCCAGCCGCTCGGCCACCAGTCCCATCTCCGCGCGCAGCTGCTCCTGTCCCTCGGCCATCTGCTCCAGCAGGCCCGCGGCCTGACCGACCGGGGCAGGCAGGTCGAAGAGTGACTGCGACATCACGCTCTCCGCCGCGAGCACCTCCTCCATGCCCTGGATGAAGTGCCGCTGGTGGATCCGCTTCTGCGCGTCCGGCCCCGGCTCGGTGGTGGCGATTTGGGCCGCTTTGAGCACGGCGTTCTTGATGTCGCCTCCGCTTCGGGAATACCGCTCGGCGAGCTCGCGGAAGTTGACGTCGTCCGCCAACGGGGTCTTGCGCGCGTGGAGCTGGACCTGCCAGATCCGCTCCCGCTCCTCCGTGTTCGGCATGTCGAACCGGATGTGAGTGCGGATCCGCCGCTCGAAGGCGGGATCGATGTTCGCGGCCAGGTTGGTGGCGAAGATCACCACGCCGTCGAAGTTCTCCACCTCGTGGAGCAACACGTTCACCACCGCGTTCGCCTCGCGCTCGTACGCCGCGGTCAGCGTGGTGAAGCGCCGCCCCGCGATGGCATCGGCCTCATCGAAGAAGAGCACCGCGTTCTGCCGCTCGGCGGCGCGAAAGACGCTGGCCACGTGCTTCGCGGTCTGACCGACCCAGCGCGACTCCAGCTCCGAGTAACGCACGACCAGCAGGCGCTGATCGAGAGCGTAGGCCAGCGCCTCGGCGCAGATCGTCTTGCCGGTGCCGGGCGGCCCCGCGAAGTGGAACGCGAGGCCGAGACCGCTGGAGTGCCGCTCCGCGAGCCCCCACTGGCGGAAGATCAGATCGTGCTTCCGTACCAGCGCCAGTGCGTGATTCAGCTGCAGCAGCGTGGTCTCCGGCAACACCACGTCGTCGAACGTCCGACGCGGCTCGATCGCCTCGACCAGCTCGTTGGCCGGTGTGCCGAAGAAGAGGTCGCGGATGGAGTCGGCCACGGCTACTCGCGGGCCCGATGCCGCGCTTCGGTGGGGTCGGTGGTCGAGGTGTCGCGCGTGCCGACGACCCGATCCCAGGCGTCGCGGACGGCCTCCTTGATGTCCTCCCACACGCTGGAGGCCTCGCCCCGGTGCTGGTACCGATCCCAGCCGGCGCGGAGGTCGGGCTCGGCGTCGTCCCAGGTGCGGCCCAGACCGTGAGTGGCGGACTCGAATCCGTAGCGGAAGGCGGGGCGGAAGCGCTCGTAGTAGTCAGCGCCGATGGCGTAGGGGCGGCTGCTGAAGTTCTCGTGCCAGTAGTTGTCCTCAGTTTCCCAGGCGGCCAGCCAGTCGTCGGAAGGGAATCTCGTCATGATGCTCGCTCGTGTCGGAGTGATGGGGTGACTGGATCCACTCTTAACACTAAGCCGGCCGGCGCCTCGGCCGGGTGACTGGGATCACCCTGCGGGCCCGCTACGGCGCCTCGAACGCGGTGGTTCTGGCCCCGTACGATGATCGCCCCTCCCGGCGTCCGGCGCGAGAGGTTCCGACTTACCGGGCATTGGCGTCCGTTCTACCATTCCGTTGATGAGTCAGGAACTCGAAACCCGGCCCGACTGAAGTGAGGCACACCCCGGTGATCGTGATGGACCGGGAGAATCTCTACGCCCCGGGCTGGTCCCACGTGCTCTCGACCACCAACGATCTGGCGGAGCTGGAGGCGTTCCGGGTGCATGTTGGGGCACCGCCGGAGGCACTGCACCTGGGCAACCCGCGCTGGCCCCACCTCGATCTCAAGCTGGAGCCCCGGGACCGGGCCCTGGCCTCCCCTGAAGTACGGGTGTTCGACCGGACCCCGGACATGCTGCGGTACCTTCGCGGACTCGCTCGCCCTGCAGGTTGAACTAAAGTAGGGTTGCCGAGCCGGGTGGCCGGACGCATGTTCACCGACGATTTGCTCCTGACCCCCCTAGTAATCCCCTTTAGAGGCACCTGTGCCGACACCGTCCTCGGCTGCCGGGCGAAGCTGGGTCTCGCGTGAAGCGAGGCTGTCGCCCAACCCCGATCGCACCGCCGTCCGCCCGGCCGGCCACCGCGTGCTGGTGGTGGACGATGACCGTGGGGTACTGCGGCTGACCGCGCGCATGCTCCGGCTGGAAGGCTACACCGTCCTGGAGGCGGGCTCGGGAGTGGAGGCGATGGGGGTCCTGGACAACGAGCCGGATATCCGCCTGGTGCTGACGGACGTGGTCATGCCGGAGATGCACGGGTTGGACCTCGTGGCGAAGATCCTGGAACGGGAGCCGCGGCCGCAGGTGGTGCTGATGACGGGACACGCGGCGGAGCTCTCCAGCCAGCTGGAGGCGCGCGACCCCTCCCTGCCACTGCTGCTCAAGCCGTTCACCTCGCAGCAGCTCATTAAGACGATACGGAAGGCCCTGGGCGACGAGCGCCACTAGGCAGGCTAGAGTATCCGCTTGCCGAACGCCGACTGCACCAGCTCGACCGCGAAGGCCGCCGTGGCGTTGCGCACATCCAGGATCGGGTTGGCCTCCACCACCTCCAGCGACGTCATCAATCCGGAATCGGAGAGGATCTCCATGAGGAAGTGCGCCTCGCGGTAGTCGAGTCCGCCCTTCACCGGCGTCCCGACGCCCGGCGCCACTTCGGGATCCAGCGCGTCCAGATCGAAGCTCACGTGCACCCGGTCGGTCCCGTCGCTCACCCGGGCGAGCGCCTCCTTCATCACCGACTCGATCCCCTGCCGGTCCACCTGCGACATGGTGTGCACCTGCACGCCGTACCGCTTGAGCCTGACCTTCTCGCCTTCATCCAGACTGCGTATTCCCACCATCGCGACGTTCCGCGGGTCCAGCTTGGGGCCCTCGCCGCCAATCGAGGTCAGCTCGGGCGGTCCCTCACCCAGCAGTGCCGCCACCGGCATGCCGTGGATGTTGCCCGACGGTGAGGTCGCGGGCGTGTTGATGTCGCCGTGCGCATCCACCCAGAGGAGCCCCACCCTCTTTCCCTCGCGGCGGGACGCGGCCGCGATCGCGGACACGGTGCCGACGGAGATCGAATGATCGCCGCCGAGCACCAGGGGAAAGTGCCCCTTGGCGACGATCCGCTCGACCTTGGCGCTGACGTGGCGGGAGGCTCGGACGATCTCCGGGAGGTAACGGGCGCGGACGTCGCCGACCTTGAGCTCCTCCATGTTCTTGATCGCGAGGTCGCCCTCGTCCACCACCTTGTGACCCAGCTCGGCGAGGCGCTCGGCGAGGCCGGCGATGCGGATGGCGGACGGTCCCATGTCCACACCCCGCCGGCCGGAGCCGAGGTCCATGGGAACGCCGAGGACGTGGATCGTCAGCGGCGGTCTGGATCGTTCGTGGGGAGGGGTGTCGGCGGTGGGGCGCACGGGTCGTCCGGTCGCTGGAAGGTGCGGGAATGTAGGCGAGGGGAGGAGTTATCGCGACCGCGGCTGCCAGCGGACCTTCGCCAGGTTGACCCGGCCGCGGACGTCGAACCGGATCCCCTCACGCTCGAGCAGCAGGCGCTGGGCGAGCTCCGCTCCCGGCTCGCGGCGCAGGCTCAGGGCACCGCGCGCATTGAGCACCCGATGCCAGGGGACGGCGGTGCCCGTCGGGAGAGCATGGAGGGCGTAGCCCACCTGCCGGGCGTGCCCGCGAAGGCCGGCCAGGTCGGCGACCTGGCCGTAGGTGGCGACGCGGCCGCGGGGGATGCGGCGCACGACTGCGTAGATGCGGGAGTAGCTCCCGCGGTCATCATAGCTCCCGCTGTCATCCCGAGCGGAGCGAGGGATCTTGTCAGCCTTGGGTCGAACCATTCGCAAGCAAGGTCCCTCGCGGCGCTCGGGATGACAGAACGGTGTCCTCCGCCAACTTCCGGAACCCCGGATACCCCCGCAGCGGCTCCCAGATCGGATCCGCCCGCAGCTCCGCCGGCGTGAACCACGAGTCCGTCCCCATCAGCCGCTCCAGCACGGTGGCGGCCTTGTCGTAGCGTCCGGCGGCGGTGTACACCCTCGCGAGATAGGCAAGGACGAACGGACCCGACACGGCATCATCCTCCACCGGCAGCAGCTCGGCTGCCCGCTCGCCGGCGCGGATCGCATCGGGGTCGCGACCCAGGTGCATGAACGCGAGCGCGAGCGCCGCCAGCAGCTTGGGATCGTCCGGCAAGGGCCGCAACCGCTGCTCGATCAGCGTCCGCGCCGAATCGCCGTGAGCCCGCTCGGCCGCGGTCCGGTTGCGGAAGGCGGCGGTCTCCGCCTTGAGCAGGTGATAGCGGACGGTGTCACCGGCGAAGGTCGCGAGCGAAAGGCCGTCCAGCATCGGCCAGAAGGCGCTGTCAGCCGTGACCAGGGAGGCCGAGATTCGATCGCCCGTCTGCAGCCCCGCGGCGAACCGGCCGGGCTCGATGCGAGAGAGGCCCTCCGCCATGAGCTCGCGCCCCCGCGCGAGGTCGCCTCGCCAGATCACCTGGAGCCAGGCGCGGTAGATGTAGGGGTTGGACCAGTCGGGCGAGAGCGTCATTGCCCGCTCGAGGTAGTGGTCCGCCTCGGAATACATATGGAGCGAGAGATAGTTGTCGCCCACGTCGAAGCTGCGCTGCCCCGACCGCGGGTCGTAGCGCAAAGCTTCCACGAACCGGCCCAGCGACTCCTCCCAGCGACCGCGGCGCCGCTCCACGTAGCCGATCGCCTGGAGCAGATCGCTGTTGCTCGGCTGGAGGCGGAGCGCCGCCTCGAACTCGCGGATCGCGCCCTCGTAGTCGAGCAAGCCCCAGTAGCGATAGAAGCCCATCGCCGTGCGGGTCTCGGGCAGCTCGGGCGCGAGTCGCACGGCGGAGTCCAGCGCCGCTTTCGCGAGCGCGAGCCGCGCGCGGGTGCGGTCGTAGTGATGCCAGTGGATCTGGGTGTGGCACCGCGCGAGCTTCGCCCACGCGGCGGCGAAGCCGGGGTCCGCTTCGACCGCCTGAGTGTACAGGCTGGCCGCGCTGGACAGGTCGGCGTACTGGTTGCTCCGGCCGAGGTAGTCGTTCCCCCGCAAGTAGAAGTCGTAGGCCACCGGATCGCGGGTGCCGACCTTCGCGAGCACCTCGCGCTCCGGCGCGCGCAGGGCGAGGTCGAGCGATCGGCTCACCCGCTCCGCGATATCGGTCTGGACCCGGAAGACCTCGGTCAGCTCCACCTCGTAGGGCTCGCTCCAGAGCTGGCTGTCGTTCGCGACGGAGATGAGCCTGGGGCGCACCCGCACGCGGCTCGCGCCAGCCGCGCCGCGGTCGAGGTGCACGCTTCCTTCGAGCACGTACCCCGCGCCCAGCTCGGCGCCGATCTGCTTGAGCGGGCGCGTGCTCGCCCGGTACTGCTCCGCGCTGGTGCGGCTGATGACCCGGAGCCCGCCGAGGCTGGCGAGCCGGCTGGTGAGCTCCTCGGTCAGGCCGTCGGCGAAGTAGGCGTCGGCCGAGTCGCCGAGGTTCCTGAACGGCAGCACGACCAGCATCCGCTGACTGGGTGGCGGCGGCGCCGCATCGCGGCGGAGCGCGCGTTGCGCCCCGAGCACGGCGCCGACCAGGAGCAGGATCGCCAGCGCCGCGGCCGCGACATAGCGGCGCCAGGGGCGCCGATCTGGGGGCCCAGGCTCCCCCGGCTCCGGTGGCGGCTCCTCGCCGCGGCCGCACAGGGTGACGGCGAAGTCGGCCGCGGTGTCGAACCGGTCGGCGGGTTGCCGGGCGAGGGCGCGCGTAATCGCCGCCTCCACCCCCGGCGGAAGCTCCGGCCGCACCGCCGCGAGCGGGGGCGGCGCCGCCGTCAGCCGGCGCGCCATGATCGCCCGCGGGTTGGGCCCGGTGAACGGCGGCGCGCCGGCAAGCATCTCGTAGACCACCACGGCGAGCGAGTAGATGTCGCTGCGGGAGTCCACTGCCTCGTCGCCCACCGACTGCTCCGGGCTCATGTAGGTGGGAGTGCCGAGGGTGACGCCGGACTCGGTGATCCGCTTCGCCCGGTCGCGCCCACCACCGTCCTCGATCGCGTAGGCGATGCCGAAGTCGGTGAGCAGCGCGTGGCCGCCCCCGGAGATCAGGATGTTCGCCGGCTTGATGTCGCGGTGGATGACGCCGAGCGCGTGGGCGTAGGTGAGCGCGGAGGCGACCTCGGTCACCAGCTGCGCGACGGTCTCCACCGGGAGCTGTTTGTCCCGCCGGAGCCGGTCGCGGAGCGAGCCGCCCTCCACGTAGGGCATGGTGCAGAAGAGCCGCCCCGCGGCACTGCCGGAATCGAAGAGCGGCAGGATGTGCGGGTGCTGCAGGCGGGCCTGGGTGCGGATCTCGCGAAGAAAGCGCTCGACCCCCAGCGCCGCGCCCAGCTCGGAGTGGAGCACCTTGAGCGCGACGCGTCGTCCGTGGCGGAGGTCCTGCGCCAGGTACACCACCGCCGCCGCGCCCCGGCCGATCTCCCGCTCGATCACGTAGCGACCGGCGAGGGCCTCGGCGAGCGCGGCCAGGTGAGCGTCGGTCATGGTGTGGCCTGGAGCGCCTCCCGCGCTTCCGCCGCGCGCTGGAAACGGTCGGCGGGCAGACGGGCCAGGCACCGGGCCACGAAGCGGTCGAGCTCGGGCGTCACACTCTCGCGCAGGGTGCTGACCGCTGGCGCGGCCTGGGTCAGCTTGCGGCTGAGAACCGTCGCCAGATTGCTGCCGCCGAACGGCGGCTCGCCGGCGAGCGCCTCGAAGAGGATGCAGCCCAGGCTGTAGAGATCGCTCCGCTCGTCGGCGTTGCTCTCGCCGGCCAGTTGCTCGGGGGAGAGATACGCCGGGGCGCCGATGGTGACCGCGGTGCTGCCCGCGCTGCCCGATTCGGCGAGGTCCAGGGCCTCGACCAGGCCGAAGCTCGCGACGGTCGCTCCGTTGCGGCCGAGCAGGACGTGCTTGGGACGGAGATCGCCGTGGCGGACGTCGTGGCCGTGGGCGTACACCATCGCGTCGAGCAGCTCCAGGGCGATCCGCCGCACGTCGGCCACGGGGAGCTGGCGCTCGCGCGCGAGCCGGTCGCGGAGCGACGCGCCCTCGAGCGGCGGAGTCGCGAAGTAGATCCGGCCCTGGATCGCGCCAGCCTCGCGCACCGGGACGATGCGCGGGTCGCGGAGCGCGACGACCCGCTCCAGCGCATCGAGCACACGCTCGCCGCCGCCGAGACCGACGAGGCGCGGGCTCAGGACGTGGAGCTCCACCTCGCGGGTGTCGCGCCGGTCGCGCGCGGCGAACGAGAGGAGCAGCGTGCTCTCACCGATGCGATCGCCGACCTGGTAGCGATCCGAGAGCGCCCGGCGGATCTCGTCCAGCTCGCGAGCGGCCGCCTCCCGAGCCGCCTCGGGACCGGAGGCGGGGCGCGGCCGAGGTGCGGGCGCCGCCACCGGGACTTCGCCCGAGCGGAGCCGCTCGATCCAGCGCTCGATCTCCGGACCGGGCTCGGTCTCCAGGTGCTGGCGGACCAGGGAGCGGTGCACGCCGGCGAACTGGAGGGCGCCGGCGCGGTCTCCGGCGGCGACGAGGGCTTCGATCAATCCAACGGCGGCCGTGGTGCTGACCGGCTCCGCCGCGGCAAGCCGTCGCCACCAGCGGACCGCGGCCGGGTGGTCACCGCGTGCGGCCGCCTCGGCCGCCAGCGACTCCAGGGCTGTCGCGTACTGCCGGGCGTGGAGCACTCGCTCGCCATCCTGCCACTGCTCGTACTCGGGAGCGCTCTCCAGCCGGAAGCCGTCCAGGAAGGGACCGCGGTACAGCCGCACGGCCTGCTCGTGCGAGCCGGTCTCGACCGCCTCCTCGAACTCGCCGACGTCGCTGGTGATGAGCTGGGGATTGAGCTGCAGGGTCGTGCCGCCAAGGAAGATCTCGTCGCTCCCCGCCGAGCGGCGGGTGGCGTGCACCGCCTGATACAGCGAATGACGCGCCGCCTCGGCCTCGCTGTCCGGCCACAGCAAGGCGAGCAGCTTGTCGCGGCTCACCCCGCGCGGGCCGGCCGCCGCGACCACGGCGAGCAGCGCGAGGCGCCGCCGCTGAGAGGCGGGGCCGGTGTGCAGCTGCCCGTCCTGTTGGAGCACGAGGCCGCCGAACGTGTTGAGGCGAAGCATTGGACATGAAAGATGATGCGGAATCAGGCGCGGTGCAAAAACACATACTCCATCCCGTTCTCCGACACGTCAGCGATCCGATACCCGCCCCCTGCCAGCAACCTCAACGCCCGCCGAGTGCGCCGCACTCCCACCTCGCGCCAGCGGTGGTGAAACTCGACCAGGATCTGCCCGGGGCGGATGGCGCCCGCCAGCAGGTCGGCGAGCACAGCGTACTCGGCACCCTCGATGTCCAGCTTGAGCACGTCCGGCGGCGGCAGACGGAGCATGTCGATGAGGGTGGTGAGCCGATGCACGGGGGCCTCCACGGCAGGGCCCACGCCCTCCTGCCGCACCATGCTGAAGGACGCGAACTTGCGCTTTCTCGGTGCGGCGAAGCGAGCGGTGCCGTCGAAATCGGCGACGCCGTAGGGATGGAGCACGAACCGCTCGGGCAGCCGCTGCGCGGCGGCCCACTCCAGGGCGATGGGGGTGGGATCGAAGGCATGCACCGTCACGCCGCAGCGGGCGAGCAGGTCGCGCTCGAAGCTGATGTCGGTGCCGACCCCGAAGGCGTAGACGGTTCCGGCGCCGAGAGCGCCGGGGGCAATGCCCCAGCGACCGCCGGGGTCACCAAGGCGGACCGTCTCCACCGATACCTCGGGGCGGCGGTAGACGTCGAGCCCGAGGGCGGACTTGAGCCGGCGGAAAGCGGACTTCAGTGTCACCCGCTAGTGACTCTCCGCCAGCCGCCGCGTTTCCCGAACCACCCGCACCGCCCCCCGCTCGGGTACGATCCCCCTGCCCCGCTCCTCGGCCCATACCTGGGTGAACTCCGCTCCCAGCAGCACGATCATGGAGGAGTAGTAGATCCACACCAGCATCAGGGCGAGCGCCCCGGCCGCCCCGAACGCCTCGCCGGGGTTGCTGTGGCCCAGGTATAGCCCGAGGGCGAACTTGCCGCCCACGAACAGAAGGCCGGTCACCACCGCGCCCACCCGGACGTCGCGCCACGAGATCTTGGCATCGGGCAGAATCTTGAAGATCGCGGCGAACAGGAGCGAGATGACGGCGAGCGAGCCCGCGAAATTGATGGCCTCGAGGACCGGTGCCGAGAGACCGGAGGGCAGAAACCGCCCCAGCTGGTCACCGAAGGCGGAGAGGACGGCACTCACCACCAGCGAGACCAGGAGGATGAAGGCGAGGCCCAGCACCATGCCCATCCCGAACAAGCGCTTCAACAGGAGGTACTTGATCCCACCCTTCGTGGGGTCGGGCGCGACGCCCCAGGCCTTGTTCAACGCCGCCTGCAGCTGGCCGAACACGCCGGTCGCGCCGAGCACCAGGGCGACCACGCTCAGGATGGCCGGCAGCGAATAGCCGCCGGGCCGATCGGCGTTGGCCAGGATGGTGTGGATCTGGCTGGCTCCGGCCGGCCCCATCGCGCTCCGGATCTGCGCCTCGATGTTGCCCTGGATGTCCTGCGGGTCGAGCACCGCGCCGAGGATGGTCAGCAGAAGGACCAGGAGGGGAGGGAGGGAAAAGACCGTGTAGTAGGAGAGGGCGGCCGCCATGGTCGGGCAATCGTCCTCGCTGAATCCGTTGATCGTGTCCTTCACTACCCGAATCAGACCGCGACGTCTCGTAGCCATTGCCGTATCCCTGCCGTTTCTCTTAGCGCCGCTCGATCTCTCCGCGAAGTCGGAGCAGCGCGTCTTCGGTGGCGACCAGCTCGCCACGCGCCTCGTTGATCCGTTGCTGCTGGCCGTGCACGAACCGCCGGTAAGGTGCGATGGCTTCGTTGATCCGGTCGGTGGACTGCGTCACTTCGTGGTGGACCTGACGGGTGAGCCCCTCCTTGAGCCGGGTCCGGATCTCCTGCACCCGCCGACGGAAGTCCTGTTGCGCCTGCCGCCGCTTCCGGGGAATCACGTAGAACCCGCCCACCGCGAGCGCTGCGGCCAGCAGAATGCCCGTCAGGTCGGCCGCGGCGCCGGTCAGCACCGTGGCCACCAGGGTGCCGAGTCCGATCGCTCCCGCCTCGGCCAGCGCGGTGGTGGCGAAGGTGCCCTGCACCTCGTTCGCGATCGCCATGGCCTCGCGCTCGCGGTCATAGCCGCCGATCACCTCGCGGGAGACCCGCCCCACCGAGTCGAGCAGCGCCTGGCGGTTGTAGCTGAACGTGGTGGGTACCTCGCCCAGCATCCCCTCTTGGTGGAGCGAGATCCGGCGGCGGTCGACGAACTGGTTCACGTCCTGCCACACCTTGAGGTTGCGCTCCACGATCCAGTCGATCAGCCGGCCCACCTCCGCCTCGAGCTGCTGAGGCGTGTCGCCCACCACCTCCCGTTCGAAGGCCCGCCTGACGCTCTCGGAGTCGAGCAGTGAGCGGATCCGGCTGATCCGGATGGTCTCCTCGAAGAACCGCTGTCCGCGGCCTTCCATCTCGTTGAGCAGCAGGTCGAGCCGGGCCAGCCTCGGCTCGAAGTCCCGCAACATGTCCTTGTGGAAGAGGGCGAGCTGGACGTCGATGCTCTGGAGCGCTTCGATGTCCTGCGACAGCAGCTTGAGCCGCTCGAACGCGGCCTCCTTGTATCGGGCCGCCAGCCGCAGCCCGACGTTGAGCGGATTGAGCAGCTTGAGGCGGATCCGCTCCTCCTGGTCGAGGGTCTTGAGGAGATACTCCTCCACGGCGTCGAACCCGCTCTGCTCCCAGAGGGCGGTATCGCCGGAGGCACGCGCCTGCACCGCTCGCCGGGCGGACACCGGGAACACCTGCGGCGTCTCGCCCAGCAGCGCCGCGGCGTTGTCGCGGACGTAGGTCAGCACCTCCGCCCGCTCGGCATCCCCCGCGAGGATGTCGATCTTGTTCACGATGAAGACGATCTTCTTCCCCCACTCGCGAATCCGCTCCAGGAACTCGCGCTCGCTCTCGCTGAAGGGGCGGTCGGCGCTGGTGACGAACAACACCAGGTCGGCACGGGGGACGAAGTCGCGAGTCAGCTCCTCGTGCCGGCGGATGACCGCATTGGTGCCCGGTGTGTCCACCACGCTGAGCTCGCGGAGCAGCTCGGCCGGATGGGTGCGCTCCAACAGAAAGGCCTCGAC
>Ga0247825_10002600_pt1 | contig 11900 bp, 11 predicted proteins | sample 13C_Vanillin_Day_FD_194413 | JGI IMG/M metagenome (GOLD analysis project Ga0247825, IMG submission 194413) | Soil microbial communities from agricultural site in Penn Yan, New York, United States - 13C_Vanillin_Day48 | ecosystem: Environmental > Terrestrial > Soil > Agricultural land | place... | reverse complement strand
GGGTACAGCAGGTGCCGCCGGGCACGATGGTCAACTGCAACGCGAACTGCAACGCGACGCCCGGCACCTCGTGCATCGGCGGCACCTGCTGTACCCCCGCCGCCGCGTGCAACAACGGCACGAACGGCGAGAACGCGGAGTGCAATGTCACGAAGCCCGCGAACGGCTGCGGCACCGACCGCACGTGCAATTGCGGCGGCGGACGGACCTGCTGGTGTACGGACCACCAGTGCGTCGCCGGCACGGACGGCCCGGGCCTCTGCAAGTCGGCGCTCACGTGCAACAGCGCCGCCTACAGCGGCAAGTGCGGGACCGCGCTCTCGAACGGTATCGGCGGGACGATCAACTGCGGCTGCGGCCAGGGCCGCGTCTGTTCGACGAACAATCCGGGCGACGTGGGGACGTGCAGCTGCGCCAACGGCCTCGGCGCACCGTACACCTGCGCGAACGTCCCGAACGGACCGAACACCGGCGGCGATCAGTGTGGTCCGTTCGACAACGGCTGCGGTGGCACCCTCAGCTGCAATTGCCCGGGCGGACAGACGTGCAACACGCAAGCGACCCCGAACGTGTGTTGCACGCCGACGTCATGCCCGGCCCAGGGCATCGGCAGCCCGTGCGGAAGCATCAGCAACAACTGCGGCGGTACGATCCCGTGCGGCTGCCCCGGCGGCGCGGGCAACGAGAACTTCACGTGTTCGGCGGGAACCTGCCAATGCGTGAAGGACACGTGTCGTGGTCGCACCGGCCCGCAGCCTGATCGTTGCGGCGGCACCCTGCAGTGTGGAGGCTGATCATGGTTCGTCATCTCTCCGGTGCTCTCGCGATTGCGCTCGGAACGATCGGCCTCGCCGCTCAAGGCTGTGGGTCCGACGCCCCAGCCACCGACGGCAGTAGCAGCGGCGGCTCGAGCGGCAGCTTCAACGTCGGAGACGGCGGCCTCCTCGGCGATGGCTCGACGGCGTGCGCGACCGACACGAAAAAGGCCGAGAAGCAGCCGGTCGACATGGTGATCGGCCTCGACACGAGCTTCTCGATGGACTTCGACTCGAAATGGGCGAACGTCCGCGACGCGCTCAAGGCGTTCGCGTCCAATCCGGCGTACGCCGACCTCGGCGTCGGCCTGCAGTTCTTCCCGATCCGCAAGCAGTGCAGCGTCGCTGACTACCAGGTACCCGCGGTACCCCTCGGCCTCCAGCCGCAAGCGGCCGGGCCGATCGCCGCCGCGCTCGATGCCCAGCAAATGGCGGGCGGAACACCGATGGTCCCGCTCCTCGAAGGGCTGACGAAATACCTCGCGGCGAACGCCAAGCCCGGACGGAAGCCGGTCATCGTGCTGGCGACCGACGGGGTCCCGGACGACACGTGTCTGTCCTCGGAGAACGGCTCGCTCCCGAACACTCTCGAGAACGCCGTCGCCGTCGCCGACGGAGCGCTGAAAGGCACTCCGTCGATCGCTACGTTCGTCATCGGTGTCGGCGGCGAGCTCACGGCCCTCAACGCGATCGCCGTCGCAGGCGGCACGGGCTCAGCGACGCTGGTCGACACCGGAGGAAACGCTCAGCAGGCGCTCCTGGCCGCGCTCGACAACGTTCGACGAAAGGCGATCCCGTGCGACTACGACATCCCGCCGGGCACGATCGATCCGCAATCGACGAACGTCACGTACACGTCGGCAGGCAGCACGCGGCAGCTCGTCTTCGTCGGCAACGAAGCGAGCTGCGCGAAGGCTCCGGACGGCGCGGGCTGGTACTTCGACGACGAAGCCGCGCCGAAAAAGGTCGTCCTCTGCAAAGCGATGTGCGAGTCGGTCAAAGGTGACGACAGCGGTAGCGTCGACCTCGTCTTCGGCTGCCCGCGCGTCGGCGTGAAGTAAGCCGTCCGGCGGGCGTCGCGAGCCCGATCCGTCAGTGATGAACGTGCTCGCGCGTGAGGCCCGGATGCGTTGCATCGCCGGGCTCGTGGCGCGGGTTCGCGGTCTCTTTCGTACCGTCTCGGCCGGTCATGCCCATGAGCAGGTCCTTGCCGTAGATGAACTGATCGCGCGAATCGTACGGGACCGCGTGGATGCCTGTGTCCATGCGAATCGCATCACAAGGGCAGGCCTCGACGCAGAACCCGCAGAAGATGCAGCGGAGCTCGTCGATCACGAACTTCACCGGGTAACGCTCGTAGCCGCGGCGCTTGTCGCCTTCGGGATATTCACCCGCTTCGATGAAGATGCACTGCGCCGGGCAGGCCGTGGAGCAGCAGAGGCAGGCCACGCAGCGCGGGCTGGCGTCATCACGCAGCGTGAGCCGATGGAGGCCGCGGAAGCGCTCCGGGTACGGCCGCTTCTGCTCGGGGTAGCTGATCGTCGTCACGCCCTCGGCCCAGCGCTCGGTCACGGGGTCCGGACGGATGCCACGCACCATGTCGCGCGTGTTCTTGAAGAAGTGGCGCATCGAAGCGCTGATGCCCTTCACGATCTCCGGAAGGTAAGACTGAACGGTGGGCGTCTTTTCGACGTACTGCACCGGCGTCGCGTTGATCGGAGCGGCAGGCTTCTTCGGGAAGGCTCGGGACATGTCCGCGCGCGACAATAGCGCCGAACAGCGGTCATATGAAGGGCTTTCGCTCTTCTCTCAGGCGGCTTCGGTCGTGACCGGTCCGGGGTCGGTGATCGGGCCTTCCTTCGCGCCGCCCGCCGCCGCCGCGAGCCGTGCGCTCGAGCCGAAGATGGTCTCCCTGCGGCTCGGCGTACGGACGAACCCGACGACGGCCCAGATCACGAGGCCCGTGATGAGCGCAGCCGTGAAGCCCTGCGTCACGTCCGCGAGGACCTTCAAGGTGCTCGCCGCGCCGGGGCCCGCGCTCTGCAGCGCCAGCCACACGATGCCAGTGGCGAAGATGTTCGCGAGCGAGGCCGGGAGAAGGACGGTCCAGCCGAGCTTCATCAGCTGGTCGTAGCGGAACCGCGGGAGGCTCCAGCGCACGAACGCTTGAAGCCAGCAGAGCACCACGGTCTTCCCGAAGAACGCGAGCACACCGATGATGACGACCCAGACATGGGGCATCCGCGAGTGGAACAGCTCCGTGTCACCGAACGCGATCGTGAGGCCGTCGCGATGGAGGAACGGCAGGTGCCAGGCGCCGAGGAAGACGGCCACGAGGAGCATCGAGCTCGTCGCGATCTCCATGTATTCGGCGAAGTAGAACATCCCGAACTTCATGCCGGAGTACTCGGTGAAGTACCCGCTCACGAGCTCGCTCTCCGCCTCGGGGAGGTCGAAGGGAATACGCTTCGTCTCGGCGATCGCGGCGGCGAAGAACAGGACGAAGCCGAGCGGCTGGACGAAGATGCCCCAGGCATTCTCACCCTGCCAGAGCGCCATGTCCTCGAGGCGAACCGAGCCATACGTCATGAACGCGCCGACCAGCGTTAGGCCGAGCGTCACCTCGTAGCTGACCATCTGGCTCGCCGCGCGGAGCGCACCCATCAGCGAGAACTTGTTGTCGCTCGCCCACCCCGCGATCGCGGCGCCGACGATGCCCTGGCCCGCCATGGCGAACACGTAGAGGATGCCGACATTGAGCGGCGCGATCTGGAGGGGGATCGCCGTGAGCGCGTTCGCGATTCCGGACCGCGGCACTGCCGGCCACACCCTCTCCGGCGTGAAGCCGGCGGGGCACGCGTCGTTCACCATCGCGGCGTACTGCGTCCCGTGCTTGCAAACCGTCCGGACGATCGACTCGGGGACGATCGTCTCGCCGAACGGAATGACGGCGGTGAGCGCGATGACCGGGAACAGCGCGAGGATCGGCGCGAGGCTGAAGAGCAGCTTGTCCGCCTTCGGCGGCATGAAGTCTTCCTTCGTGAAGAACTTCAAGCCGTCGGCCGCAGTGTGGAGGAGCCCGGCGATGCGGAGCTCGAACTTGCCGATCTTGATGCCGGCACGGTTCGGGCCGATGCGGTCCTGCATCATCGCGCCGCCGCGGCGGTCGTACCACGTGAGCAGCGCGCCGATGTTCACGACGAACCCGACCATCACCAGGATCTTGATGGCGGTCCAGAGAAGCTGCATTCCGGTCATGGCAAGTGTCTCTCGAGACTCGTGGAGGACGTGGCGACGGTTACGTCGGAGGGAGTACGGCGGGCGCGCTTGGCGCGGCGCCTGTCGAGCTCACGGTGAGGTGCGAGCGGATGTCCTTCAGCTTGGCCCATGTCGGCTCGATGCCGAGCGCGACGGCGATCGCGCGGAGCTGTTCCCACGCCGGCTTGGACGCGCCTTGCGGCTCGAGGGCCTTGTCGGAGAGCTGGCGTAGGTTCTGACGGTTGACGTAGGTGCCCGAGTGCTCCGCCCAGGACGTCGCAGGAAGCACGACGTGCGCGGCCTCGGTCAATGCACCCTCGTGGGCGGCGACGACGACCAGCGTGCTCACCATACCGAGCGCCGTGGCGTCTTCCGGATCGTTGCGCGGCGTGAGACCGCCGAGCGCGATGACATGCGTGTTCTTCCCGGTCCGAATGTCATCGATGAGCTGCGGGAACGGCCGGAGGGTCGGCACGAGCTCGACGACGCCCGCGGTATTCGGGTTCTTGTCTTCGTCGATGAGGATGTCGTCCTTGTAGCCGGGTCCGGCGCCCGTGACGTAGACCGCCTTCGCGCCGGCGAGCCGCGCGAGCTCGCGGAGCGCCCAGTTGTCTTCGACCGAGTGCTGCGCGCTGAGGACGAAGGCGATGCCGTCACGCGGGGTGTCGCCGAAACGCTTCGTCACTTCGGACAGCGCGGCCTCGCTCGTGGCCTGCTTGTGTTTGACCTTTGCGCTCGTCACGCGGCCAACATGCGCCGCGCGGTACGACAGCATCCCGCCGTCGCACATCCAGTACTTGTTGACCGCCTCGTTGTCACGCGGGCGGTACCGGTAGGCCTTGTTGTACCGGGGGTCGTAGTCGAGATGCGCGTTGCAACCGGTCGCACAGCCCTGACAGATGCTCTTCGCCGACCGGAGGAACCACACGCGCGCCTTGAAGCGGAAGTCCTTCGTCGTGAGCGCACCGACCGGACACACGTGCTCGGTCATGAACGTGTAGTGACCCTCGAGCTGGCGGCCCGGCGCGACGAAGACCTCGTTGAGGTTGCCGCGCTCGCGCATGTCGAGCACCGGATCCTTCGCGACCTCGTCCATGAACCGGATGCACCGCGTGCACATGACACAGCGCTCGGCGTCGTAGACGATGGTGGGTCCAAAGACGACGGCCTTCGGCTTGTGCACCGGCTCGTCGCGCATGCGTTTCTGCGTCTGCTGGTGCTCGAGCCAGTAGTCCTGGAGCTTGCACTCACCCGCCTGGTCGCAGATCGGACAGTCGACCGGGTGATTGAGGAGAAGGAACTCCTGCACGTCGGAGCGCGCCTCGCGTACGTGCTTGCTCGTGTCGCCGAGGACCTCCTGCCCTTCGACGGCCGGGAGCTGGCACGCGGGCTGGAGCTTCGGCTTCTGCACGGGCCGGTAGTCGTTGAGCGAGGGATCCCACTCCACGATGTCGAGCATCATCGCGCGCTGGTTGGGACCAGGCTTGACCTCGACGAGGCACATCCTGCAGTTCGCCGGGACGCTTAGGCCCGGGTGATAGCAGTAGTGCGGGATCTCGATGCCCTGGCGGGCTGCCGCCCGGATGATGCTGTCCCCGGGCTCGAAGGGGATGTCTTTGCCGTCAAGCTTGAACGTGGGCATGAGAGTGTTCGGGCGGCACGTGCTCGAAGCGAGCTTAGAGCGCACCCGTGGCCGGGGATTTACGACGAATCCTTGGCGCTTGGAAGCACGCTTTCGTGGCCGCGAAAGATTTGCGCGCCAGGAGGGTGTCGAGCGAGGCCTCGGGGGCCCGGGCAGCCCCTCAGGGCAGGGTGATAAGGCCGAGTCGTCCGAGCCTCGCCAGGATCGTGTTCACCTCGTCCGCGCGCATGCCGGACATGTCGATGATCGCCTCGACCGAGTTCCGTCCGTCCACGAGGGAGAGGACAAAAGCGGTCCGCGTGTCGATCGGCGCCTTCGCGATCGTCGCCCGTGATGCGATGAGCTTCGGCGCGCTCTGCCGTGGGGTCGTGCTGGCGATCTTCACCGCCGCCGCGCCGACGTCGTCGACGCTCACGGCCGGGCGTACGCTTCTTTCTTTCGGTCGCGTACCGGTTGGGGCTTCGGGCTCCCACGACGGCGGCTGCGTCACCGTCGGGCCCTCGAACCGGAGCGACGAGGCCGGCGCAGCCTCGTCGTCAGGGCGACCGCTATCGCGAACGTGGACCGGTGCCGAGGTCGACGTGGGCGCCGGTGCCTCCGAGGGCAGGCCGTCGCGCGCACGCTTCATCTCGGAGCTGTCCCTCCGCAGCGAGCCGCTCATCGAGCCGAGACCCGGCTGAGTCCTCGTTCTATTGATCGGTGGCTTCGCCATGGAACCGTCCGGGACGCGTGAAAAGCGCCACTACTTCGATAAGGCGCCGGTTCTTCGAGGGCGTCAAGGCGCGTAGCCGGAAATTGCAGCAAAAGCTCGCAGGTATAGGCTCGCGTGCCCCCCGTCTCCGCCTTCGCCCCACACGTCCACCCGACACTTCGGCCTGGTGGCACATCGGGTCTCGCGACATTCGGCGAGAAGAACAACCGCCAACGCGCCACGGACGCCAGAAGAAGAGAATTTAGATGGATCTCTTTCTCTTCTGGCGTCTTGGCGGTTGGTCTCTCCTCGCCTCGAGGACCTCGGAACGAGACCAATGGTCAGGTGAAATCACACGACACGAGCCCCCGAAGGCCGCTCAGTGATCGCACTCGCCGCCGATCATGTTGAGCGACCCGAACGTCGGGACGATGTCGCTCAGCATGGCGCCATTGATCAGATCCGAGAGGCCCTGCGTGATCGGGAAACAGGGCGGGCGGATGCGGACGCGCCACGGCGTGCCGGTGCCGTCCGATACCAGATAGAAGCCGAGCTCGCCGTTGCCACCTTCGGTGTACGAATAGACCTCGCCCTTCGGGACCTTCGCGCCCTCCATCACGAGCTTGAAGTGCTGGATGGTGCCTTCGATGGTCGTGTACACGTCCTGTTTGGGCGGGAGGACGATCCGCGGGTCGTCCACGTTCACGGGCCCGTCGTCCGCCATGCGCTCGCACGCCTGGAGGATGATGCGCGCGCTCTGCCGGAGCTCGCCGAGACGGACGAGGAAGCGGTCCATGTTGTCGCCGCACGTTCCCACGGGAACGTCGAAGTCGACCTCGTCGTACTTGAGATACGGGTGCGCCTTGCGAACGTCGTACGCCACACCCGTCGAGCGGAGGCAGGGCCCGGTCCACGAGAGAGCGATCGCCTCCGGCCCGCTGATCTTCCCGATGTTCTCGAGACGGTCGATGAAGATGCGGTTCTTGAGGAGCATCCCCTCGCCTTCTTCGACGAGCTTGAGGATGGCGGGGAGCGCCTCGCGGCACATGTCTTTCAGCGCGGGCGTGGGCGGCGCCGCCATGCCGCCGATGCGGCCGAACGAGTGGGTGAGACGAGCGCCGGTCTCCTCTTCGAGGATGTCCCAGACCATCTCGCGCGCCTTGATGTACCAAAGGAACGGCGTGAACGCGCCGAGCTCCATCGCCATCGCGCCGTTGCACGTCAGGTGATCCGAGATGCGGGCGAGCTCGCCGAGGATCATCCGGTACCACTGACAACGGTCGGGCACCTGCACGTCGCACAGCTTCTCGACCGCGAGCGCATAGCCCACGTTGTTCAGCATCGGCGAGACGTAATTCAGGCGATCGACGTACGGGAACACCTGCGTCCACGTCCCGCGCTCGCACATCTTCTCGAAGCCGCGATGCAGGTACCCGATCTGGACGTCGCTCTTCACGATCGTCTCGCCGGACAGCTCGAGGACGATGCGGACGGTGCCGTGCATCGCCGGATGCGACGGGCCCATGTTGAGGTGCATCGGCTCCGAGGGGAGCTCGAGCTCGTTTTCGTCGAGGTCGAGATCGAGCGGCTCCATCAGCTTTCTCCTCGTTCCGTGCGCCAAACCTTGCGGCCGAAGGGCATGCCTTCGTCGATGCCGAACGGCGCGAGCTTCTCGAGCGGCAGCCCCGCTTCTGCTTCCGTGCGGTAAGGCACGAGGGGCTGCGTCTTGTTGGCCGGGTAGTCCTTGCGGAGCGGGTGCCCTTCGAACTCCGGGTACATCAGGATCCGCCGCAGGTCCGGGTGGCCCTTGAAGCTGATCCCCATGAGGTCGTAGGTCTCGCGCTCGAACCAGTTCGATCCGATCCAGATGTGCGCGACCGAGTCGATCTCCGCGCCGTCACCCTCGGCGTCTCCGACCCGAGCCTTGAGGCGGAGGCGATGGCGCTTCGAGATCGAATAGAGGTGGAGAACGACCTCGAACCGCGGAACGCGGTCCGGATAGTCGACGCCGCAAAGGTCGACCAGCATGTCGAACGCCATGGCCGGATCGTCGCGCAGGAAGCGACAGATCTCCTTCCACGACTCAGCACGGACAACCGCGGTGTCGTCGCCGAAGTCGGAGTGGGTCTCGATCACGGCGTCCCCGAACTTCGACTTCAATGCCTCGAGCGCACGGACACTCATCTCAGGCCTCGCCTTCCCTCGAAGAGTCCTTCTTCCGGAGCTGCACGAGGTCACGAACGGGATCTTCGCGCGGCTTCACGATGCCGGGACGACGATCGCCCGTCGCGTTCTTCGTGATCTTGTCCTGCAGCAGCATCAGACCGTCGAGGACGGCCTCCGGACGAGGCGGACACCCCGGGACGTACACGTCACAGGGGATGATTTTGTCGATGCCCGGGACGGTCGTGTAGTTGTCGTAGAAGCCGCCGCAGCTCGCGCACGTGCCGAACGCAAGGACCCACTTCGGCTCCATCATCTGCTCGTAGATGCGCTTGAGCACGGGCGCCTGACGCTGCGAGATCGTCCCGACGACCCAGAGCAGGTCGCTCTGCCGCGGGGAGAAGCGCGGGGCCTCCGCGCCGAAACGCGCCGAGCCGTCGAAGCGCGGGCTCGTGAGCGCCATGAACTCCATTCCGCAACAGGCCGTCACGAATGGATACTTGAAGAGCGACCACTTGCGCGCCCAGGCGAGCAAGGCATCGAGCTTCGTCGTCGCGAACCCGGAGGTGCCGCTCGCTCCGCCCTCGAGCGTGACGTGTTTCAGTTCTCCCATTCGAGCGCTCCCTTCTTCACCACATAAACGAGCGCCACGACGACGACGGCGAGGAAGCCGAACATCGAGGTCAGCCCGAGCCACCCGAGGCTCTTGAACTGGACCGCCCACGGATAGATGAACACCGCCTCGATGTCGAAGACGACGAAGAGGATCGCGGTCAGGTAGAACTTGACCGAGAGCTTCAGGTGATTGCCGCCCGAGCTCTCCGAGCCGCACTCGAACGGCTTCATTTTCTCGGGCGTCTTGTTCAGCTTGCCGCCGAGGAAGGTGGCGCCCGTGAAGAAGAGAAGCGCGAGGATGACCGCCACGGCGATCATCAAGAACATCGGCAAGTAGGTCCCGATCATCGGTATCCTTCAGCGAGCCCAGAGGTGCCAGGCGAGTCGAACAGCTCCCGGCACGGTTCCTGGATCAAGCGTCGCCGATTTGTAGTGCCGACGCCGTCCAGAAGTCAACGACGCCTTTGATATCCAGAGGGTTCGCAGGCCGGGCGCGGTCGTGGTCGCAATGGCAGCGCCATTTGCTATGTCATCTGTATCGATCGGCGCGAACGAGGCGACCGACATCGATGCTGCAGGTGAAAGAATCATGGCCATCCGAAAAATCGCGACGATCGGACACCCCGTCTTACGGGAGGTCGCGCGCGAGGTCTCGAAGGAAGAGCTCGGCTCCGAAGCCATGCAGCGCTTCATCGACGATCTGGTCGAGACGATGCGGGATGCGGCCGGGGCCGGCCTCGCCGCGAACCAGGTCTACGAACCGATCCGCATCACGGCGATCGAGATCAACCGGAACCCCCGATACCCGTACAAGCCGAACTACCCACTCACGATCCTCGTGAACCCGGTGGTCACGCCGACGACCGACGAGACCTTCCTCAACTACGAAGGCTGTCTCAGCGTGCCGAATCTCCGTGGAGAGGTGCGCCGTTTTGCAGGGGTTCGCGTCCGTGCGTGGGACCGCGCCGGAAACGATCTGGATTTCGAAGTGAAGGGCCTCACGGCGGGCACCTTCCAGCACGAGCTCGACCACCTCGACGGGAAGGTGTTCGTCGACCGTGTCGAGGACACCCGCTCGCTCGCGACCTGGGCCGACTTCGAGCGATTCCACATGGCAGGGTTCGTGGAGCGAGCGAAGGCGCTCGTCGCGAGATACGGGGCCTGAACAGGCCGAGCCACCGTCGCCGAGTTGGGTACGGCGGCCGACCCCGTCGTCGCCGAGTGTGACACGCCCCCACGACAAGCCGAAGGAGAACGCGAGATTGCGAATGGATCGCGCTCTACCCAACGGTGGGCTTTTTCCTACCCGGTCAGTCGCAGCTTTCGCAAAATCCCTAGTAATTCGCCTACATCGGCGCCGTCGCGAATCGTCCGTCCTTTCCATGTTTCGGCGATGCTTCGCCGACGCGCAGCGGAATGGCACAACGCTCGCTGTGCTGCTGCTCGGAGGTAGGAGGAATGGTGGACACGCGCTTTTGGAGGCCGGCGAGGGTCGGACGTCTGCAGGCACTGAGCACGTTGGCGGTCGCGCTCCTCGTGCCAATTGCAGCCTCTGCGTTGGTGGCCTGCGGCGAGGGCGAAGAACCGACCAAGACCTCGAAGTCGGCGAACAAGCCGGCCAAGACGACCGGCCCGGACTTCGGCGAGTTGCCAGCCGCCGGCGAAGTCACCGTTGGCCAGCTCAACGAGTGCGCATCGATGGACCTCGTCTTCATCGTCGACAACTCCGGCTCGATGGAGGAGGAGCAAACGAACCTCGCGGAGAACTTCCCGAGGTTCGCCAGCATCATCGACGGCTACAGGACGGCGAACGGTCAGCCGCTCGACTATCGGCTCGCCGTGACGACGACGGACGCCACCAACGGCAAGGGCGCGTTCGTGAAGGACGGGACTCCGCCGAAGTCCGGCGGCTTCCAGTTCCCTCCGCAGCCCTCACGACCGGCCTGCGATGGCGGCCCAGATCGGCGCTGGCTCGAGCGCCTGGATCCGAACGTCGTCAACTTCTTCGCCTGCCGCGCGCAGGTGGGCACCGGCGGAAGCGCGAACGAACAGCCGCTCGGCGCCCTGCTCCTCGGCCTCACGGATCGAATCGCGGACGGCACCAACACGGCGAACGGCGCGAGCTTTCTCCGAGACGAGGCACTGCTTGCGTTCGTCATCCTCACCGACGAAGACGAACGGAGCGCCAGCTCGGGCAGCTCGCAAGCTACGCTCCCGAAGACGGCCGCCGAGTTCGCGTCGGCGTTCGACAAGCTGAAGGGCGGAGACCGGAAACGTTGGGCCGGTACCGTCATCGCAGGCGAGCAGGCATGCAGCTCGCCCAAGCTCGGCCAGGCCGAGGAGGCGAAAGAGCTCAAGTCCTTCATCGCGGAGGCCGGCACGAACGGCACGTTCTCTTCGATTTGTACCGGCGATCTCACGGATGGCCTGACGAAGGCGCTCGCGACGTTCGACCTCGCTTGCAAGTCGTTCCCCGGCCCGAAGTGATCTCCCGCTTCGCGATCAGAAGCGTCCGCGAACGGTGATCCCGGTGGGTGAAAGAGAGACGGCGGCCTTCTGGTCCGTCCTCGTTCCACCCGAGAGGAGCCCGTAGATTCCCAGCGCGGCTCCGGCGCCCGCGACGACGAAGGACACGGTGGAGACCGTGCCGAGCGAGCGGCCGGCCTCCACGTCGTCGAGCGCCCCCGGACTGCAGGCCCTGTTCGGGCAGGCGCTC
>Ga0247825_10002599_pt1 | contig 11907 bp, 13 predicted proteins | sample 13C_Vanillin_Day_FD_194413 | JGI IMG/M metagenome (GOLD analysis project Ga0247825, IMG submission 194413) | Soil microbial communities from agricultural site in Penn Yan, New York, United States - 13C_Vanillin_Day48 | ecosystem: Environmental > Terrestrial > Soil > Agricultural land | place... | reverse complement strand
CGCCTGCTCCTCCGCGCCCGCGCCAATCAGTCGATGCCTCATCCGCGCAGCCGACCGCCGTGCAGCAATACTGCGCCAACATCGCCAATCCTGCGGCCGAGGCGCGCTTCGCCTGGCAGAAGCAGGCTCTTGTCGACATCGAGCGCCAGCTCAGCGAGCGCATCGCGCTGCTCGATGCCAAGATGGCCGAGCTGCAGAAGTGGGTGACGCGCCGCGACGAGTTCATCGACAAGGCGCGCCAGAACCTGGTGCAGATCTATACGCGCATGCGCCCCGACGCGGCTGCCTCGCAGCTGTCGGCCATGGATGAGGAGACCGCCTCCGCCGTCCTTCTCAAGCTCGAGCCGCGCACAGCGAGCCTGATCCTCAACGAGATGGAGCCGACCCAGGCCGCGCGCCTCACCACCATCATCGGCGGTGCCGCGCGCTCCGGATCGCCTAGGCCGCAGACAGCCGAGCCGGAGAAGAGATCGTGACCAAGCGTGCACTCGCCATTGCCGCCCTGCTCTCTCTCGCAGGCTGCGTGGATCAGGTCCGCGACCTCGCGCGCGAGCCGGCTTTGACTCCCGTTGGCGCTGGCCTACGTCCCGACCGCGTCGCCATCCTGAACGAACCGCCGCTGCCTCCGCCGCAGCGGACGAGCAGATCGCTCTGGCAGGACACCAGCGTCGACCTCTTCCGCGACCCGCGCGCCATGCGCGTCGGCGACGTGGTGACGGTCAAGATCTCGATCCGCGACAAGGCCAACCTCGACAACACCTCGGAGAGGAAGCGCGACTCCAAGCGCAATCTCGACTTCGACACGAAATACGATCTCAACCTGCCCTTCATAAAGGGCACGGGCGACGGCAAGCTCGACGCCAACGTCAACTCCGGCACCTCCACCAAGGGCCAGGGCGCCATCACCCGGTCCGAGAGCATCGAGCTGCTGGTGGCGGCTGTGGTGTCCGACGTGCTGCCCAACGGCAACCTCGTCATCAGCGGCACGCAGGAGGTGCGGGTCAATTACGAGCTGCGCGTGCTCAGCGTCGCCGGCGTCGTGCGCCCTCGCGACATCGCCACCGACAACACCATCTCCTACGACAAGATCGCGGAAGCGCGCATCTCCTACGGCGGCCGCGGCCGCATCACCGAGGTTCAGCAGCCGGGCTGGGGCCACCAGCTGTTCGATCTGATCTCGCCGTTCTGAGATGGCAAAGCCCGAGGCCAAGGCCGACAAGCCCGAGCTGGCCGCCGACCCGAGGTCCGTCGCGCCGAAATCCTCCTCGCCGATGGCTTTCATCGCGGTGATGGTGGTGCTGACCGGCATCGCCGTCGGCTTCGGCGGCCTGTTGGGCCTTCAGCTCGTGGGCCGCATGGAGAAGGCCGCCGACGGCGAGAAACCGCCGCAGCAGGCTGCCGCTCCGAGCGCCGGGACCGCGAGCAAGGACCGCTATGCCGGCAACGTAAGCCTGAGGACACTGGCGCCCATCGTCACCAACCTTGCCCACCCCGACAAGACCTGGATCCGCATCGAGGCGCTTCTCGTCATGGACGAGCAGACCCCGGACGCGGGCACGCTGTCGGCGCAGATCGTCGAGGACATCGTCGCGTTCCTCAGGACCGTCTCGCTCAGCCAGATTCAGGGCGCCAGCGGCTTCCAGCACCTGCGTGAGGATCTCAACGATCGCGTGCGCGTGCGGAGCGGAGGCAAGGTTCGCGACCTGGTCGTGCAATCGATGATCATCGAATGACAAAACTCCTCATATCGCTGGCCATCCTGCTCGCGGGCAGCGCCGGGGCCGCGGCGCAGATGCCGAGCCTCGATCAGCTCGTGCCCTCCAACGACCCGACCGCGGCCGGACGCATCGTCCAGCTCATCGCCGTCATCACCATCCTCTCGGTGGCGCCGGGCCTGCTCATCATGGTGACGTGCTTCACCCGCTTCGTCATCGCGCTCTCGTTCCTGCGCGCGGGCCTCGGGCTGCAGACCACGCCGGCCAACCTGATCCTGATCAGCCTCGCCTTGTTCATGACCTTCTACGTCATGGGGCCGACCTTCGACAAAGCCTGGCAGACCGGCGTGCAGCCGCTGATGGAGAAGAAGATCACGGAGGCCGAGGCCTACGGCCGCATCACCTCGCCGTTCCGCTCGTTCATGCGCGCCAACGTGCGCGACAAGGACCTGAAGCTCTTCTTCGAGCTTGCCAGCGAGAGCCTGAAGCCGAAGCAGGACGACGCCGAGATCGACCTGCGCGTGCTGATCCCGGCTTTCATGATCTCGGAGCTGAGGCGCGCCTTCGAAATCGGCTTCCTGATTGCGCTGCCCTTCCTCGTCATCGACATGATCGTGGCGACCCTCACCATGTCGATGGGCATGATGATGCTGCCCCCGACCGTCATCTCGCTCCCCTTCAAGGTCCTCTTCTTCGTCCTGATCGACGGCTGGAACCTCCTGATCGGCGGCCTGATCCGATCGTTTGTTTGAGGAGAATCCCCTCTCCCAATTCCTCTGAGAATAGCGAGAGGGGGACGCACCACAACGCTCGCGCAAGGTTGATAGATGAGACTGGTGGTCTCATCTCATGATACTTCCCTGGGGCGCGGATGATCGGGCGGGAGCAGCTGGAACGGCTTTGGTCGAGCCTGCTCGCGCTCGGCGGCCGGCGCCTTGCCGCGATGGGGCTGGTCGGCCTCGCCGTGTTCGCCGCCGTGGGCCTGGGCAGCTACTACCTCTCCCGCCCGCAGCTCGAGGCGATCTATACGGGCCTCACCCCCCAGGACGTGAGCCGCATCGGCGCTGCCCTGCGCGAGGCCGGCATCCATTTCGACGTCAATGCCCAGGGCACGGCCGTGCTGGTGCGCTACGGGCAGACCGCCCAGGCGCGCATGCTGCTCGCCGAGAAGGGCCTGCCCTCGAGCGCTACGGCCGGCTACGAGCTGTTCGACAAAATGGGCTCCATGGGGCTCACCTCCTTCATGCAGGAGGTGACCCGCGTGCGCGCCCTGGAGGGCGAGATTGCGCGCACCGTGCAGGCCATGAAGGGCGTCAAGGCCGCCCGCGTTCACATCGTGCTGGCCGACACCGGCTCCTTCCGGCGCGGACGCCAGACCCCCTCGGCGTCCGTCATCGTACGCACGGAGACCGCCGGGGATAGCGCCCTGGCGCCGGCCATCCGTCACCTCGTTGCCGCCGCCGTGCCCGGGCTCACGGTCGACCAGGTCACCGTGCTCAACACCGACGGCACCATCCTCGCCTCCGGTGGCGACGGGACGAGCACCGCACCGACGCGCACCGTCAGCCTCGAGAGCGCCATCCGCAAGGAGCTGCAGGACAACATCGCCAAGACGCTCGCCCCCTATCTCGGCCTCGGCAACTTCGAGATCAGCGTCGCCGCCCGCCTCAACACCGATAAGCGCCAGATCAACGAAACCAACTACAACCCCGAGCAGCGCGTCGAGCGCTCGGTGCGCGTCATCAAGGAGACGGGCAGCTCGCAGAACTCCAACAGCAAGGCAGCCGTGGGCGGCGAGCAGAACGTGCCGGCCGAGCAGGCGGCCTCGACCTCCGGCGACCAGTCCAAAAAGAACAACGAGCGCCGCGAGGAGCTCACCAACTACGAGGTCGGGACCAAGACCACCTCCACCGTCAGCGACGGCTACAGGATCGAGGCGCTCACCGTCGCCGTGCTCGTCAATCGCAAGCAGCTCACGGCTGCGCTCGGCGGCGACAAGGCTCCCCCCGATGCCGTGGACAGGCAACTCAAGGAGATCGAGCGGCTCGTCTCCTCCGCCGCCGGCATCGACGCCAAGCGCGGCGATCGCATCACCGTCTCGGCGCTCGATTTCGTGCAGGGCGCGCAGAGCCTGGAGCCCGTCGCGGGAATAGGCGTCGTCGAGCACCTGTTGCGCAACACCAGCAGCATCGTCAACGCCATCGCCGCGGTGGCCGTGGTCGCGCTGCTGATCTGGTTCGGCGTGCGGCCCGCCATGCGCGCGATCCTCGAGCCGCAGCCGGCAACCGCCGCGGCGGGCGGCGCGCTGGGCACCAACGCGACACCGGATGGCGCCGGCGCGATAGCGGGCGGCGGCATCGCCGGCGACTCGCAGCCCAACCTGATCGCCGACCTCACCAGCAAGCTCGAGCGCACCCCCCTGAAGCGGCTCGAGCAGATGACCGACTTCGACGAGGAGCAGGCGGCCGCCATCCTCAAGCAGTGGATGCACGGGGCCAGAAGCGCATGAGCAACGCATGAGCGCCATGCCCGTTGCCCCCTTCCTGAGCGAGTTCGGCATTGTCGCCACCCCTCGCCGCGATGCTCCGTTCCTGCCGTTCGGGCGCGAGGGCGGAGCTGCGAGCCCTGGGATCCCTGCGGAGACCGAGGCGGACCGGATCGAGGCCGCTCGCGCCAGCGGATTTGCGAGCGGCGAGGCTGCGGCCAAGGCGGTCTTGGCGGCTACGGTTGCCGGGCTAGGTGAGGAGCATGCCCGCGAGCTTGCCGCCGCGCGCGAGGCCTGGGCGAGCGGAGAGGCCGACAAGCTCGCCCACCAGCTGGCGGCCGGTCTCAAAGACCTCGAGACGCGTTTGGCCGACGCCACGGCACGCGTGCTGGCGCCGCTACTGCAGGCGGAGGTCGCCAGGCAGGCGATTGCCGATCTCAATTCGGAGCTGGCGCGGCTGCTCGGCAACGCCGCAGATGTCAGCCTCAGCATTTCCGGGCCCGAGGACCTGCTCGAAGCTCTGCGCGGCCGGCTTGCCGACCAGCTCGCCGGCAAGACCGTCTCCGTCGACTATCGGCAGAGCGAGGAGCCCGACGTGCGCATCGTCGTGGGACAGACCGTGCTGGAGACCCGGCTCGGGGTCTGGGCGGCCAAGATCGGGGAGGCGCTGGCATGAAGGGCGAGGAAACCAAGGCCCAGGAGCTCATCATCATCCGCCGCAGCTCCGGCGAGGGAGAAGGAGGCCACCACGGCGGCGTGTGGAAGATCGCCTATGCCGACTTCATGACGGCGATGATGGCCTTCTTCCTCGTCATGTGGCTGATCAACTCCACCGACAAGAAGACGCTGACGCAGGTAGCAACCTACTTCAACCCGCTGCGCCTGACCGACAAGGCCCCCTCGGCCAGGGGCCTGCAGCAAGCCGAGGCCGGCGTGCAGGCTCAGGATCAACTGAGCGGCGCGCCCAAGCAGCAGCCGGGCATCGCCAAGTCGGAGACCACGACCCAGGGCAAGGGCGAGGGATCGAAGCCCACCTTCGCCGATGAGGCGCTGTTCCGCGATCCCCAGGGCATGCTCGCACGGCTCGCGACGCAGGCCGAGGAGGACCAGAAGCCCGAGCAGCCCGGCCGTCGTCCCGGCAGCGAGGCCTACAGGGACCCCTTCGAGCCGGCCTTCCGGCGTTCGCAGCAGCCCGAGAAGCCGCAGCCGTCGGAGAGGCCCAAATCCCCAGCGGAGCCGGGACCACCTGCGGCCGCCGTCGGTACCGGTCAGCAGCCGTTGCCGCCGGTGGCCGGCGCCGCCGAGGCGGCAGCCGCCAAGGAAGCCGCCGCCAGAGAGGCCGCACGGGAGGCCGCGGTCAAGGAGGCCGCGGCCAGGGAAGCGGCGGCCATGGAGGTCGAGGCCGGCAAGGCGGCGGAGGCGCGCAAGACAGCGGACGCCGCCCGCAAGGCGGAGCAGGCTGCCGACCGTGCGACCGCGGAGCGGATCGATGCCGCGATCAGGGGTGCAATTGCCCAGGCCCGCTCCGGCACGGTGCCGAACATCGAGGTGAAGTCCACCGCCGAGGGCGTGCTGATCAGCCTCACGGACGACTACGATTTCGGCATGTTCGCGATTGCCTCGGCCGAGCCGCGCCCGGCGCTGGTGGTGGTGATGGAGAAGCTCGGCAAGGTGCTCGCCCACAGGTCCGAGCGGCTCGTCGTGCGCGGCCACACCGATGGGCGTCCCTACAAGTCCGGCACCTACGACAACTGGCGGCTTTCCACCGCGCGCGCGCAGATGGCCTACTACATGCTGCTGCGCGGGGGCATCGACGAGAAGCGCTTCGAGCGCATCGAGGGCCACGCCGACCGCGATCTGCGCGTCGCCGACGATCCGGAAGCCGCGCAGAACCGGCGCATCGAGATCCTGCTGCGCAAGGCGAAGCCCTGATGTCGATGCTGCGCGTGGTCTTCTCGCTGCTGGCGCTCGCAAGCGCGTGCCCGCCCGCCCAGGGCCAGGAGGGAGCGACCCCGAGCGAGCTCGTCCGTTCCCTGCGCGCTGCCCAGGACAAGGTCGCGCTCGGGGACGTCGATGCCCACATTGCGCTGAGAGCGCTGCTCGTCGATGTCGGCCGGCAGCTGCTCGCGACCAAGCCCGAAGTATGGAAGGAGCCCGGCAACGCCCGCGCAGCCGTTGCCTTCGTGTTGAGTGGCGGGGATGGGCGCCTCCTGAGGCGGGTAGTCGCGCTCGGCCCCCTGCCGGGCGTGAGCGACAAGCTCCTGCAGGGCGTGCTGGCCCGGGGCGAGGGCCGCCCCGGCGATGCCGCGGAGCTGCTCCTGCCCATCAACGCCCGCTCGCTCGATCCCAGCATTGCCGGCCATGTGGCGCTTGTGCAGGCCGAGCTGGTGGCCAAGAAGGATCCCAAGAAGGCGGTAGCGTTCCTCGACGACGCTCGCCTGCTGGCACCCGGCACGCTGATCGAGGAAGCGGCCTTGCGCCGTCAGGTCGGTATCGTTGCGGCAATCGGGGAGTTCGACCGCTTCGAGATGCTGGCGGCCAACTACATGCGCCGCTTCCCGAGGTCGATCTACGCAGCCGCCTTCCGCCGCCAGTTCGCCGCCGACATGGCCGGCCGCGATGATGCCGCCGAGCCGAGCCGGCTGGAGAGGATGGCGGCGGTGCTGGAAGCGATGGGGCCTGCCGAACGCCGCGACGCCTACCTGTCGATTGCCCGCGAGGCGCTGGCGAGGGGCAAGGTGGAGCTTGCGCGGTTTGCCGCCGTCGGCGCAGCACGCCTGGCCGAGGGTGAGGAGGCGGACAGGCGGCGGGCGAAGCTGTACGAGGCGGCTGCCCTCGTGGCCACGGCGGACTTCGAGGCAGCAATGGCGACGCTGCAGGCGCTCGATGAGGCCCGGCTCGCCGAGGAGGATCTGGCCCTGCTCGAAGCCGCTCGTGCGGTCGGCGCCGAGGTTGCCCGTCCGACGCCGTCGGCCGAGGCGGCTGGCCCCAAGCCGGCCGAGGACATGGCCGCAGCCTTCAAAATCGCCGACATGGCCCGCAGCGCGATTGCCCGCGCCGACGAGCTCATCGCCATAGCGAGCAAATGACGATGTCGCACGTCGCAGCCCGGACGACCGCTCCCGCCGACAATGCCGTTGCCCGCGCCCGAGATGCGACGGTCAAAGGCCGGCCGGACGAGATGGGCGATGCCGACTTCGGTAAGCACATCGAGGATTTCGCGGCCGGCCGTGAGCCCGCGGATAGGGTTGCGCCCCCCACAAAGAGGGACCTCGAGCCTCGAGCTACCCGCTGGCAGCCGCTGAAAGATTCGGGACCGCAGGTGTCGCTTCCCGACGAGCTGCCTGCCGCCGACGTCGACATGCTCGCGGAAGCCGACCCGTTGCTTGCCGAAAAGCCGAGCGACGCGGCCGCGCCTCCACTCTCGTTCACACCAGCGGCCTTGCCGCCTGACGTGCTCGCAAGCGACTTGGCCGCGGCTGCCGCCTCTGTGGCGGCGGGAGCCGGTCGCCCGATATTGCCGACAGCTCCCCAACAGCAAGTGCCGGTCGGCACCGATGGTCAGCCGCGGTTGAGCATGGCGCCGGGCACGATCGATGCCGACGTGTTGGCAGTTGGTACCGACAAGCCGAGAGCGACGATGGCGCTCGATGATCTGCCTCGGGTCGAGTTGCCCACAGAGGCATCGCAGGTACCGAGAGTACCTGTCGAGACGCCTCGCCGTGCCCCCGACGTTGTCGTTGTCGCGCGCGAGACCCACCTGCCGCCGATAGCACCCGCGCTCGTAACGCGCGCCATGCCCTCGGGCGAGGGTGACGCCGCTCGGCCGCGCGCGGACTCCGCCGCGGTTGAGGACGCCAAGTCTGGCAAGGTCGTGATTGCCGAGACCGTTGCCCGGACGACGGGCGCCGTCACTCTCGCGCCCGTAGCCCAGTCCAGGCGCAGCAACCAGGACGCCGGCCGCGATGCCCCCAGCTCAGGTCAGAGATCGACAAGCACCATGGCCGGCAGGTCTTCTCCGCCGGATGCCGCGCAGCCCGCCCAGGTACAGCCCCAAGCCCAAATCCAGGTTCAAGCCCAAACGCAAACGGGAACCCAATCCAAGGGCGCCGAGCAATCCGCGCAGACTGTCCACTCGCCCGCTCAAGACGAACACCTCGCACCGCAGGCAACCGTGCCGGTGCCGCGACAGATCGTGGACGGCATTGCCGCGGAGATCCCGCCTCCCCGCGACACGAGCCCGGCCGGCCCTGCAGCGGCGCCCGCTCCGAGCACCCAGTCTCAGCCGGTCAAGGTCGTCACCATCCAGCTCAACCCCGCCGAACTCGGTACCCTCACGGTGCGCATCTCGCTCAGGAACGACGCGCTCGAGCTGCAGGTGGAGACCAGCCGCCGCGACACCGCCCGCATGGTCGAAGCCGACCGCGACGCGCTCTCGAGCCTGCTGCGCTCGGCCGGCTACCACGTCGAGGCCCTGACCGTGCGCGCGGTGGAGCAACCCGCCCCGGCCATGACGGTCGGCGCGCCGGCCGGCTCGCCGGACGGCACACCGCAGTCGCAATCGGGCGGATCGCAGACGGATCAGAGACCATCGGGCGGCCGTGCGCACGCCGACGGGCACAGGGAAGGGCATGGCACACGTCAGGACACCAGGGGTGATGAGAGCGGCTCGCGCCATCGCGCTGGCCGCGGCCTTTACGTCTAGCGCCGCAAGCGCCGGCGATCACACCTGCGAACGCGAGATGGCGCGCGCGGCCCGCACGCACGGCGTGCCGCTGGGCATGCTCTACGCCGTGGGGCTGGCCGAGACCGGCCGCGGCGACTCGCTGCGGCCCTATGCCCTCAACATCGAGGGTCGCGCCGTCTACGACATCGACAAGGTCGAGGCCCTGCGCCGGGTCGAGGCCGCGCGCAAGGCCGGCATCAAGCTCATCGATATCGGCTGCATGCAAATCAACCACCACTTCCATGCCCGCAACTTCGCCTCGGTGGCGGACATGCTCGACCCCGCGCGCAACGTCGACTATGCGGCCCGCTTCCTCAACGAGCTCAAGGCCCGTGAGGGCAGCTGGACAAAAGCGGTGGCGCGCTACCACGCCGGTCCCAACAACGATCCCGCGCAGAAGAAATACGTGTGCCGCGTCATCGCCAACATGGTCGCCACCGGATTCGGCCAGTGGACGCCGGAGGCGACCTCGTTCTGTACTCCCGGACCCTCGGCTCACCTTCGGAGCAGGCAATGATCAAGACCGGATTGCAAGGGCCCTACCGCCTCTCGTTCGACGGTGTAGACGCGGCGGTGAGGCAGAAATCCCCCGGCGTCTACGCCCTCGGCCACGAGGATGCGCAGGGCAGATTCTGCATCAATCACGTGGGACGGTCCGACAGCGACATCCGCGGCCGACTGCTCGATACGATCGGCTCGAGCACGCTCTTCAAGTACGGCTACTCGGCGTCGTCGCAGACGGCCTTCGAGAAGGAGTGCCAGCTCTTCCACGATATCAGCCCGCCGGGCAACCGGATGCACCCGGCCCGCCCCAAGGGCGCTACTTGGAGGTGTCCGCGCTGCCAGATGTGAGGCCGGCGTGGGCGAGCAGGCTGATCACGTCGGCAAGCGCCGCCTGGTAGCCATGATGCCAGTAGGCCCGCTCGGGTGTATTGGCATCGAGATGGCGCTGGTCGCTCTCGGTATAGGGGGCCTCGTCGTCCAGCCACTGCCGGATGCCGTCCCGGCGCTGCTGCAGAAGCGCGATGTTGCGATCTTGTTGCATGCACCCCCCGACCGAATGGCCGCCCCGCGGTTTTCCCGTCTGATGCCCCTTTTCTAGCGCAGCCGTATTGGTTTAGCGCCAAGGCGGGCGCGGCGATTTGCGTAAAATTGCAGATACTTGGCCGCCCCCGGCGTGATCTGACGCGCTGGCCTGCCGGCACATGCGCCCATTCCAGACCATGGCGGCGCTTTCCCCGTACTCCGATTTCGATAGTATCGAGGCTCGATCAACAAGCGCCGCAATGCGCGCACCCCGGGAGGAAGTCCGTGACGACCGCAGCCATAGCCGGGCGCGGGGACTTGGCGCAGCCGCTCGATACGATCGACGTCAGCGATCCCGCCATCTACCAGCAGGACACATGGCAGCCGCTGTTCGCGCGGCTGCGACGCGAGGCGCCGATTCACTACTGCCCCGAGAGCCGCTTCGGGCCCTACTGGTCGGTGACGCGCTACAACGACATCATGACCGTGGAGCTCGATCACGCCACGTATTCCTCGCAGCTCGGCGGCATCCAGGTCGAGGACCAGCCAGCCGATATGAAGCGCGGCAGCTTCATCCGCATGGACCCGCCGCGCCACACCGCCCAGCGCAAGACGGTCGCCCCGGTCGCGGCTCCGGTCAACCTCGCGAGCTACGAAGTGACTATCCGCGAGCGCACTCGCTCGGTGCTCGACGCGCTCCCCCGCAACGAGGCCTTCGATTGGGTCGATAAGGTGTCGATCGAGCTCACGACCATGATGCTGGCAACGCTGTTCGACTTCCCCTGGGAGGAGCGACGCAAGCTCACCTACTGGTCGGACGTGGCCATCTGCAACGTCGCCGCCCCCGACGCACCCGTGCACTCCGAGCAGGAGCGGTTTGCCGAGCTTCTGCGCATGGCCGATGTCTTCAAAGGACTTTGGCAGGAGAGGGCGAAGACGCCGCCGAGGCTGGACCTCATCTCCATGATGGCGCACAGCCAGGGCACGAGCGACATGCCCGAGATGGAGTTCGTGGGCAACCTGGCGCTGCTCATCGTCGGCGGCAACGACACCACGCGCAACTCGATGTCGGGCGGGCTGCTCGCGCTCTCAGAAAATCCGGCCGAGCTCGCCAAGCTCAAGGCCGACCCCGGTCTTGTGGCGAGCCTCGTCGCCGAGACGATCCGCTACCAGACCCCGGTCATTCACATGCGCCGCACCGCCACGCGCGACGCCGAGCTTGCCGGGGAGCGGATCCGCCAGGGCGACAAGGTCGTCATGTGGTACGTTTCGGGCAACCGCGACGAGAGCGTGATCGAGAGCCCCGACGCCTTCATCGTCGATCGCAAGAAGCCGCGCCAGCACCTCTCCTACGGTGCCGGCATCCACCGCTGCGTCGGCGACCGGCTGGCGGACCTGCAGCTGCGCATCCTCTGGGAGGAGATCCTCGCGCGCGATCTCGACATCGAGGTCGTGGGGCCGCCGAAGCGGCTCTACTCCAACTTCATCCGCGGCATCCGCGAGCTCCCCGTGCGCATCGCGGCCTAGCAGGACGTTAGCGCCGGCCCTTGCGCCTGCGGTCCGCCAGCGCCTTGTCGATCAGCATGTTGGCAACCGTCATGCGCCGTGTGGCGAGGTCGCGCTGGTCGGCCGACACGCGGTCGGGATGGTTGGCCAGCGCAAAACTTCGCCGGATGCGCTCGACCTCGCGCGTGGAGAGGTCCTCGGCAAGCCCAAGCTCGCGCGCGAGCGCATCGGGCTCGCATTCCTCCGGCAGGCTCGGCGCAGGGGACCCCTCGTCGGCGTAGATGCGGCTCAGCGCCTCGGTCAAGTCGCCGGGATGGTCAACGTGCGTCGCCGCCGCCATGTCGATGCCGCGGACGGAGGCTGATCGGTGCAACGACTCGGTGTGCACGCGTGGACTCGACCCGGCGACCCGGGCCCGGGCATCGAGGCGAAGGCCTCGTCAGGGATTG
>Ga0247825_10002598_pt1 | contig 11912 bp, 6 predicted proteins | sample 13C_Vanillin_Day_FD_194413 | JGI IMG/M metagenome (GOLD analysis project Ga0247825, IMG submission 194413) | Soil microbial communities from agricultural site in Penn Yan, New York, United States - 13C_Vanillin_Day48 | ecosystem: Environmental > Terrestrial > Soil > Agricultural land | place... | reverse complement strand
CCGGCGACGTACTTGGAGCTCACGCCTTCGCAGCCCCACTGGTTGGCCACCGGGGCGGTGCCGCCCGACTGGTACACCTCGGTAATGGACGTACGGCAGGCGCTCATCGCGAGAATCACTTCCGAGACCTTCGCGCGGATCGTGTAGTCCTGATATGCCGGTAGTGCGACCGCCGCCAGAATGCCGATGATCGCGACCACGATCATCAGTTCGATCAGCGTAAAGCCACGTTGGATTTGCTTCATGAGCTGTGCTCCCTTTCCGTTATTGGATGGTCGGTCAGACGACCGCGTTGAGCTTATTGCAAAACACGTGCCACCTGCAAATGTGCGGAATTTGGCGCTTTTGCCCGGTTTCGGGGCCCCGACTGCCGGTTTTCGTCACTTCCGCTCAATTATTGTCGCTCCGCCGGGGACGCTCCCATGATCGGCCCGAGGGCATGCGCGCTGAGGAAGGTAAACACCGGCTGCCAGGCGGCGGCGGGCTTCAGCTTGCCGCGGTGCTGATTGAAGGTCTTGAGCGCCAGGCCGCGCTCCCCGGAGACGATGTAGCCGGCCATGGCGGCGGCCACCGCGTAGGCCCTGGACGTGGCGGGAAGATCCACGTCACGCTCGAGAATCGCCGTGGCTGCCCGCCCCATGTGCGCCGCGTCCCGCGCGCCCACTGCGGCATACAGGTCGACCCATTCCCGCTCCGACACCGGCAGCTTCGCGCTGCACGGGGCAGCGCGCAGCTTTACCCAGACCTCCGTTACCCGCTCCTTTGGCAAGTAGGTATTGATGAGCTGCGCGACGTGGTCGAGCGTGGGACGGATCAGGTCCGGGGCGAGCGCGAGGCGGCACTCGATGAGGACGGCGCGCATCATGGTGATCTCGGCCGCCGGCTCGGCGGGGAGCCGCTTCAGGCTCGCGGGGTCGCCGTGCAGCAGGTACTCGCGTGCAGCCGCCGCGTGCAGGATGTACAGCGGCCGCAGGCTGCCGCCGAAGCGCTTGGCGTCGGTGACGCGCCCGGGATCGGGAGCATAGCCCGGCTCGAACATGTCGAGCAGCGGCAGGTTGGCCTCGGTCAGGTTCACCGCGCCCGTCGCCCGCAGCCGCATGAAGCGCGCCTTGGAGGCGTTCAGGTCGATGACCGGGAAGAAGTCCGAGTTCGGCTCGGCGCCGAACGCCCGGAAGTAGGCGTCCATGATGCGCTTGGTGCCGACGCGGTGAATGTTGAGATCGTCGAGGTTGCGGATGTTGAACCGTCCCAGCAGCGCCGCGAGCGCCGGATTCTTCAGCGCCGACGCCTGCACCTCGGGGACCTTCCCGCCGTTCACCGCCACCAGGACCAGATCGCCGTCGTTGGCCAGGTACACCACGTAGTCGGAGAACGCCCCGCGCAATGCCTCGACCGCGGAGGCGAGAAGCTGCGGCGAGAATTCGTAGAGCTGCACCCATTGCACGAACAGCCCGCCTTCCCTGAGGTGGCGCCGCGCATGCAGGTAGAACTCCGCCGAGAACAGGCCCGCCACGCCGCTCACCCACGGGTTGGACGGCTCGGAGACGATCACGTCGTAGCGCACCTGGTGGCTCGAGAAGAAGGTCTTCGCGTCCTCGATATGCACGCGGCTGCGCGGGTCGTCGAACGCGCGCTGGTTGAGCGGCATGAAGAGGCGCGCCGCGCGCACCACCGCCGGCTCGATCTCGATGGTGTCGAGAACTTCCAGACGGTCCGAGGCGAGCAGCGCATGCGCCGTCAGCCCGGTGCCGAAGCCGATGTTCGCCGCGCGCCGCGCGTCGGGCATCATCAGGATCGGCAGCGCGCCCATCAGCGCCATCGTCACCTCGTCGCCCGTGGGGTCGCCGCCGGGCGTGCCGTTGAGCGCGCCGTCGGACTTGCCGTTGTTGCGCAGGCTGTACAGGGTCTCGTGCTGCGTCACGCTGACGGTGGTCGTCTTGCCGTCCTCGTGCGTCACCACCTTGTACTTGTCCGGCCCGATCAGAACGCCGTGGCGGTAGACCCCGGAAGCCATGTGGTGGGCGTCGAGCTGCACGCCGAAGGCGGTGCCAAGGACCACCACGAGCGAGACCACGACTGCCGCGGCCGTGTACGCCTGGCGGAGCCGGCCCGGCGCCGCGCCGAGCAGCACCACGGCGAGAGCGAGGTCGATCGCGGCGCCGGCCATGATGAGGCCCTTCACCCCGAGCAGGGGCAGCCCGAGGTGGACCGCGGCGAGCACGCCGACGATTGCCCCGGCGGTGTTGGCGGCGTAGACCTGGCCGATGGCGCGCTCGCCCGAGCCCAGCCCGAGCAGCGTCTTGGTGATGAGCGGCAGCGTCATGCCGGCGCAGAAAGCCGCCGGGAACATCACCGCGAGCGCGATGCCATGGCTCACGACGTTGAACGCCGCGTAGCCCCCCTCCGTGGGCGAGAGCGAGTTCACCAGCCACTGCATGGCGTAGAACGAGCCGCCGTACACCGGCAGCGTGGCGAGCGCGGCGATGCCCATGGCGAGCTGCACGAAGCCGAGCAGCCGCATCGTGTCGCCGGTGGCGTCGATGCGGCGCCTCACCCAGAGGCCGCCGAAGGCGAGGCCGAGGATGAAGGCGGAGAGCATGAGCTCGAAGGCGTGCGTCGAGCTGCCCAGCACCAGCGCCAGCATGCGGATCCAGCCGATCTCGTACATGAACGACGAGGCGCCGGTGAGCGCGGCCACCACGAGGAGCAGCCGCACCCGGGCCTTCCCCTCGGCCGTCAGGACCGGCGTTCTCTCCGCCTGGAATGCCGCGCCGGAGGCGCTCGGCCCGCGAGGCAGCAGGATGACGGCGGCGGCGACGGCGAGATTGATGATGCCGGAGGCGATCAGCGTTCCAGGCAGGCCGGCGGCGGCGATGAAGTAGAAGCCGCTGGCGAGCACGCCGACGCCCGCGCCGAGGCTGTTGGTGAAGTACAGCATCGCGATGGTATGGCCCGAGCGGTCGGGCCGCACGCGCACCACGCCCGCGGTGAGCAGCGGGAAGGTCATGCCGAGCAGCACCGACTGCGGCAGGATCAGCGCCGCCGCGAGCGTCCACTTGAATGCCTGCACCGCCGCCGGGTTGCCGATGGCCGGGATGATCTGCGCGAAGGCGTACTCGGTGACCGTGTTGAACACCGCATGGAAGGCGAGCGCTGCGAGGCCGATCAGCGCTTCGGTCATGGCGTAGGCGAAGAGCAGGTCGCGCCAGCGCGCCGAGATGCGGCTGCAGCCCCACGCGCCGAGCGCCATGCCGCCCATGAAGATGGCGAGCACCAGCGTCTGCGCATACGCGGCGTGCCCGAGGAAGAGCTTGAGGTAGTGGCTCCACACCGACTCGTAGATCAGCCCGGCGAAGCCGGACGCCGTGAAGATCAGCAGGACGATCGGGAAGAAGGCTTTTTTCATGGGCGGGCGGATTCTACAGGCACCGCGCGCCGCGACCGCCGTGACTTACGTCACGTCCGACGAACGGTCGGCTACGGCTGGTAACCGGGAATGCGCGACTCGTCGACCGCGTCGATCTGCTCGGGGTCGAGGAACATCTCCGCGTAGCGGCGGTAGATCTTGCGCCGCACGAAGATGTCGAACAGGTCCGGATCGACGTGGTTGTTCAGCTTCATGCGCCCGAGGATCTCGAGCGACTCGGAAAGCGTCTTGCCCTTCTTGTACGGGCGGTCCTTGGCGGTGAGCGCCTCGAAGATGTCGGCGATGCCCATGCAGCGCGCCTGCACCGACATCTGCTCGCGCAGCAGGCCCTTGGGGTAGCCCTTGCCGTCCATCCGCTCGTGGTGGCCGCCGGCGTACTCCGGGACCTTGGTGAGGTGGCGCGGCCAGGGCAGCGCCTCGAGCATCTTGATCGTCGCCACGATGTGGTGGTTGATGACCTTGCGCTCCTCGTCGGTGAGCGTGCCGGCGCGGATGGTGAGGTTGCGCAGCTCGTCGTCGGTGAGGAACTTCGCCTCGTGCCCGGTGATGTCGCGCCAGCGGTAGTCGGCGATGCGCCGCACGCGCGCCACGTCCTCGTCGCGCATGCGCTCGCCGCCGATGTTGCAGGCGTGCAGGAACCTGCGGTCGTCGTCGAGCTCGCGCGTGCGGTCGCGGAACTGCTTCTCCGTGATTTCCTTCTTCAGAACCTGAAGTTCGAGATCCCTTTTGAGAACCTCGAAGCGGGTGTCGATCAGGTGGATGCGGTCGTAGATGGTCTCGAGCTTGGTCGCCTTGTCGACGACGTGCACCGGCGTGGTGACCTTGCCGCAGTCGTGCAGCAGGCCCGCGATTTTCAGCTCGTAGCGGTCCTTGTCGTTCATGCTGAACTGGGCGAGCGGCCCCTCGCGCGTCTCGTTCACCGCCTCGGCGAGCATCATCGTGAGCTGCGGCACGCGCTGGCAGTGCCCGCCGGTGTAGGGCGATTTCTCGTCGATCGCGGTGTTGATCAGGTTGATGAAAGACTCGAACAGCTGCTCGAGCTGGTTGATGAGCATGCGGTTCGTGAGCGCGATCGCCGCCTGCGAGGCGAGCGACTCCGCGAGGCGCTGGTCCGAGGCGGAGAAGGCGACGATCTCGCCCGTGCGCGGGTCCTGCGCGTTGATGAGCTGCAGCACGCCGATGATCTCGCGCTCGTGGTTGCGCATCGGCACGGTGAGGAAGGACTTGGAGCGGTAGCCGGTCTTCGAGTCGAAGGCGCGCGTGCCCGAGAAGTCGAAGCCGTCGGCGGCGTAGGCGTCGGCGATACTCACCGTCTTGCCGGTGAGCGCGGCGTAGGCCGCCACCATGCTGTGGTTGGGCTTGCCGTCCTTGTGCAGCTGGATCGGGTAGAAGGGTACCGGGTTGCCGGTGGTGCCGCCGAGGTAGTACTTGAGCGAGCTGGTGCGCACGATCTCGAAGCGCAGCGTGCGCTCCTCGGTCACCCGGTAGAGCGTGCCGCCGTCGGCGCGGGTGATGGTCTTGGCCGCGGTGAGGATCGCCTCCAGCAGGCGGTCGATGTCGCGCTCGGCCGAGAGCGAGGCGCCGATGGCATTCAGCTGCTCGAGACGCTGGCCGAGGTCCTCGGCCGCCGTCGGCGCGTCGCCGCTCGCGAAGCGCAGTCCGGTGCTCGAGTCGAGCGTGGCGCTCATGCGTTCCCGGCTACTTGATGCACACGGAGCGGACTTCTTTGATGTGCGTCACGCCGGTCAGGCACTTCTCCATGCCGTCCTGCTTGAGGGTGCGCATGCCCTCCTCGAGGCAGATGGCGAGCATCTCGGCGACGCGCGCGTGCTCCTGGATCGCCTTCTTCAGGCGGTCGGAGGCGATCAGCAGCTCGTGCAAGCCGCAGCGTCCCTTCAGGCCGGTGCCGCCGCACTTGTCGCAGCCGACCGGCTTGTAAAACGTGAGCTGGCCCTTGTCGTTGCCGTAGGTCTTGACCCAGTCCTTGTAGACCGCCTCCATGGCCCCCTTGGGGTCGGCCTTGAACCTCGAGGTGCTCATCAGCTCATCGCAGTATTCGCGCAGGAACGACGTGAGCTCGGCCGCCTCGGGCGTATAGCCCTGCTTGCAGCTGCACATGCGCTTGGCGAGGCGCTGCGCGAGGATTCCAAGCAGCGCGTCGGAGAAGTTGAACGGGTCCATGCCCATGTCGAGCAGGCGGATGATCGACTCCGGCGCGGAGTTGGTATGCAGGGTGGCGAACACCAGGTGGCCGGTGAGCGAGGCCTCGATGCCCGTCGAGGTGGTCTCCTTGTCGCGCATCTCGCCGACCATGATGATGTCCGGGTCGGCGCGCAGGAACGCTTTCATCACCACCGCGAAGTCGAGGCCGGCCTTCTTGTTCACCTGCACCTGGCGCAGGCCCTTCTGCGTGATCTCGACCGGGTCCTCCGCGGTCCAGATCTTGGTGTCCGGGGTGTTCAGGTACTTGAGCACCGAATGCAGGGTGGTCGTCTTGCCCGAGCCGGTCGGCCCGCAGACGAAGAACAGGCCGTAGGGCTTGGACACCGCGGTCTGCAGCTTGTCGAGGTTGCCGGCGGTGAAGCCCATCTTCTCGAGCGGGATCGGCTCGCCGGCGGCGAGAATCCGCATGACGATGTCCTCGACGCCGCCCGCGGTCGGAATGGTGGCGACGCGCAGCTCGATGTCGAGCGGGCCGAACTTCTTGAACTTGATCTTGCCGTCCTGGGGCTTCCTCTTCTCGGAGATGTCCAGGTCGCACATGATCTTGATGCGCGCGGCGAGCGCCGAGCGGTAGCTCGCCGGCACCTCGATGTAGGGCCCGAGCGAGCCGTCCTTGCGGAAGCGGATCTCGGTCTTGGCCTTGCCCGGATAGGGCTCGATGTGGATGTCCGACGCCCCCTGGTTGAAGGCGTCGACGATCACCTTGTTGACGAGCTTCACCAGCTCGTTGTCGGCGGCCGCGGAGACTTCGTCGGTGCCAACCTCGAGCGCCTCGCCGCTGTCGTCCTCCATGCCCGAGAGCATGTCGTCGATGTTGCCCATGTCCATGGCCGTCTCCTGGCCATAGAACTGGTTGACCGTGTCCTTGAATTCCTTCTGCGTGGTGACCTTGTAGACGAGACGCGCCTTGGGGAACACGTTCGAGGCGATGCGCGAGGAGCGGATGCGCTCGGGGTCGAGGCACAGCACCACCAGCCCCTCCTTGGTGTCGTCGATCGGCAGCCAGTGGTTGCCCTCGACGTACTCGCGCTTGAGGTTCTTCAGCAGCTCCGCGGGCTTGATGCGGTCGGACTTGAACGGCTCGTAGGGCACGCCGAAGAACTTGGAGAGCGCCTGGCCGATGGCCGGGATCTTCACCTGGAACTCCTCGGCCAGCACCTGCTCGATATCCAGGGCCTTCTTCCTCGCCTGGCGCGAGGCGAGCTCGAACTCCCCCGCCGAGAGCACCGCGTCGGCGATCAGGTAGTCGTACTTGGTCTTGACCGCCTGCGGCTTCTGGCGCTGCTTGAAGGCGATGGCGAGGGTCTGCGAGAGCTCGCCCACGCCTTCCTCGGCCAGCCCGCCGAAGGGCACGCCGGCCTTGTTGTTGATGATCTGGATGACGCCGATCAGGTCGCTCGAGCCGGCCTCGACGATCGGCGCCACCAGCATCTGCTTGGTGCGGTAGCCGGTGCGCTTGTCGACTTCCTGCAGGAAGCGCAGGTTGGGGTTGACGCCGCGCAGCTCGCCGTCGTCGTAGACATCCTTGATGTTGATGGTCTTCTTGGCGAGCGCGACGTAGCCGGCGATCGAGTGCTCGGCGATCGGCAGCTTCAGGTCCTTGAACGAGTTCAGGCCGGTCTTGACCTTGGAGACGATCGCCTGCTTGTCCTCGCTGATGGAGTAGATGGTGAGGCGGTCGGCGTTGAAGAGCGCGCAGACGTCCGCGCTCACCTCGAGCATGATCTCGTCGATGTTGTTGGTGGCGTGGATCTTGTTGGTGACCGCCTGCAGCTGCTTCTGGAACGCCAGGCGCGCGCCGACGTCGCTCTGCGCGGAAGCTTGGTGGCTCAGGACTGCGCTCATTCTTACCCCCCTGCTGCTGGCCTTCTTGCTAGGCTTGAAATGGTAGCTGCATAGGCCATGATTTACAACGATTTTTCCGCCGCCTTGAGCCCTCCTTCGAGGAGCCAGACCTGGAAGCCGCGGCTGGCGAAGAGGAAGGCCGCGGCAGCGCTGCGCCGGCCGCTCTGGCAATACGCCACATACTCCCGCGAGCGGTCGAGCACCGCGAACATGTTGCGCACCTCGGCGAGCGGCACGTTGATCGCGCCGGGCAGCTTGTCGTACTGGTACTCCGAGGGATAGCGCACGTCGAGCCAGAGCGCGCCGCGGCGCACCTTCTCGGCCGCGTCCTCGAAGCGCAGGCGCTTGAGCAGCGGCTCGCGCAGCAGCTCGTTAAAGTGTGTGCGCCCGAGGCGCAGCAGCTCGCCGTCGGAAAGCGCGGTCACCGCGGCGTTGCGCTTTGCGTCCGACACCAGCGCCTCCTCGCCGAAGGCGTCGCCGCTCCTGAGCTCCGCCAGGACCACCTTCGCCCCGCCCACCAGCCGCTCGACCTGGAAGCGCCCCGACTCGATGACGTAGTAGAAGTCGCCTTCGTCGCCTTCGCGGATCACGGTTTCGCCGCGCGCCACGCGCACCCGCTCGAAGCGCTTGAGCAGCTCGTCGATGTTGGCGGCGGGAAGGTGCGAGAAAGCGCCGCTGCGCAGGTTGCCGAGCGAGAATGCGCTGCCGATCGGCGCCGCGCCCTCGGTCCCCGCCGCCACCTGGTCCCAGGTGGTGAGGATGTCGAGCAGCTCGTCGTCGAGCGTGAGCAGGTCCACTTCCGAGATGGCGCGCGCGCGCGCGACCTTCTGCTTCTGGCGGTTGAGCGCGTGCCGGGTCTCCTCGGTGCCGCCGACCACGACCAGCGTGCCGCCGCCCTGGAAGAAGAGCAGCATCTCGCCGGCGAGCAGGAAGATCGACTGCGTGGCCGGGCGCCCGGCGAGCGGGTCGGCGCCGCGCGCCACATGCTCGAGGTGCGCGATCTCGGCCAGCTCGGCGAGGCGCTCGGGCGAGAGCCCGGCGAGCGGTGCGAGGCTCCGCAGCTGCTCGATGCTCGACTTCATGCTCAGAATTCGAGCACCAGGTTGTTCTGCAGCATGCGCGGGGCGAACTTGCCCGCGCATTCCTCGATCTCGAGCATGGTCGGCTCGATCTCGCCGGGCTTCAGGTGCGTGACGTAGATCTCGGCGTTCCTCTCGAGCTTGGCCAGCTCGCCGGCGAGCGTGTCGGGGCAGAGGTGGCGCGAGATCTCCGCGAGGTGGCGCTCCTTGTTGGAGAACGCGGTCTCGATGATGAGGTACTTCAGGTTGGCGATGCGGTTCACCACGCGCCACAGCGCGTCGTTCGGCCCGGTGTCGCCGGTGAAGACGAGGCTCGCCGCGCCGCTGTCGAGGTGGTAGCCGACCGCCGGCACGGTGTGGCGCGCCGGCAGCGGGGTGATCGCGCGCGCGCCCAGCCGGATGGTGTGCCCCAGCTCGATCTCCTCGTAGCGCATGAACGGCGTCTCCGGCGTCGGGATCTCGGTGAAATCCGGCCAGATCGCCCAGTTGAAGAGGTGGTTCTTCAGGATCTCGGCGGTGGCGCGCGTCGCGTGCACGGTCAGCGGCCGCGAGCGCATGCCGCCCACGGTATCGACCAGGAAGGGGATCGAGGCGACGTGGTCGAGGTGCGAGTGGGTGAGGAAGATGTGGTCGATCTGCGAGAGCTCGGCGAGCGTGAGGTCGCCGACGCCGGTGCCAGCGTCGATGAGGACATCGCTGTCGAGCAGGAACGAGGTGGTGCGGTGGCGCCCGCCGATGCCGCCCGAGCAGCCGAGGATGCGTAAGCGCATGGGCGTGCGTCCCTACTTCTCGTCGAACACCGTCACGCCGTCCCAGCCGGGCGGCGGCGGGTTGCGGCGCTTCTCGGCGACGCGCTCGGCGTAGGCGCGGTAGAGCTCGCACGCCGGGTTCATGCGGCCAAGGTTGAGCAGGTTCACGTCGCAAGTGTCCCACTGCTGCGCGCGGTAAGCGCGCAGGGTCTGGCTCCACAGCCGCAGCTCCTCCTGCATGCGGGCGCCGAGCTCGGCCTGGAGCCCGAGCGGCTCGTAGATCACCACCGCCTCGTCCTTGCCCTTCACCTTGATCCGGTCCACTTCCCTGAAAACGATATCTTGGAGGACATTGCGGGTGACTTCGCCCACCAGGACGCCCACGCCGTAGCCCTTGGTGCGGCCCTCCAGGCGCGAGGCCACGTTCACCGCGTCGCCCATGGCGGTATACGCGCGGCGCACCTGCGAGCCCATGTCGCCGACGCGTACCCGGCCGCTGTTGACGCCGACGCCGATCTTCAGCGTCGGCCAGCCGCGGGCGGCGAAGCGCTCGTTCAGCGCCTGGCACTCCTTCTGCATCTCGATCGCCGCGAGCACGCCGTTACGCGCGTGCTGCGGGTCCTCCATCGGCGCGCCCCAGAAGGCCATGATGGCGTCGCCGATGTACTTGTCGAGCGTGCCGCGGTACTTGCTGCGGATGATCGCGCTCATGGTGGTGAGGTACTCGTTGATGTACTCGCGCAGCTCCTCGGGCTTGAGCGCCTCCGAGATGCTGGTGAAGCCGCGCACGTCGGAGAAGAGGATGGTCAGCTCGGCGCTCCTCGGCTCCATGTTGTAGCGCTGCGGATCCTCGGCCATCTTGTCGACCAGCTCGGGCGGCACGTACTGGCCGAAGAGCTCCGCGAACTGGCGCTTCGAGCGCGACTCGACGAAGTAGCCGTAGGCCATGTTCATGGTGTAGAGGCTCGCCGTCATCAGGATCGAGGCCGCGAGCGGCAGCACCATGTCCGCCTGCTGCCAGAGGACGACGTTGAACGCCGTGATGAGGATGAAGCCGAGCAGCGCCAGCCCCGTCGCCCAGAGCGCCGAGAGCATCGGGATGGCGAGCGACAGCGCCACGCCGCCGATCAGCAGCAACACCACCTCGGCGCCCTGCACGTAGCGCGGCTTCTGCTTCACTTCGCGGTCGAGGATGCCGGCGATCAGGTTGGCGTGGATCTCCACCCCCGGGTAGACGCTGTCCACGGGCGTCGAGCGCAGGTCGAACAGCGCCGGCGCGGTGGCGCCGACGAGCGCGATGCGCCCCTTCAGGCGCTCGGGTGGCACGCGGTCCTTGATCACGTCGGCGAGCGAGACGTAGGCGAAGCTGCCGCTCCTGCCGCGGTAGGGGATGAGCGCGCTGCCGGTCTCGTCGACCGGGATGGTCAGCTCCCCCACCTTGAGCCATTCCAGGCCGGCGGTCTTCTGCGGCGGGAAGCCCGGCTCCACCTGCGGCGGCTTGCCGGTCTGCAGCGCGAGGAAGGCGCGCACCATCGCGAGCGAGAGCGACTCGTAGTACGCGCCCTCGAACTCGAGGATCATCGGCACGCGCCGCATCACGCCGTCGATGTCGGGCAGCGGGTTGAAGTGCCCCGCCGCGGTGGCGTTCTTCAGGTAGATCGGCAGGTTGCCGGTGTAGCCGGTCCAGGACGGGAGCTCGAGCTTGCGCGCGCCCATGGCGCCCTTGGGCAGGACCGGCTCGGGGATCGCGTTCGCCCGCACGGCGCGCTCGTCGGCGCTGAAGTAGTAGCCGAGCACCACCGGCTTGCCGCTCAGGCTGGCGGCGAAGCGGCCGTCGAAGTCGAGGTCCTCGCGCAGCCTTGCGTACGCCGACTGGAACGCCGGGACCTCCTTCAGCTGGCTGCGCGCGAGGGCATCGAGGACGTCGATGCCGGAGCTCGCGTCGCGCTCGGCCCAGACGACGTCGAAGCCCACCAGCTTCATGTCGTAGCGGGTGAAGAGCTTGTCGACGAGCTCGGCCATGACGTTGCGGCCCCACGGCCAGCGGCCGATCTCGCCGAGGCTGCGCTCGTCGATGTCGAGGATGACGATGCGCTCGTCGATGCCGCGCGGCATGGTCATGCGCAGCCGCGTGTCGTAGACGATGTTGTCGAGCTGGGTGACCAGCCTCAGCTTGCCGTCGCCGGTCGGGTAGAACTCGGCTGCGTGGCCGATGAACAGCAGCGTGATCGCAAGGCCGATCGTGATCCTTACGATGTGCTGTTTCACTTATCCCTTGAGGAAGAACTCCATCTTCACGCCTGCGAGTTCGATCACATCGTGATCTTTCAGGGCATGCGGCGCGGGCCCGATCTGCTGCCCGTTCACCTGCGGCCGGCTCGCGCCTTCGACGTGCGTGATGAAGTAGCCCTGCGGCCGGCGCGTCAGCACCGCAACCTGCACGCCGGGCTTGCCGAGCGTGGTGAGGGGTTTGGCAAGCTCGAGCTCCTTGCCGGCGTTGCCGCCGGAGAGCAGCTGGATGGCGCCGAGCGGCTGGCCGGCGCGCGGCGGGGGGGCTGCGGGCGCGGCGGCCGGGGCGGCGACCGGCGT
>Ga0247825_10002597_pt1 | contig 11914 bp, 2 predicted proteins | sample 13C_Vanillin_Day_FD_194413 | JGI IMG/M metagenome (GOLD analysis project Ga0247825, IMG submission 194413) | Soil microbial communities from agricultural site in Penn Yan, New York, United States - 13C_Vanillin_Day48 | ecosystem: Environmental > Terrestrial > Soil > Agricultural land | place... | reverse complement strand
GGGCCCCGACGTAGGTGAACCGGTTCACCCGGACGATGTTGTCCTCGACCTCGAGCGTTTCGGTGTTGATCGTGGTCGTCTTGCCGCTGACCGTGAGGTTGCCTGCGATGGTGCAGTTGCCCTCCACCATCAGGTTGCTGCGCCCCGGATCGGTCGTTCCGCCGATGTGGACGCCACCGAGCACGCTGACGAGCGAGGACACGGCCGGGGCCGGCTGGCCGATGCTCACGTGGTCCCTGACTCCGAGGCTGGCGTTGATATTGAGGTTGCCGGTCATCGTGTCGCCGGCGCGGTTCAACTTCTTCGCATAGAGGTCGTCGAGCGCCTCCTGCACGGTGTCGGTGCCTGCCGGGCTTTCCGCGTGCGCCACGTAGAACGTCTTGCTGGCGCGGCGCAGCCACGCGTTGAAAGCGACCATGCCGGTCGTCGCAGGATCGGTCGACGGCAGTTGCGTGGAGGAGGCTAGCGTCGCCGTGACACGCTGGCTGTCGGGCGTGATGGCCGGAGTCCAGGAGCACTCGGCGATGCCATTGTCGCCGGTCGTCACCAAGAGCGGGTTCGGCGCGATCGCGCTGCTCGTGCCGCTCGTGAGCGTGCCGTGGGTCGCGACGAAGCGAACCTGGGCCTTTCCCCTGGGCCACTGGCCGTTCGCCACCCGCACCTGCAGCGGCCGCGGCAGCGGGTCGCCGGGATAGACCTCCTGGCCATCTCCGCTCACGTAATGCAGCGCGGTGTTCTCGCGCAGCTGGTCGAGCGCCGCCTCCACTGTGTTGACCTGGAGCGAAGAATGCTGGGTGTCGGGAAACTCGCTGCCGTCGTAGGTGGATTGCGACGCGATGTTGAGCTGGGCGGTGAACACCACGATGCCCGGCGAAGGCGCGCCCGCAGCGAGCGGATCCGCCGGATTGACCGCGAGCTGCGTGGGGTTGGTCAGGACCGCGAGCACCTGCTGGCTCGGTGCGCCGCTGTCGTCCACCGCCGGCGGATTGGTATCGCTGAGCTTCCAGTAAACGCGCGCGAGGCCGTGCTCGTCGGTGGCGACGTCGGTGAAGCTGCCCGTTACCAGGGTTCCGCTCGGGTATTGAAGCAGCCGCCCGTTTTGGTTGACGGTGAAGCGCACCGTGGCCCCCTGGCGCGGCCACTCGCCGTTCGCTACCCGCACGACCAGCGGCTCGGGCAGGCGCGTCGCCCCCCGCGGCGCCTGCTGCCCCGTGCCGCTCACGTAGTGCAGCGCGGTGTTCTCGCGCAGCTGATCGAGCGCCTGCTCCACGGAGATCACCTTGAGGCTCGTGTGCTGGCCGTCCGGGAAAGCCGAGCCGCCGTACTGATCCTCCCATGCCACGCCGAAGCTCGCGCCGAAGAGGACCGGCGCATCGAGGTAATTCGCCGTCACGTCCTGCGGCGGCGCCGGCGGATTGGCGTCTGAGCGAAGCAGCGTCGCGCGCACGAGCTGTCCCGGCTTGTCCTCCAGGTCGGCGAGCTCCTCGAGCCTCCAGAACGCCGACACTTCGCCCTTGGCGTCCGTGCGCGCGATGAACGCCTTGATGGCGCTGGCGGTGCCCTGCAGCACCGCCGACGCGGCCGGCGCGGGGTCTTCGAGGGTGCCGTTGCCCTCCAGGATCTCGAACTTGACCCATGCGCCTTCGACCCACTGGTGGCAATTGGTCACAACTACGCGCAGCGGCTGCGGCAGCCGCTCGCCGGGCATCGCTTCCTGGCCGTCGCCGCTCACGTAGACGAGATCGGGCTCGATGAGCGCAGGAAAGAGCGGACGGCAGTCGTGCTCGAGATGGAAAGCCGTGCCGTCCCACGTGACGATCGATAGACGCGCGTAATGGTGCGCGATCCCGCGCGGCGCCTGCGGGAGCGGATCGCCATGCGTGTCGCGCGGCCACTCGATGTTGCCGCCGAGCGTGTCTGCGCCCGGTGTGTCTGCGCTCACCGTGCGCGCCGGGATGAGCCAGTAGTCGCCCGTCCTGAACAGCTGAGCCGTCTCGGCATGAAACAGCACTTCCACGCCGTCCTCGAGGGCCGTCCAGGACGCGGCGTCCGACGGGTCGCCGGTACGCACGGGGAGCGCGCCGTCGTTTCCGGCGTGGTCCCACCGCCGCACGCTCGCCGTGGCGAGCGAGAGCGCCGGCGCTGCGCCACCGGGCCAGCTTACGATCTCGATGGTGTTTTCCACTACGCTCAGGATGCGCACCATCACCCCGGCCTCGCCGCGCAGCACGCGCTCGTCGTCGGTCACTTCGATCCATTGCCCCGGCGCGAAGCCGAGATCGGCGTCGCGGCCCGGTTCCGTGATCGTGAGGATGCGGCCGTTGGGCGGCTCGGCAAGGCGCGTGGCGACCATGCCGTTGTCGCGCGACCATTTGAACGTCGCGGTGCCCGCGGGTCCGGGTGCGTGAATCTCGACCCGGTAGAGCTGGTTCTCCAGACCCCGGAATCCCGCGCTCGCGGGCACGACGCACGGCCCGGTCGCCGCCTCTGCCGGCTTCGCACGTGCGCTCATGGTGCCACTTTGCGCGGTGACGATATCGATCCAGGCCTGGGGGTTATCCCAGCAGGTCAGGCGATCGCCGACGGCTCCGGCTCCGGTGCGCTGCAGGCGGACCTGCCAGATCGTCTGAGTGCGCGTGGCGGTATCGGGACCGCCGAGAGCCACTTCGCGGATCGCCGCGTCCTCGAGGGCGGTGATATGGCGCTCCCACACGTCGAGGTACACGATGTAGCGGCCGTTCGGCAGCGCGGGCGCGCCCGATGGAACCGGATAGTGCGGTTGGGCCGGCTTGCCGGTCTCGCCGTGGTACCAGACCTCTGCCTCGTTCTCGACAAGGATGCCGTCGACGTACATGCGCCCCTTCTGGATCGAGAGGTTCGCGGCGCTCGCGCCGATCAGGAAACCGCCGCCCAGGCGCGGCGCGCCGTTGCCGCCGATGACGTCGACGCCTTGCGTGCGGTCGAGGTGCGCGAGGATATCGACCTGTTCGTTCCAGTCGGCGTCGAGCTGCACCCGCCCCTGCTGCATGCGCACGCCGCTGTAATGCTGCTCGCGGCGGAACGTGAATCGGCTGAAGTCCCCCTTCATTACGGCCTCCGTGCTGCGTTCCGGTCAGTTGACAAAGAAGATCCCCGCTTCCAGCCCGAAGCGCAGGTACTCGCCCAGGCATTGCCGGATGTTCGCTTCGCGCTGCGGCTGCCTGAGATGGCTGAAGGCGCCCATCTCCGAGCCGTCCTCGGCGCCCGTGCGCAGCTCCGGCGCGCATGCGCGCGCAAGCTGCATGTAGCCCGGATCGCCGTAATCGAGCGAGGTAAAGACCGGGCGCATGCGCGCGACGATGCGGTCGGCTTCGCCGGCCGGCAGGTCGGCCGCCGAGGCGAGGCTCGGCTCGGCGGAAAGCTCCCGCGCGCGCGTGAGCAGCGCGAGGTCCGGCTGGCAGCGAAAGCCGTGCGGGGCCTGCGAGCCTTCCGGAAGGTAGCAATAGCGTGCGCAGCCCGCCTGCAGCCGCGTCGCGCGCACCTCGTCCGTGAAGATCGACTCGCTCGCGAGCTCGAGCGTCTTGGCCCGCATGCGACCGCGCACGGTGGAGCGTTCCACGTAGACCGGCGCCGCATGCTGCGTGCCCGACGCGTTTCCGCTTATCGCGTACGCGCCGGCGCCCGCGCCGGCATCGACGACGCTGTCCGCGATGCGCAGCTCGCGCGCCGTCTCGGGCACGACGAGTGCACCGCTGATCGAGCGCTCGAGCCGCAGGCTGAGATGCGCGTTGTCGTTCTCGGTGGCTGGGGCGGCGCTGACGGTGATCTTTTCCGGTCCGGGGACCACCGTGCAGTGCGCGAGCTCGAGCGCGCCCAGGTCCCCGGCCAGCACGTCGACGCGGCCTTCGACGAGCAGGCCGTTTACATGCAGCGACGTGCCGCCTTCGGAGAACTGCGCCTGGACCGAGACGTTGCCGCGCAGGCATGGCCGCAGCCCGTCGGCGTCGAGCAGGCGCGACAGATCCGAGGCCGGCGCGGGGATGTGGTCGGGATATCCCTCCAAGGTGGACACGCTGGAGCGCAAGCGCGCAGCGACGATGATGAGGCGGTTCTTGCCGCGCAGGCGGACCCCGCTCGCTGCGGTGAGCTCCTCGGTGTACGTGGCGCTGTCGAGCAGCGCGATGACGCCGGCCTGGCCGTCGTTGGCGTCGTTCCACTCATTCCAGGCGTGCACGGCGTCGGCGAGCCGCGCGTACACCGGGCCGCTCGCAGTGCCGGACGACGCGGACACGCCGCGCCACCAGACCGTGCTCGCTTCACCGAGCAGGCCGGCAAGCGAGTCGTTGCGGTTGTACGGGCCCCCGCCGACGTCGCCGCTGAAGCCGTACGCGTAGCTCAGCTCGACGCGGCTCGCGGTGCTGCCGGCAGGCAGCGCGAGGCGGCCGCGTTCAGGATCCACGATCGCGGCGATACTGGCATCGGCGACGCGCGGCGCAGTCCAGCCCTCCCAGCCCTCGAGGTCGCAGATCGCGATCGCCCGGGGCTCCAGCGGCGATGCCGCGCCGTCGAGAAACACCCGGAACGGCGGCTGCTCGTCGAAGAACTCCGGCTGCGGCGTGCCGGCGCGCAGCGCCTCCAGCTCGCGGTAGAGCCGCCGGCGCCGCAGCGGCCCGGGCACGTTGCGCTCGCCGGCAAGATGCGTGATGTCGGGCTCAGGCCGGGGATTGTTGAAGAGCGGCGTCTCGAGGCCGAGCGGATGGAACGTATGCCGCCCGGCGCTGCCGAGCGCGAACGCGGCGCCGCGCTCCACCTCGTAGCTCTGCAGCCGCCAGAGGAACACGCCGATATGCGGGAGGTTGTGGCGGCCGCGCCCGCTGTCGGCGTGACGCACCTCGGCCGTATGACAGGTCGCATCAAACGGCCCGTCGAGCAGCGCGAGGGCATCGGCGGCGCGCACCGACGCGAACGCCGGGCGCGCGCGGCGCACGTGGTTCATGTGCTGCGTGGCGGCGAGCTGCAAACCGAACTCGACCACGCGCGCGCGCCAGCCGCTTACGTCGCCCGCCATCTGCTCCAGCACCGCGGCGGTGCCCTTGCGCCGCCGCGAGCCGAGAACGTTGCCGACATACGCGCGCAGGCTGAAGCTGCCGACGCCGCCGGCGTGCAGGCCGGGCACCCTGAGCAGATCGCCGATATACGGCACCACCCATTCCGCGCAGGTCTCGATGAACCAGTCCTCGTACAGCGCCTCGATGTCCTGCTCGAGCGCCGCGTACTGCGTCTCGAGAATGCCGAACAGCGCCCGCAGCGCGAGGCCCTGCTCGCTGTCGCGAACGCGATACACCGACGGCAGGAGCTCGTAGAGCCGATGCGCCGAGGGGGCGTCCGGAGCGGTTTCGAAAGCGCTCATCAGTCCATCTCTCCGAGGGTGAGGCCTTCGGTGGTCGGAAAGAGCAGCAGCAGCTGCGCCGGCCGCGGCGTGCGCAGCGCCGGGTCCCAGGTGGCGGGTTGCGCCGGCAGCACCTCCTCGATTTCCTCGGCGCCGCCGCCGGCCGAAAGCGCGGCCGGGCTGCTCGCGCCGTCACCGGCCACCAGCGCGAACCCCGTCAGGTTCACCGCCACCACGCCGGGCACGTTTTGGATAACCGCGATCACCTCGGCGCGGGTGACCGGCTGGCCGAAATCCCGGCGCTCGAAGGAGAACGCGGCGCGCAGCTCGGCGCGGATCTGCTCCTCGACCAGCTCGCGGCGGTAGCGCGGATCGAAGCTCACGCGCGCCGCGGCCTGGAAGTGGCGCAGCGCGAACCCCTGAATGCGCAGCGGCACGCTCGCTTCGCGCAGCCGCGCGAGCGCGGCGGCGAGGTTGTCGTGCAGCGCGCTGCCAGCGGCGAGCGGCTGGCCGCTCGCCGTGCCGACGGTGATGTGGACCAGCTGGCTGCTACCGGTCCACAGCGCCGCCGCCTGCGCCTTGCCGACGCCGGCGAAGCCGGCCGCGAAATCGCCGTAGTCCTTGAGCGACACCACTCGATCCAGCGTGACGACGGTGAGCGGCGCGTGCGCGCGCGCCTCGGCGAGCGCCTCGGGCGCCGCGGCCCCGCTCGCCGCCACCGGGTTCAGCGCCTCCCGCACCCCGAGAGGTTTCGTCTGGAGAAGCTTGATCGCCCCGGCCGCGACCTCTCCCGTCGGGCCGAGGCCGAAGCGGTAGCTCGCGGTGACGTTCTCCTGCCCGGTCGGCAGACGCGCGCCGTGCACCCCGTCGCCGAACACGACCCAGGTGCGGCCCTCGTGGTCGCGGCGCACGATGTAGCTCTGGCTGCGGCCGTCGAGCTCGTGCAGCGATTCCACTTCCTTCCACAGCACCTCGTTCACCCGCACCTGCAGTGTGGTCTCGCCGCCGCTCGCCGTAGGGGCCGAGACGTAGGTGAGCGGATTCTTCTGCAGACGGAAGCGCTGGTTCGCCCGGGTGCCGTCGCCGCTGCCGAGCACCTCGCGCGCCACCGTCTCGCCGTGCGTCGAACGCGCCACGTTCGCGTTGACCGAGAGGGTCTCGTAGTCGAAGAGATTTTCCAGCTCACCGTCGAAGTGCAGCCGGGTGCGCGTGCGCTCCATTTCTTCCGTGCGCTCCAGCACGGCCACCTCGCTCGCCGGGTTGCGCGGCTCGCCCGCCGCGTCCTTGCCCGGGCGCAGCGCGGCGATCTGCATCTCCTGGAGCGATCCGTCGTCGTTCGGCCACGGCGTGGTGACGGCGAAGCCTTCGAAGCCGTTGCGGTCGCGAAGATGCCAGCGCAGCGTGACCTTCGCCGCCGCCGCTGAAGCGCGATTGCCGCCGCCGGCGAGCGGCGTCACGATCGGCAGGAGCTTCTCGCCCTGCGCGCTCCAGCGCGTCACGCCATACTCGGCGCGGCTGGGCCGCGGCGGCGCGAGGCAGACCAGCACGTCCCCGGGCTCGAGCTCGCGCGACGAGTAGCCGTCGGCGGAGACGAGCTTCGACGCGACGGGCTGCTCGATGCGCGCGAACATGCGCTGTCCGCTCACCACCACGCGCCGTCCGCCCTCCAGGCCCTGCACCAGGCTTGCGAGGTCGATGAACGCGCCGTGCAGCGGCGAGCGGTCGGGCTGCATCTCGACGTAGAACTCGAGCGGCTCGCTCTGCGCGTACACCGTGGTGTTGCGCCGGCCGAACCAGCTCACATGCTCGGCGCTGTCCAGGCGCAGCCGCGTCACTTTCGACGAGAGGCCGAAGCCGCTCGCCCAGCGCACGTCCGCCTCGAGCACCCGGTAGGCCTCCGAATAGCCCGTGCGCGCGAGCACGATCCAGCTCCCTGGCACGATCGCCGGATAGATGCTGTCGAGCTCGATCTCGGGCTGCTGTGCATTCACGCGCAGCTCGAAGTCCGGCCATTCCGCCACGTCCTGTGGAAGCCGGGTCGTGAGCGGCTTGCCCGCCGCGGAAAGCGTTCCGGTGCGCAGCTGCAGCACCCGGTCGGCCCCGCCGCTGATCACGGACGGCGAAGCCGGGACACAGGCGAGCCCAGCGACCGGACCGGCATGCGCGGCGTTCGTCCTCGCGACGGCGCCGGTCGCCCAGACGCAGTTGAGCAGCGCGCCATCGGCCGTCCCTGCGAAAACATTCGCAGCGTTGGCGGAAAAGGTAACGGCGGTGATCGCCTCCGTCGATCCGCTTGCAAGGGCGCGCGGGGTCAAGGTGCCGGTCGGCGACACGGTCCAGCCCTTGAGCTGTCCGTCCGCCCCGCCCGAGGCGATGCGAATGTCGGCGCCGCTCTTGCGCAGCGCCACCGCTTCGACCGCACCGGCATGGGGGCCGACTGTCTGCCTGGAGACCGTCCCGACTTTCCACCAGAAAACGTCGCCGGGCTGCACAACCGCCGGGACGTTCCACCAGGACACGCTGCCCTCGTCGCCGCCGGAAAGCACGCGCAGCGCGGGCAGCGACGGGCGCCGGAATGTGCCCTCGGCAATATGAAAAGCGACTGCGTTCACTGCTCCGCTGTGTCCCTGCAGCGTGCCGAGAAGCGGCTCGATGCCGAGTGGCGGCTCGTCCACCGCCCAGACGCCGATGTCCGTGTCCGCCGCGCCGGAAACGGCGATGGTCCTGGCGCGGGTCTTGAAGGCCGGCGGCTTCTGGTCGAGCGGCTCTTCGTATTCCTCAATGTATGAGCCGCACGCCACACTGAGCACCGGCCCCTTGTGGCCGGTGAAGCGGCGCAGCTCGACGCCGGTCGCGGCGTCCCACACCCGCACCGTCGCGTCGTCGCCGCCGGAAACGATCTGTTTCCCGTCTGGCGTGAACACGGCGCAATTGACCGAGCCGACGTGGCCGGTGAGCGCGTCGAGCGCCTTGCCGGTTGCGGCATCCCACAGTCGCAGCGTGCCGTCGACCGTAGTGCACAGCGCCCGTTTGCCGTCGAACGACAGGGCCGCGCTGGTGATCACTTCCAGCGCACCCGGCGCGTGGCGCAGCCTGATGTCCGGGTCGAGCCGGTCCCAGTCGGCGGCGTTGTGCCCGAAGAGCGCGGCGCGCAGCCGCAGGGAGAAGAGGCGCGGATTGTCCTGCGCCGGCTCCACCCTCGGATGCTGCTCGCCGAGCCCGAGGGTGAAGCCGATGCGCGTGAAGCCCTTTTCCGGCACGGTCTCGACGCGCTCCAGGATGCGGAAGTCCCAATGCTCGTCGCCGGGCCGCCGTGCGCGCCCATCCTCCCGCTGCTCGGCGCGCTCGTCGCCGACGAGGAGCACGGCGTCACCGGCACGCAGCCCGCTCGCGGTTCCCTTCAGACGCAGCGCCTTGACGCCGAGGGACACCGCGTCGGACTGGGCGAGCTGAGGCGTGTGCGGCTTCAGCGCATTCCACGCGGCGCGCGCGACGATGTCCTCGATCGTCTCGAACGGCTGGGGCGGCTCCTCCTTCACCGGGATGCTGAGCACGCGCGCGCCCCGCACAAGCTTGACCTCCGGCGGCGAGTCCTTGGCGGTGTCGATGATGAATTTCAGGACCGTGCTCGCCGCGACGCCGGGCTTGAGCTCGTAGCCGATGGCGCGCGCGAGCTCGAGCACCGAGCGGCGCTCGGTGGCGGTGCGCAGGAACCCCTCGTTCGCGATCCGCTCCTGATAGAAGGCGAGCACGTTCGCGACCGCGGCCCAGGCGTCCATGAGCGCGATGCTCGGGTCGGTCGGATCGCGCGTCGTCAGCGCCGCGAGCGGGCGGCGCCGGCGCGTGACCTCGCTCTCCGGCGGCCGGTTCTCCGGCTCCTGCTCCTTAGGCGTGAGGACGGCCTCTTCCGGGAGCTGATCGCGCGTGAGCTGCGCGATCATGCGCTCCAGGAACCCGCGGTGCGCAGCCAGGCGATAAGCGAGCGCCGAAAGGGCCGGGCGGTTGTAGTGCGCGGAGTGCGCAAGCTGCGGCGTCTCGCAGCAGCCGTGCTCGCCGCCCGCCATGGGCTCGACGGCTTCGCTCATAGGCCACCGTGCACGATGAGATCCAGCCGGCCGTGCGTCGGCGCGTCCGGATCGTTGTCGAGCCGCGCGATCTCCAGCCGGCCGAGCTCGATGCGGCCCGCCTCGAGCTCGCCGCGGTCCGGTTCGCCCTGGCGCTGGAAGCGCTCGGCGGCGACCCAGGTCACGCCGGGCACCTGCATTGCCGTGGCGATGATCTGGCTCGCATACACGCTCTGGCCGAAGCTCCAGCGGTCCGGATGGAAAAAACCGCTGCTGCCGTCGGCGCGCCGCCGCGCGGAGAACATGGCGAGCAGCGCCGCCTTCACCGCGCTGCGCAGGTGCCCCGGCGCCACGCACACGCTGAGGGCGATGTCGAGCGCCACCAGGCGCGGCGCCTCGATTTCCAGGTCGTGCGCCATCATCCGGTAGGGCTCGAGGAAGGCGCGCAGCTCCTCTTCGAATTGCGCGTCCACCGGGCGGCCGCCGCGCCGGTCCACGGTGACGAACACGGTATGCCAGCTGCCGGTCCAGCGCTGCGTCGCGACTGCTTTCTGCACGTCGCGGTGCGTTTCGGCGAGCGCGGCGTAGTCGGCGGCGACCACCGCGCGGCGCTGGCTGCGGAATGCCTGCGGCGCATACAGGCGCACCTGCTCGATGGACTCCGGCTCCGTGCCGCCGCGCGCCGGCAGGGGGTTGGTCAGCGCGAGCTCCCCGGCCTGGATGCGCTCGCCAGGAGCGATGATCGCGAGCCGCAGCTTCCCTGCGCCGATATTTCCCGCCGTGCCGTTGCCGATGCGATAGGTGGCCTTGAAGCGCGCCTGCGCCGAGGGGCGGCGTCCCAGCACGCCATCGCCGAAGCGAAGCTGCGCCCGGCCGTCCGATTCGGTCTCGACCACGAAGTCCTCGGAGAAGCGGTCGCTCGCCAGGAGATCGCGCCGCACGCTCCAGAGCTCGTCGTTCTCGGTGAGGCTGACCGCGGCGAGCGCCTCGCGCGGCTCCTGGACGAGCAGGCGCGCGGCCGGGACGCCCCGCGCGCGGCCCGCGTCGAACGGCGTGCTCTGCGTGACGCCCGGGAATGCGAGCCGCGGCCGGTAGCGCAGTCCCTGCGCGGGCGACAGCTCTTCGCCGCAGATCGTGCGGCCGTGGTCCGCGAGCACGATGTTCCCGCGCGCCACGCTCGCGTGCACCTCGCCGCCTTCCTGCAGCGGCACCTCCCACAGGCAAAGCGCGAACGGCAACGCGTCTTCAGCGGCCCATTCGACCTCGAGCACGCGCTTGTCGAACAGCGGGTCGCTGGCGTGCTCGACCTTCGTCAGGCGCACGACGTGCCGGTGCGCCGGGTCCGCGTCCGCGCGGTTGCCTTTCGGATCGCTCACCTCCTCGAAGAGGAGCAGATCGCCCGCGGCGAGCGCCGCAAGGCGATCGTCTTCGTTCGCCAGGCTCGCGCCGGTGGATCCCTCGGGCAGGCAGCACTGGCGCTCGCCCCAGGTGTAGAACTCGATCAGGGCGTGCTCCGGCCGCAGCGTAATGTCGTGCATCGTCTCGAACACCTGGCGATCCTCGGGCACGCCGTCCAGGCAGACTCGAGCGCGCGCCGCGCCGGCGCTGGCGCGGCGCGGAATGCCTCGGAGCTGCGCTTCATCGCCTACGCTCACGCAGCGCGCCGCGAATGCGCCGGTCGCCTGGACCTTGTCGCCCAGGCGCAGCGTGCCGAGCGGCGCGCGCAGCGTTGCGCTGACGCGTGCCTGCTCGCCCAACTCCGCGGCAAAGCCTGCCGCGTCGCTCGCCCCGACCCAGATCACGATCTCGGCGGCGGCTGCGGAATCACCGCGGTGCGATGCGATGCGCGAGTGTTCCGCGCACCGCAGGACGCCCTCGATGCGGATGTCGCAGCGCCCGTCGCAGAGCACCCGCGCATGCTCGCCGACATCCCAGGCGGCGAAGTCGTATTGGCCGGCCGAAAGGCGCAGCACCGCGTGCTCTTCGAGCTCGAGCTCGCCGTAGCGGCCGGGCGGCAGGCTGCGCTCGGCGTGTGCCGCTACGCTGACGTCGCCGGTTCCCGGTGCGGCCACCGGCAACGCGGGCAGCGACGCGAAGAGCGGCAGCGCCGCGGAGTGCTGCTCGCCGAGCTTCGCGTGATCGCCGAGCTCGAAGCTGTTCGCGTAAAGCGCCTGCACGTCGGCCTTCTTGCCGAGGTGCACTCGATCGCCATACACGCGCACGGCAAGGGCGTCTTCGTCGAGGTAGACCGACCACCCCGCCGGACATGCAGGCCCTGGCGGGGTGCTGGGCGCGCCCAACGTCTCCACGGCGCCGATGTAGCCGCTGTGCACCTGCGTCTTGCGCCCGAGGCAGACGCACTGGCGGCCGAGGAGCACGAAGTCCTCCATCTCGACCAGCTCGACGGACGGTGGCGCCGGCCGGATCACCTTGATCTTCAGCGTCTCGGGCAGATCTTCTCCGGTGAGAAACGGCGTATGCG
>Ga0247825_10002596_pt1 | contig 11916 bp, 10 predicted proteins | sample 13C_Vanillin_Day_FD_194413 | JGI IMG/M metagenome (GOLD analysis project Ga0247825, IMG submission 194413) | Soil microbial communities from agricultural site in Penn Yan, New York, United States - 13C_Vanillin_Day48 | ecosystem: Environmental > Terrestrial > Soil > Agricultural land | place... | reverse complement strand
GTCCGGGACCCCGGGAATCGGCGACGCCTCAGCGACCGCGGGACCGGCGAGGTCGACGTAGCTCTGCATCGCAACAGCCACACCCCCGCCGAGCAGCCCCAGCAACACCGCCCGACGATTCGCTCGCGCATACATGCGCCGAGACTAAACCGCCCGCCAGAGCGGGCCCTCACCGATCCCGGAACAACTCCATGAACACAACCCGAACAGCGTGCCCGCACAACGACAGCGCCACCGCCGGGCTCACTTGCCGGGTCTGACGCATTCGTGCCTCCGACGCCGGCGAAACCCTTGTGGAGCCACCGCGGGCCGCGGGCGGCCCGTGCCGACCCCTCACTCAAACCGGGCCGGCTCGACTCGCAGTGCGGCGGACCCGGTGGCGATTCGACAACCACGGGTGGCGCGCGCTTGACCAGTAGTTGGTGTCGGTACTCGTATCGGCGGCGGGGTTCCCGATGAGGGAAAAGATGACAGGAGAGGACAGAACAATGGCCCGGAATCCGAGCGCCCCATCCGGGCAATCGCGCTGCCCGGATGGGGCGCGGCATCCGAGCAGACCGACGGGGAGGGCGGCCCAAGCCAGGACTTCTGTAGATCCCGGGAAAGCGTCACCCCCATCGGGTACCACACCCCGCACAGACAATGTCGAGCAGATCACCGTTGCGAACACGATAACAGTGAACGATGCGACGAAACATATTCGTGTCGCAGACTTTTCGAGTTTCTCGGTACGAATTGTCCGAGACGTCCGGTAACGTAGCCGCTCTCAGTGAATTGTCAACGATCATCGCGTACCGTTCAGCCGCCATCTCTGTGGCCAAAGCGAAACCCACTGCCCCGCAGCGTTGGAACCGCACCGCGTCTCGGTGATTTCCCCGGGGTTGTCGATGGCCATTTTCTGGGCGATCTGGCAAGGAAACTTCCGACATTCCTAGATCGTGACGCCTCGTGCACGGAGTCCATCCGCGAATCACTCAATCCAATGGCACACGGGATGGCCTGGTCACGCTCCGCGTGACGAACCGCCACGGCCGGTGGAAGCCATCACAACTGGTCGGGTGTTCGACATTTTTGGTCGCCGGTTCAAAGCGATACCTTCAACGGGACCGACCCGAAGTAGATCGCCGAGTCGGGCGACGATTCATCACGCAGAGTCGGTCCTCAATAGTCGTCCCGACTCGTCGGATGTCGGAGCCGCCTGCGACGCTGAGACGCCGACCCGGCTGAGCCCGCCACGGCGTATTCCCGCGCTCGTCCCCCAATTGACTCCTACTGGGGCGCTGAGCTGTATAACACCCGAGGTTTAACACATGGGGTGGGACCGACCGAGGTGCGACCGGAGAATGCCGCCGCCCTGACCACCGACAGCAACACCATCGCCCCGGTCACCACCATCCAGATCGGCAACGGATACAGAATGATCCGCTCGGTCACGCCGAAATGCACACTCGGAACGGCAAGAAGTACGCCACCGGCAAGTCCGGCGAGAGCGCACACCGTCGACCAGATCGCCGTCCACCGCCTCCGGTCCCACAATCCCCACGCGACGAGGCCGAGCACGACGTGCCGGGCCACGAACGCGGGCAACACCGCAGCGAGATGGATCATGGGGCCGTAGTTCGTGGGAAACAGTCCCGTCGCAGCGGTGCTCAATCCGGTGACCACTGCCAGCGTCATCGTCCATCCGTGTAGGCGCCCGGAAGGTAGGTGCCCGCGCAGCAGAATCGCGCCGACCGTCATCAACAGTCCCATGGCGACGAACGAAAGGTTCATGAAGGAATGGAGCGGTGAACACACCTGGCTGCAGTTGGTGACACCGAGATCGCTGATCGAGTTGTAGACGAAGCTGTACGGCGTCCTCCACGCCTCTGCGGTCAGGGTTTCCGACAACAGGTACCCGATGGCAAGGGTCCACACGATGCCGCCCGCAACCCGTCGATAGTCGTACGTCGTCATACTCTGCTTCCTGCGAATGCGCGGGGAGGGAGCCGCCGGGTGCACACACGATTCCTGGAGCCCGGCAGCTTCGATCCCAATCGAGGGTACCCGATTCGTGACAGTTCTGTTATATAACTGTTACATAATGGGTGCTGTTCGCTTACCGCCGATTCGCAGGTTGTTCACAGCGACCTCACAGCGTCGACGCTTAATCTGGACCGGCCCCCCACCGTACGGAGTTCGACATGACCGCGCCCGCCACCATGCCCGGCACGGCCAGGCCTGGAATCGCTCTTGTCTCGCCGGAGCACTGCCGCGCTTTTGCCATACGTGCACGCCGTTACTTCACCGGCGCACCCGCGACGCTGGTGTACCTGTTCACGCTGCTGGTCACGTGGTGGACCATGCAAGGCACCGATCCCAGCCTGACGCATCATCTCATCGTCAGCGCATCGACGAACCTGCACAACATGCGTGCCGACCCGTTGCAGGTCCTCGTCGCCTCCGCGTTCTGGACCGACTCCACGGGGTTTCCCTGGCTGATGATTGCCGGATTTCTGCTCGTGATGGTCGCCGCCGAACGTCGGCTCGGCACCCGCCGCTGGATCGCCACCTTCGCTGCCGGTCACGTCGGGGCAACCTTGGTCACCGTCACCGGCATCGCCTGGGCGCTCGATCACAACTTGCTGGCGGTGAATATCGCGCGCACCGCGGACGTCGGCACCAGCTACGGCTTCTACGCCGTGGCGGCCGCGTTCACCATGCAATTCACCGGCCGCAGCCGGCTGATCTGGGCGACCGCGCTGATCGGCTATCTGACCCTGGCTGCGTCGTACGGGCAGTCCTTCACCGATTATGGGCACCTCGCCGCGATCGCCATCGGCTTCGCCACCCACCCTGTCGCCACGCTCGTCTCTCGCCGGTGGGCGCGCTCACGCCTCTCGGAACGGGCTCCCGCCATCTAATCCTCCCGGGGGATCGCCACCGGACTCGCACGGCTTCTGTCGCCCGGGACATCGAGCGCACGGTGATCACATGCCGTGGGTGCTCCGGACTATGCTCGAGTTCGCGCAGCAGCTGTGCCGGATACATCCGCAGATAATGGGTTTCGGTGGCGTAGGCGGGTCCCCGCACCTCTCGCAGCAGCCTTCGTCCGACGAGTTTGCCTCAGCTGCACGCCCGAATTTTCGAGCATGCCCATGCGGTCGATGCCACGGGAATTTCGGGGCCGACGCACCGAGACACGGCACTTCCCACGGCCTTCGGCACCCGGCTCACTATACGGACCAGTCGACAGCCGCCTATCGCAGGACACGTGTCATCGGGTATGCGGGCAGCTCCCACCGGCCCAATGGGGTTGGCACCGGTAGGAGCCGCTTTCACCGACCGGTCATCTCTCGCCAAGGAACGGCGGCCGGTGGGCTGCCTGGTATCGGTTGCATCGATGGACAGCATCTGAATGCTATTCCAGCGCAATCTCATACGGAACCCGACAACTCGTGATTCTTAGCGGAGTCTCAGTAACGCCGGATCCGCAGGGGCGACCGAGTCGGTAGCCGGCACCACACAGTACGCAAAGCGGACATAGCGCGTCACTCTCAGCGAATTCTCAACGTGCGCAGCGTAGGGTGGTGCGCACCGAACGCGAGAATATGCACGGTGAATACATTTGCATTCCAGCAGCTTTGGAGAGAGACCACTCTCGCCGGGCGATCCGAGACACGAATGCGGCATGACAGTGTCATGGCCCTTCTCGGTCATGATCCTTCTCGTCGTCGACGATGAGGATCGAGGCCGCCAGGCAGGCCTCGAAAAGACCCGCTGGCCCACCGGGAGGACATCGTCCACGAGAGGCACCGATCGCGAGCCCCCTGGGGGTGTGGCGTCGATTCACCTCTCGGTGTCGACCGATACCCGCTGCGCGGGCGCGGGTGAGGCCGACGTGCGCCCAGTCCGCCAATGCGGTAGTCGTCCACCCGTCCCGGTGGTCTCGCGTCGTGTGGTGCAAGAGTGGGCGCGTCCCTCTGCGACGGAGGGCGAAGCCCCGACCTCGTGCCGGCCAACGAGCGGCGTGGCACGCAGGTGACCGGTTGCCGACGTCGGCCTCGACGCCGAGCCGTCGTCCAGCACCTGCCCGCAAACCTGACGCCCTTCCCGGCCGCCTCACCGGCCACCGAGACTGTGACGCGCGTCCTCGCCGGGGATGGCGGCTGCATGTCGGCGCAGACCGGCCGCACGGACCCCGGCGGCCTCATCGTTGAGCAGGTGCGCGGCAGGGCCACGCTGGCAGCGATAGGAACCGGCACGAGCGATAGGACCGGTTCAAATATCGGGCTCTGCCTTCCACTTGGGTGGATCTAAAGGGGTTCCGATGGCCCCTTCTTTCCACCCTGTTTCACGTACAGGACGTAGGCGACGACCCCGACCAGAATGAGTATCCCGACGATTTCCATTCAGGGCGGATACCCGATCCCCCGGGTTCCACGCGATACGTGACGGATACGGACCTGACCGCCGTCGGCCGACAGCGAAGTCGACGTCCGCGTCGGTATTGGCGGTCGTCTCGCCGCCTCCAACTGCCGGAACACGGTGGTTTCTCCCCGCCACCGCGACGCCACTCGCGCACTATGCACCTGCCCCGGTGGAGCGAGGATGCGCGGCAGGGTCTGCTGGAGGAGCATTCGAAGGGTGGATGAGGTTTCGCTGATCGGCTCCATCGGGTCGTTGACCGTGGCGACCCGCGGTATCGCGGGGGCCGGTGAGGTCCTGCTGCAGGTGCGGGGGTCGAAGGAGGCCTACCTGGCATGGTCGGACCAGCCCCTGCCGAAGGGCACCGAGGTACTGGTGATAGATGTTCGCGGCTCCCGGACGGTTCAGGTGGAACCCTGGCCCGGTGTGGATTTCTGACAAGCCTCATCGACACACACAGCGGATCGGCAAAGGAGTCCAACATGTTCGGCTACAAAGTTCCCGCACCGGACGAGGCGATGCTGGTCTCCGGGGGCCGACCCGAAGGCGACGCGCCGTTCCGCGTGGTGACCGGTCACGGCGCCTTCATCATGCCGTTGTTCCGCAAGGTCCGGTTCCTCACGTTGGCAATGTGCGAGGCCGAGGTCGAGGAACGATGCGTCACCCAGCAGGGAATCACCCTGAACGTGCGTGCCGTCATCGCCTTCAAGGTCGGCAACGACAGCGAAAGCATCGTCAGCGCCGGGCAACGATTCCTGTCGGACCAAAGTCAGATGTCGGTCCTGACCGGGCGAATCTTCGCCGGTCACCTGCGGTCGATCATCGGGTCGATGACCGTCGAGCAGATCATCAAAGAACGACAGAAGCTGGCTTCGGAGGTACTCGACGGGTCCAAGGAGGAAATGATCAAGATCGGACTGACCGTCGATGCCCTGCAGATCCAGTCCATCGACGACGGTGCACTCGGCTACATCCTCGCGATGTCCGCACCGCACAACGCGGCCATTCAACAGCAGGCTCAGATCGCCCAGGCCAAAGCCAATCAGGCGGCCGCCGAGGCCGAGCAGGAATCACAACGAAACCAGGCCGAATTCGCTCGGCAGACCGCGATCGTGCGGGCTCAGTACAAGGCCGAGGTCGACAAGGCACAAGCTGTGGCCGCACAGGCGGGACCACTCGCCGAGGCGCAAGCCCAACGAGAGGTGCTCGCCATGCGGACCGAGCTTGCCCAGCGTGCCGCCGAGTTACGTCAGCAGGAGCTGATCTCGGAGGTCGTCAAGCCCGCCGAGGCCGAAGCCGAACGCGTCCGGATCCTGGCGGTCGCCGACGCCGAGAAGATGAAGATCCAAGCCGAAGCGGCCGCCTCACACAACCGGGTGGCCCTGGACCGGATTCTGATCGACCAGTTACCCGAAATCGTCAAACAGGCCGCCCAGGGCCTGTCTGGGGCGAATCTGACAGTACTCAACGGAGCCGACGGCCTCGGTGAAATAGCAACCGGCCTGGTCGGGCAGGGGCTGGCCATCTATGACTCGCTGCGCGATGGATTCAGCCAATCCCCGTCCCAGGACGAGCCCGACACAATCGGACTCAACACGCCACCCACACGCCAGCCGTGAAGACGATGTGCCCGACAACGGGCACCGACGACACTCGCAACGCCGCCCGAGGTGCCGCGCGAAGTAGAGGAGCACCTGAACAAAGCGACCACGAAGGAACCTCGACTGGCGAACGCCAGCACAGCTTTTCGTAAAGGGTCTGGCACCACGAACCGCGAGTGTTGCAACAACTACTCGAATTCGCGTTTGACCCCCGCCTGCCGGAATGGGGTCGAACGCAGATGCCGTTGATGCGGATCGGCGAAAGACCACCGACCTCCTCACCGGCGTCTTACCCGGCGAGAATGGCCCTGGCTCGCTCGATGCTGTTGTTCGGCTACTTGTCCGGAGGGAACGCCACCGCCGCAGGTCGCAGTCGTCCCCTGCAGCAGGGTGTCGGCTGATGGTGATCGTCACGACGGAGATGAATCATTCGGCACGACGTTGCTGCTACCTCGGCCCCGATCAGCCGGTCAATTCGGATAATGCCCTACCGCGAACAACAGCGCCGTTGACCGACCCTGCCGGCATCGGCCTTCTCAGCGGCATCTCAGGCCGCTGCGGCATACTCGGCCGATGTTGGACCGCCAGTCGCATACGGTCGAACCCGCTCGCATTCGGGGGCCTTTCCCGATGATCATGGGAATGAGGAAGCGCGGTATGTCGCTGCGGGCCCGGGTGAATCTGCTGACCGCGTCGCTGGCCGCGGCCGCGGTCTTCGTGTCCGTCGTGGCGATCTACTTCGTGACCGAGCAGTCCCTGCGTGCTCAGGTCAACGACCGGCTCAGCGCCAACGTCGATGCACTCGCCGCCAGCGCGGCCTCGGGTGCCCCGCTGGCGTTCTTCGGGCTCGGGGGATCACAAACGCTCAAGGTCGCGTTGATCACCGAGGCCGGAGATGTGATCACCGCGGGCACCCACGACGCTCCCTTCGACGACAGGGACGCGTTGCGAACCGGCCCGGAGATGGCGGTGGCGCAGGGCCACGGATCCGGCACCAGCCGGGAACTCGCGGGCTATCAGGTGCTTGCCCGGAAACTGCCCAACGGGCAGACCCTGGTCGTCGCCGAGTCCCTGCAACCGAGCAAGCAGATGCTGAGCAAGCTCCTGCTCGCGCTGTCCTCGCTGGGCGCCCTGATCATCGTCCTGTCGGTGTTTGCGGCTTCGGCCGCGATCAGCACGGGGTTGCGGCCGGTGCGCCGGCTCGTGCTCGCCACCGAACGAATCGCCCGCACCCAGGAACTCCAGCCGATACCCGTGCACGGTCACGACGAACTCGCCCAGTTCACCCGAAGTTTCAACCTGATGCTCGAGGCGTTGACCCACTCCCGTGACCATCAGCGGGCCTTGATCGTCGACGCCGGCCGCGACCTGTTCGCCCCGCTGACCGCGCTGCGCACCAACCTCGAACTTCTGATCATGGCCAGCGACAACGCAATGCCGACGCTCAGTGACAGCGAACGCCAGGCACTGTCGTCGGACGTCATAGAGCAGATCGGGCAACTCTCCCGAATTGTCGGCGAGTTGGTGGACCGGGCCCGCGAGCGCGATCTCGCTCCTGCCCGCTGACCGAGCCGCCTGATCGGTTATCAGCCCACCGCCGACTCACCGCCCCCGAGGCCCACCCACCGGAACGATGACCACCACTTCCGCAACCCCGCCCCGCTGTCGGCAATGCGAGCGGATACTCGCTGTGCCGCAGCCTCTTCCGAGGAAATAGCCAAAGTTCAGGCAGGAACCGCCCGTCGCTCGTCCCCGCGCGTGTTCGAGGCTCACAAACCGTTCGACTACCCGTTTCCCGATCCCTTTCGGCGATGCCGGGGCCGTCATCGGTCACGGCGAATCGGTGCGCGATTGCCCTTCCTGGACACGTCGGCGTGGACGGTGGCGGCCGCATACCGGACGGCATCGTCGAAGCGACTGCGCACGGTCCGAGAACACTGGACCAGCGCATCGTCGGTCGGGCACCACGCCGCGAGCTCAATGGGATGTGCAGTGGGTTGTCGTTACGGAGTGATGGTCAAAAGGGCGCGGAGACCGCCGAGGGCGCTGCCGGAGAGGGTGATGGTGCCGCCGTGGAGGGAGGCCTGTTGTGCGACGAGGGCGAGTCCGAGCCCGGAACCGCCGACTTGCGGATGGGGTCCTCGTTCGAACCGGCGCAGGACTCGTTGACGCTCGCTGACGGGAAGGCCCACACCGTTGTCGTCGACGCGCAGCTCGAGCAGATGCCCGTGCTCGACCGATCCGGAAGGGGCGGCAGATAACTCGATTTCCGTGGCCCGCCCGTGCGTAATCGCATTGCGTATCAGATTGTCGACTGCGAGCCGGATTCCGTCGGGCCATCCGGTGACGTAAATGGGCTCGTCGCCGCGGATCGTGACACGTACGTTCGGGTCGGTGCGTGCGCACTCCCGTGCCACTCGATCGAGCAATTCGGTGACGTCGAAGGAGATGCGATCTTCCGGCCGCATCAGCTCGCCGGCGGCGAGCTGGCCGAGCGCGGTGACGGTCGATTCGACGCGGCGTTGGGTGCGGATCAGGTCGCCCACGATCTCGTCGAGGTCGCGTTGCGGAAGCTGGTGGGTGCGCAGCATGTCCAGATCGGTGCGCATCGCGGTGAGCGGGGTGCGGAGTTCGTGGGCGGCGGCGGCAGCGAATCCGCGGGCCGAGTCCAAGGCGATCCGGGTGCGGTCCTGCGCTGCTGTCATGCGCGCCCACATATCGGTGATCGCGTCGGAGAGTTCCTCGGCCTCGGCGGCGCCGCGCACCCGGGGAGGCGTGGGGTAGGTGTTCGACGTCAGAGTGCGTGTCTGAGCGATCAGTTGGCGCAGCGGGCGCACCGCCCGACCCGCGAACACCCAGCCCAGCACCGCAGCCAACGCCACGGCCGCAGCTCCGGCGAGCGCAAACCGGCGGGCCGGCGGGCCGACCAGAGCGCTGGTGGGGTTGTCGCGAACTCCCACCGACAGCAGCGCGCCGTCAGTACGGTCCGCCGGAACGGTGCGCACCCGGTAGGTGACCCCGCGAACCACTTCGGTGGTCAACCCGGCCGGGGCCGGTGGCAGGGTCACCGGTGTCGACTCGAGGACAGTGTCGCCGGATCGCAGGGTCGCGACGTACCCCTGCCCGCGGCTGATCGGATTACCGGCACTCGCCAACGCCTGTGCCACCGCGTCGACCCGGCGGTCGCGTTGCTGATACTCGTTGTTCACCCAGGTCACCGCGGACGCCCCGGCTCCGACCAGCACGACGAGCGCGGCCGCGAGCCCGGCGGCCCACGCGACCCGGGCCCTCACCGATAACGAACGCTGCGGCCTCGTCACCGCGTCGGCTCCTCGCGGACGACGAACCCGACACCGCGCACGGTCTGGACCACCCGGGCGGCGCCTCCGGCCTCGAGTTTCTTGCGGAGGTAGCTGATGAACACGTCGACGACGTTGGTGTCGGCGGTGAAGTCGTATCCCCAAACCTGCTCCATCAACCGCTCCCGCGTGATGACGACGCCGATGTTCTCACTGAGCACGGCGAGCAATTCGAACTCCCGCTTGGTCAGATCGACCCGGACGCCGTCGACGAAGACGAGCCGACTGGCCGGGTCGAGATGCACGGAACCGATCGTGCGCGCGCTGCCGCGATGCTGGAGCATTGTGCCCCTGCGCAGCAGCGCACGCAGCCGGGCCACCAGTTCGGCGATGTCGAACGGTTTGATCAGGTAGTCGTCGGCGCCCGCCTCGAGGCCGGCGACCCGATCGTTGACGGTGTCCAAGGCGCTGAGCACACAGATGGGCACCTCGTTGCCCATCGCCCGCAACGCGGTGACCACTGCGACGCCGTCGAGGCCGGGCATCTGGATGTCGAGCACCACCGCGTCCGGGGGATCCGCGGCGACCTGACGCAGCGCATCCCGACCATCCACAGCGGTGTCGACTGTGAACCCCGACATCCGCAGGCCGCGGCCCACCGAATGCCGGACATCGGGGTCATCGTCCACCATCAAGATCCTCGGATCAGCGCTCATACCCGACAATCTTGCCGCCGATCATCCACGTCGGGGCTATCGCATCCGGCACTGCTGGCGCAGAGCGTGTTCGGCCGACCGGGCGTCCTTCAACGCGGCAGCGACATCGGGGTGTGCACCGAAGTACGCCTTGGCATCCTCTTTGCGGTGGTCCTTCGGTTCCCCGCGCAGAGCGGTCAGTTCCTGGTCGACATCGGGGTGCGCCTGCAGATACGCCGACACCTTCGGGGCACTGTCGGCGCGGGCGGCGGCGATCTGGCCCACCGTGCACACGGTGGCCGGTTTCGTCCTGTCGTCGAGGTGGGAGGTCGGTGCCGCCTGAGCTGCGGAGATCGTCACCGCCCCTACAGCGCATACTCCCACTGCGATGACCGCTGCCCGCCGAGCAATCCTGTTCATCCGTGCCATCTCCGCACTCCCGTCTTGGTGGAACATCCGGCCCTCGGCCGCACACTGGAAGGCTAGGAGGCATACCTTCAGATCACGGTAATCGCGTCTGAAGAAACTCTGAGAACTCGGTCCCACAGACCTGCACCAGCTTCTCGGCGAACGCGGCCGTAGGGGGTTGGGCAACCTCACCCCCGAGTATCTTGCCGTTCGACCAGCCGCTCGCCGAATCCGAATGTATGGCTGACCCATGATTTTTAAGGTTCCCGGTGGGCCGTCGGTGCTACTTCTGATCCTGCCGCCGAAAGGCCCCCTTCTTCGGCCCGTAATCCGCCCGATATCTACAACGTCCTGACCCGCTACGACTTCCATAGATTCCACGACCCGACGGATGTCGGGGATGGAGCGGATGGTGAAGGCTTTGCCCTCTCCCCTTACTCAACCTCTGGTTGCGTACTGACGGTCCACGGCACGGCCGGGCTTGTCCGTAAAGACCTGGGGGCTGGCGAGGGTACGTCAGCGCGCTCGCGACCGGCGACCCCGTTTCGGCACACCTGTACCGGGCTCGGGACAAATGCGGGGCCGGTGGAGGATGCGCGAGGTCGATGCACCGGCGCTTACCGAATGGCTTTACTATTCGGCGGATCACCGTTGGGCTGCCGATTGCCTGGGCGAGGCGGCGCGGACCGCGGGCACCGCGGATGGTTCGATGTAACCCCTGGGTTCGGTGGCCACGATTCCCATGCAGGTCGGATGACACATTCGGAGGTTCGGGACGGTGGCAGGTCAGACACGACGGAATCCGGCGCCGCGTCACGCCCTGCGGCAACCGCATCTGAGCCGACGCAGCCGTAGTGCGGTGACCGGCCTGCGGGTCCTGTCCGCGGTCCTGTCGGGCGCGGTCCTGGTTGTCACCGGCCTTGGATGGCATGTCTATCACGGCGTCGCCGCCGGGCTGACCCAGTCCGGGGCGCTTGTCGGGGAGCCCACCTCCAGCGGTAGCGATCAGAACATTCTGGTGATGGGCCTCGACAGCAGGCTGGATGAAAAGGGGCAGCCACTTCCGGCCGACATCTACGATGCACTGCACGCCGGTGACGACAGCGTCGGCGGCTACAACGCCAACGTGTTGATCTTGCTGCATATCCCGGGCGACGGTTCGAAGGCAACCGCAATTTCGATTCCCCGCGACGACTACGTCGATTTGGCCGGGTGCACAGCCAATCCATGCACCGGCAAGATCAAACAGGCGTACGGGGAGGCGGCCGACACCGCCCGCAAAGCGATGTCGGCACGCGGCGTGACGGATGCGACGCAACTCGAACAGCAATCCCGCGACGCGGGGCGGAGGGCCGAGATCGCCACCGTCAGAAAGTTCCTCGGTGGCGTGCCGATCGACCACTTCGTCGAAGTGACGTTGGTCGCCTTCTTCCAGATCGCACAGGTGGTGCAACCGATCGAGGTGTGCCTGAACGAAGATACTTCCGACAGCTATTCCGGGGCGAA
>Ga0247825_10002595_pt1 | contig 11921 bp, 11 predicted proteins | sample 13C_Vanillin_Day_FD_194413 | JGI IMG/M metagenome (GOLD analysis project Ga0247825, IMG submission 194413) | Soil microbial communities from agricultural site in Penn Yan, New York, United States - 13C_Vanillin_Day48 | ecosystem: Environmental > Terrestrial > Soil > Agricultural land | place... | reverse complement strand
ACCACCAGGTTGGCGTGCTCCCGCAGCATGGCGACGCAGCTTTCGCCCGCGAACTCTGTGTAGGCCTCGTCGATGACCACGGGCTTGCCGGTCGCGAGCAGCGCCTCGATCTCGTTACGCCTCATGACCGTGCCCGTGGGGTTGTTGGGCGACGTGCCGATGATCAGGCTGGCGCCCCGCGCTGCCTCGAGTGCCTTCGGCAGGTCGATCGAGAAGTCCGGCCTGCGCAGGATGTCGATCGAGCGGGCGTTGGCGATGCCGGCCAGGAAGGGATAGAAGCTGAAGGTCGGCGGGAAGTTGAGGATCGCGTCGGTCGCGGGCACAAACAACCGGATCAGGAGGTCGATGAGCTCGTCGCTGCCGGCGCCACCGATGACCCACTCCGGCCCGAAGCCGACGTAGCGCCCGAGGGCTTCACGCAGCTTGCGCTGCTCTGGGTCGGGGTAGATGTGCAGGGTCTCAGCGTTCGCCAACGCCTCGAAGACCTTCGGCGACGGTCCGTAGGGATTCTCGTTGGCGTCGAGCTTGACGATGCTGTCAGGCGGCAACCCCAGTCGCTTCGCCACCTCGTCCGGCGGCTCGACGGGCACGTAGGCAGGTGCAGCCCGCAGGTGAGGCTGGATGCGCGAGAGGAGGTCGTCTGCAGAGGAGGGCATCAGCGTGAGCCTCGGGCATATTGGCACAGGGGCTTATGGGCATAGGAAATGCCGGGCATTGTGCCCATAAGCCGATACGCCCATATGCCCATCACTTCGGCAGCCTTTCCTCGATGGCACGGGCGTGGCCGACGAGGCCTTCCGCGCGCGCAATCGCAGCGCCTGCCGGCCCGAGGTCGAAGACGCTGTTCTCACTGAGGTCGATGACCGTGCTGAACTTGAGGAAGTCCTGCACGCTCAGGGGTGAGGCGAACCGCGCAGCGCCGCCGGTGGGCATGACGTGGCTGGGACCGGCCGTATAGTCGCCGATAGCCTCGGGCGAGCCGTCGCCGAGGAAGACGCCACCAGCATTCTTGACCAGCGTGCTCAGACGCCGGGCGTCCTTCGAAAGGATGCAGAGGTGTTCCGGGGCGTACTCGCTGGCGAGGCCTACGGCTTCCTCGATGCTCTCCGCGACCACAAAACCCCCGCGATTCTCGAAGGCTGCGCGCGCGACGTTTCCACGGGGGAGGCTTTCGAGGCGCTCTTCGACCTCCGCGACGACACGCTGGGCGAGGTCGAACGAGTTCGTAATGAAGATGGGGGCGGCGAGCTCGTCGTGTTCAGCCTGAGCGATGAGGTCTACGGCGCAGATGGCGGCGTCGGCGTCTGAGTCCGCGACGACGACTGTCTCGGTGGGGCCGTAGATGGAGTCGATGCCCACGTCACCATAGACGGCGCGCTTGGCGAGCGTGACGAAGATGTTCCCTGGGCCCACGATCTTGTCGACGCGTGGGACAGTCTCGGTGCCGTAGGCAAGGGCCGCGACAGCTTGCGCGCCGCTGCAACAGAAGACTCGCTGGGCGCCAGCGATGGCGGCCGCAGCCAGCTTGACGTCCGGGATACGACCGTCCCTGCCGACAGGGCTGACGAGGATGACGTTCTCAACCCCCGCGACGACGGCCGGGACAATCGTGTGCAGCACCGAAGACGGATACGCGGGAGCGGTGCCGGGAGCGTAAAAGCCCACGGTCTCGATCGCCCTGACCTGGACACCGAGGCCATCGTCCTCGACGTACGACTTGAGACAGCGACGTAGCTGCTTTTCGTGATAGGTGCGAACGCGGGCAGCCGCGAACTCGAGAGCGCTGCGCAGGTCTGAGTCGAGGCGCTTGAGCGCAGCATCGATCTCGTCTACCGGTACTTCGAGGGTCGGATATGCAATGGGGCCGTCGAAGGTTTCCGTGTGTCGGCGGACGGCGGCGTCACCCTCGGTGCGCACATCGGCGATGATGCGGCGCACGTTCTCGGCGGCAGTCAACTCTTCACCGAAGGCAGAGGCAGTCGTGGCGCGACCGGCAGCGCCGAGAGCCATTTCGGTCGTGGCGCCGCGACGCAGGATGGTGCGCCGGGCCTCGTCTGCACCCTGGATGATCTTCATGTGTGAAGCCTAGTCGATGATCTTATTCAGCGGGTATTCGACGATGCCGTGCGCGCCGGCCTTCTTCAGTTTGGGCGCGATAACGTGGACCAGGTCCTCTTCTACGATCGTCGTTACGTCCACCCACGCTGGATCGGATAGGGAGGCGACCGTCGGCTTGTCCAGCGCCGGCAGGATATCGAGGACCGCCTGCAGGTCGTCGCGCGGCACGTTCATCGAGAGCCAGACCTTGCCCTCCGCGGCGAGCGCGCCCTTGAGCATCAGGGCGATGTCCTCGATCTTGTGGCGCTTCCACTCGTCGTCGAAGGCCTGCTGGCTTGCGATCAAGCGCGGGCGGCTCTCGATGACGGTATCGACTACGCGCAAGCCATTGGCCCGCAGCGAGTTTCCGGTGACCGTCGACTCCATAATCGCGTCGGCGAGTAGAGGCACTTTGACCTCGGTCGCGCCGAAGGAATACTCCACCAGCGCACTCACGCCGCGCTGCTCCAGGAACTCCCTCGTCAGGCTTACCAGCTCCGTAGCGATGCGCTTACCCTCGAGGTCGCGCACCTCCCGGATGGGCGAATCGCCGGGCACGCACAGGACCCATCGAGTGAAGAAGCCGGCAGTCTTGGACTGGACTTCGAACACCTCGACGACGTTTGCCTGCGCCTCCCGGATCAGATCGAGGCCGGTGAATCCGGCATCGATGAGCCCGTCCTGCACGTACCGCGGTTGCTCCTGCGGACGGACCAGCATGCACTGGATCTCAGGGTCATCGACCGTCGGATGGTAAGACCGGGAAGAAATGGACATGTTGTAGCCGGCCTTGCAGAACAGGTCCACCGTGGCCTGCTGCAAGTTGCCGTTGGGGATGGCCAACCGCAACTTCCTGGATTCCACGCGCAATATCTCCCGATGAATCGATTACGAACAGCGCGATAGCCGTCGAGAATCAATAGTAACGCAGGGTTAAGGCACGGTCTATCGATCTGAGCACCCGCCTGAACAGAAGCACTGCCCTCCGTACGTAGGGGTACCCCTTGCGGGTGCCCTTCACGCCTACCTGTCCAAACATGCGGGGCTCTCGCAAGCAAAGCCTCGCTAGGGAACATATAATCTAACTATGGGCAGGATGACTCGCGTACATCGCCGGTTTTTGGGACTGACTCTCATCGTCCTCGGTGCGATCGCGGCCGCATGCGGCGGCTCCGGAGACACGGAGCCAGGGCAGGTGCACGTGCTGACGTGGGACGGCATCGTCAACCCGGTGATGGAGCGCTATATCGACCGCGGCATCGGCGACGCCGAAGAGGCAGACGCGGCGGCTATCGTCCTGCGCCTCGACACGCCCGGTGGCCTCGACTCGTCGATGCGCGACATCATTCAGCGCATCCAGGCCTCGACCGTGCCGGTGATCGTCTATGTGTCGCCCGCCGGCAGCCGCGCCGCCTCAGCCGGAACCTTCATCACGATGTCCGGCCACGTCGCAGCGATGGCGCCGAACACGACTATCGGGGCCGCTTCCGTGGTCAACGCCGACGGCAGCGACATTGAGGGCGCGCTCGGGCGCAAAGTCACTAACGACGCCGTCGCCTACATCCGTGGCATCGCCGAGCTGCGCGACCGCAACGCCGATTGGGCCGAGGACGCCGTGCGCAACGCCGTCGCGGTGAACGAGAACGAGGCGGTGCGCCTCGACATCGTGGACTTCGTCGCCACCAACATGGATGACCTGCTTCGCCAGTCCGATGGGCGCACCGCGCAGGTGGTTGGCGCCGACGGCAACACGCAGACGGCCACAATTCGGACGGCCGGGGTCCCGACGCACGACAACAGCACGACCTTCTTCGAGCAACTGCTGTACCTCATCGCCGACCCGAACATCGCCTTCCTGCTCCTGAGCCTGGGCGGCCTCGCCCTCGCCTTCGAGATCATCCACCCGAGCGGCCTGACGGGCATCCCCGGCGTTATCGCCCTTGTGCTGGCGTTCTTCGCCCTCGGGTCACTGCCCACGAACTGGGCGGGCGTGGCATTGATCGTGTTCGGCCTCACGTTGATTACGGCCGAGGTGTTCATTTCCGGCTTCGGCATGCTGGGAGTCGGAGGGCTCGCCGCCCTTGTCTTCGGCGGCCTGATCCTCACCGGCAGCGGCGACACCGGGTTCCAGGTGTCGCGCTGGCTGGTGTTCGCCGTTACGGCCACGGCCGGGGTTTTCGTGCTCGGCTTCCTCGCCGTCCTCGTGAAATCCCGGCGCATGCCCTCGTTCTCGGGCCGCGAGTCGCTGGTAGGGATCAAGGGGACAGCACGCTCTGATATCGATCCTCGCGGCGTTGTGCTCGTGTTGGGAGAGCGCTGGGAAGCTGTCGCGGACCCGGATGACGGTCTGATCAGCGAAGACACCCCCATCATCGTCACGGCCTCGGAAGGCTTCATCCTCCACGTCAAGCGCGACCCGGAGTTCGTCAAGTTGCTGACGGGCCCGGAGCCACCACCTCCGGGTGGTGTCGCGGCCGACCACCCTTAATGGCCACGCTCAACCTCTGGATCCACATCGAGGCGCCGCCTGACCGCGTATGGGATGTAATTAGCGATATCCCAGGCCAGAAGCGCTGGATGGTGGACCTGCGCAAGGTCGAGCCGTTCGGCGCACAGTCGAGCACAGGCGACTCAGGTGACTGGGCCCAGGAAGGCGCCGTGCTAGACGTGACGAGCGAGCTATTCGGCCTGCCGCTCGTCAAAGACCGGATGCGCATCTCCCGGTGGGAGCCGCCGACCCGGTTTGATATAGAGCATATCGGCGCTTTTACCGGCATTGGCGAGTTCATTTTGAAACCCGTGGCCGGTGGTACGCTTTTTACGTGGCGAGAGGTGTTCAAGCCGCCTCTAGGCGTCCTCGGCGAACTCGGGTTCGCCTTCGTAGTAGGTCCTCACCTGCGTAGCGTCTTCAGGCGGTCCATGGCAAACGTCAAGCGTTTGTCGGAGGAGTCTGATGTCACTACAAAGCCTTCAGCAAACCATCGAGCAATCCAAGGCTAACGCAAAGGGGTTCTCCCGCGACCTCTTCCACGAGCCCTGGAGTGCCGAGCAGGTACAGGACTTCGTCAATGCTAAGGGCTCGATGACCGTCGCGACGATAGACAAGAGCGGCAAGCCACACGCTGCGAGCGTGGCCGCCGGGTGCGTCGACGGCACCCTGTACATTGGCGTCGGGCGGCGAACTGCTCTGCTGGGCAACCTTCGCCGCGACGACGCTGTTGCTTTCACTGTGGGCGGCATCGTGGTTGGTCAAGGGACAGCGGCCCTGGGTGGCCGATCTGGCGACATGAAGGCCATCGCGCCACAACTGGGCGCCATCCTGCGAGGCGCTATCGAGCAGGACTGGGATGGCTACTACTACGCCATCGAGCCTTCGAAAATCTTCGCGACCGGCCCTACCGACTAGATTCCTGAGCCCGACAGAGTTACGTCGCCAGCTTCGACGGTGACGCGCGCCCCGTCCGGCGTCTCGATAACCAGCGTGCCATCGTCGTTCACGTCGACGGCGGTACCGGCTATTGCGCCCTCAGCGCCGGTTGCCGTCACCTGGGCGCCGAGGGTGATCAGGCGCGCCTTCCACGCCTCGAACGGGCGCCTGCTGCCGGACTTCGCTTCTTCCCATAGATCTTCGAAGTGGTTGGCGAAGGCGGCCAGGACCTCTTCGCGCGGCACCTCGAAGCCGAGTTCGTCGGCCATGCTCGTCGCGATGTCTGATATCTCCGGGAACTCGTCGGGGTCGAAGTTGACGTTGACGCCGGCGCCGATCAGGGCTGTGGCCTCGCCGTCCTGGTTCTCCGTGAACTCGATGAGCACACCTGCGACCTTCTTGCCCTTGAGCTGCACGTCGTTGGGCCATTTCAGGTCGGCCTTGAGCTGGCCGCCCTTCACTTTCGCGACATCCTCAATCGCCTCGGCGATTGCGAGGGGCGTCACGTAGGCTAGCGGCCGGGCGTCGAAGCCTTCGACTGTCAGGGAGAGGGTGAAGTGGAGATTGACGTCCGGTGGTGACACCCACGCTCGGCCGGCACGCCCGCGTCCGGCAGATTGCGACTCCGCGAGGATGATCGTGCCGTTGGGCGTGCGCCAGCGCGTGAGCATGTTGCGCGCGTCGTCCTGGGTTGACTCGGTGTAGGGGCGATACTGGAAACGACGGCCCACGTAGTCCGTCTTCAGGCTCCAGGAATAGTGAGGCTTGGAGAAGAGGGGGAGCGTCTCGAACGACATCTCATCCATCATGCGACGGAATCGTTCGAAGTAAGACTCAGACACTCGCGCCTCCCCTAGCTGCTCTGTCGAGTATAAATCGACGGCCCCGGCGAATGCCGGGGCCGTAAGTCTTCCGCTTGCGCGGTCAATTGCCAGGCAGGTAGCCCAGCGCGCCTACTTCTAGGCTGAGTAACCTCGAGACATAGAAATAAGGCGGACGGTCAGGCTATCTGCCTTGCAACGTTGATGATCCATCCGCATCACCTCCTTTCCTGCCGCCGATGTTAACAAGGGTCTCAAAGATCGTCAATGCGGAACTTGTCACAATTGGTAACTTCCCTATGCGGTATGGGCAGAGGATCAAGGACCAAGGGTCACGCTAAGCTACTGCAATGCCAGATACCTACCCTATGACCGTCTCCGGCCCGTTCGGCCAGTACACCGTCGAGGCCGTGGTGGATTCGGACGCAACATTCAGCAGTGTGCCCACGCCGGCGCTGATTGAGATGGGCATAGAGCCGGTGCGTGTGGTGCGGGTCAAAGGCGGCGATGGGCAGGCGCAATTTCGGCAGCTTGGGCGAGCGCTGACCACGGTCGGCGCTCAGGAGGACGTGACGCCAGTGCTTTTCGGCGACCCTGGCACGCCGGCGGTGATCGGCGCGACGACTCTGACCATCCTGCTGCTGTATTGGGATGCGGATAGGCGCCAGATGGTGGCGGTAGAGGCCGCCAACGGCTCCGCCACAACACGAGAGGGAGGGATGCCATGAGCGAGGCGACAACAGAGCTAATCGACTTCCACACGCACATCCGGCCGCCATGGTGGGAGGGCGCCACCAACCCTGCCGCTGCAGGCCTCAGCCCGGGCTCTGAAGACCGCGTTGCCCGCATGATCGACATCGATCGCATGGTCGAAGAGTCCCGCGCCGCCGGCATTGCCCACCGAGCGCTCTCAGCGGGCGTCGAAGGCGTTTTCGGTGCGCAGGGCGACGTCTCGTCCGCCGATGTCCGGCGCGTCAATGAGTTCACTGCCGAAGCCGTGGCCAAGGCTCCGGACGCGTTCTTCGGGCTGGCGACGATCGATGCGTCTGCCGGCGATAGCGCCGCCCGGGAGGCGGAGTATGCGGTGCGAGAGCTTGGCCTGCACGGCCTCTTCCTTGACGCGCAACGGCACGGGGTCTACCCCGGCGCTCCCCAGGCCCGGCCCACCCTGTCCGCGGCAGCGGAGCTCAACGTCCCCGTCTTCATTCATCCCGTATGGGCGGAGAACGACGAAGCTTTCCGGACCGCGGGAGGCTCGGCCGGCGGCTCCTTCGGCCGGGGCGTCACGCAAGGGCTCGCCGCACTCTCGTTGCTCCACGCTGGCGTCTTCGAGGAGTTCCCCGACCTCGACGTCCTGATCACGGCCTACGGCACCGGCGCCATCATCTTCGCCGCCGACGCCATCGCCGCCTACGCGAAGACCCACGGCGTCACCCCGCGCCTCCACGTCGACACCCTGACCTTCCACCCGCCCACCATCCGCTACGTCATAGACGCTCTCGGAGCCGACCGCGTAGTCCTCGGCAGCGACTGGCCCATCCGCCTCGACGCCTACGCCCCCACCATCAACGCCGCCTTCGACGCCGCTGGCCTCACCGCCGAGGAGCGGTCGCTGGTCGGCTCCGGAAACGCTCGCCGCCTGCTTCGAATTGACGGCTAGCGCGCTATCAACTGTCACCACGTGTCAGTAGTGGCGATCCGCAGCGAGGTCTGGTCAGTATTTCGCGATTCGAGCATGGGATAATGGCGTCACATGCCTGAGTTCAAGATCGTCTCTGACTTCCTCCCGACAGGCGACCAGCCCGACGCCATCGATGGGCTTGTGCGCGGCCTCGAGCACGGCGACCACCAGCAGACCCTGCTCGGGGTCACCGGCTCCGGCAAGACGTTCACGATGGCCAACGTCATCGAAAAGTGGCAGCGGCCCACCCTCGTGTTGGCGCCAAACCGCACCCTGGCAGCCCAGCTGTGCTCCGAGTTCAAGGAGTTCTTCCCCGAGAACGCCGTCGAGTTCTTCGTGTCTTACTACGACTACTACCAGCCCGAGGCGTATATCCCGCGTACCGATACCTACATCGCCAAGGACGCCGATATCAACGAGGAGATCGACAAGCTTCGTCACGCGTCGACGCGCGCTCTTTTCGAGCGCAAAGACGTGATCATTGTCGCTTCGGTTTCCTGCATTTACGGTCTCGGCGAACCTGAGGAGTACCAGAGCTTCGTCCTCAACTTCAAGAAGGGGCAGGCGATTCCACGGGCCCGGATCATGCGCAAGCTCGTCGACATGCAGTACGAGCGAAACGACAACAACCTCGTGCGGGGCAAGTTCCGCCTGCGCGGCGACTCCCTCACACTCCTCCCGGCCTACGAGGAGCTGGCCGTGCGCGTCGACTTCTTCGGCGACGAGGTCGAGCGCATCATCGAGATAGATCCCCTGACCGGCGAGCTGCTGGCCGAGCGCTACGAGCTGGACATCTATCCCGCGAAGCACTTCGTCACGTCGAAGGACAAGCTCCAGCAAGCGATCGAAGACATCGAGGCGGAGTTGGATGAACGGCTGGCTGAACTGAAAGAAGCCGGGCGCATCCTCGAAGCCTCACGGCTGGAAGAGCGCACTCGCTACGACATCGAGTCTCTGCGGGAGGCCGGCTACTGCTCCGGCATCGAGAACTACTCTCGTCACCTCGCTCGTCGTGGCGCCGGCTCGACACCGTGGACCTTGCTCGACTACTTCCCGGATGAGTGGCTGCTGTTCATCGACGAGTCGCACATCTCCATCCCTCAGGTGCGCGGCATGTTCTTCGGCGACCTCTCGCGCAAGCAGACACTGGTCGACTACGGCTTCCGCCTGCCATCGGCGCTGGACAACCGCCCCCTCAACTTCAGTGAGTTCGAGGAGCACATCGACCGCGTCGTCTACGTCTCGGCGACTCCGGGCCCGTACGAGCGCGAGCACACCGAGCAGGTCGTCGAGCAGATCATCCGTCCCACCGGCCTCATCGACCCCGAGGTTGAGGTGAAGCCGACAAAGGGCCAGATCGATGACCTCCTGCACGAGGTGCGCCAGCGGGCCGAGCGCCAGGAGCGCGTACTCGTTACGACCCTGACCAAGAAGATGGCCGAGGACCTCGCGGATTACCTGCAAGAAATGGGCGTACGCACCCACTACCTGCACTCCGAAATCGACACCCTCGAGCGTGTCGAAATCCTCCGTGACCTCCGCCTCGGCGTCTACGAGGTCGTGGTCGGCATCAACCTCCTTCGTGAGGGCCTCGACCTGCCGGAGGTGAGTCTCGTCTGCATCCTTGACGCCGACAAGGAGGGCTACTTGCGGTCTGGAGGCTCCCTCATCCAGACCATCGGTCGCGCCGCCCGTCACGTGAACGGCCGCGTGATCATGTACGCGGACACGATCACCGACTCGATGCGCATGGCCCTCGATGAGACCGAGCGCCGCCGCACCATCCAGGTTGCCTACAACGAAAAACACGGCATATCGCCCGTTGGCATCCAGAAGGCGATCCGCGACATCACCGACAGCCTGCGCAAGGTAGCTGAGGAGAAGAGCGAGTACGTCGCCGGCCCCGGCAACCTGCCCAAGGACCAGCTCACGCGTATGGTCATGGACCTGGAGCGTGAGATGCGCAAAGCGGCGAAGGCCCTCGAGTTCGAGAAGGCAGCGGGTCTTCGCGACCAGATCATGGAACTCCGAAAAGCCCTCGTCAGTGACACCGAGTCGCTCAAGGAGCTCGCCGCCGTCGCCGGCCACGACGGCATGGTGCCGTACTCCGAACGCGGCATCGCCCCACCACGCCCTCGCGAGGTTAGCTACAAGCCCAACCGCCGCGGCGCCCGCTATCGTCGCTAGGCTCCTGCGGCAGCGCCCGGGCATGTGCGCTGGTCCTGCGCAACCATCTCACGGGCATCGGCTACCCTGTGGCACGCCCTACGTAACTTTCGACTACGACGATGTGGAGAACCGCGCCGAAGTGGCCGATTACGACTTAGGGACTGAACCAAGCAAGCCCAAAGTCACTTACTCGCTCGGGCTGCTGTCACGGGAGAGGCACTTGTCAAAGGAAATCGCGACCGTTGACCACGGCAATTTGGTACGAAAGGGGCAAGCTAAGTACTCAATGCGGCTTGGTGAACTATCCCTCACTGATAGGTGTCTTCAGTTCGAAGTAAAAGACATCAACTTCCCACGACGAGTACGCGATCTCCACATTCCTCTCGATGAGATTGTAGCTATTGACGACGCGACACCAAGTTTCAGTCGCAATGCGTTCACGGTAAAGCTACAAGACGGTCGCAACTACGATTTCATGGCCTATGGTGGTGGCATACCAGTGGATGTCTTGCCGCTCTATGCGAGGGAGCGTCAAGAGTGGGTAAGCATTCTGTTTAACGCTCTAGCTCATCGCGGCACACACGAGGCTTGTCAGTTTCAGGAAACATCCAGTACGAACCCGCAGGCCCAGTGGCTAGCTTTGTGGGTCGCTATTGCTGCACTGATCACGATCGTCTTGACCCTTGCAGATGTGGATTTTGGGCTGATCCCAGCGGTAATTGGATTTAGTGCCGTCATTTGGATTGTCATCCTAAGAAACGTCAAATCCGGATAGCCTACGAATCCTCGTTGCCGCCAGCAGCTAGACTACCGCCGATCTCTCAATTCCGCGACCGCTCGCGGAATAGCACCGGAGGCACACCCATGGGCGCACTCGATGGCAAGGTCGCGGTGATCACCGGCGGCAGCAGTGGCATCGGCCGCGCAACTGTCTTCGCACTCATGTCAGAGGGTGCGGACGTCGCCATCGTCGGCCGTTACGCCGCCTCCCTGGACGAAGTCGCAGCGCAAGTCCGCGCGAACGGTCGTCGCGCCATCCCCGGCGTCGTCGACGTACGAGATGAGGCACAGGTGGGCGCGTTCTTCGACCGCACCGTCGCCGAACTCGGGCGCGTCGACATCGTCGTCAACAACGCCGGCGTCAGCTATCCCGGCGGCATCGTCGACGGCAAAGTGGAAGCGTGGCGCGAGATCCTGGACACGAACCTGCTGGCGCTGCTGATCTGCTGCCGGGAGGCCGTGCGTGTGATGCGACCGAACGGCCGCGGCCACATTGTCAACATGTCCAGCGGCACGACAAACTTCCTACGGCCGATGGGCAGCGTCTACACCGGCGCCAAACACGCCATGAATTACATCAGCGACGCGCTGCGGGAAGAGGTGCGCGACCTCGGCATCCAGGTCTCCTGCATCGTGCCCGGCCTGACCCTCACGAACATCGGCCGCAACGCCCCGCCGGAGGTGCTCGCAGCGCGCTTCCGGGCCGCCGGCGCCGACCCCGCCAACGCCCGCCCCGGCGAGTACTTCGCAGAGCACCTGGAGCCGGTTCTGGAGCAGCAGCCCGGAGTCTACCTCGCCGCCGAGGACGTAGCGAGAGCCGTGGTCTACGCCGTCACGCAGCCCTACCACGTCGAGATCGAGAACGTCGTGGTGCGCCCGCGCCTGGGGCTGACCATCGAAGGCGAAAAGCGCCATGATCGGTAGGTGCAGTCGCCTCTACTCTGGG
>Ga0247825_10002594_pt1 | contig 11922 bp, 11 predicted proteins | sample 13C_Vanillin_Day_FD_194413 | JGI IMG/M metagenome (GOLD analysis project Ga0247825, IMG submission 194413) | Soil microbial communities from agricultural site in Penn Yan, New York, United States - 13C_Vanillin_Day48 | ecosystem: Environmental > Terrestrial > Soil > Agricultural land | place... | reverse complement strand
GCCGTTGGGCCGGAAGTAAAGGTTGCGCAGTACATCGTCGCGCCCGCCGCCCCACAACCAGTCAGGGCCGGCCTTGTTGACGACATACGGGTTGAAGATGCCGCAGACGAACGAGCAGAACGTTCCTACCATTACACCGAACACGTGCTCCCTCCCTTTTGTAGCGATCCATTATAGTGAGCTATAGCGAATTCGTCGCTGTCGCTGGAGCCCAACACCATGTTTGAAACCTCGATCGCCGGCAGCCTGCCCAAGCCCGCCTGGCTCGCCGAAACCAACAAGCTGTGGCCGGCGTGGCGCGCGCAGGGAACGGATCTCGAGCGCGCCAAGCGCGATGCCACGCTGCTATGGATCAAGGAGCAGGAAGACGCCGGCCTGGACATCGTCACCGACGGCGAGCAGTCGCGCCAGCACTTCGTCCACGGCTTCCTCGAATACGTGGAGGGCATCGACTTCGGGCGCAAAGTAAAGATGGGCATCCGCAACAACCGCTACGACGCGATGGTGCCGGTGGTGAGCGGTCCGCTGAAGCTCAAAGGGCGCGTGCACCAGGCCGAAGCCCGCTTCCTGCGTGCGCACTCCCAAAAGAAGATCAAGATCACCATGCCGGGGCCGATGACCATCGTCGACACGCTTTCCGACGAGCACTACGGCGACAAGGTGAAGCTGGCCATGGCGTTCGCCGAGCTCCTCAACCAGGAGGCGCGCGCGCTGGAGAAAGACGGCGTCGACGTGATCCAGATCGACGAGCCGGCATTCAACGTCTACATGGACGACGTCACGCGCTGGGGCATCGACGCGCTGCACCGCGCCATCGCGGGGGTGAAATGCACGACCTGCGTGCACATCTGCTATGGCTACGGCATTCAGGCGAACCTGGACTGGAAAAAAACGCTCGGCGAGTCCTGGCGCCAGTACGAGCAGATCTTCCCCGCGCTGGCGAAAAGCAAAATCAACCAGGTCTCGCTCGAGTGCATCCACTCGCGCGTGCCGATGGAGCTGATGAAGCTTCTCAAGGGCAAGGACGTTCTCGTCGGCGTGATCGACGTGGCAAGCGACCGCGTGGAGACGCCGCAGGAAGTTTCCAAAGTGATCCAGCAAGCGCTGAAGTTCGTCCCCGCGCGCCATCTGTACCCGTGCACCAACTGCGGCCTGGCGCCGATGGACCGGGAGGTCGCGGCGGCGAAGCTGCGGGCGCTCGGCGAAGGCGCCGCGCTCGCGCGCCAAAAGCTCGGCAACAGGAGAGCGGTAACCAAAGGTAAACGCGCTGGACGCTAGCGGCGCGCTGCCTTAGCTTCGGCGGCATGCGTGCCGCTCTCGTCCTCCTCGTCTTGCTGGCGCTTCCCGCGCAAGCGCAGGTATATCGCTGGCTCGATGAGGCCGGCAAGGTGCAGTACTCCAACGCGCTGCCGCCGCCGGGCGCCAACGCCAAGGTCATCGGCGCCGTGGCCAACGGCGGATTCCTGTCAGCCATCGCGGTGGAGCGGCCAGCTGAAATCCTGGCGGCCAGCGTGGAGCCCACCGCGCCCCCATCGGCAGAACCACGCGGTCTCGATTTCCGCAAATACGTATCGCTTCAGCGCGGGATGAGCGAGGGCGAGTTGTTCGTCATCGCGGGCGCGCCGGACTTGCACACGCGCGACCGCTCATTCTCGACTTACACCTACCTGCCGACCGCGGCCGAGCCGTTCGTCACCACGATCGAGCTGGTGCGCGGCCGGATCAGCGAAATCGAGCGCGTGCGCCGCTTCTAGCACGGCACTATCCGATAAGCTCGACGCATGCTCGAGCCGACATTCGCCACGCGCGGCATGGTGACCTGCCCGCATGCGCTGGCCTCGGCGGCGGGCGTCGACGCGCTGCGCGCCGGCGGCTCGGCAGTCGACGCCGCGGTCGCGGCGGCCACGTCGCTCGCCGTCCTTTACCCTCATATGTGCAGCCTCGGCGGCGATGCGTTCTGGCTGATCTACGACGCCAAGGCGCGCAAGGTCTCCTACCTGGATGGCGGCGGTCGCGCGGCGGCGGCGGCGACGCTCGAGCGCTTCGCCGGGCAAGCCGAAATCCCGTTTCGCGGCCTTGCCCCGGCGACGCTCACCACGCCCGGCGCGGTGGCGAGCTTCTGCGAGGCGCACGCGCGCCATGGCCGCCTACCGTTCGCGCGCTGCCTTCAAGACGCGATCCTGTACGCGGGGGACGGCTTCCCGGTTTCCGCGCGCGTTTCACGCTGGATCGAGCAGACGGCTCCCGAGCTCGACAAGGCTTCGAAGGCGATCTTTCTCCCCGACGGTAAAGCGCCGGCGGCGGGCAGCGTGCTGCGCAACGTCCGCCTCGCGGAAACGCTGCGCGCGCTCGCGGATCACGGCCGCGCCGGCTTCTACGAGGGCGCGGTGGCAAAGAATCTGGCGAAGCTCGGCGGCTTCTTCACCGAGCGCGACCTCGCGGCGCAGCGTGCATACTGGGAAGAGCCGATCCGCGGCACCTACCGCGGCGTCACCCTCTACGAGACGCCGGCGCCGACGCAAGGCTTCACGGTGCTGGAGATGCTGAACCTGATCGAGCCGCTGGACCTCGGGCCGTTCCTCGGCCCGGATCACGTCCACCTGCTGGTGCAGGCGAAACAGATCGCCTACCACGACCGCGACCGCTGGCTCGCCGATCCGCGCTTCGCGGAGGTACCGATGGAGCGACTGATCTCGAAAGCCTACGCAGACAAGCGACGAAACCTGATCGATTGCAAACGCGCGCTGCCTTGGGACAAGGTGCCTTCCTATGGCAGCCTCACCGGGGACACGGTCTACGTCGCGGCCGTCGATGCCGAGGGTAATGCCGCCTCGCTCATCTTCAGCCTGTACGGCATCTTCGGCGCGTGCGTCACCTCCGCCGAGACCGGCGTCGTGCTGCAGAACCGCGGTGCGTACTTCTCGCTCGACCCGAAGCATCCTAATCGGCTAGAGCCAGGCAAGGTGCCGCTGCACACGTTGATTGCGTCGCTTGCGTTCAGGGACGAAAAGCTCTGGGCGGTGCTCGGCTGCATGGGCGCCGACGGCCAGCCGCAGATCCACCTGGAGACTTACGTCGCGATGATCGACTTCGGGCAGAACATCCAGCAGGCGCTCGCCGGCCCGCGCTGGCTCTCGGGGCGCTTCGGTCTGGGCGAAGCGCGCGACACGCTGCACATCGAGGCGCGCTTTCCGCGCGAGACGATCGACGAGCTCGAGCGCCGCGGCCACCCGGTAGATCGCTGGGGCGACTGGAACGAGCTCGCCGGCCACGCCCACGGAATCACGCTCGACCCGCAAACCGGCGTGCTCTCTGGCGGCTTCGATCCGCGCAGCGACGGCGCGGCGGTAGGATATTGAGGCCATGTTCGACCTGATCGCGGAGCAGAAAATTGCGGAGGCCATCGCGCGCGGCGAGCTCGATAACCTCCCCGGTGCCGGCCGGCCGCTGAATCTCGATGACGATGCGCTGATCCCGGAGGAGCTGCGGCTCGCCTACCGGATTCTGAAAAACGCGGGCTACGTTCCGCCGGAGCTGGAAACGCTGAACGAGATTGCCGAGCTCGAGCGCGTCGCCATGGGCAACGCGACGGCGCTCGAAAAGCTGGCTCTCCTCAAAGCAAAAATGGAAAAACTCAGCGCTTGCCGGTCTTCTCGTACTCGGCGATCGCCTTTTTCAGGTCGCTGTACTCGCTGCAGCTGAAGAAGCACAGCTTGTCGAGCTGCCCCAGATGCTCCTTGGCCTTGGCGACGTTGCCCACCATCAGATAGGCCTCGCCGATGTACTCGTGCGCTCCCTTGAGCTTCGGATCGAGGCGCAGCGCCTCGTTGTAATGCCTGAACACCAGGTTCATGTCCGGGCTGGCACTCTTGCGCAACGAGTAGGCGTAAAGGTTGTGATAGTTGGCGTTGTTGGGGTCGGTGGAGAGCGCGCCCTTGAGGACGCCGGCCGCGCCGGCCCAGTCCTGGCGGGAGGTGGCGGCGGAGACCTTCTCCAGCACCGGGTCCTTGCTGTCGGGCGCGACCGGCGGATCGCCGGCGGCGAGCGCGTTCCCGGCGAGCAGCAGTCCGGCTAACATCAAGGGACAAAAGACCATTTTCATGATGAAGCTCCCGAATTCGGTTTTCGCGATGGTACTCCTAGTCACCGCGCTAACAGCCGCGGCGCCGCCGGCATTCCCGGCGCCGCCCCAGTCCCGCGCCGAAGCGCTCGCCGCGTTGAAAAATACCGATACCGCGACGCGCGCCGAGGCCGTGGTCTGGATCGCGAACCACGGCAGCATGACCGACGCGCCGCTGCTGCACGAGCGCCTGCGCGATGAGAGCGCGTTCGTGCGCAATTTCGCCGAGCAGGGGTTGTGGCTGCTCTGGACCCGGTCGGGCGACGCCGAGATCGACGCCCTGATGGCCCGCGCCACGGAGGAAATGCAGGCCAGCCGGTACGCCCAGGCCATCGCCTTGCTCGATCAGGTGGTGCAGAAGAAGCCGGCGTTCGCCGAAGGCTGGAACCGCCGCGCCACGGTCCATTACCTGGCCGGGGAGCTGCAGAAGTCCATCGCCGACTGCGACCAGGTGCTGAAGCGCAATCCCGGCCACTTCGGCGCGCTCTCGGGCCTGGGCCAGATCTACCTGCAGCTACAAGACGATGAAACCGCGCTTAAATGGTTCCGCCGCGCGCTCGAGGTCAATCCCAACATGCTGAGCGTGGAGATGAACGTCAGGATGCTCGAGGAACGGCTCAAAGGCCGTCGAGCACCTGGGCAATCGACGTAGCGGCGTCGCGCGGCCGCTCGAAGGGAAACAGGTGCCCTCCGGGCACCTTGCGCATCCGGAACTTCGGCGTCATCCCCGCCAGGCGCACGCGCCGCACCACGTCCGAGTCCTCGCCGCCGATGAACGCCGCCGGCACGCGCAGCTTCGGCAGGTGCTTCATCATGTCGTGCGGGATGGTGCGGTAGATCTGGTATTCGACCGCGGGGTCGATGCGCAATTGCAGTTTGCCATTTCGTTCCGTCAATCCATGGCGAACGTAGTCGTCCAGACAGTCGTCGGTGAAATGCCGGAACAGTGCCCGGCTGCGAAAGTGCGCCTTGGCCTCCTCACGCGAGGACCAGGTGCTGCGCCGATCGCGCGTCGCGCCGGCGGGCGTCACCCGGTCGACGATGCCGAGGCGCTTGGTCGCGCCGAGCATGCCGCCGCGGAACGCGCCGATGATCGGCGCATCCAGCAGCACGATGGCGCGGAACAGCTCCGGGCGGCGCACCGCGGCGAGATAGTTGAGGTAGCCGCCCAGCGAGTGGCCGACGCCGTACACCGGTTCCTTGATGGATTCGATCAGCTGGTCGACGAGGTGCGGCCAACCTTCGCTGACGGGGAAGCGCGGATCGGTACCGATGGCCTCGATCCAGGAGACGGTGAAGCGCGAGGCCAGCGGCGCCAGCATCGCCGCATAGCACGCGCCCGGAAAGCCGTTGGCGTGCGCGAAGTGAAGGGCCGGCCTAGACGTAGTCTTTCGCGGCGCTGTCGGCGTCGGCGGGCCTGCCGATGAGGTAGCCCTGGATGAAGTCGCAGCCGCACGAGCGCAGGAACTCGCGCTGTTCCTCGGTCTCGACCCCCTCGGCCACCACCTGGATCTGCAGCGCGTGGGCGAGCGCGACGATGGCCGAGACGATGGCGCCCTGGTCGCGGTCGGCGGGCAGCTCGGCGACGAAGCTGCGGTCGATCTTCACCTTGTCCACCGGGAAGCGGCGCAGGTAGGAAAGGCTGGAATAGCCGGTGCCGAAGTCGTCGATCGCGATCGATACGCCGATCTGCTTCAGGCGCTGCAGGGTGCGCAGCGCGGCATCGGTCTCGCGCATCGCCGTGGATTCGGTGATCTCGAGCTCGAGCAGGCGCGGCGGCAGGCCGGTCTCGCGCAGCACCCGAGCCACGATCTTGGGCAGCTGCGGGTCGTTGAACTGCCGCGCCGACAGGTTGACCGCGATCTGCAGATCACCGCCGTCATGACTGCGCGCGCCGATGAAGGTGGTCCAGCGGCACGCCTCGCCGAGGATCCATTCGCCGATCTTGAGGATCTGTCCGGTCTCCTCGGCGAGCTGGATGAATTCCGAGGGATGCACCAGGCCGCGCTCGGGGTGCTGCCAGCGCACCAGCGCCTCGTGCGCGGCGACGCGCCCGCTCGCCGCCTCGACGATCGGCTGGTAGTGCACGCGCAGCTCGTCGCGGCTGATGGCGCGGCGCAGGTCGCTCTCGAGGTTCAGCCGGCGCGAGGCGGCCTGGTTCATCTGCTCGGTGAAGAACTGGTAGTTCGCGCGGCCGAGCTCCTTGGCGTGGTACATCGCGGCGTCCGCGTTGCGGATCAGCGACTCGGCGTCGCGGCCGTCGTCGGGGTACACCGAGATGCCGATCGAGCAGCTCACCAGCAGCTCGCGCTCCTCGATCACCAGCGGCTGCGAGAGCTGCTCGATCACCTTCTGCGCGACGTGCGCGACATCCGAGGAGCGCTTGACCTCCGGCAGCACCACCACGAACTCGTCGCCGCCGATGCGGCAGATGGTGTCGCCGATGCGCAGCTGCTTCACCAGGCGGCTTGCCACTTCCTTCAGCAACGCGTCGCCCACCGCGTGGCCGAGCGAGTCGTTGATCGTCTTGAAGCGGTCCAGGTCCACGAACATCACCGCCGTGTTCTGCTGGTTGCGGTAGCTGAGGGCGAGGGCCTGCGTCAGCCGGTCCTCCAGCAGGCGCCGGTTCGGCAGCCCAGTGAGGGCGTCATGATCGGCAAGGTGCTGGGCGCGCGCCTTCGCCTCCTCCAGCTCGGCGGTGCGCTCGGTCACCATGCGCTCGAGCGCGCCGAGGGCCTCCTGCACGCGCCGGTCGGCTTCGCGCTCGGCGCTCACGTCCTCGTAGCTCCAGATCCACTCCTGCTCGGCCTCGCCCGCGTCGATACGCCGGCCGCGCATGGAGCAGAGGAAGGTGGAACCGTCCGCGCGTTTCAGGCGCGCGTCGGCGACGTGGATGCCGCCCGCCGGCGTTTCCTCGAACGCGCGACGCGCGGCTTCCTTCCATTCGTCCTCGTTCGCGAACAGCGTCGACGACAGCTGGCCGACGAGCGAGCCGCGGCGCGCGCCGCACATCTCCTCGAGGAAGCGGTTGCAACGCTGGATCACGCGATTGCGCACGAAGGCGATGCCGACGGTGGCGTTGTCCAGGATCAAATCCTGCTCGGCGAGCGCGCGCTGCACCCTCATCTCGGCCTCGCGCTCCGCCGTTACGTCTTCGTAGCTCCAGATCCACTCCTGCTCCTCCTCGCCGGTGTCGGTGCGCCGGCCGCGCGCGCGGCAGATGAACGTGCTGCCGTCGCGCCGGCGGAAGCGCGCCTCGCCGTCGTAGGTGCCGCCCGGCGGGGTCGTGGCGTAGGTGCGCCGTCCGGCCTCCTCCCAGTCGGTCTGCGAGGCGAAGATGCTCGCCGTGCTCTCGCCGATCAGCTCGCCGGGACCCGCGCCGACCATGTCCTCGAGAAAACGGTTGCAGCGCTGGATCGCGCGATTGCGCACGAACGCGATGCCGACCGAGGCGTTGTCCAGGATCAGCTCCTGCTCGGCCAGGGCGCGCTGAACTCTTTCCTCCGCCTCGTGCTCCTGCGTGATGTCGTCGAACAGCCAGACCGAGCCCTGCGCCGGATCGCCCGGCTGCACCGCGCGCCCGGAGAGCGAGCACCAGATGAGGGTGCCGTCCTTGCGCACGTGGCGCCGTTGGATGTAAACGGTCTCGCCGCGCCACACCGGCTCGTACAGCGGCTCGCCGCCGGCCTCGTAGTCCGCGTCGGAGGCGAACATGAAGCGCGTCGGGCCGTTGAGCAGCTCGCCCTGGCCGTAGCCGAACAGTTCCTCGAAGCGGCGGTTGCAGCGCACGATGCGCCGGTCCTTGACGAAGATGATGCCGGTGACCGCGTTCTGCAGCACCGCGTCCTGCTCGCGCACCAGGCGCTCGAGCGCTTCATCCGCGCGCCGGCGCTCGCTGATGTCCTCGGCCAGCCAGACGTAGCCGCGCGCCGGATCGCCGGCGGCGACGGCGCGGCCCGAAACCTTGCACCAGAAGCCCGAGCCGTCCTGCCGGCGCAGCCATTGCTCGCGCGCATGGGTGCGCCCCTGGTCGAGCTCCGCGTAGACCTGGCCGCGCAACTCGAACTCTTCGTCCGTGAAATACATCTGGCGCCACGAGGCGCCATTCGCGTCGCCGGCGCCGAAGCCGAACATCTCCTCGAAGCGCCGGTTGCAGCGCACCACCTTGCGCTCGCGGCTGATGGCGATGCCGACCACCACGTTGTCGAGCAACGCCTGCTGCTCGGCAAGCACGCGCTGCAGCTCGTCCTCGGCGCGGCGCTGCTCGGTGACGTCCTCCACCGTCCACACCGAGCCGGCGAGGGGATGCTGGGGGTTGACCGCGCGGCCGTCGGCGCGGGTCCAGAACACCGAGCCGTCCTTGCGCTTGCGCTGCTCGACACGGCGGGCGGTGAGGCCGCGGCGCAGCTGGTCGTAGGCGTCGCCGGCCCGGTCCAGGTCGGCCGGGTTGGCGTAGAGCACGGCGGTCGGCTTGCCCAGCAGCTCGCCTGGGGCGTAGCCGTACATCTCCTCGTAGCGCCGGTTGCAGCGCACGATGCGCCGATCCTTGAGGAACACGATGCCGACCGAAGCGGTGCCCAGCGTCGCCTCCTGCTCGCGCAGCAGGCGCGCGGCCTCGTCGGCGTGGCGCCGCCGGTCGGTGATGTCCTCGACGATCCAGACCGTGCCCTGCTGCGGGTCGGCCGGGTCGAGCGTCTTGGCGATCATGCGGCAGACGAAGGTCGAGCCGTCCTTGCGCCGCACCTCCCACTCGACGTCCAGCTGGCGCCCCGCGGAAAGCACCGGCCCGGCGATTTCGCCCAGGGCCTGGTAGCTTTCGCGGCTCGCGTAGACCACGTCGCCCGCCATGCCGATCAGCTCTTCCGGCCCATAGCCGAACATGTCGGCGAACTTCGGGTTGCACAGGAAGAAGCGGCGCTCGCGCGTGAAGGCGATGCCGAGCGGCAGGTTGCCGAGCAGCGCCTCGTATTCGAGCTGGGTGTAGCGCGTGCGGCCGGCGTAGGCGGAGCCCGGGTCGGCGGCGTGCGGCGGTTCCGGGACGAAGCGCAGCGCTTGCGGATCGTTCATTGCGCCGCCAGCCTGTCGAAGTCTTCGGCGTAGCGGCGCAGGTGCGTGAGCGCGCGGCTGCGCTGCTCGGGACTGAGCGAACGGTCGATGTCCATCAGCAGCGCGAAGTACTGGTCGCGCCAGGTGTGCAGCGCGGCGACGAATGCCGGCTCACGCCCGCGCTCCCAGCCGGCCATGTGCTCGGGCAGCCGCGCCTGCGCCTGGCGTGCACGGATGATGCCGAGCACTTCGCCCTGCAGGCGCCGGCGATCGCGGTCGCGCAGCTCGTCGATCAGCTGCATGCGCTCGGCGTATTCGCGCACTCGCTCCACTTGCGCCTGCGACAGCTTCCCCACCCAATCCTCCAGCCGGTCGACAACGATTTTGGCTCGCTTGCGCCGCCGGTCGCGCTCGCTGCCGCGCAGGTAATCGCGGTGGAACTGCCGGTTCTCGTCGGCCAGGCGGCGCTCGATCTGCGCCACCTGTGCCGGCGTCATGCGGTCGAGCATCGGCGCCACGAGCTCCGCCGCCTTGCGCAGGCTTTCGCGTGCCTGCCCCCTCACGGCATCGTACCCCCAATCGAGGTCGGGGCGCGACAGCCCGTCGCCGAAGCGGCGCGACGCCTCCTGCGCCAGCTGTGAATATTTTGGCAGCGCGTTCTTGCGATGCCAGGCATGGAATTCGTCGATGCGGTCGTCGAGCTCGTCGGCGTCGTCGCCCTGCAGGTCGACGTAGGTGCCGGCCTTCCAGCGCAGATAAGTATCGGCGTTCTCGTAGGCGAAGCGCACGGTGCTGCAGCCGCTCGAGAGCAGCGCCGCCGCCACCACCAGCAGGACCTTCAGCCTGGCTACCAGAAACTCTCCACCGTGATATGCCCCGGGTTGCGCCGCCGGTGCTTGCGCAGCCCGCGCTCGATGAGCGCGCCTTGAGCGTCCTTCAGCATATCCGGGTTGCCGCACAGCATCACGTGCGAAGTTTGCGCATCGAGCGCAATTCCCGCGGCTGTTTCGAGGCTGCCGTCGCGAATCGCCGCCGGGATGCGGCCGCTGAGCGAGCCGGGCGCCGCTTCCCGGCTGACGAAAGTCACATAACGCAGAGGATGCGCGTTCGAGATGTTGCGAATCAGGTCCTGGTAGACCAGCTCGCGCGCGTGGCGCACCGCATGAACCAGCACCACGTGCTCGAAGCGCTGCCAGGGCTCGGCGGTCCGCACGATGGAGAGAAACGGCGCAATGCCGGTTCCGGTGGAGACCAACCACAGCGTCTTCACCGGCGGCACTTCGCGCAGCACGAGAAAGCCGGCAGGATTGCTCGCGATCAGCAGGCGGTCTCCGGCGCGCAGCGCCGCCAGGCGCGGCGACAACGGCCCTTGCGGCACCACGATGCCGTAGAACTCGAGTACCGGGTCCTGCGGCGGGTTGACGAACGAGAACGCCCGCGCCACCCGCTCGTCGAGCGCGATGCGCACGAACTGCCCGGCCTGGAACGTCAGCCGCGGCGCATCGCCGGAAAGCTGCGCGCGCAGCGAGAATAGCGACTCGGTCCAGTGCCGGTTCTCAATCACCCGGCCCTCGAGCCATGTGCTCATTGGATCCTGAACGGCTCGAGCTGCAGGTCCTGCAGCTCGCCGCCCAGCATCACGATCGCGCCGTGGCGACGGTTATTGCCGGTGTCGGAGAACTCGAAGGTGTAGGTGCGCGCGATCCTGAGCTGGCCGTCGTCGTCGCGTCCCAGACGCACGCGGCTGACCGAGACCGTGTCGTCGAGAAACTGCAGCTGATAGCGCTCGCAGGCCGCGCGCCCGGCGTTCAGCGCGCGCTCGCGCGCGCGCAGGCTGTCGAGCCAGAAGAATATCCCTGCGGCAATGACGACAATCGCGGCGCCTTCCCACATCCCGTTATTGTTTCAGAAGATCGGCGGCCTTCTCAGCAAGCGCAATGACCGCGGCGTTTATATTTCCAGACGGTACCGCCGGCATTACGGATGCGTCCACGACTCTAAGTGAAGAAATTCCGTTGACCCGCAAACGCGCGTCGACCACGGCGCCCATGCTGCAAGTCGAAGTGGGATGGAACACCGTATCGCCCATCTCCCGGCAGTACGCGAGCCAATCCTCGTCCGTGACGACTTTGGCGCCGGGCAGGTATTCGCCCTCGACGTAATCGCGCATCGGCGGGGTGTTGCAGAGACGGCGGATGAATTTCAGCCCGTCGACCATCACCCGCCGGTCGTTCTCGGTGGCGAGGTAGTTGTAGCGGATGGAAGGCGGCTCGGTCGGATCGGCGGAGCGCAGATGCGAGGAGCCGCGGGATTCCACCTGGAGCTGCGACACCGCGCTGGTGAAGCCCGAATGCGGATGCAGGAAGCCGCCGCGGCGTGCACTCGAAAAGTTGATGAAGTAGATCTGCGCATCGGGACGCTTCAGCTCCGCACGCGTGCGCACGAAAGCGGCGGCGTGGCCGGCGCTTACCGTCAGCGGCCCGGTTTTCTTCAACAGGTACTGCAGGCCGATGCGGGCCTGGCGCCACAGGCTTTTCATGTCGTCGTTCAGCGTGACGTCCTTGCAGCAGCGCCAGAACGTGCGCACGTAGAAATGGTCCTGCAGCCGCTCGCCGACTTGCGGCGAGTCGTGCACCACCGGGATGCCGTGCCGCTCGAGCAGGCCGCGCGGTCCGACGCCGGAGAGCTGGAGAAGCTGGGGCGAGTTGAAGGCGCCGCCGGCGAGGATGGTTTCCTTCCCGGCGGTGGCTTTCTTG
>Ga0247825_10002593_pt1 | contig 11924 bp, 12 predicted proteins | sample 13C_Vanillin_Day_FD_194413 | JGI IMG/M metagenome (GOLD analysis project Ga0247825, IMG submission 194413) | Soil microbial communities from agricultural site in Penn Yan, New York, United States - 13C_Vanillin_Day48 | ecosystem: Environmental > Terrestrial > Soil > Agricultural land | place... | reverse complement strand
CACGATCTCGCCCCCGGCACCGTGGGCGAGATCGTGTACCGCGGCCCGACCATGATGCAGGGCTACTGGCAGAACCCGGCCGCGACGGCGGACGCGTTCGCCGGCGGGTGGTTCCACTCGGGCGACCTGGTGCGGCAGGACGAGGAAGGCTTCGTCTACGTGGTGGATCGCAAGAAGGACATGATTATCTCCGGCGGCGAGAACATCTACTGCGCCGAGGTGGAGAACGTCCTGTTCGGGCATCCGAGGATCCGGGAGGCCGCCGTGGTCGGCAGGCCCCACCCCAAGTGGACCGAGGTGCCCGTGGCGATCGTGGCGCTCGACGACGACGGCGACGATCTGACGGTCGACGAACTCGCCGCGTGGCTCGAAGACAAACTGGCCCGTTACAAGCATCCGAAAGACGTCGTCGTCGTCGACGCCCTCCCCCGGAATGCCAGCGGCAAGGTCGTCAAGGGTGAGCTTCGAAAAGCCCACGGCGCCCACGACGTCGCGGTCGTCTGACCCCGATTCCCATACTGCTCGACGCCGGTCACCGATCGCAGGTGACCGGCACCGGGGGAGGACCGCGTGACATTCCAGCTGCCACCCGCCAAAGGGCCCGTCAGCCATTTCGCCAACGAAGTCGGTGCGCTCATCGGGTTCTCGATCGCGACCACGGTGGCCGCCGTCCGAGTTCTGGTGCGGCGCAAACTGGCCTGGCGGGAACTGCTGGACCAGGCCTGGCGGATCGCCTCGGTCACGTCGGCGCCGGCACTGCTGCTGATGATCCCCATCGGAGTCCTCATCGCCGTCACGATCGGCAGCCTCGCCGGTCAGCTCGGCGCCGAGGGGTACACGGGGGCGGTCGTCGGGTTCGTGATCGTCGGGCAGGCGTCCGCGCTGGTCTGTGCGCTGATGCTGGCCGGGGTGGGCGGGTCCGCGATCTGCGCGGACCTCGGCTCGCGCACGATCCGCGAAGAGGTCGAGGCCATGGAGGTCCTCGGACTCGATGTGATCGAGCGGCTCGTGGTTCCACGGGTGCTCGCCGCGGTGCTGGTCGGCGTCGCACTCTGCGCCATGGTCACCGCCGTCGGAGTGTCGGCGTGCTTCCTTTTCCAGGTGGTCGTCCAGAACAGTTCGGCGGGAAGTTTTCTCGCGGCACTGTCCCAGTACACGCGGCTGTCGGATTTCGTGGTCGCCCTCGTCAAGTCGATGGCGTTCGCGGTGACGTCGGCGCTCGTCGCCAGCTTCAAAGGGCTGCACGCCAAAGGCGGACCCAGCGGTGTCGCCGACGCCGTGAACGAGGCCGTCGTGCTCGCCTTCATCCTCGTGTTCATCGTCAACACCGTGCTCAGTCAGCTCTATTCCGTTCTCGTCGTCCCCGTAGGTGGTTACTGATGGTCGTGAGTACCCGATGGCCCGCAGCACACTGGGTGCGGTCCAGGGTCCGGCAGCCCTTCGAACTGATGACGGGACTGGGCCGGGAATTCACGTTCTACGGCAGCGTGATCGCAGGCGTCCCCCTCGCGGTCGTAAAGTACTGGCGGCACATCATGCGGCAGATCGGCGACATCAGTTTCGGTGGTGCGACCCTGCTCGCCGGCGGCGGAGCGATCGGAGTCGTCTTCGCGATGTCCGCGGTCGCGGCGACGCAGGTGGGCATCGAGGGGTTGCGCGGACTGGACCTGCTCGGAATGGGGTCGCTGTCCGGGCTCCTGTCCGCGATCCTCAACACCCGCGAACTCGCGCCCGTCATCGCCAGCATCGCGCTCGCCGCGAAGGTTGGGACGGGGTTCACCGCACAGCTCGGCGCGATGCGCATCTCGGAGGAGATCAGCGCGCTGGACGCGATGGCGATCCCGTCGCTGCCGTTCCTCGCGAGCACCAGGCTGGTCTCGTGCCTGGTCTGTGTGGTGCCGCTGTACGTCGTCGGGCTGCTGTCGTCCTATTTGGCTTCGCGACTGGTGATCGTCACGTTCAGCGGGCAGTCGGCCGGAACCTATGACTACTACTTCCACCTCATGCTCACGCCCACCGACGTCGCGTACTCGTTCGTGAAGGCGGTTGTGTTCGCGACGATCATCGCGCTCGTGCACTGCTCGTACGGGTATCACGCCTACGGCGGGCCCGAGGGCGTCGGCCGGGCGGCCGGGCGCGCGCTGCGTACCAGCATCCTCGCCATCGGCATCGTCGACCTGCTGCTGACGCTCACCCTGTGGGGTCTCGTCCCCTCCGCCCCCGCTCTGGGGTTGCCGTGATGCGCGGCCGCCCGGGAGGTCCGGGCAACGGTGCCCTCGCGGTGCGGGGTGTGATCGGAGTGGCGGTCCTGGCCGTCGGATCGGCGCTGCTGGTCGGTTTCGGCACCGGTGCGATCGTCACCGACCCCGTGGTGACGGCGACGCTTCCGGCGGACGCCGGTGCGGTGAAGGCGCACACCACGGTGTCCTACAAGGGCGCAACCGTCGGCACCGTGTCGAGCGTCGACCCCGGACAGGACGAGACGGGCATGGACATCAGTCTCCGCCCCGAACAGATGCAGCACATCCCGGCGTCCGTCCAGGTGCGGGTGGTGCCCCGCACGTTGTTCGGCGACCAGACCGTCGAGCTGGTGTCCACCGCGGGAACCGGCGGTGCGCGGCTCGAGGCCGGTGCCCGGCTGCAACCCGACACGTCGGCCGAGACCGTCCAGATGTACGACCTGTACTCGAAGGTCTACGACCTGGTGTCCCGGGTGAAGCCCGAGCAGATGCAGGCCGCGCTCAGCGCCGTCGCCGACGCATTGCGCGGGCGCGGCGAACAATTGGGGCACACCATCGACAGCCTCCACACGGTGGCGCAGTCGACCGCGCCTCTCGTCGACTCCCTCGCGGAGCGCGCGCCGCAGATCGCACGGATCTGCGAACAGCTGGCGACGGCCGCACCCGACGTCCTCGCAAGCATGGACGCGGCGGTGTCGCTGTCGAACACCCTCGTCGAGAACACCGGCAGCTTCACCGGTTTCCTCGCCGCCTCCCTCGTCGTGACGAGGAACTCCGGCGACGTCCTGGAGCAGAACGCGGACAACATGATCGCGGTGGCACTGAATGTCTCACCGACCCTGGGCACCATGGCCGGCAAGTCCGACCTGCTGCGGGCGACGCTGGACGAGGCGGGTCCGTTCGGTGACGCCGGCGCCGCCGTCTTCTCCACCGGTACGTTCGCGGTGCGGGTCGCCGCCGACCTGTCGAACCCGCGGCCCTACAGCTCGTCCGACTGCCCGCGGTACCCCGGCCTGAACGGACCGAACTGCGGGGGCGGTGGCGGAGGATGAGCGTCCGGAACTCGGCAATCAAACTGGCGGTCTTCGCCGTCTTCGGAATTCTCTCCGCGGTCCTCGTGGTGAACACACTGCGGGTGCCGGTGGAGGGACCGACCGTCGCGTACAAGGCGTTGTTCACCGACGCCCAGGGGGTGACTGCCGGCAGCGACGTCACCATCGCCGGTGTGCGGGTGGGACGGGTGGCTTCGGTCGACATCGTCGACGGCGACGCCGGAAGCGCCACCGCCCTGGTAAATTTCGAGGTGCAGCGCGATCAGACTCTGCCTGCCGGCACGACAGTCGCGATCCGATACGGCGACCTGCTCGGGATCCGGTATCTCGATCTCGCGGCCGGTTCGTCGGGCGAGGAGGGCACCCTCGCGGAGGGCGACACGATTCCGCTCGACCGGACGTCGCCCGCACTCGATCTCACGAGTCTCTTCAACGGATTCAAGCCGCTGTTCGACGCGATCGACCCGAAGCAGGTCAACGAACTCGCCACCGAAGTCGTCGCCGTGTTCGACGGCCGGAAGACGAGCATGGAAACGCTGCTGCGCCGGGTCGCGGACGTCACCGGCACCCTCGCGAATCACGATCAGCTGATCGCTGATCTCATCGCGAACCTCGAGGTGGTGGTGGGAACGGCGGCGGCCCGCGGTCCGGAACTGTCCCACCTCGTCGACAGCCTCACCCAGTTCAGCGGGATGCTCGCCGAGAACAACGAGGTTCTCATGGACACCCTCGATCAGAGTGCGGCGGTGAGCCGCTCGGCGCTGCAGATCGTCGACGGGCGGGTTCCGGAACTCGGCCGCACGGTGAACCGACTCGAATCGCTGACGGGGGCGATGGTCGGTGCCGACCCGGAATTCGATCACCTGATGGTGGCCATGCCGCAATTCTTTGCTTCCGTCGACCGCTCGGGCTCCTATGGTTCCTGGCTCAACATCTACCTGTGCACGTTCATCGTCAACGTCGACGGTCGCGAAGGCGCCCTCGGTCCCGACCTGCATTCGAGGTACTGCCAATGAGTGTCACCGACACGGTGCGCGACGTCTGGGACGCGCTGGCCGGAAACCAGCGGGTGCGGCCCGTCAACCCGTTGATCGTCGGAATCGTGGGAATCCTCGCCGCGACGCTGGCGCTGGCCCTGGTTCTCGTGATCCCGCGGGTGAGCTTCAGTGTGCGAACCGACGGTTACACCGCCGAACTCGCGAACGCCGCAGGCCTGACCGATTCCGACTACGTGTACGTGGCCGGGGTGCCCGCCGGCCGGGTGACCGCGGTGGACCTGGCGGGCGATCACGTGGTCGTCCACTTCCGGCTCGACGGCGCGCGTCACCTCGGGTCGACGACGTCCGCGGGCGTCAAACTGTCGACCATCCTCGGCAAGCGGTATCTTGACGTGTCACCGTCGGGGCCCGGCGACCTGGGCGACGACGGAGTGATTCCCCTGAGCCGCACCAGCGTTCCGTACTCGCTCGACGACATCGGCTCGTCCGCGCTCGAGACGGCGGACGACCTCGACCTCGGCGGACTGCAGAAGATGCTCACCGTCGTGACGGACACGGTGCCGCAGGACGCGACCCTCAACCGGGAGGCACTGTCCGGGGTGAGTGCGGCGTCCGCGATCCTGGCGAAGAACGCGGATCAGGTCACGCAACTGCTCGACAGCTCGCGAACCCTCACCGACGTGCTGGTCGGTCAGCAGGATCAGCTGACCACCCTGCTCGGCAACGCCGACGTCGTGATGAACACGCTCGCCACCCGGCGCGAGGCGATCCGCCGGATGGTCGACGATCTCCAGGCCCTGATCGCGCAGGCGTCCCAGTTCCTGGGGGAGAACACCGCCGAACTCGACTCACTGCTCGCGAACGCGCGGCAGGTGACGGAGCGACTCGACGCGAACCTCGCCAACCTCGACGCACTGCTCACCACGGGTGCACCGGCGGCGAGGGCGCTCGTCAACGCGACCGGAAACGGTGACTGGGCCGACGTGTCGGCGCCGTCGGCCGTGATCGCCGACAACCTGCTCTGCGTCGTCGGACTGATCACGGGATGCTCGTGAACGCGGGAACCGCACGCCGGGTCGTCGGGATCGGCGGCGTGCTCGTCCTCGTGGTGGCGATCGTCGTGGCCGGGTGGCTGCTGATCTTCCGCACCTCCTCCACCGTGATTCATTCCGAATTCGCCTACGTCAACGGCGTGTTCCCCGGCACCGAGGTGACCGTGCTCGGCGTGCCCGTCGGCACCGTCGAGTCCGTCGAACCGCGGGGCGGGGTGGTGACGGTCACGATGTCGATCGCGTCCGACGTCGTGGTGCCCGCCGATGCGCACGCGTACGTGCTGGTGTCCTCCGCGATCGGGGAGCGTTTCGTCGAACTCGGTCCCGCGTACACCGGCGGTCCGGTGCTGGAGAGCGGGCAGACCATTCCCCGCGAACGCAGTCATTCGCCCATCACCTGGGACCAGTTGATGGACAGCGTCGACACCGTCGTCAAGACCCTCGGCCCCGACGGCGGCGACGCCGGCGCCGCGATCTCGGCAGCCGCGGCGTCCACGGACGGGCTCGGTCCCGCGATGAACGACGCCATCCGCACACTGTCGCAGGCGAGTTCGGTGATCGCGGGTAACAGCGCGGACGTCGGAGCGCTCGTCGACAACCTCGAGATACTCGTCGACACGATCTCGGCGCGTCAGGCGCAGGTCGACTCCCTCGCCGGGTCGCTCACCGCCATCGGAGACGAATTCGCCGGGCAGCAGTTCGCGATCGGCGACACGGTGAACCAGCTGTCCGCCTTGCTGAATCACATCGACCACCTCGTGTCCGCCCGGGGCGGCGACATCGCCGCCGGCATCGACGATCTGGCGGGGGTGAGCGAGGTGCTGCAGCGGCACGACACCGACCTCGCCGAGATCATGGACCTGGTGCCGTTGCTGATCGACAACATCCAGCGCGCGGTCACTCCCGACCAGCGTGCCCGCATCCGGTTGAACATCTCCACCAACCTGGCGCAGGCCGAGCCGACGTCGCCGCTCTGCGCGGTGGTGGATCCGATCCTCTGCCGGGGAGCGGGAATCACCAACCCGATTCAGTTTCCGCCCAGCATGTCCGACCCGTTCGGGCTGCGCGAACTCATGGTCGGAGGACGATGACGATCCGCACGAGAACGACGTCGCTGACGGCGGCGCTGATCGTCGGCGCGACGCTGCCCGCCGCCGGTTGTTCGCTGAGCCTGCAGGAACTGTCGGTGGGCCGCTCACCGGACGGTCCGTCCTACGAAATCACCGCGCAGTTCGACGGCGTCGATCGTGTCGTGCCCGGCGCCGAGGTTCGGGTGGGACAGGAAGTGGTGGGCCGTGTCTCGGACGTGTCGACCCGGGATTTCACCGCGGAGGTCGAGATGCGGATCCGCGACGACGTCCCGATTCCGCGGGACGCGACGGCACGCATCGAATTGCCCACGGCCCTCGGTAATCCCTTCATCCGACTCGACGTCGCGGATGCGGCCGGCGCACCGATGAGCGAGGGCGACGTGCTCCCGCCGGCGCAGACGTCGCGCGGCCCCGACATCGAAAGCGGGCTGGCCGCCCTGGCCACGGTGCTCAACGGCAGCGGCATCGACCAGATACACGCCATCATGAACGAATTGACCGCCGCCTTCACCGGCCGCTCCGACAAGATCCGGGAACTGGCGGACATGCTGAACGACACGCTGGGCGTCGTCGACGACCACCGGGACGAACTCGATCGGGCGATGGTGGCGTCCCATGCGTTCGCGGCGGAACTCGCCGCCGGGCAGCCGGTCCTCGACCGCGCGATGACCGATCTGGCGCCGGTGCTGGATCTCCTGGTGTCGCAACGAGATCAGATCACGGCGCTGATGGGGGAGGCCTCCCGGCTCAGCCGTGAGGCGCAACGCGTCCTCGGCAGTGCCGGATCCGCACTGTCGACCGAGATCAGCGACGCCGGGACCGTGCTCGCCGCCCTCGACGGCTTCGAGTCGGAACTCGCCCCCACCCTGAACTCGGTGGCGACGTTCCTCGGCGGATTCGCCGCCGCCACACCCGGTGACTACACGACATTCGACGGAACGTTCGACGTCACCGCCGTCATCGCGAAGCTGCTCACCGGCTCGGCTCCGCTCGAGGTGCCCGAAGCCCGCACGTTGCCCGAGGTACTCGGCGGAGGCGTCCGATGATGACACGCCACGTCGTGGCGCAGCTGGTGTTGTTCCTCGTCATCTCGGTCGCCGCGATCCTGTTCGGGCTGCGGTACGTCACCGGGCCGGACACGTTCGGAAACCCCATTCACCTGACGGCCCGGCTCGACCACGCCGCCGGTCTCGCGCAGGGTGCATCCGTCAACTACCGCGGAGTCGGAGTGGGAAGGATCAGCTCCGTCGACGTGAACGAGGAGGGGACGGGCATCGTCCTCGGCATCGAACTGCACCCCGGCACACAGGTGTCCGCCGGGTCGACCGCGAAGATCACCACCGAGAACGCGATCGGTATCCAGGCGCTCGACATCATGCCGGGCAGCGCGGATCCGCCGTACCTCGCGGACGGGGCCCTCATCGACGTCCCGCAGGAGGGGATTCCGCGATCGCTCGACGTGACCCTCGTCCAGACGACGGACCTCGTGAACTCGATGGACGTCACCGCCCTGTCCTCGCTCGCGGACACGTTCGGCACCGCCTTCGGGGGCACGGGACCCGACCTGCAGAACATGCTCGACGGTTCCGCCGAGATCGCCCGGACCCTCGAAACCCGCACCGACGCACTGTCGACCATCGTGAACAAGGGCATTCCGCTCCTGGACACGGTGGACGGACTCACCGCGGCCCTCCCCGAGTCGGCGAGCACCGCCCGCAGCGTGCTCGAGCAGTTGCGGGCCCACGACTCCGCACTCGTCGACCTGCTCGGGCGCTCGCCGCAGACGATGGCCAGCCTGGACGCACTGCTGTCGGGAAACCGCGACTCCCTGGGCGCCCTGATGGCGAATCTGGTTCTCCCCACCGAGATCGTCGGCGACCGGACCCCCTCCCTCGAGTACGGCCTGACCATCATGCCCGGCGCACTATCGAAGATCGCGTCGATCGAGAAGGGCGGCCTCGCCGACCTTCTCCTCGTCGGAACGCAGGGGCCGATGTGCGTGTACGACGCCCCACGCCGTTTGGTGACCGAGGCGGAACCGAGCACGCCCGCGCTGGACTGGACCTGCCAGTCGCAGCAGTATCTCGAGCAGCGGGGCGCCGTGAACGTCCCTCGACCCGACGACCGTGGGCAGGAGAACGCGACCAGGAACGGCGGTGTCTACGGCCCACCCGCCGCGGACGATCCGCTGGTCATCGAACCCCCGCTGACGGGGCACACCCCGCGTTAGACCGGTTGCTACGCCGGGTTGCCCGCGGCCCGGCGGTAACCGCGCACCGCGGGGTAGGTGAAGATCAGCAGACCGCCGACCGACCACGCGATCGTCTTCAGCAGAGGTTCCGCGACGGGACCGCCCATCGACAGTCCCTTCATCGCGTCGATCGCGCAGGACATCGGCTGGTTCTCGACGAACGGCTGGAGCCAGGTGGGATAGGCGCCGGTGGGCACGAACCCGGAGTTGAAGAACAGCAGGAGGGTGCACAGCAGGGAGAGAATCTCGACGAGTGGCGCCTTCGCCGCGTTGACCGCGAGGGCCGTCACCATCGTCGCGAAACTCACCCCGAACAGCAGCGGCAGCAACATCAGGGCGATGCCGGCGAGAATGCCCTGGTTGAACCGGAACCCGATGGCGAAACCGACCGCGATGATCAGCACGGTGGTGAGCACGATCCGCACGGATTCGGCCATGAGACGGCTGAGCAGGCCCGACGCGCGGTGCACGGGCAGCACCCAGAAACGGCTCAGGAGCCCGTCCGCCCATTCCTTCTTCAATGACAGACCGCCCGCGATGGAACCGAACATCGCGCCGACGAGCGTGATCATCGGAACGGTCCCGAAGACACTGTTCACGCCGGTGGCCTTGGTGATCGAAATCCCGAGCACCGCCCAGAACATCAGCAACATCAACGCCGGGTACACGATCGCCTGCAGCATCGTGTACGGGTCCCGGGCCCAGCGAAGCAGAAGGCGCTTGGTCTGCAGCAGGCTGTGCGAGAACAGCGCGGTGAGAGAGTTCTCCGGGTGGGGTTCGATCACCTCCGGAAACGTCACCGTCGCCGGTGAGTCGGATCGGTACTCGGTGGTCATCCGCGCCTCACATTCGACCAGATCGACAACGGAATGAAGACCAGCGCCAGCCCGCCGCACCACAACAGGGTGGGTGTCAGCTGGTGGAACGTGATGGTGCCATCCGTCATGGCACGCATGGACGTGGAGAACTGCGAGATGGGCTGATTGCGCACGAAGCCCTGCGCCCACTCGGGGAACTGCGTCACCGGAACGAAACCGGAGGAGAACATGCCGAGGATCAGCTGGGGGAGCGTCAGCGCCTGACTGGTGACCTCGGGACTGCGGGTGAGGGTGCCGAGGGCGTCGGCGCCCGTCGTGAGGGTGAACCCGATCAGCATCGCCAGCCCGCAGAACGCCGCGGTCATCCCCAGTCCGCCGGAGAACCGGAAGCCGATCGCGTATCCGTAGCCGATCGCGGCGACGAGTGAGATCGTCGAGTGCACGAGGCACGCGGTCATGCGCGCCGTCAGGGGGACCGCCGCCTTGACCGGCATCGTCTGGAACCGGGAATTCATGCCGTTCGACGCCTCGGTGGCCGCGCGGTGTGCCGCCGAGATCGCGGTGAACGCCATCGCCTGCAGGACGATGATCGGCATGACGAACTGTGCGTAGTCGATGCCCTGGAACTTCATCACCAGACGCAGCGGCAGATAGAAGCCGATGGTGAAGATCAACGGCGCCAGCACTGCGATGAAGAACTGGCCGAACACCCACATCGTGTGCAGATTCCGCTGGGACAGCGCAATCCACTGCTGGACGCTCGACGGGTGCGGCCGCCGGTGCTTACCTTCGAGGGTGCGCTCGAATCCGAGCTGGGCGGGCGCCGTCACGACGGCAAGCTCTCGTCGACGCGGACGTGGCCGGTGAGTGAGAGGAACACGTCGTCGAGGGACGGGCGCCGCAGGGCGATGTCGGCGAGTGTGACCCCGGCGAGGTCGAGTCGGCGAAGAACCTCGGCAAGGGTCTGGGCGCCGTGCTCGGCGGGAATCGACAACCGGTCGGTGCCTTCCTCGATGACCCGGCCGGGTGGGCACAGGCTCGTGAGGATCTCCCGGACGCGTGGCAGGTCGTCGAGGCTGACCGGGACGACCTCGCAGTAGCTTCCGCCGGTCCGGGCCTTCAACTCGTCCGCCGTGCCCTCGGCGATCACGGTGCCCTTGTCGATCACGACGATGTTGTCGCTGAGGAGGTCGGCCTCCTCGAGGTACTGCGTCGTCAGCAGGATCGTGATGCCCTGCTCCTTGAGCGCGGACACCAGGGACCACACGCCCTGGCGGCTGCGAGGGTCGAGGCCGGTGGTCGGCTCGTCGAGGAACACGACCTCGGGACGGATCACGAGGCCGCAGGCGATGTCGACGCGCCGGCGCATACCGCCGGAATACCCGGACACCTTCCGGTCACCCGCGTCGAGCAGATCGAACTGCGTCAGCAGATCCTGCGCGCGCGATTTCGCGGACGCCTTGGGCAGGCCCATCAGCCGGCCGAACAGCACGAGATTCTCGCGCCCGGTCAGCGACTCGTCCAGTGCGGCGTACTGACCCGTCATCATGATGCTGCGACGGACGTCGGCCGACTCCTCGACCACGTCGTGCCCGGCGACGAATGCGCGGCCCGCATCGGGGCGCAGCAACGTCGACAGCACGTTGACGGTGGTGGTCTTCCCTGCGCCGTTGGGGCCCAGGATGCCGAGCACCGTGCCGCGGGGCACCTCGAAGCTGACACCCCGCAACGCTGCTACGTCTCCGAAGGATTTCTCGATTCCCTCGACAAGAACGGCGGTGTCAGGTGCTGGCATGTCCTCGAGTATGTCACGCGAAGAGGGCGATCAAAGCAGACCGGCGAAGACCTCCCCGCCCGCGGAACACGGACTGAAATCTTGTGTAACGGGTCGAGACAGGTCCGCGATAAATGCCGGACGTCTGTACCACTTCGGCCCCGGCGGCCGCGGTGGAATCGATCCCGTCCGGCCGGAAGATCGTGCTGTGCCGCGACGTTCCGGATCCGAGCAAGTGCCACAGGGCAATTCGGGTCGCGGCCGCGACCGCCGGACCGAATGTGAGCTTCGACATGCGCCTTTCGCGTCCCCGTCGGGTGCGCGCCGACCCGTAGCCGGTCGCTCCTGCTGCTTCTGTCCCTGTCTACTTCTGTCCTTACTACTCGGGGGTGACCCACGTCGTGATGTCGGCGTGGACCACCTCGGCGCCCCGGCGGTCGAGGATGCGCACGGGCACGACCACGTCGGTGCCCGCGGTGATCGCGCCGAAGTCCGGCAGTTCTGTCAGTTCCGCGATGGCGCGCAGCGGGCCGTTCGCCTTGGCGAGGTAGTCGACGGTCATCGACTTCGGGATCCACCGGTGGGTCGACGGCACGGTCGCCTCGGACAGCATGCCCATGGCGGCCTCGGCGATGTTGCACGCGGCGA
>Ga0247825_10002592_pt1 | contig 11936 bp, 5 predicted proteins | sample 13C_Vanillin_Day_FD_194413 | JGI IMG/M metagenome (GOLD analysis project Ga0247825, IMG submission 194413) | Soil microbial communities from agricultural site in Penn Yan, New York, United States - 13C_Vanillin_Day48 | ecosystem: Environmental > Terrestrial > Soil > Agricultural land | place... | reverse complement strand
GAACAGGCGGTCAAGGACCCGAACAACCTGAACATTGCGCTGACGGGCCGCTACGGCGCGGGCAAGTCGAGCGTGCTGAACAAGTTTGAGGCCGAGAACAACAGGGCGGTACTGCGGCTCGCCATCTCGACCCTGGCGCCCGGCGAGGAGGGCGAGAGCACGACGAACCGCATCCAAAAGGAGATCGTCAAACAGTTGCTCTACGGCGCCTCGGAGAAGGTCGGGAAGAACTCACGGTTCAACAAGATCGCGGTCCTGAGCCGGGGAAGGGCGTTCATGCAGTCCGCGACGGTCGTCCTCCCGCTCGTGGGCCTGGCGTATGTGTTTGGCGTGATGCCGCAGCTGGAGTGGCCCACGGCGCAAGATGCGACGTGGCTTCGGGTGGCCACATGGGTCGCTGCTATTGGGCTGGCAACGGCGCTGGGGGCCGTGGTCCGGTTGTTGACTCATGGCCGCTACGACGTGAAGGACGTGTCCGCCGGAGGCACCGCCCTCACGCTCTCGGAGAAACCGCAAACGTTCTTCGACAAGTACATCGACGAGATCGTGCACTACTTCGCGCAAGAGCCGAAGGACATCGTCATCTTCGAGGACCTCGACCGGTTCGAGGACCCGAACATCTTCGAGGCGCTGCGCGAGCTGAACGTGCTTCTCAACAACACCCCCGAACGGCGCAGGAAGCGCAATGGGCACCTCCTCGGGCGCGGGATCGCGCACGTGCTCGGGTGGATGAAGGAAGAATGGCCCAGCCGCCTTGAGATGAAGCTCCCGTACCCGTGGGCCGGGCGCGTCCTGGGACTGGGCGAGCCGCTACGGTTCATCTACGCGGTGCGTGACAGCGTCTTCAGCAAGATCGACGCCACGCCTGCCACGGGCTCGTCCAAGCGAGCCGCAGCCGGGCGGGTACTCACAACTCAGGACCAGGATGAGGACCCGCCACCGACGCTTGAGCCGGCGCCGGAGCTCGACGAAGCTGCGGCAGAGACCATGCGGGCGAACCGAACGAAATTCTTCGACATCGTCATTCCCCTGGTGCCGTTCATCTCGCACCGCAACGCGCGCGACCTGCTGGTCAAGTTGCTCGCCGAACGCGACATCACCGGCATCGATTCGCGGCTTGTCAACACGGTCGCGCAGCACTGCACCGACATGCGGCTGATGCGCAACATGTGCAACGAGTACCTGGTATTCGCCGAGCGTCTCTTGGAGCCTGCTGCGCCGGCCACGCCTGCTCCCGGGCTGGATGCCACGCACCTTTTCGCGGTGGTCGCGTACAAGAACTTCCACCTGGAGGACTTCGAGAAAATCACGCGCCGCGACAGCGACTTGGACGATGTCTACGACTTCGCCCAGCGCCTCACCCGCGAGACCATTGGCGCACACGAGAAACGCATCCGCGACCTGCTGGCCAGGCCAGAACGGTTCCGCGAGCGTGAGCCGCGCGCGAAGCAGCTCGGGCAGCGCCTTAACCTTTTCGCGTCGAACGTGAGGGCCGCACAGTCGTCGCAGTACAACCAGTGGAGGCTCTATCGGTTCAAAGTCGGCACCCGAGAGTTCGGCACCGACGAGGTCAATGACTACGACTTCTGGGCCGCTGTCGCTAAGGCCCGCTCCCTCGACATCGTGCTGGCCCAGCAGGAGTCGGGTGGGTCCACCATCGTCGGACACGCCTTCGACGGGGCTGGGCTGGACGTATTCGTCCCTGAAGCTCTCGACGCCGACCGGTGGGCCGCGTACGACCAGGACGCCATCGACACCGAGGTCGCGGCGAAGGAAGGCGACATCGAGGTATTGCGGCGCGCCGACTTCGCCGATCTGGTCACGACCGAGTTCACACTGACGCTGCGAGACGGAGAAGCCGCGTCGAAGAAGCTCACACGCTTGAAGAACCCAGAAAGCTCGCACACGTTCGCGGACCTCATGGACGCGACGTTGAAGTCCGAGCTCGCCCGCGACCTTGTCCGGCGCGGCTACATAGACCGGAACTTCTCGCTTTACGCCGCCCAGTTCTACGGCAACTTCACCGGGGTCGACGTCGCGAACTTCATGGTCCAGCACGTCCAGCCGAACGTCATGAACATCGACTACGACCTGAGTCGTCCGAAGGAGGGCGAACGCGAAGGCGCGGCCGCGAATCTTCTCCTCGAAGCCGAGGAAGCTGGCGAGGACCTGCTGAACACGGTCGCCGCATACAACATTGACCTGGTCAACCACCTCCTGGAGATTGGTGACGCCGGTGCCGGCACAGTCGCGCGGCACCTCATCGCCACGTGGCCCGAGGAGCAGGCACGCACCTTCCTCGCGGCGTACTTCACCTCGAAGAAGGCGCGACGCGAGAAGCTCGCTGAGCTCCTGACACGTTGTCACTGGCGAGAGGTGTTCACGCATTTAACCTCACACGACGACGTGCCCGCCGACGCGCGAGTGACGCTGGTCAACGCGGCCCTGGCAGCGTTCGACCCGCACGCGACCTACGACCTCGGTGAGGACGTCTGCGACTTCGTCACCGCGAAGTACCGCAGCATGCCCGTCTTCACCGGAGAGCCTGAAGCACCGGACGCTCAGCACTCGTCCACCGACAAAGCCGAGCAGCCCCCCTCCGAGAAGCTGCCTCAGCGCCTCGACGTAATGTTGCGGCGCGGCAACATTGTCCTCCCCGAGCTCGCGCCGTTGAGCGACGAGATCCGCGTGCTCGTCGTCGAGGGGAACCGGTACGCCCTGACGGCTGACAACCTTCGCATCGCCTTGGGCCTGGAGGACTCCGACCCGGTGCAGCTCGAGACGCTCACAGAAGGTGACACCGGGAACGAGACGGTCTACGCCTACGCCCTGGCAGACCTCCCTGGCTACCTCGCTGCGGTCGACGCCGACGACCAGACCACCGTCGCGGTGACCACGCCGCGAACCCTCGCCAAGGTGCTCATCGACATGGTCGAGCTGTGGACGGATGAGCGGGAGTCCGAGGGACAGGAAGGGCCCGGTGTTAGTGACGTCGTGGACCTTCTCGCCCACACTTCACCGTCCGCTCGGCTGCGCAATGTTCGCAGCGCGCCGCCGGTCACGTGGAAAGCTCTCGCCGAAGCGAAGCGGTTCCGCTCGTCACTGGCCAACATCGAGGCGTACCGCAGCCAGTTCGACTCCATCGACGACCGCCTTGCGCGGCTGCTGGAGGACGCCACGACCGTCCACGTCGACGAGGACGGAGACACCACCGACCCTGACGGCGGCGAGTACGACCGCCAAGCCGCAGCGCTCGCCATCCTCAACACAAGTGCCCTGCCAACGCAGGTGCGCGTCGCTCTCGTTACCTCTCTGGAACCGGCGATTCCGCTACCTGCGTCCGAAGTCATCGCCGAGGGCAGCGACCTGTTCGCGCGCCTGCTCGACGCAGGCTTCGTCAGTGACGAGGCGGAGACATTCACGCACTTGCGTGCCGGCGGCTGGGCGGCCCTGGGCCCTGCCATCGCCGTCTCTGATGGAGTGCAGTCCTTCCTGAGCGTTGCCCTCCTCGACGGCATGGTCGCCGACGCACTCGATGACGACGATACCTCGGTCAAGGTGGCGGGCAAGGTCCTCGCGAACGTGAACCAGTATGTGCCGGAGGATGTCTGGCCGGCGTTGCAGGCCGTCGCTGTCTACGCCGACCAGCACCGGGTAGCGCTCGACCCCGCCGTCGTGGCGCGCATTGCCCGGGTCGGTGACGGCCGCGCCGGGCGCGACGCGACCCTGATGCTGCGTCTCCTGGACCGCGCCTCTCCAGCCGCGTCGGCCGACCACATCGTCGAAACATTCCTGCACTTGGGGCAGCCGTACAATCGCATCACGAACTCGCAGGACTCGTTTGACCTTGACACCAACGACGTCCATGACCGGCTCCTGAAGGTCCTGCAAGGAGATAACCGCATCACCCGCGGCTACCCACGTATCCCCAAACGCCGGTATAGCGTCACCGTGGTCTGACCATTCCTGCGCAACTCGGAGAGCACTTCAACGCTGCCTAGCCCTGAACCCCTCCGATACAGGTGAGAAGGAGTGCAATACGACGAGTTCTGATATGCAGGGTTACCAGTAATAAGTTGGTTATTCGCATGAGATCGTCGTGATCTTTGCTTGACGGTCATGATCCGGTGCCGTGGTCTGAGCGTTCCTAGCCCACAGCGTGTGTACCGCTACCTCGACACGATTGATGGCGACGATAGGTGAAATGGGGTTCAGGAAGGAGGAGAAATGCCTAGTCATGTGCTTGTTCGACGACCCAGGCTGCCACCTGTGCCCGGGAGGTGAAACCCAGTTTGGCCAGGATGTGCTCCACGTGTCCTTGTGCGGTGCGGGGTGAGATCACCAGGCGGTCGGCGATGGCCTGATTGGTGAGGCCTTCGGCGATCAGCTGAGCGACTTGGCGTTCCCTCTTGGTCAGTCGCGTCGACTCGGCGGTGGCGGGTGTCGAGGCGGTGGGCGGCTGCTCATGGAGGGCGTAGGCGATGGCCGCATCGAAACCGAGCTGCTCGCCTTTGCGGTGGGCGGCGTCGAACGCTTTGTCTCCTACCCGACTGCGGGCTCTCTGATCGCATTCCTGGTGGAAGACACGGAGCTCCGAGAACGCCACCGGGGAGCTACCTGCGGATCGCGCCAGTTCTGCGGCTGCCCCCATCAGAACGGCGGCGCGCGTGTGGTCGCGCTGTTCGCATGCGATCCAGGCCAGCGCCTCGAGGCATGTCGCGGCGATCCGCGGACTGTGCACTTGCCTGGTCAGAGTCAACGATTCGTTGAGGAGCCGCACTGCGCGATTGGCATCGCCTTGACGCCACACTGCAATTCCCAATGCCCACAGCGAGTGCGACCGATACGCCTTCTCACCGTACCTGTGTGTGATCGCGAGCACCCGCTCATGACACTCGATGGACTCCTGTCTCAGGCCGGACAATCCATAGGCCAATCCCAACGAGTACAGGATGCTGGTTTCGAGTGTGCGTTCCCCCCGTTCGCTGAACTCGGCGAGTGCGGTTTCGAGGTGAGGGTACGCGCGGGCAGGCTCACCGCTGTAGAGAGCCAGCATGCCATCGGCGTCGGCGATGAGAGCGCGCATCATGGGGTCGCCGGTCTGCGCGGTCAGTGCGCGGCCTTCTTCTACGAGCGTGGCCGAGGTGTGGAAATCACCTTGAACGTTGGCCATCACGCTGGCGCTGTAGAGACCCTTGATCCAGTCGAGAGTGGGCGGGCCGCTTTGTCGGGTCAGCAATTGGCCGAGCCAACGCCGACCCTCGCTGTAGAGACCTTGGGAGGCCCAGAATACGTACATTGCGGTCGCGGTGCGCAGTCCGCCGGCGGGGTCGTCGTCGATGCTGAATTCGAGGGCCTCGCGGAGGTTCGGTTGTTCCCGCTTCAGCCGGGCGATCCAGTCGAGTTGGCGGGCGCTGATCCACTCGGCCTCGGCTTCGATCGCCAACGCTAGGTACCAGTCCCGGTGACGTCGTCGTAGTGCGATGTCCTCACCGCTCTGCTGGAGCTTCTCGAAGCCGTAGTCGCGGAGGGTCTCGAGCATCCGGAACCGCACCACCGACCCGTGTTCCTCCCGGATCAGGATCGATTTCTCCACCAGCGAGGTCAGAGTGTCGAGCAGCTCGTCCGGGTCGAGGCCCTCGCCGCACACCTGCTCCGCGGCGTCGAGTTCGAAGCTTCCCGCGAAGACCGCCATCCGCTCCCACACGAGTTGTTCGCCCGCGGTGCACAACTCGAAACTCCAGTCGATGCACAGCCGCAGGGTCTGTTGGCGCGTGGGTGCACCCCTGTTGCCGCGGGTCAGCAGAGCGTAGCGGTCGGTCAGCCTCTCGAATATCTGCTCGGGCGACATCGCCCGCAATCGGGCCGCGGCAAGTTCGATTGGCAGCGGCAATCCGTCGAGGCGGTGGCAGATTCCCGCCACCGCCACCGTGTTCTCCTCGGTGAGCGCGAATTCCGGAACGGCGGTAGCGGCGCGTTCAGTAAACAAGGTGACTGCATCGTATTTCGGTAACCCCCGTAGCGAGGGCGTGCGCTCGGGATCGGGGACGCCCAGGGGAGGAACTCGCAGCACTGCCTCCCCGCCGATGCCCAGGGGTTCGCGGCTGGTGGCCAGGATCCGCAATCGCGGACAGACGCGCAGCAGGGTCTCGGTCAACTCCGCGACCGCGTCCACCATGTGCTCGCAGTTGTCGAGAACCAGCAGCACCTCCCGTGATACGAGGAACTCGATCAGCACCTCCCGTAGCGGCCTCGCCGACTGGTCTCGTACTCCCACTGCGGCGGCTACGCCTTCCACCAGTAACGACCCGTCTCGCAGCTCCCCCAACTCGACCAACCGAACGCCGTCGGCGTACTCGCGTTTCACCGCGGCGGCGACCCGCATCGCCAGCCGCGTCTTGCCGACACCGCCGATCCCGATCAAGGTCACCAGCCGGGACCCGGCCAACAGGTGCTTCGTCTCGGTGAGCTCGTGCCGGCGGCCGACGAAACTGGTCAGTTCCAGCGGAAGGTTGCCGGTTGTACTCCGAGGGGCGGGATCTGAGGAAGGGTGCCGAACGCCTGACGGTGGTGTGCGGCGACTGGTCGCTGCGCCGGGTCCGTCGCGGAGGGCCATTTCATCGACAGGGAGGCCGTGGTCGCGTTGCAACCCGCGCAGCTGTTCACCGAAGTCGGCGGCGGTGGACGGGCGCTGACCGGGTTCGCGGGACATCGCGCGGGCGATCGCGTCGGACACGTCCTCGGGGATGCCGTGCTCGCGCAGCTCGGGCACCTCTTGTGTGGTGATCCGCAGGAACTGGGCGACGACCTGTTCGCCGCTGCGGCGTTCGAACGCGGCATGCCCGGTGAGAGCGCTGAACAGGGTGGCGCCGAGGCCGTAGACGTCGGCGGCCGGGCTCGGCGGATCGCCGCCGAGGACTTCCGGCGCCGTGTACGCCGGGGATCCGGTGACGGCGCCGGTGGCGGTCTGGAAGCCGCCGGCGATGTGCGCGATGCCGAAGTCGGCCAGTTCGGGCTCGCCGTAATCGGTGAGCAGGATGTTCGCGGGTTTGATGTCGCGGTGCAGGATGCCGAGCCGGTGCGCCGACTCCACCGCACCGGCCATTTTCACCCCCAGTCGAAGAACCTGCTCGAGTGGCAACGGGCCGCCCTTGCGGACTCTGACTTCGAGTGAATCCTGCGGGTGATAGGGCATCACGATGTAGGGAAGTCCGCTGTCGGTGGCGCCGACCTGCAGAATGTTGACGATGTTGGGGTGCCCGGTGAGCCGGCCCATCGCTTGCTGCTCCCGAAAGAAGCGGGTCCGGTTCTCGTCGTCGAGTTCGACGGTGAGGACCTTGACGGCCACGGTGCGATCCAGTTCCGCCTGGGTGCAGCGGTAGACCACGCCGAAGCCGCCGCGGCCGATCTCTTGGGCGTCGTCGAAGCCGGTGCCTGCCAGCTCCGCGGCCGGGTTCGGCGAGTACCGCTGAGTGTCGAGCGGATCACCTTCACCCATCAGGACGTCTACTCACTCCGCCGGCTCGTGGTTCCCGTGCGTTGGTCCCGACGGCGCGACCAGCGCAGATGCAATCGTGGACACCTTTCGATGGCGTGCTCTCAAGGATATCGCTGGCACTGTCGTGTATTTGAGATAAGCGACGGCCGAGAATGCCGAACGTCAGCTCCCGTGTGGTGAGGGGCCGCGGGCGGCCGCGTCGATTCGCGGAGAAATGCGACGGCGGCGATGCTGATCGATGCGGGTGCGGGGTGCGCGGCCCAGGTCGTGCTGCAGCGGCAACGTCATCCGGAGACTGCTATGTGTGCTTGCTCGTGTCCTAACTGGCCTTCCTTGACCGACGTCGCTGCCGGAGCAGGCCGGTGACGGTCAGCACCAGGAGAACGGCCGCGAGGACGATCATCACGACCGCAATCGCATGCAATCCCTCATCGGTCGCGTTCTCGCCGAAGGACACGCTGATCAGACCAGACGACAGGATCGCGCCGAGATACATGAACGTGCGCATCAGGCCGGCCGCGACTCCGACGTTCTCGGCCGGGGCCTGGCGGTACAAGGCAGCCTGGTTGCCGATCATGCCCAGTCCGGACATGATGCCGAAGAGCGCGGCAACAGCTACCAGCACCCACAGCGGGGTCTCGGTCGTGAAAGCCATCAAACTCGCAGCCCCGACGATTCCGGCGACCGCCGTCAATACCAGTGCGGATCTGATCATGTTCCGCCGTGCGAACGGCAGCGAGATCACGATCGCGATCACCGACATTGGCAACATCACCAGGCCGGTCTGTCCGGCCGACAATCCTCGGCTCTCCACCAACCATTGGGTCAATCCGAACAGAATTGTGTAACTGAGCAGGAAGGTCATCACCACCCGGAGGTATGTTCTGCTCAGGGCGCGGTTGCGGGCGATCAGTCGAATGTCGATGAACGGTTTGCCGATTCGCAGCTCCCATATGAGGAAGCAGATCAGCAGGAGAATACACACGCCGACGACCGGCCAGTTCGGGTGCTCCAAGTCGCTGAGCACGTACAGCAGACTCGCAATGGATCCGGCGAACAGAATCAGTCCGCCCGGATCGAGATCGCGGATGGTGGACGACCACCCGGTCCTGCACGTTCGTTGATCCCGCGGCACCCACAGAAGAGTCAAGATCAGTCCGATGACCGCCAACGGCATGTTCATCGCATAGGTCACCCGCCAGCCGCCGAGGGCAATGAGGAGCCCTCCCAATGGGAGCCCCACCGCAGCGGTCACCTGGCCGGCGACGGCCAGCGCTCCGAGTGCGCCACCCGTCCGCGCGGTCGGCCGTCCCTCCGACCAGGAGCGAATGATCACCATCGCCGTCGGGTACCCGGCGGAGGTGCCGATCCCGAGCAGCACCCGGGCGGCGATGAGCATCGGCAGATTCGCGGCGACCGTGCCGAGCAGTCCGCCTAATCCCACGATGACGAGGCCACCGAGGAAGACCCGCCGCGGACCGAATACTTCCGCCAATTTGCCCATCGCGGGTTGGCCGACTGCGGACGCAAGATATAGTGCTGCAACCAGACTCGCCGTTGCTGCCGTTCCGACACCGAAGGCCCGCCCCACCGCAACGAGCGTGGTTGCGATGACCGAGCTGTTGATCGGGTTCAATGCAGAGCCCAGTAGCAGCGGTGTGAGCAACCGCCAGTTCGGCGTCTCGGCTTGCCCAGGGGCGGGCTTGGTATACACGGACGCCCTCACAGTGACACCGCCTTCTGCCGGCCGGCGCGCCGAGCCACGGGGGGAACCTCGCTGTCGGCCAGTCGGTTGAGGATGTCGATGAGGACCGGCAACACGTCGCGCTCTTCCGGGAGGACCACCTCGTCGACCGCCGCGGCCAGCCACGCATTGCGCAACTCGAGCACCGACTGCACCACTTCCCGGCCCTTCTCGGTGGCACCGATCAACATGCGGCGACCATCGGCAGGATCCCGGTGCCGGACCACGAGCCCTTCCTGCTCCATCGGCGCCAACCCCGATGCCATCGACTGCGGACGCATGAACTCCGCAGCGGCAAGATCGCTTGCTGTGCTCGGGGGACCATGCACGATCCGATCCAGGACGGACAGCTGCCTCCGACTCCACGGGGAGCTGTCCAGCCCCAACTCGGACCTGATGCGTCCGCGCAATCGCTGGATGGCCAGATCGAGATCAACAACCACCGAGGGGTCAACCGAGCCAGAAGTCATAAGCAAAACTATACAGTTAATCTGTACAGTTGAGTTGATAAATAGGTCACACCTGCGGCCCTGCAATTGAGGGAAACGCGCCACGGGCCATGGAATGCGCTGTCCGCGAATCGGTATGCGAAACAACGAGCTGGAGCGCGCAGGGGTGTAGGGATGAGTGCAGGCTCACGACTAGTGACCGCGGGGCAGGCTGTTACGGCGTCGGCATGTGATCTCTCGGAAAGTTGACCCGACCCCGGTGACTCCGGGCGGAATGTGTGGCGGCGCTGCCTCCCGGTTCGGGGTGATGTCTTCGAGGGCGTGGCCGTCGTTGGCGCGTTCCCCGACCACGGCTAAGTCATGCCGCTGAGAACGACGAACGATGCGGTCACGACCAGTTCCCTGGGAAAGGCGAAGCCACCCTGCAGGGCCGCCACCAGAAACCCGCCGCCGAAGCCCGGGTCGGCTGCCATCGGTGATCTCCGCGCCGATCCTCCGCAGCGGAGTCGGACAATCTCCGAGAGGTGTGGGTGCAGCTGTCACACGACGGTCCTCGCCGCGGGGGTGGGGACGGCGAGGCGGCGGAATCCGCTGCCGTGGAAGACCAGTGGGGCGCGGTCGGGTTCACTGCCCAGTGCCTCGATGTGCAGCAACGCGATGGTGTGGTCCCCGGCGGGGAGTTCTTCGACGAGGCAGCATTCCATCGTGGCGACCGCGTCGTCGAAGAGGACGGCGCCGTTGGCGGTGGCCTGCCAGTTCAGTCCCGCGAATCGGTCCGGCGTCTTCGCGGACAGGGCTCGGCATACGGTCTCCTGTGCGTCCGAGAGCAGGCTGATGCCCAGTCGTGGCAGCCTGCGCAGCGTCGGCCAGGTCGTCGACGTATGTGCCATGGCCACCGACACCAGTGGCGGGGCAAGGGAGATGGTGGTGAACGAGCTCGCGGCGAGGCCCTTGGGATCGCCGGTGGCATCGAGTCCAGCGAGTGCGACAACGCTCTGCGGAATGGTGGCGAAGATGGTGCGCAGGGCGCCCGGGTCAGTCGGTGTGGCTGTGAGGTTCATGGCGGTGAGCTTTCTCGAGTTGCAGGGGTGTCAGAGCAACGCTGCGGTGCTCGGGTCGTGAGGGCACAAGCGGGCCCGTTTGGCCAGATGTGCGCGGTGGTGGCCGCCGCGGGGGTGGTCAACAGGGGCTCGCGGCACGCGATCGGTATGCCCGCGGCCGCGATCTGACGTTGTTTGTCGGGGTTGTTGGTGAGCAATCGGGCACTGGTGACCTTCAGCTCGCGCAGGATGTGCGCGGCATCGGTGTAATCGCGGCTGTCGACGGGCGGTCCCTGGGCGAGATTTGCATCCAGGGTGATCGTGCCGCGCTCTTGCAGGTCGTAGTCGTTGGTGGTCAGTCCAATCTTGTGGCCTGGGTGGCCGCGCAGATACACCACGATCCCGCGGCCTGCGGCGCCGATACGGGCCATTGCCTGCGCGAGGTGTTCACCGCAGTCACAGCGTGTGGATCCGAACACGTCACCGATCGGGCATTCCGAGTGCACCCGCACCAGGACCGGATCGGCGGTTGCGGTGATGTCTCCCATCACCAGCGTGAGGTGCTCGGTGTGGTCGAGTGATGATCGGTAGCCCACGGCGGTGAATTCCCCGTGCCGGGTGCTCAACCGTGTGCTCGCCTCCCTGCGGACCAGCATCTCGCGGCGACGGCGGTAGGCGACGATGTCCGCGACATCGAGCAGGCCGAGGTGGTGGTCGGCGGCTAATCGTTCCAACTCCGCGCCTCGGGTCATCGTGCCGTCGTCGTTGGTGATCGCTGCGAGCACCCCGACCGGCTGCAATCCAGCCAGTTGGCACAGATCCCCGGCGGCCTCGGTGTGACCGGGGCGTGCGAGAACTCCGCCTGGGCGGGCGCGGAGGGGCAGCACGTGGCCGGGTCGGGTGAATGCCTGGGGGCAGGCATTGGGGTCGGCGAGGGCGCGGATTGTTCTCGCCCGGTCGGTGGCGGAAATGCCGGTGGTGATCCCGGTTGCGGCGTCGACGGTGACGGTGAAGGTGTTGCCGTGCGGGTCGTCACCGCCCGGGGCCATCAGGGGCAGATCGAGGTGGTCGGCGTGCTCGTCGGGCATCGAGACACAGACGTACCCATTGCTACGACGCACCATGAATGCTAGTGCGGCCGGCGTGGCGTGTTCGGCGGCGAGGATGAGATTGCCGTCGGCACAGCGGATTTGATCGTCGGCGAC
>Ga0247825_10002591_pt1 | contig 11936 bp, 5 predicted proteins | sample 13C_Vanillin_Day_FD_194413 | JGI IMG/M metagenome (GOLD analysis project Ga0247825, IMG submission 194413) | Soil microbial communities from agricultural site in Penn Yan, New York, United States - 13C_Vanillin_Day48 | ecosystem: Environmental > Terrestrial > Soil > Agricultural land | place... | reverse complement strand
ACTCTCAGCACTGACGCCCTTGCGCGGCCAAAGAGGAGGTACAGAGAGGGCTCCATGTGACCTACTGTACTATGAACTAGCACGATTGTCTTAGGTATTAGTACATGCAGCCATACGGCGAGATATAGGTCAGCGGGATGTCCTCCACTGGCGAACTGGGGGGCGGCGAGGATGCGCGCGATGGCTTCGGCGACCTCCTCGACATACACGGGTTGCCGGGCTGACGTGCCCCCCACAGCTCCTTTCCCGCGGGCACAGCGAAGCGGAACGATGCCCGCGTGACGACCCCGACACCCGCGAGATATGCCGCGGAACAGATCCCCGGAGCGCGTCTGCTCTTGTTTCTCACGGGCCGGCGGACATGCCTGGCTCGGGCATGATGCGGTGGTCCGTGATGAGGTCGCGACCTTTCCGCGACGGGCGACTTCATCTCAGTAATGAATGGACAGCTTTCGGGCGGCCGATTCGAGATGCTGCAATCGGCCGATTTCAGTCAATCAGTCAGACGTCGCCAACTTCTCAGCTCCTGTGCCAAGGACGCTCTAGCCGGCGCGCGCTGGCTGACCCGCCTCTGGCGTGGAGCTTTCCCGTACACGCCGCGACAGTTCGGCAAGCTGCGTCGTTCTCTTCAATCCGGCAATGTCTTGCTCGATCTTCCCCGCCTGCCTTGATAGACGTTGGATTGCGCCGTCATCATCGTCGTCATCATCCTCGTCTTCTTCGTCCTCTTGGTCCTTCTCCTTCTTTTTCTCTTCCTCTTCGTCTTCGTCCTCGTCGTCGCCGTTTGCAGACTCAAAGTCGCGCTTTGTGCAGACGTAACCAGCGGCGTCTTGCAAATCGTCAAAGGTCATTCTCACAAGCGCCAGTGCGGCTTCAATATGGGGCATAGCCACCGCTTTTCCCGTTGAAGCGCTCCAGCTTTGCCCATGTCAACCGCTCAGTCTCAAGGCAGGCGATCCTGACTCGCCGTTTGGCTACGTCATAACGGATAATCTCGACAGTCCTCGCAACGCGTACATCCCGTTCCTTCCACTTCGAACCGATTGCCGGATATTGGGTCGTCATGTCGCGATGGTAACTTAACTTACCTTCATGGCCTCTCCGTAGCGGCTGAATCGCGCCATGTGGGACGGCAGTGATATCCCTCGGATCGTTTACGGGTCGGAAGTGTGTTTGACCAGTTTCCTTAAGGGCGGCGTGCTCGAGCGCACGTCGGAGGAGCCAGCACGGCTCGCAGCGAGCGCACACTGCAGACCAGTTGCGGGAGGCTATCGTCGACCGGAGCGTCCGGCGCAAGGGCAGCGTCAAGCGCGGCGCCCTTTGGTCGAATGATGGGCGCTCCATTGCCGGTGTCCACCCGATGTTGGAAAGCTCGTTCGCGCTTGATGCGGCGCAGGTAGCGAGCACCGATCTAAGCCCCTTCTTTCGACCGGTATGGTCTCGGCCGACGGCCGAGGCTTGCTCGGCTGCGGCCTATTCACCGTGCCCGCTCGGCTCTTTGCCGAGGCCGCTTTGTAGGTGCCCGCTCATCGCCGGACGTAGCGCCCGTTCTTCAGCGTGCCCACGCGCTTGATGAGTTTTGCCTTCACCAGCGGGCGGATGCGCAGTATTCCAGCCACGAGGTCAGGTCCTCGCCCTGCCGCTGCACCGCTTCGACCGCCGCGTAGTAGCGCGGCCGGTCCTCCCAGTAGAACTCGTCCACCGAGAAGATGTGGTCGGCGGTAGAGCTCCCACAGCGCAGCCGCGCGTCCCGTGCGGCCGTTGCCGTCGGCGAATGGGTGGATCGCCTCGAAGCGGTAATGCAAGCTCGCCGAGCTGAACACCGGCGAAAGCGTGGGCGTATCGTCGTTCCACCAGTCGATGAGCTCGCGCATCAGCCCCGGCACCTCTCCCGGCGGCGGCGGAACATACTCGCCGACTTGCACACCCATCGCCCGGTAGCGCCCCGCGTCACCCTGGTCCATCGCCTCCCCGGCGACAATCCGGTGCAGCCGCAGCACGTCCTCGTGCGCGATCCGATTCCTCGCCGGCCCGGATTGCCCTCGATCGCCGTCGACGAATGCGCGTTGCGCGCGCGCGTGTCCTTCTGCAGCGCCGTGTCCTGGATGCGCTCACGCAATGCCGCGACGGCCTCCACCCGCGCCAAGAGCGCCGGAGTGATGGCGAACCGCGGGCGGTAGCCCATGCCGAGGATGCTACCGATGGGTCAAGTGTCGGTCGAGTTATGGGTCAGTAAAGCCGTGTTCCTCGGAGCCGTCGCGCATGGCGCGAGCGTACTAGCCGAGGATCACACGCACGTTGTGGGCCGCGCCGTCATCGACGAGGGGCACGCGCGCCGCGCCGGGGGAAAGTGCGTCGCCATCCAGGGTCGCGCTTGAAACGCCGCGGCTGACGCTGCGCGGGTTCTCGACGGTGATGTGGTAGCGGGTGGAGCGGTGTTTGTAGGTGAGCTCGAAGCGCGGCCAGGAGGGGGGGATGCAGGGGTCGAGGAGGAGCGAATCGCCCTGGAGGCGGAAGCCGAGGATGGATTCGATGCCGGCGCGGTAGAGCCAGCCGGCGGAGCCGGTGTACCAGGTCCAGCCGCCGCGGCCGACGTGAGGGGGGACGGAATAGATGTCGGCGGCGACGACGTAGGGCTCGACCTTGTAGCGCTGGACGTCGGCGCGCGTGGCGGCGTGGTTGATGGGATTCAGGAGGGAGAAGAGGGCCGCGGCCTTGTCGCCCTGGCCGAGGGCGGCGAAGGCGATGACGGACCAGGCGGCGGCGTGGGTGTACTGGCCGCCGTTTTCGCGGATGCCGGGCGGGTAGCCCTTGATGTAGCCGGGATCGAGCGCGGTGCGGTCGAAGGGCGGGGTGAAGAGGAGCGCGAGGCCCTCGTTGGGGCGGATGAGGTGCTCTTCCACCGCGGCCATGGCGCGCTCGGCGCGAGCCGGGTCGGCGGCGCCGGAGAGGACGGCCCAGGACTGGGCGATGGAGTCGATGCGGCATTCGTCGCTCGCGGCTGCGCCGAGCGGGGTGCCGTCGTCGAAATAGCCGCGCCGGTACCAGTCGCCGTCCCAGGCCTCGCGCTCGAGCGAATCTTTCAGTGCGGCGGCGTGCGAAAGCCATTTCTCTGCACGCGCGTCTTCGCCGCGGGCTTTGGCGAGCGGCGCGAATTCGGTGAGGGTGGCGTGCAGAAACCAGCCTAGCCAGACGCTCTCGCCTTTGCCGTGCTCGCCGACGCGGTTCATGCCGTCGTTCCAGTCGCCGGTACCGATGAGCGGCAGGCCGTGCGCGCCGAGGGCGAGGCTCTGGTCGAGCCCGCGCGCGCAGTGCTCGAAGAGCGAGGCGCGCTCCTCGGCGAGCATGGGCTGGAAGTAGGCGTCGTGCTCACCCGCGGCGAGCGGCGGGCCTTCGAGGAAGGCGACACGCTCGTCGAGCACCGCGCGGTCACCACTCGTCGCGACATAGTGCGCCGCGGCACTCGCGAGCCACACCCGGTCGTCCGAGATGCGCGTGCGCACGCCCTGGCCGGACGGCGGCAGCCACCAGTGCTGGACATCGCCCTCGACGAACTGGCGCGCCGCGGCGCGCAAGAGGTGCTCGCGCGTCAGCGCCGGCCGCGACAAGGCGAGCGCCATGCCGTCCTGGAGCTGGTCGCGGAAGCCGTAGGCGCCGCTCGCCTGGTAGAACGCGGCGCGCGCCCACACGCGGCAGGCGAGCGTCTGGTAGAGCATCCAGCGGTTGAGCATCACGTCCATGGAGCGGTCCGGCGTTTTCACCTGGATTACGCCGAGGACCTCGTCCCAGAACGCGGCCACCTGGCGCAGGACCGCATCCAGATCCGCCGCCCGGTAGCGCTCCACCAGCATTTGGGCTTCGACTTCGCTCGCCGCCTCGCCGAGGAAGAACACCATCTCGGCCGTGCCGCCCGGCTCGAGCACGACCTGCGCCTGGAGCGCGCCGCAGGCATCGAGGCCGGCGCCGGTGCGATTCGAGAGCGGCGGGGCCTCTTCGGCGAGCGCGGCCGGGCTGTCGAGGGTCCCGTGTCTGCCCAGGAATTCGCGCCGGTCCGCGGTCCAGGTGGTCTGTGCGCCACCGAGATCGGCAAAGGCGACCCGCGAGCCGAACGCCAGGTTCCAGGGGTTGCGCGCGAGCATCGCGCCGGTTCGCGCATCGATCTCGGTGACGATCGAGAGCGCCGACGCGGCACGTGATGCGCCGAGCACCCACTCGACATAAGCGGTGACCGAAAGCCGGCGCGTGCGCTCCGACGTATTGCGCAGGGTGAGCCGCGAGATCTTGACCGGATCCTCGAGCGGCACGTACTGGAGGAGCTCGAGCGCGACGCCGTGCGCGCTGTGCTCGAAGCGGCTGTAGCCGTGGCCGTGCGTGGCGACATACGCGGACGAGTCGCTGCGCATCGGCAGCGCGGTCGGCCCCCACAGCTCGCCGCTCGCCTCGTCGCGCACATAGAGCACCTCGCCCGGCCGGTCGGTCACCGGGTCGTTCGACCAGGGGGTGAGCTGGTTCTCGCGGCTGCCGAACGACCAGGTATAGCCGCTGCCTTCGACGCCGGCCTGAAAGCCAAACGCGGCATTGGCGATGACGTTGATCCACGGCGCCGGCAGCCAGCGCCCGGCTTCGAGAATCGTCACATACTCGCGTCCGTCCGCGGTGAACCCGCCGAGCCCGTTGAAGAACTCGAGCTTCGGCGGAACCGCAAGACCTTGCACGACTTCCGCCTTCGGCGTGCGCCGCAGTGGCGGAGGAGCGGCCTCGGCCCGGAGGCGCTCGAGCTGTTCCGCGAGCGAGCCGCGGCGCCCGGCGAGCACCGCCCGCGCGATCGACAGAAGCAGGCCTCGGGTCTCGATCGAGATGAGATCGGAACGCAGCACGAACACCGAGCCGCGCGCCACGTCCGCCCCGACCTGCGGCCGCGACTGGCTGATGCGCACCTGCGTCTCCAGCGCGGTCTGCAGGTCCTGGATGTAGGACGACCCGCGCTCGTTCAGGATCACCAGATCGACCGCGAGCTGCTTCATCCGCCAGTACTCGTGGGCCCGCAGCATCTGGCGCACGAGCGCGATGTCCTCGACGGCGTCGATGCGCACCAAAACGATCGGCAGATCGCCCGAGATGCCCTGTGCCCACAGCGCCGGAGCGGCGCCACCGCCGCGGCGAAGGGTGTCGGCCGAGGGCCGCAGCGAAGGGTTGGCGTAGAGCGCGTGGCCGGCGAGGCGCTGGAACAGGCTCGCCTGGTCGGGCTCGACGCCGAGATGGGCGAGCTGCACCTGTGCCTGGGTCCACGCCAGCGTCGCCGCGCGCTCGAAGGCGTTGGCGTCCTGGTGCTTGTCGGCGAGATCCAGCACGTCGCCGCGCGAGGACGCGACCAGCGTCCAGAAAGCGACGCGCACCGTGCGGCCCGGCGGGATGCGCACGCGGCGGCGCAGCGCGAAAACGGGATCGAGCACCGCGCCCGCGGTGCCGGAGAGCGGCAGGCCGTCCACCACCGCCATCGGCGTGCGGATCTCGCGGCCGCGGCCGAGGAAACGGGCGCGGTCGGTCTCGATCTGCGGCTCGCCTACGGCTTCGCCTTCGACCACGGCGAGATGCGCTGCCCAGATCTCGGGCTCGCCCGGCGAACGGCGACGCCGTGTGGCGAGGATGGCGCCGGCCTTGGCGTGATACTCGGTCTGCACGAACAGCTTGGAGAACACCGGGTGCGCGGCATCGGCCGCCGGCGGCGCAAGCACGAGCTCGGCGTAGGAGGTGAGGTCGATCTCGCGCACGCGGCTGCCCCCGTTCGACACCGACACGCGGCGCACTTCGGCGTTGTCCGCCGGCGAAACCATCACGTCCAGGATCGTGGTGAGCGTGCCGTCGTGCCGCACCAGCTCGGCGCGGTCCTCGGTGAACATGACGTCGTAGCGCTCGGGCTCGACGCCGCTCGGCTGGTAGCCCGCGGACCACACTGCCCCGCTCTGCACGTCGCGCAGGAACACGTAGCTACCCCAATCGTCGCGCGTGGCGTCTTCGCGCCAGCGCGTGATCGCGATATCGCCCCAGCGGCTGTAGCCGGAGCCGGCGGCGGTCAGCATCACCGTGTACCGGCCGTTGGACAGCAGGTGCGCCTGCGGGGTGGCGTCGTGCGGCGAGCGGATGCGCCGCACCGCGGGAAGGTCGAGCTCGCGCACCGTGGCTGCCGTCTTCACTTCCTCCGCCCTGGGGTGCGCCATCGCCACGTCGCGCGGCGTGCGCTCCTGCAGCAGCAGGTCGGTCGCCTGGACGATCGGCTCGGCATGAAACCGCGCCCGCATCCTGCCGTCCAGCAGAGCGTTGGCGATCGCCACCACGGTCATGCCCTGGTGGTGGGCCATGAAGGCCCGCACCATCGCGACCCCCTTCCCCTCGGGCAGCCGCGCCGGCGTGTAGTCGAGCGCCTCGTAGAAGCCGTAGCGCCCGAGCGCGCCGGCGCCTGCGAGCCGCGCGAAATTGCGCGCCGCGGCGCCCGGGTCGACCATCGCCGCGAGCGCCGTCGCGTAAGGCGCGATGACGGCGTTCTCGCCCAGCCCGCGCTTCAGGCCCAGGCCGGGAATGCCGAAGTTCGAATACTGGTAGGTGAGCTCGAGGTCGCGCACGTTGTAGGCCGACTCCGAGACGCCCCAGGGCACGTCGAGCTCGGCGCCGTAGGCGATCTGCCGGCGCACCACCAGGCGGCTGGTCTGCTCGAGGAGGCTCCCGGCCGGCGCGCGCATCACGAGTGAGGGCATCAGGTACTCGAACATCGATCCCGACCAGGAGATGAGCGCTGCGCCATGGCTGATCGGGGTGACGGCGCGCCCGAGCCGGAACCAGTGCCTTGAGGTGACGTCGCCCTTGGCGATCGCCACGAAGCTCGCTAGGCGCGCCTCGGAGGCGAGCAGGTCGTAGCAGCTCGGGTCGAGCTGGCCTTCGGCCACGCGATAACCAATGGACAGCAGCCTGCGCTCGCCGTCGAGGAGAAAGCCGAAGTCCATTTCACCGGCGATCGTCCGCGCGCGCTCTTCAAGGGCGGAAAGACGACGCGAGAGCGCATCCTCCTTCACTTGCGCAAGATCGCGGCGGTGGCTCTCGATCGAGCGCTGCACCGCTTCGGCCCAGAACAGCAACTCCGCGCCGGCTTCGTCGCCGCGCTCGTGGGCAAGCGCCCGGGCGATGTCGACCATGGTAGAGGCGTCGCGCACGACATCCTTCGCCTCGAGCGCGGCTTCGAGCTGATCGCGCGCGATCGTCTGCGTGCGACGGTCGCCGGGAAGGGCGCGCAGGGCTTCGCGGGTGAGATCGAGCGCGTCCTCGATGCCCGCGATGGCCCCGGCGCCGGCCGCGGGCGCGACGATCCACTCGCGGCAAGCGTTGGCGAGCGCGATCAGGTGTCCGGCGAGGTTGCCGCTGTCGACCGAAGAGACGTATTGCGGCTCGAGCGGCCGCAGATCGCGCGTGTCGTACCAGTTGTAGAAGTGGCCGCGGAAGCGCGCGAGCTTTTCCATCGTCGCGAGCGTGGCTTCCAGCCGCTCGACGATGTCGGTGGTCCCCGCCCAGCCGAAATCGCGCGCGCTCACCGCGGACAGGAAGTACAGGCCGATGTTGGTAGGCGAAGTGCGGTGGGCGACGACCGGCTGTGGATCCTCCTGGAAATTGTCGGGCGGCAGCCAGTGGTCCGTCGCCGTCACGAAGGTCTCGAAGTAGCGCCAGGTACGGCGCGCGACCCGGCGCAGCGCGAGCGCGTCGGCCGGCGACACCGGCACCCGCCCCGCGACGCGCGGCGACAGGCTCGTCCATCGCGCGATCGCCGGCGAGGCGATCCAGGCGAGCACGAACGGCAAGGCCACCGGCCAGGCGTCCATGGCCTTCCACCAAACAACGACTACGGTGAAAACAGCGAGGATGACAGCGCCGCCCATGTGCCGGTAGAACCCGGCAAGGTCCAGCCTTGGGCTGACCCCCGCCTGGCCTGCCGTGACCCAGTCGAGCAGATGCCGCCGGCTGACGAGCAGCCGATAGAGCGTTCTGGCGATCGCATCGGCCATCAGCCAGGCATGGTGCGCGAGGAACGCGACCTGCAATCCGGTGAGGAGAAGTGCCAGCCGGACGTCGGCGGCGAGCGCGCGCAGGTGGCTGCGCAGCGTGACGCGGGCGCGCCGCGGCACGATCGCGGAGAGCACGGGAAGCAGCGTCGCGAGCGCGATCGTCGACACGACGAAGCCGGTCCAGACGAGCGCGGCCGGAAGCGGCAGCATCCATCCGGCCACCAGCGCCGCGAAGCTCGCCGGCGCCGACAGCGACCGGCGCAGGTTGTCCAGCATCTTCCAGCGCCCGAGCGCCGGCAGCGCCGGGCCGAGAATCCAAGGCAGCAACTGCCAGTCGCCGCGCGTCCAGCGGTGCTGGCGCGCCGCGGCCACGTCGTAGCGCGACGGGAATTCCTCGACCACCTCGATATCGGACGCGAGGCCGGCGCGGGCGAAGGTCCCTTCGAAGAGATCGTGGCTGAGAAGCGTGCTCTCCGGCACGCGGCCCTCGAGCGCGGCCTCGAAGGCATCCACGTCGTAGATGCCCTTGCCGGTATAGGAGCCTTCGCCCAGAAGATCCTGGTACACGTCCGAGACCGCCGCCGCGTAAGGATCGATGCCGCTCGCGCTGGAAAAGATGCGCTGGAAGAGCGATCCCTCGCGGCCAACCGGCAGCGAAGGCGTCACGCGCGGCTGCAGCACGCCGTAGCCTTCGACCACGCGCCGGCTGGCGGGGTCGAGCCGCGGCCGGTTGAGCGGATGCGCCATCTTGCCGATCAGGCGGCGCGCGGCTTCGTGCGGCATGCGCGTATCGGCGTCGAGCGTGATGACGTAGCGCACCCCGGCCGGCACGGCGGGCTCGATGAACGTGGTATCGGCCGCGCCGCGCAGCAGCCGGTTCAGCTCGTGGAGCTTGCCGCGCTTGCGCTCCCAGCCCATCCAGCACTGCTGCCTTTCGTTCCACACCCGGCGCCGGTGCAGCAAGAGAAACCGCTCGCCGCCGGCGGCCGGTCCATGGCGACGGTTGAGGCGTGCGATGCCCGCGGCCGCCGCCTCGACGAGCGCCCTGTCGCCCGCGATGTGCTCACTGCCGGCGTCGGTCCAGTCCGAAAGCAGCGCGAAATGCAGCTCGTCTTCCGAGTTCGCGAGATGGTGGATCTCCAGGCGCTCTATGTGCTCCTCGAGCGCCTCGCGCGTGGTCAGCAGGATGGGCACGGCGATGAGCGTGCGCAGCTCCGCGGGCACGCCGTCGCGCAATGCAAGGCCCGGCAGGATCGTCGCGCCTACGCCGCGCGTGACGGCGCGGTTCACCAGCGCCATGGCGGCATCGATCGCAGGGATCAGCCCGAGGGCCGCCAGCATGGCCAGCCAGGCGGCGTCGATTTGTTGTTCCAGCAGGAGAACCGGGAAAGCGAGGACGACCGCGGCGAGCACCGCGACCGCGCCGATATAGCCGCCCAGGCCGATCGAGGCGTTGAAGCGGCTGGGCCAGCTCTGCAGGGGCGCGCGGAAGCCGATTTTTTTCTCGAACGCGCGACGCCCGCCGGCGATGAGGTGATACCCGGGATCACCGCCTGGAGCCAGGGCGGCCTGCGCGACCTCGAGCTCCGTCAGCTTAGAGCCCCGCGCAAGCGCTTCGATCGCGCTGCGGTAGAGGTTGCGCGACGCGAAATCCATGTCCGCGAACCCACTCGCCGGGCGCAGCAGGTCGTCGATGAGGCTCGCGCTTTCGACGAGCTGCGGCCAGTCGACGTCGGAGACGAGGCGCATGCTGGTGATGATGTTGCGCACCGTCACGTTGGTCCCACCCTGGCGCTGGTGCTCGTCGTACACGATCTCGTCGGCGCTCACGCCCTGCGCCGCGAGGCGCTCCTCCAGCCAGACCAGCGCCGGCGTGACCTTCGGATCCTGGTCGCGCAGCCGTTGCACGAGCTGGACGGCGAAGGATCCGTTCAAGGGCGCCGCCTCGCGCCCGCGAAGGACCGCGGCGACCGGCTCGGCGGCACGCCCGTTCACGCCCAGCAGCCGGTCGGCCAGGCGGTCGGCTTCCTCGCGCGCGGCGCGGCTCACCCGGATGCGCATCGCGGCGCGCCGCAGGTTCTCGACCAGCGCCACGCGCAGCGTGATTGCGACCGCCCACAGCTCGCCGATCGTCAGCGGCTGGACGCGCTGGTAGGCGCGCACGAAGGCGCGCAGCATGTGCGGATCGAAGCGGCTGTCGGTATGCGCGATGAAGGCCCAGGCCACGCCGAAAACCCGCGGATACCCGGCGAGCGGCCCGTCCGCCAGCTTCGGCAGCTGGCGGTAGTAGCCCGGCGGCAGATCGTCGCGGATCTCGCGGATCTGCTCTTCGACGAGGTGGTAGTTGTCGAGCAGCCACTCGGCGGCCGGCGTGATGGCGCGCCCCTCGCCCACCGCACCCGCGATGTCGCGATAGGACTGCAGCAGGACCGACTCGTTTTCCCTGAGACGCACCGCGAGCGAGCGCCCGGCGCTCGCTCCCGGGGCGACGCCCTGGGCCGCGGCCAGGCTTTCGGCATGCTGCTCGAGGCGCTCGAGGCTGAAGAGCTCCTCGCGGATCGACTCCTCGCTATTCCACGGTACGGCCTGCGACGCGCGCCCGAAGGCGCGCAGAATGGATTTCAACCTGGCCTTTCCTGCGGGAATGCTGCGGGGCAATCCTGGAGCACGCCGGCGTGACCGCAAACCCGCCCGCGTGTATTCGACCCAGAGGGACGGACATTATGACACCGCAGCCGCGCTCAACCGCCGGCGATCGCCCCGACGATGACGAGCGGCTCGTGCCCGGATGCCACCTCGGCAGGCAGCGGTGCATCCGGCGGGGTATGCGACCAATCCTCCCCGCAGGCGAAGAAGCGCAGCATCGGCCGGCGTCGCTGCGTGACGTGATCCCGGATCGTTCCGCGCAGCATCGGAAAGCGCGCTTCGAGCGCGTCGAGCACCGAGTGCTGCGTCACGCAGCCCGCGACTTCGAGCGTCACCTCGCCCGGCACGCTCGCGAGTACGCGAAGGTGCGAAGGCAAAACGACGCGAATCACGGCAAGGTCTGCGCTTCGACGGAAAGCACCGCGGGAAGGTCCCGCACGATGGGCACCCAGCGATCGCCACCGTCGGCCGAGGCATACACCTGGCCGCCGGTCGTGCCGAAATACACGCCGCAGGGCTCGAGCGTATCCACGCACATCGCATCCCGAAGCACGTTCACATAGCAGTCGCGCTGCGGCAGCCCCTCGGTGAGCGGCTCCCACTCGTTGCCGCCAGTGCGGCTGCGATACACGCGCAGCTTGCCGTCGGGCGGATAGTGCTCGGAGTCGCTCTTGATCGGTACGACGTAGACCGTCTCCGGCTCGTGCGCGTGCACCTCGATCGGAAAGCCGAAGTCGGAAGGAAGATCGCCGCTCACTTCGCGCCACATGTCCCCGCCGTCGTCGCTTCGCATCACATCCCAGTGCTTCTGCATGAAGAGCACGTTCGGCCGCGAGGGGTGCATGGCGATGCGGTGCACGCAGTGGCCGACCTCCGCCTCGGGATCCGGTATGTATTGCGACTTCAGACCGCGGTTGATCGGCTTCCAGGTCTTCCCGCTATCGTCGGTGCGGAAGGCGCCGGCGGCCGAGATGGCGATGAAGATCCGGTCGGGATGATGCGCATCCAGCAGGATCGTATGGAGGCACATGCCGCCCGCGCCCGGCTGCCAGCGCGGCCCGGAGCCGTGCCCGCGCAATCCTGCGAGCTCGTGCCAGCTTCGCCCGCCATCGGTGGAGCGGAAGAGCGCGGCATCCTCGACTCCGGCGTAAACGGTCTGCGGATCGGTAAGCGAGGGCTCGAGGTGCCAGACGCGCTTGAATTCCCAGGGGCGCTGCGTACCGTCGTACCACTGATGCGTGA
>Ga0247825_10002590_pt1 | contig 11937 bp, 11 predicted proteins | sample 13C_Vanillin_Day_FD_194413 | JGI IMG/M metagenome (GOLD analysis project Ga0247825, IMG submission 194413) | Soil microbial communities from agricultural site in Penn Yan, New York, United States - 13C_Vanillin_Day48 | ecosystem: Environmental > Terrestrial > Soil > Agricultural land | place... | reverse complement strand
CCTGACGAAGGCGGTCACCTGCGACCTCGAAGTGCCTTCCGAGGCGGAGCTGGTACTCGAGGGCTACATCGATCCAGCGGAGCCGCTGGCCCTCGAGGGACCGTTCGGCGATCACACCGGGTTCTACTCGCTGGCGGACTACTACCCGAGGGTGCACGTCACGGCGGTCACGGCCCGGCGCGACCCGATTTACCCGGCGACGCTGGTGGGCCGTCCACCGATGGAGGACTATTACCTCGGACACGCCACCGAGCGGATCTTCCTGCCGCTGCTCCGGCTCACGGTGCCGGAGATCGTGGACTACCACATGCCGGCGCCGGGGATCTTCCACAACCTGGTCTTCGTCTCGATCGACAAGCAGTATCCGGGGCAGGCCTACAAGGTGATGAACGCGCTCTGGGGGCAGGGGCTGATGTCGCTCGCCAAGGTGCTGGTCGTGGTGGACAAGGACGTGAACGTCCGGGACCCCGACGAGGCCTGGTGGATCGCGCTCAACAACATCGACCCCGAGCGCGACGTGCGCTTCACCATGGGCCCGGTGGACGTGCTCGATCACTCCAGTCGTGGCTTCACGTACGGCAGCAAGATGGGAATCGACGGCACGCGGAAGTGGAAGGAGGAGGGGTTCGATCGCGAGTGGCCGGAGCGGATCGTGATGGACCAGGAGACGAAGCGCCGCGTTGATGAGATGTGGTCGAAGCTCGGAATCACGCTGGCGGACGGGAGCAGCGGAGCACGTTCATGAGTGAGCCTTCCGCCCTTCCGCCTGTCCGCCCGTCCGCTGAAGGTCAGACCTTCGCCGGCGAGTCGCTCTTCGTCCGCTACGTCAACTTCGTCAAGCTGCCCCACACTCTGTTCGCCCTGCCGTTCGCGCTCCTCGGCATGCTCGCGGCCTCGATGACCGCCTCGGTGACGCCGAGACTCGTGCTCCTCGTCGTGATCGCCTTTTCCGCGGCGCGGTGGGCGGCGATGGGCTTCAACCGGATCGCGGATCGCACCTTCGACGCCCGGAACCCGCGCACCATGGTGCGGGAGCTGCCACGAGGCGCGATCACGCTCGGCCAGGCGTGGGCCTCGGTGCTGGCGGCCTCCGCCATCTTCATCCTCGCCGCCGGGGCGCTGAACCGGCTCTGTCTTTTGCTGAGCCCGGTCGCGCTCGCCTGGATCCTGACCTACAGCCTGAGCAAGCGATTCACCTGGTGGCCGCACCTCTGGCTGGGCCTCAGCCTGGCGATCGCGCCGGTCGGCGGATACCTCGCGGTGACGGGAGGGTGGAGCGCGCCGGCCTGGCCGCTTCTCGCGGTGGCGCTCGCGGTCGCTACCTGGGTGGCCGGGTTCGACATTTTCTACGCCCTCCCCGATGCGGCCTTCGATCGTCGGGAGGGCCTGAGGAGCGCCGTGGTGAGGCTGGGTGAGCCGCGCGCGATCCTGGCCGCCAAGCTCCTGCACGGGATCACCATCCCGGCCCTGGCGCTGTTCGGCTATGGCATGGGCTTCGGGCTCTGGTACTACGCCGGCCTGGCCGCGGCGGCGGCGATCCTCGCCTACGAGCACAGCCTGGTACGTCCGGGCGAGCTCTCGCGGCTCGACGCGGCATTCTTCACCATGAACGGCATCATGAGCGTCACGGTTTTCGGGTTCGCCCTGCTCGACCGCCTGGTGCGCTGACCCGGTGAGCGCGGCGCGTCCCGTCGTCCTCGCGATCACCGGCGCTTCCGGCGCGCCGTACGGCGTGCGGCTGCTCGAAGTGCTGGCGCGGCACCGGGTGTCGGTTTGGCTGATCGCCTCGTCCCACGGGATGCGCCTGCTCGATGCCGAATGCGGCATCGGCTCGCTGGAGACGCTCCGGGAGGCCACAGGCGGAGACTGGTCTTCGGTGGTGCCGTTCTCCGACGATGATCGCGGGGCGCTTCCCGCCTCCGGCTCGCAACAGACCCGGGGCATGGTGATCTGTCCCTGCTCCATGGGCACCGTCGCGGCGGTCGCCGCCGGCACCTCGCGCTCGTTGGTGGAGCGGGCCGCGGACGTGACGCTGAAGGAGCGGCGCAAGCTGGTCCTCGTGCCGAGGGAGACGCCCCTCTCGCTGGTCCACCTCAGGAACCTGGTGACGGTGACCGAAGCCGGCGCGGTGGTCATCCCGGCGGCGCCGGGCTTCTATCACCGCCCATCGAGCGTCGGCGAGCTGGTGGATTTCATCGTGCAGCGGGTGCTCGATCAGCTCGAGCTGGAGATCGAGATCGCGCGCCGCTGGACCGGCGACGTCCCCCGGTGACGAGGCGCGTCGGGTGGGCGGCGGCGGTGGCCGCGGTCGCGCTCGCGGGATGCGGCGACGGCGATGACGGACATTCCCCGGTGGACGAGGGCGAGCCGCCGGTGGTCGGCTGCACCGACGGTACCGCGGAAGGCGCGCTCACCCGGGTGTGCTTCCCCGCTGACTGGAATGGTGACCTGATCGTCTACGCGCATGGCTACGTCGAGCCCCAGGCCCCACTCGCCGTGCCCGAGAACGAGCTCGGCGGCACGCCGGTGGAAGACCTGATCACTGCCCTGGGCTATGCCTACGCCGCGACGAGCTACCGTGCCAACGGCCTGGTGGCCGATGCAGCGGTGGACGACGTGCTCGAGCTGGTGGACCTGGTGCTACGGACCGTGCGGCCCGACCCCGCCCGGGTGTACCTCGTCGGAGTCTCGGAGGGTGGCCTCGTCGCCACCCTGACAGTCGAGCGCGAGCCCGAGCGCTTCACCGGCGCGCTCGCGGCGTGCGGTCCCATCGGCGACTTCGCGCGCCAGATCGATTACCTCAACGACGTTCGCGTGGTGTTCGATTACCTCTTCTCCGGAGTCCTCCCCGGGAGTGCGAGCGATCCGCCCGCCGAGTTGGTGGAGGGCTGGACTTCCACCTACGCGCCGGCCGTCGCCGCGGCGATTCAAGCCGACCCCGAGCGCGGTGCGGAGCTAGCGGCCGTCACGGGCATCCCCGCCGAAGGGATCGACGACGCGACGCTCGCGGAGACCGTCGTCGGCTTGCTGCGATACAACGTCCTCGGCAGTGCCGACGCGCGAGCGCGGCTGGGTGGCCAGCCGTACGACAATGCCGATCGTGTGTACGCGGGCTCGCAGGACGACGAGGCGCTAAACGCCGGCGTCGAGCGCATCTCCGCGGATCCGCCCGCGCGAGCCGCGCTCCAGCGCTTCGAGACGACCGGCGATCCCGGGGTGCCGCTCTCGCTGCTCCACACGACCGGCGATCCGATCGTGCCCTTCTTCCATCAGCCGCTCTACGAAGCGAAGGCGATCGCGGCAGGGGCCGACGGCCGGGTCGCACGACGGGACGTCGAGCGATTCGGCCACTGTGCCTTCACCTCGACCGAGATCCTCGCCGCCTTCGGCGAGCTGCCGCAGTAGCGCATGCGACTCGGCGTGATTTCCGATACCCACGGTCTGCTCCGGCCCGAGGTCTTCGAGGTGTTTCGCGAAGTGGACCACATCCTTCATGGCGGGGACGTGGGGCCGCCGGACATTCTCACCGAGCTCGGCGCGATCGCGCCGGTCACGGCCGTCTACGGCAACACCGACGGCTGGGACATCCGCTCGCAGCTGCCGCAGGTGGCGACCGTCGAGCTCGACGGGTTCGAAGTCGTCGTCACTCACGGCGATCAGTTCGGGGTCCCGACCCCGGAGAAGGTGCAGGCGGCCTTTCCACGGGCGGAGATCATCGTCTTCGGGCACACCCACCGGCCGGTGCTGACGCTGGTGGACGAAGTGGTGACGGTGATGAACCCCGGCGGGGCGGGACCAAGGCGCTTCCGGCTGCCGCCGTCGGTGGGGATTCTGGAGCTGGAGCCGGGCATTCCGCCTCGCGGCCGGCTGGTGCCGCTGGCGCCGTTCGACGAGGAGTGAGCGACATTGTCACCCTGAGCGCAGCGAAGGGGGCCATATCGAGCATGGTCCCCTTCACTTCGTTCAGGGTGACATCGCTATCCTAGAGTCCCAGCCTCACCCCTGCGCTCAACGACCAGTTGTGCGCCGTCTCGGTGTTCACGTTCACCGACGTCGCCTCCCGGGCATCGAACTTTCCGATGTAGTCCTTCGCCATCAGCTGCAGTCCGAGCCGCGAACCGACGGGCACCTCGACGCCGGCGCCAAGGTTGTAGGCGAAGTTGGTGGAGTGGGTTCCGACGCCGGCGACATCCACCTCCTGTCGCATCGCACCGGCGCCGCCCTGCACGAACGGCCGGATCCCACCGGCAGAGACCGGCACGCTGAGCCGGAGCGCGGCGTCATAGAGCAGCGCGGAGCTCTTGCCGAGCGAGAGACCGCCTGCTACAGGCACGCCGACCTCGAGGTCCGAGCTGGCGTAGGCCACGTTGCCGACCAGCGCCAGTCCGGGCGTGATACCAAGAGTCGCTTCGGCGCCGTAGACCGGGCTCCCAGCGCCCCGCACGCGGGTGCCGAGCGGACCGTCCACCAGGGTGCCGAACCTCATGTAACCAGCATAGGGAGTGATACCGAGCGAGCCTGGCCGGCCGCTCTGTGCCTCGAGCGGTGCGGCGAGAAGGAGGCCGGCGACGGCGCCGGCACAGAGCAGTCGAATCATGATCGCCTCCATGTGTTTCTCGCGCCGACGCCGGGGTGGCGCCGACGGACCAGGTGGAGGCAGGCACGCAGGGTGCCAGGTCCGGCGGTTATCTAGAGATCGTTGTGAGAAGGTCCTTTGAAGCGAGCGTGGCCGTCGTCCCGGCCTTGGAGGTGTCCCCTCCCGAGGACGATTGGTCCGGCAGCCAATCAGCGAGCGGTGCGGTGTGGCGGAGCGCATCGGGGTGGGCGCGGAACCATGACATGAGCAGGAGGATCTCGTCCACCGATTCGAGCGGAAGCGGCCCGGGCTGCGGGTCTGGACGGGCCGTCTCCGCCGCGACCACGGCGCGGAAAGCCTCCATTTCGATAGGCGTGGTGGGATCGGGAAAGGACGCTCGGACCACGCCCTGGCGAACGAGGTAGATCCTGTCGTCGCCATAGGTGCCTGGATCGCGATAGACGAACGTCAACATGTCCACCGCCGTGCGCGCCCGACTGGTGGCGGCGAGCAGCCACTCCAGGTGCTCGAACTTCTCCCGCCAGCGCGCCGCCACCTCGAAACGGTCGGTGAGGGACGCCTCCTGCATCGCGCTCACCACCCGGTCAATCGGCTGGATGGTACGCCCCTCCAGGAACGCGAGCGCGGTCTCCAGCCGGCGATGGTACTCCAGCTCCGCCACGAATCCGGCGCATGGCCCGGTACAGAACCCGAACTCATGGCGCATGCACCCGGCCTGGCGGGTCGAGCCGAAGAGGTCGCCTTGGCCGCTGAACAGCATCGGCGTGGTTGCCGCGCAGTCGCGGAGACCCAACAGGTCGTTCAGGGTCCGTACCGCCTCGCCGGTGCGAGCCAGCGAACGGAAGGGTCCGTAGCACCGGGCGTCGTCACGGCCGATGGTCTCGCCGGCGGAGACCCGTGGCGCGGGCCCGCGGGAGACTTTGATGAACACGGCCCGGCGGGTCAGGTTGCCGCGGTAATTGAACTGAGGCCGATACCGCTTGATGGCCCGCAGCTCGCCGAGATAGGCGGAGAACTCGCTGGGCGTGTAGTCCCAGGCGATGTCATGGGTGGCATACAGAATCCGCGCCGCCTTGTCGTCCGGATAGACGGCGCGGAAGTAGGTGAGCAGCCTGGTGCGAAGCCGCTTGGCCTTGCCGACGTAGATGATCCGACCCTCGGGATCGAGCATCCGGTAGACCGCGGGGCGGTTCTCGACCCGCTCTCCCAAGCGGCGGCGGAGAGCCTGGAGGTCGGTGACCGGGGTGGGCGCGGGTCTTCGAAGACGGCGTGGGCTCACGATTGACAGCGATGGCAGAAGACGGTGATGCGGGCGTCGATGGTGTGCGTGCCCGTGAGCCGGGTGCCGCACCGGCGACAGGGCTCACCCTCGCGGCCATAGGCCAGGAGCTCGAGCTGAAAGTTCCCCTCCTCGCCGGTGCCGGTGCGATAGTCGCGTACCGTGGTACCGTTCGAGCGGATCGCCGCCTGAAGGATGCGCCGGATCTCCGCATGCAGCCGGCGGTGATCCTCCGGCGTGAGCTTGCGCGCCGCCTTGGAGGGGTCGATCCCTGCCGCGTGGAGCGCCTCGTTGGCGTAGATGTTCCCGACGCCGGCCAGGTGCTTCTGATCCATGATCACCTTCTTCACCGCCTGGCGTGAGCGGCCCAGGGCTGTACCCAGGCGCTCGGGGGTGAAGCCGGGGTCGAGCGGCTCGGGGCCGATCGCGCGGTCGTAGCGCTCCCACCCGCGAGCGTCGAGGAGGAGCAGCGTGCCCAGCCGGCGGACGTCGCGATACACCAGCTCGCGACCGTCGTCGAGCTGCGCGCGCAGGACGGCATACCGACGATCGTCGCCGACCAGTGGGCGAGGGTGTACGACGAGCGAACCCGTCATTCCCGGCTGCACCACGAGCCGCTTCGTGCCGAGGTCGAGCACCGCGTGCTTGGCGCGCCGGGACACTTCGTGCACGGTCGCCCCGGTAAGCCCGCGCACCAGACGGCGCCGGGTGACGCCGCGCAGCACGTCCTCGTGGCTCAGAGAGACGTGGTCGAAGCGGCGGCCGAGCAGGGCGGGGCGGATGTCGCGGACGATGGTTTCGACTTCGGGGAGCTCGGGCATTGCGCCCGGAATGTAAACGGCCGGTGCGCCCTAGCGGGGAACTCCGGCGAGCCTCGCCGCCTCGCGCCAGCCGATGTCGCGACGGTAGATCTTGCCCACGTACCGGATCGCCTCCGCCGTCTCACGGCTGAGCCGCTGCGCCTCGGCGAAGCTGGAGGCGACGGCGGTCACATTCAGCACCCGACCCCCGTGCACCCGGAGCACGCCGTCCGCGCCGCGGTCCGTTCCCGCATGGAAGATCGTGACGCCCTCAGGAAGCTGGCGGGGCAGGGTGATGGCCGCGCCCTTCGCGGGCGCATCGGGGTAGCCGCGGCTGGCGAGCACCGTGGTTACCGAGGTCGCGCCGGGCAGAAGGTCCAGCGGCGTCGGCGCCTCGCCTCGCGCCACCGCCCACAATGACCGCGTGAGCCCTCCGGCAACCAATGGCAGGACGACCTGCGTCTCCGGGTCGCCCAGCCGGCAGTTGAACTCCACCACCCACGGCGCGCCCTCGTCGTCCACCATCAGACCGGCGTAGAGCACGCCGGTGAACGGCGCGCCCCGGCGACGCAGCTCGCCCAGGGCGGGAAGGAGCACCTCGGCTCGCGTGCGCTCCAGCAAGTCCGGGGTAGCCACCGACACCGGACTGTACGCACCCATCCCGCCGGTGTTGGGCCCGGCGTCTCCCTCGAGCAGCCGCTTGTGGTCCTGGGAGGCCGGCAGGAGCTCGACTTCGGTCCCATCGGTGATCGCGAGGACGGACACTTCCTCGCCCCGCAGGAATGACTCCACGACCACGGTGCGGCCCGCGTCTCCGAACCTGCCGTCGCCGAGCATCGCCTGCAGCGTGGACGCCGCCTCCGCTCGTGTCTCGCAGACTACCGCACCCTTCCCGGCGGCCAGGCCCGACGCCTTCACCACGAGGGGCTCGGGATGATCCGCCACGTAGGCCATGGCCGCCCCGAGCTCGTCGAAGGTGCGGCTCGATGCGGTGGGGATACCCGCGGCGGCCATCACTTCCTTGGCGAACGCCTTCGACGCCTCGATCTGTGCCGCGGCGGCGCCGGGCCCGAAGACCGCCCGACCCTCGGCCCGAAGCCGGTCCGCGAGGCCGCGCGCGAGCGGCACCTCGGGACCGATGACGGTGAGATCGATGCCGTGCATGTCGGCCGCGTCGGCGAGTCGGTCCAGATCGTCGGCGGGAATGGAGAGGTTGGTGGCGAGCTCAGCGGTACCGGGATTGCCCGGCGCACAGTAGAGGTCCGCGCCCGGGTCTTCGCGCCGGAGTGTCCAGCAGAGCGCGTGCTCCCGCCCGCCCGAGCCGACGACCAGCAGCCTCACGACTTCTGCGCCTTCCGGAAGGCGTCGCGCGCCCGCTCCGCCGCCCGCCGCGCGGCCTCCGCCACCTGGTTGGCTACTGCCCGGGCCTCGGCCGAGTAGTAGTCGCTGGCGGCGGCGAAGTCGTCGGCTATCGGACGCTGGGCGGTCTCCGGGCCCCGGCGCACGTACTCGCCGCGGAGGATGCGATCGTAGTCGCCCGAAGCAACCCAACGCTGGAGCTCGGCGGCGCGCACGGTGTGCATCGGATGGGTGAGCGCAAGCGTGCTCAGCACCTTGTACACCACGTCCAGCCCCTCGCCGCTCGCCGCGTACTCGTGGGCCTGCTGCATGAAGGCTTCCACGTTGAGCTGTCCCGCGAACGCCTCGCCCCGGCCGCCGCCGGCCATCTTCATGTCCACCCGCTGCGCGACCGCCACGTCCTGCCCGCCGAGGAGCCCGGCGCGGTCGGCCGAGAGCTCGGACTTGCGGGACCACTCGAGAAACGCCAGCCGGACCGGGAGCACGACGAGACTCGCGAGCATCGGCAGCGCGCCGAGGCTGATCAGTGCGAGCACGGCGGCGATGGTGCGGTAGAGCGCGTGACCGCTCATCACGTGGCCCAGCTCGTGGGCCATGAGGACCCGTAGCTCGTCGTCGTCGAGCAGCTCGATCGCGGCCGAATGGACGACGATGAACGGCTTGTCGAGCCCGTAGGCGCCGGCATTGAAGAAGGGCGTCTGGGAGACGTACACCTCGGGCACGTCGGGCCAGTCGAACGTGGTGGTGACCTCGGTGTGGAGGTGCCAGAGCCGGGGGAACTGCGTCGGCCCAATCCGGATCGCGTTGCCCTGGAACAGGAGCCGCACGCCGCGCTCGCCGCCGAGCAGCGCGAGGACCTTGCGGATGACCTCGTCCACCCCGGGCACGGCGCGGAGCGCCTGGAGGGCGGCGCGATCGGCCGGGTGCTCCCAGGAGACCGCGGAGATCTCCGGGAAGGTGCGGCGGGGACGGGGAGCTGGGAGGGACGTCATGGGTCGCTCGGGGTTGGGGATGCTGCATTTACGGGACTTCGGCCCGCATGTTTCAAGTTGGCACGATTTGTCATCCCGAGCGAGGCGAGGGATCTAGCCATGTGCGAGCAGGGCCCCTCGCTTCGCTCGGGATGACGGCTCGCTCGGGATGACGGCCCTACCCCGCCAGCGCCTGGTCCAAGTCCGCGATCAGGTCTTCCGCGTCCTCGACGCCGCAGCTCAGCCGGACCAGGCTGTCGGAGAGCCCCATCGCCTGCCGCATCGCGACCGGGACCGCGGCGTGGGTCATGGTCGCCGGATGGCCGATCAGGCTCTCCACGCCCCCCAGCGACTCGGCGAGGGCGAAGACCTTCGTCCGCTCGACCACCCGGCGGGCGCGTGCCGGATCGCCGAGCTCGATCGAGATCATTCCGCCGAAGCCGCGCATCTGCCGGCAGGCGAGCTCGTGCTGCGGATGCGAGGGGAGTCCGGGGTAGTAGACCCTGGGAACGTCCTTCCGCGTGGCGAGCCACTCCGCGATCCGGCGGCCGTTGGCGTCGTGCTGACGCATGCGGAGGGGCAGGGTCTTGATACCGCGCAGCGCCAGCCAGCAGTCCATCGGCCCCGGCACCGCGCCGGCGGCGTTCTGGATGAAACCGAGACGCTCCGCGAGGTCGTCGCGCGACGTCACCAGCAGGCCGCCCACCATGTCGCTATGACCGTTGAGATACTTGGTGGTGGAGTGGAGCACGATGTCCGCGCCGTACTCCAACGGACGCTGGAAAAACGGTGTGGCGAAGGTGTTGTCCACCACGAAGAGGTAGCCGTGCGCCTGGGTCAGGTCGCCGAGCGCGGCGAGGTCCACCAGGTTCATCATCGGGTTGGTGGGCGTCTCGCAGTACACCACGCGGGTGGCGGGCGTGAGGGCGCGCTCTACGTTGGCCACCTCGCGCATGTCCACGAAGGTGAACGTCAGCCCGAGTCCGGCGTAGATCTGTTCCATCAGCCGCTGGGTACCGCCGTAGACGTTGTCGCCGCAGACGACGTGGTCGCCCGCGCGAAGGAGCTTCAGCACCGCGTCCAGCGAGGCCAGCCCGGAGCCGAAGGCGAAGCCGTGCCGCCCATCCTCGAGACTGGCCACGTTGCGCTCGAGGGCCTCGCGAGTGGGGTTCTGGGTCCGCGCGTACTCGTAGCCGCGGTGGCGACCGAGTCCCTCCTGCACGTAGGTGGAGGTCTGGTAGATAGGCGTCATCACCGCGCCGGCCAGGGGATCGACCACCTGCCCGGCGTGCACCGCGCGGGTCGCGAAGCCATGCTGGTCGTCGTCGGGGAGAATCCGGGTCATGGAAGGCCGGCCGAAGGAGGAAGAGCAGAAGCGTAACGGCCAGCGCGGGGGGGCGGCAAGGCGTTCCGGTCGGTTGAAGCGCCGTGGAGGACGCCTTACTTTCCCGGCGTGAACCAACCCGGAAGCGCGGGAGCGACCGCCCGCTGTCTGGTCGTGGACGATGACGGGACGGTGCGCCATGCGCTGACTCGGGTCATCCAGGGCCACGGCCTCGCGACCATCGAAGCGGGCTCCGGCGCGGAGGCTCTCGCCATTCTCGAGCGCGAGGGCGAGATCCCGCTTTGCATCTCCGACGTGCACATGGCGGAGATGGACGGGGTCACCTTCCTGCGGGAAGCCCTCCGGCGGTATCCCGACATGGCCGTCATCATGCTCACCGGCGTGGCCGACGTGACCACGGCGGTCGAGTGCCTGCAGATCGGGGCGCTGGACTACATCTCGAAGCCGGTAGTCATGGAGGAGGTCCGGGCGCGGGTGGACAAGGCGCTGGAGAAGCGCCAACTCGTGCTCCAGAACCGGTTCTACCAGAAGAACCTCGAGGGCCGGGTCCGGGAGCTGGACCGCCGGAACAAGGAATCGCTGATCAACGGCGTGCAGACGCTGGTGCACGCCCTCGAGGCCAAGGACGCATACACCAGCGGGCACTCGTCGCGGGTGGCCCGATACGCCCAGAAGACGGCGGTGCACCTCGGCTACGTGGGCGAGCTCCTCGAGTACATCCGACTCGGCGCGGAGCTGCACGACATCGGTAAGATCGGCACCCGCGAGGCCATCCTGAACAAGCCGGGCGCGCTCACGCCCGCGGAGTTCGAGCACGTCAAGGAGCACACCGCCCTCGGGGAGAAGATCCTGTCGCCCTTCCTGAACGAGTCACCCATGGTGCTCCGCATCGTACGCTCCCATCACGAGCGGCTGGACGGGTGCGGTTTTCCCGACGGTCTCAGCGGCGACCGGATCCCGCGGGAGGCCCGTATCGTCGCGGTGGTGGATGCCTTCGATGCGATGACCACGAGCCGCGCGTACAGGCTCCCGCGGACCCCGACCGAGGCCTTCGACGAGTTGCACCGCTGCGCGGGCGCGCACTTCGATCCCGAGGTCGTGGACGCGTTCACCACCGCGTTTCGCGACGTCACCGCGCTCCCCATCGGCCGCTGAGCGGCACTCGCATCATGTCCGACACCCTCATGATCAGCGTCTCCGGGATGCGGGGACACGTGGGGACCGACCTTACGCCGGAGCTGGTGGCGCGTCATGCCGCGGCTCTCGGCGCCTGGGCCCGGTCGGGGGGGACCGGCGGGAGCCGCCCTGCCGTCGTGCTCGGCCGTGACGCGAGGACCAGCGGGCCGATGTTCGCCCACGCCGCGGCGGCAGGTCTCATGTCCGTGGGGGTGGACGTCGTGGACCTCGGCGTCGTTCCGACGCCGACGGTGCAGCTCGCGGTGGAGCACCACCACGCCGGCGCCGGCCTCATCCTGACGGCGAGTCACAACCCTATCGAGTGGAACGCTCTCAAGTTCGTCGGCCCGGACGGGATCTTTCTCGACGCGGCCGCGGGCGAGCGGGTGCGAGCCCTCGCGGAGCAGGGG
>Ga0247825_10002588_pt1 | contig 11947 bp, 7 predicted proteins | sample 13C_Vanillin_Day_FD_194413 | JGI IMG/M metagenome (GOLD analysis project Ga0247825, IMG submission 194413) | Soil microbial communities from agricultural site in Penn Yan, New York, United States - 13C_Vanillin_Day48 | ecosystem: Environmental > Terrestrial > Soil > Agricultural land | place... | reverse complement strand
ATGCGATGTCGCGCCCGATAAAGCGCAGCCCTCCCGCATCCGCATCCGTCTGGCCGCCGACGATGTTGAGCAACGTGGTCTTGCCCGAGCCATTCGGGCCGATGACGCCCAGTATCTCGCCCGCCGCGACCGCAAGCGTCACGCCCGCGAGCGCCGTCACGCCGCCGAACCGCTTCTCGATCCCGTCGATCGCCAGCAACGGTCCGCGTTGCGCCGGCTGAGCGGCAAGCATCTCCTGCGCCGGAGTGGGCAGGTCCGGTTCTTTGGCTCGGGTCGGCAGCCACTCCTCCAGCGCGGCGACCAGCCCCTCGGGCGCGAACAGGATGGTGGCCAGAAGCAGCGCGCCGAACAGGATGAGGTAGAGCTCCTCGAACCCGCGCAGCCATTCCGGCAGATGCACGATCAAGAGGGCCGCGAGCACCGCGCCCGCGGGGCGGCGGCTGCCGCCGATCACCGTCACCACCAGCGCCGTGATCATGACGCCGATCTCCATCGCCTCGGGCGAGACGGTGCCGAGCGTGAAAGGGTGCAGCGCTCCCGCCGCTCCGCCGATCGCGGCGGAAAGCACGAACAGCGACAGCCGTCGCGCTGCCGTGTCGATCCCGGAGGCCTCGGCCGCGAGCGGCGCCTCGCGCATGAGAGCAAGGCCGAGCGCGAACGGCCCGCGCGTCAGCGCGCGCGTGGCGAGCGCGGCGAGCGCGAACAGAGCCCAGGCGACGAGCGCAACCGGGAGACCGCGCGGCAACGCCACTCCCACGAGCGTCGCTGCGGGAATTCCGGCGAGCCCGTTCGCGCCACCGGTCACGCTTTCCCAATTCACCGCGATGAGGCGCAGGATTTCCGCGCCGGCGAGGGTCGCCAGCGCGAAGGCATGCGCGCCGAGACGCCGCAGCGCCGGCACCATCATGAGCGCGGCGAGGCCGGAGGCGAGCATCGCGGCCGGGATCGTCAGCATGAGCTCGGACGAGACGCTCCGCGCGAGCAGCGCGCTCGCATAGGCGCCGAGGCCGAAAGCCGCGCCCTGGAACAGCGAGATCGCGCCCGCATGGCCGAAGGCGAGCTGGTAGCCCAGTGCGGTGGTCGCGACTAGGCCCGACAGCGCCACCAGGCGCAGCGCATAGGGATCGCCCCATGCCAGCGCGAAGGCCAGCGCGAGCGCCAGCGCGGCGAGCGGCGCGCCGACGCGCAAAGGGTCTTGTGTGGGCTCAGGCGCGCTGGCCGGCATGTTCGGGGAACAGCCCCTGCGGGCGCAGAGCGAGGATCGCGAGCGCGCTGGCATAGAGCAGCGCCTCGGCGACCGGGTAGGAGAGGAGGGAAGCGACGCCGACCTCGAAGAACGCGATGGCGAGGGCGCCGGCGACCGCTCCGGCGAGCCGGCCCCAGCCGCCGAGCGCCGCCGCGACATAGGCCTTCAGCATCAAGGCGCCGCCATCCTCGGGCGTGACGAAGAACTGGTTGGCGAGGAGGAGCCCGGCCGCGCCGGCGAGCGCGGCGGCAAGGGCGAAGGCGAACGCGACCATGCGCGCGACCGGGACGCCGAGCGCGCGCGCCATCTCCGGGTCCTCCGCGCTCGCGCGCAGGCGCTTGCCCATGCGCGTTCTCGCCAACAGGACCCAGAGCAGCGCGATCAGGAGCGCGGCCGCGACAATGATCGCGATGGACTGACGACTGGCGACGGCGGGGCCGATCTCGACCAGGCCCGCGCCCAACAGCGGCGGGCCGGCGCGCGGCGCGGCGCCGAACAGCGCGTCGAGGCCGTTGCGGATGATGAGGCCGACCGCGATGGTGCTGACGAAGAGCGCGGCGGGCGGGCGGCGGCTCAGGGGGAAATAGGCAAGCGCGGCGATCGCAAGGCCGACCGCCGCCATGACGATCAGCACCGCCGGCAGCAGCAGGATCGCGGGAACCGGCAGCAGCGTGGCGAGCGCGACCGTCGCGAACCCGCCCGCCGCAACGAGATCGCCATGCGCGAAGTTGACCGCCCGGCTGGCGTTCAGCACGAGCACGAAGCCTAACGCCACCAGCGCATAGGCCGCGCCCAGCGCCAGCCCGGAGATCAGGAGCTGGGGGAGCATGATTCAGACGTCAGAACACAGACGTCAGAAGTCAGAATGCCAAGGAACGCCGCCTGACGCTGGGTGACCATGCTCGCCGACGGACAAGGCGTGCGCTGCATTCCCCTCCCCCCTTGCAAAGGAGGGACAGGGAGGGGGGTTCTAGAAGCCGGAACACAGACGTCAGAAGTCGGAAGGGTAGGGTTCTCCGGCTTCTGACTTCTGTCTTCTGACATCTGACGTCTGCTACCCCGCCGCGCCTTCATAGCGTTTGACCAGCTCGGGCCTGCGGGTGCGGCCGTCATAGCAGAGGATCACCGCGTCGTGCGCCATGTTGCCCTTGCCGTCGGAGCGGTAGGTCATGGCGACGCCCTCGTATGTGAACGCCGCGAGATGCTCGCGCAGCTCCGCCGGCGTATCCACGCCGGCACGGATCGCGGCGAGCGCCATACCGGTCCCGTCATACTGCGCGGCGGCGAAGGCGTCCGGCTCGGTCCCGAAGCGCGCGCGGTAGGCTTGAGCGAAGGCGTCCATCGCGGGCGAGCCGCCCGATAGGGGAGAGGAGCCGCTCTCGGCACAGACTCCCGCCAGCTCCGCCGGCTCCAACAAGGCGGCTGTCTGCGGCTGGTGCATGGCCGAGCCCGCAACGATCGGCAGCCTGGCGCCGAGCGCGCGCGCCTGGCGGATCGCCAGCGCCGTCGAGGGCGCGTGCAGATGCAAGATCAGCACGTCGGGCTTGGCGGCGAGCGCTTTGCTCAAGGCGGGCGTCAGGTCCTTGGCGGTCGGCGCGACGCCTTCCTCATAGACGACCTCCGCGCCCATGGACTTGAACTGCTCGATCAGATGCGCGCGGCCGCTCTGCCCATAAGCCGTGGTCTGGTAGAGGATCGCCGGCCGCTTGGCGTGCAGCTCCTCGACCGCGTAGCGCGCCTGCGCGCGCTTGACGACGGCATCGCCGGGGAAGAAGCGGAAGACGTAGTCGCTGCCGAGCTCGGTGATCTGCGCCGTGCCGGAGATGGTGAGGAGCGGCACCTTCGCTTCGCTGGCGCGTGGGATGAGGGCCAGCATCTGCGTGCCGAGGATCGGCCCGACCACCGCGATCGGCTGGTCGCGCAGCGCGCGCTCGAGCGCCGTCAGCGCGACCTCGGGCGAGGTTTGCGTGTCGATCACCTCGGCCTCGATCTCGAGCCCGGACACCTCGATCGCGAGCAGCGCGCCGTTGCGCTGGCTGGTGCCTTCGAGCGCAAGAAAGCCGGTGATCGGCACCAGGATCGGCAGCTTGGGTTTCTCAGCTGCGGGCGCGTGGGTGGCAGGGGCGGCGGCAAGCAGCGCAGCCACGAGCAGGACGGCAATGCGAGACATTGAAGGACTTGCTCCCTTCCATCCGGAAGGAGCCGGCGGGAGGCGATGCGATGCGGGCGATCGGCGCTGTCCCGTGGGCGGCTCCCTGCGCTGGCATGATCCAGATCAGGTTCGATGGGTATGCTCTCAGCCCCGGACTCCTCCGGGACACCCCAGCCTTGACCAGTGGCGCCGATCCTCGGGCAGGGGCGGGGGAATGTCAATCTCGCCCCCAGGGCCTGGATGCCGGGCCCAGGCCGGGAGCGTTCCTACGGTCGGTTGGAAGAGTCCCGGTACCGGAACACGCCCTCGCCGCGGGCCACCACCGCGCCGTCCGCATCGCGGATTTCGGCGGTGGCGAAAAAGACGCCGCGCCCGCCGCCGACGCGCCGCCCGGTCGCGATAAGCCGGCCCGACTTGGCCGGGGCGAGGAACTGCGTCGTCATCGACAGCGTCACGGCGGCGCGGCTCTCGCCTGGCGGCGCCCAGCAGCCGGCGAAGCCGCAAGCCGTGTCGATCAGCGTCGCCAGCACGCCGCCATGGGCGACATGGCCGCGATTGTGGTGCTCGGGGCCGAGATCCAGCACGATCTCGGCAAAATCGGGCTCCCAGCGCACGAGGCGATAGCCGATCAGCTTGGCATAGCCGCTGAGCTCGCTGTCCGGAATGAGGCTCATGCGCCTGGCTCGCCGATCAGGGTCAGCCACTCCTGCTCGGTCATGGTCGTGACGCCGAGCTCTGCGGCCTTCTTCGCCTTCGAGCCGGCATCGGCTCCGACCACCACATAGTCGGTTTTGCGCGAGACCGATTCGGCGACCTTGGCGCCCAGCGCTTCGGCGCGCGCTTTGGCCTCGTGCCGGGTCATGGTCTCGAGCGAGCCGGTGAAGACCACGGTCTTGCCCGCAACCGGCGATGAGGCGGCGCCGGCAGAAGCGGCCACATCCTCGACCGTCACCTCGTGCGCGAGATCGTCCAGCACGGCGATGTTGTGCGGCTCGGCGAAGAAGGCGACGAGGTCGGCCGCCATCGATTCACCGATGCCGGTGATGCTGTCCAGCTCGTGATAGGCCGGGCTGTCGGGCTCCTGCGCTTCGATCATGGCCTGCCGGAACGCCGCGAGCGAGCCGTAGTTGCGCGCCAGCAGCTTTGCCGTGGCCTGGCCGATCTGGCGGATGCCGAGCGCATAGATGAAGCGGTCGAGCGGGATCGTGCGCCGGCTTTCGATCGCCGCGAGCAGCTTCGTGACCGACTGTTTGCCCCAGCCCTCGCGCTCCTCGATCTCGGCGCGACGGGCGGCGAGGCGGAACAGGTCGGCGGGCGTGCGGATCAGCCCGTCGCGGTAGAACTCCTCGACATGCCGCGCGCCGAGGCCCTCGATGTCGAAGGCGTCGCGGGAGACGAAGTGCCTCAGGCGCTCAACCGCCTGCGCCGGGCAGATGAGGCCGCCGGTGCAGCGCCGCGCGACCTCGCCCGGCTCGCGGATCGCCGTGCTGCCGCAGGCGGGGCAATGCTCGGGAAAACGATAGGGCTTGGCGCCCTTCGGCCGCTGCTCGATCCTCACCCCGAGGATTTGCGGGATGACGTCGCCCGCGCGCTGCACGAGCACCGTGTCGCCGATGCGCACATCCTTGCGCTGGATCTCGTCCTCATTATGCAGGGTGGCGCGCGCGACGACGACGCCGCCGACGGTGACCGGCTCCAGGATCGCCACCGGCGTCAGCGTGCCGGTGCGCCCGACCTGGATGAGGATGTCGTTGAGCCTGGTGATCGCCTGCTCGGCCGGGAATTTGTGCGCGATGGCCCAGCGCGGCGCGCGGCTGACCATGCCGAGCCGGTCCTGCCAGTCGAGCCGGTTCACCTTGTAGACGACGCCGTCGATCTCGTAGGGCAGGGAGGCGCGGCTCGCGGCGATCTTCGTGTGCACCGCGAGCGCCTCGTCGATCGAGCGGCAGAGCTTTCCTTCAGGGTTGGTCTTGAAACCCCATGCGGCAAACCGCTCCAGCATCTCCCAATGCGTAGGGGCCGACCGCTCGCTGATCTCGCCCCAGGCGTAGGCGAAGAACCGCAAGGGCCGGCTCGCTGTGATCGAGGGGTCGAGCTGGCGCACCGAGCCGGCCGCCGCGTTGCGCGGATTGGCGAAGGCCGGCTCGCCGGCCGCGGCACGTTCGGCATTCATGGCCATGAACTCCTGCCGCTGCATATAGACCTCCCCCCGCACCTCGATGAGGTCGGGGATGCCGGTGCCCTTGAGCCGCTGCGGAATGTCTTTCAGCGTGCGCAGATTGGCGGTGATGTCCTCGCCGACCGTGCCGTCGCCGCGCGTCGCTCCGCGCACGAACCGGCCCTTCTCATAGAGCAGGTTGGCCGACAGACCGTCTATCTTGGGCTCGGCGGTGAGCTCGAGCGGCGCGTCGGCGTCGAGCTTGAGGAACCGGCGCACGCGCCCGGAGAAGTCGCGCGCATCCGCCTCGTCGAAGGCGTTGTCCAGGGACAGCATCGGCTTGAGGTGCCGGACCTTGGCGAAGGTCTCGGACGGCGCGGCGCCGACCTTGAGCGAAGGAGAATCTTCGCGCACCAGCTCAGGGAAACGCGCCTCGATGGCCGCGTTGCGCCGGCGCAGGGTGTCGTAGTCGGCGTCGGAGATCTCCGGGTCGTCCTCCTGGTGATAGAGCCGGTCGTGATGGGCGATCTCTTCCGCCAGCCGCGCCAGCTCTTTCTCGGCCTCGGCGGGAGTGAGCGTCTCGACCGGCTTCGGCTCGGCCTTCGGACTCACGCCGCGGCCTCCGCCGCCGCGAGCAAGCGATCGGCCTGGGCCCGCGCCTCGGCGGTGACCTCGGCGGCCGAGAGCATGCGCGCGATCTCCTCGCGCCGGGCGGCTGCGTCGAGCGGCGCGAGCCGCGTGCGCGCGGCCCCGGCCACGGTCTCCTTGGCGACGCGCCAATGCTGCCGCCCGACGGCGGCGACCTGCGGCGAGTGGGTGACCACCAGCACCTGCAGCTCGGAGGCGAGGCGCGCGAGGCGCTCGCCCACCGCGGCGGCCGTCGCGCCCCCGACGCCCGCATCCACCTCGTCGAAGACCAGCGTGGGCACCGGATTGGCGCGCGCAAGGCACACCGTGACGGCCAGCATGAGGCGCGCCAGCTCGCCGCCCGAGGCGATGCGCGCCAGCGGAGCGAAGGGCGCGCCGGGGTTGGTCGCGATCTGGAATGTGACACTGTCGAACCCGGCCTCGCCCCACTGCTCCTCGGGCAGGCGCTGGAGCTCGGTGCGGAACTTCGCCTTCTCCAGCTTGAGGGCCTTCAGCTCCGCATTCACCGCCTTGTCGAGGCGCTTGGCGGCATCGCCTCGGGCCGCGCTCAGCCCTTGCGCAGCCTTCAGGTAGGTGCCTCGGGCGCGCGCTTCTTCCTCGGTTCGACGCGCGAGCAGCCCGCCCTGATCGTCGAGCGCGGAGAGACGCTCGGCGAAATGCTGCTTGAGCGCAGGCAGGCCATCCACCTCGACGCGGTGCTTGCGGGCCAGCTCGCGCAGGCCGAACAGCCGCTCCTCCGACTCGGCCAGGCGGCGCGGGTCGAGATCGGCCTCGGCGGCAGCCGAGCGCAGCGCGCCGACCGCTTCGGCCAGCTCCGCCGCGCCGCGATCGAGCGCCTCCAGTGCCGCCTGCACCGACGCCCCCGCTTTGCCGGCCACTCGATCGAGCGCACGCCGCGCCGCGTTGATCGCGCGCTCCGCGCCGCGATCGCCGGCGAGATCGGCTTCGGCGGCGGACACGGCCTCGCCGATCTTCTCCCGGTTCAAGAGGCGATGGCGCAAATCCGCCAGCTCCTGCTCCTCGCCGGGCTTGGGATCGAAGGCGTCGAGCTCGGAAAGCGCGTGCCTGAGGAAGTCCTCGTCGGCGCGCGTGCGGGCGATCTCCGCCTCCGCCTCCGATTTCAGCCGGCGCGCCTCCGCCATCGCCCGCGCCGCGGAGGCGGTCTCCGTGGCGCGCTTGTGGTTGCCGGCGAAAGCGTCCAGGAGGGTGCGATGCGTTCCGGAGTCGAGCAGGCCCTGGCTCTCGAACTGCCCTTCGATCTCGACCAGCGCCGCGCCGAGCCGGCGCAACAGGCCGACGCTCGCCGGCTCGTCATTGACGAAGGCGCGGCTGCGCCCGTCGGCGGAGAGGGTTCGCTTCAGGATCAGGGCCCCGCCGTCGTCGGCGATGCCCTGCTCGGCTGCGATCCGGCGCGCCTCGTGATCCTCCGGCACCTCGAAGACCGCCGTCACGCTGGCCTGCGCGGCGCCGTGGCGGACCAGGCCCGCATCGCCGCGCTGCCCGAGCGCGAGCCCGAGCGCATCCAGGAGGATCGACTTGCCAGCGCCCGTCTCGCCGGTGAGAACCGTCAGGCCGGGCGCGAAGCCCAGGTCGAGCCGGTCGATGAGCACCACATCCCGGATCGCGAGGCTGGCGAGCATCCGCTCTTTTCAGAAGATCGCGCCGAAGGTACGGCTGATCCAGGAGCCCTTGTTTTCCTGCGGCCGCGAATCCACTCCTGTCAGCAGAAGGTAGCTGTCGGCATACCATTCGCTGCCCGGATAGTTGTGGCCGAGCACGGCCGCGGCGGTCTGCGCCTCGTCGACGATGCCGAGCGCGAGATAGGCCTCGGTCAGCCGGTGCAGCGCCTCGGGAACATGGGTCGTGGTCTGGTATTGCTCGATGACGCGTCGGAACCGGTTGATGGCGGCCTGATACTCGCCGCGCGTCAGATAGAAGCGGCCGATCTCCATGTCCTTGCCGGCGAGGTGATCGTAGGTGAGGTCGATCTTGAGCTGCGCATCGCGCGCATAGTCCGTGCCCGGATAGCGCCGCACGACTTCGCTCAACGCCCCCAGCGCGAGCTCCGTGTTCTTCTGGTCGCGCGTCACGTCGGCGATCTGCTCGTAGTAGCAGAGCGCGCGCAGGTAATAGGCGTAGGGCGCGCTCTGATGGCCGGGATGCAGCGACAGGAACCGGTCTATCCCGTTCAGGGCGTCGTCGTAGCGCGCCTCGCGGTAATGGGCGTAGGCGGCCATGAGCTGCGCGCGCGTTGCCCAGGTGGAGTAGGGATGCTGGCGCTCGACCTCGTCGAAGAAGCCGGCCGCGTCGTCGTTCTCGCCGGCATGCAGGCTGTCGAAGCCCTCGTTGTAGAGCTCCTCGACCGGCCGCTCGACATACTCCTCCTCCTTGTCCGAGCCGCAGGCGGCCAATGCGAGGAGGAAGGCGGCCGCGACGGCGCTCCGGAGCGGGTGCGGTGGAATGCGATCCGGGAATCTCATGAACGAAGTCCGGCTGTTGTGGGCGGCTTGGCCGACGGAAAAGCGCCTGGACTATAGGGGGAAAGGCTTCGGCCTCTCAAGGCCGGGGTAGGGAGGTCCGGCCCGCCCGTCCCCAAGCTTGGAGACGGGCGGGTCGGAGCCAAGCAAAGGCTCAGCTCAGTTCGCCTGGCGGCGCAGGAAGGCCGGGATGTCGAGGAGGTCGTCATCCCCGCCGAGTCGGTCCGCCGGGTCGAGGCCGGAGAGGCGCGGCTGCGTCGCCGGCTGCTCGGCTGCCGGGATCTCACGCTCGCGCGCGAGTCGCGGGGCCGGTTTGGCGCGCTGGGGCTGGGCTTGCGGCTCGGCCTGGCGGTCGAGCAGGTCCACGCCCGCCCGCATCAGGCCCGCTGCCCCTCCGGTTACGCGCCGGAAGATGTTGCCGCGCGCCCGCGGCGCCGGCGCTGGCTCGGCCTCCTCCTCGTCCCGGCCCACCTGCGGCGACACGCGCATCGGCTCGGCGCGGGCCGGGGCCGGCTCCTGGCGGAGCGGCGCCTCGACGGGGCGCGGGGCGATAAAGGGCCGGTCTTCGACCTCCATCGCCAGCGCCTCATTGCGGCCGGGGGTGGCGCGGGGCTCATTGCGGGCCTCGGCCGTCCGGTGCAGGTGGTGGTCGTGCTCGGCCATGGCCGCCATCGCGGTGGCCGCGCCGACATGCGCCGGATGCGCCTCGGGCGCGCGCATCGGCTCGGCGGCGCGCATCGGCTCGGCGCGCATGGTTGCGGCGGCCGGCATCGCCGCGGCGGAAGCGGCGCTGACGACGCGCCCGCCGCTGGCGACGAGGCTGAGGCTGGCGGGCTTGGGATGGGCGATCGCCTCGGCCTCGATGCCGGTGGCGACGACCGTGATCCGCATGCGCCCCACCATCGACGGGTCGAAGGCGGCGCCGACGATGATGTTGGCCTCCGGATCCACCTCGTCGCGGATGCGGTTGGCGGCCTCGTCCAGCTCGAACAAGGTCATATCGTCGCCGCCGGTGATGTTGATGAGGAGCGCGCGCGCCCCCTTCATCGACACATCGTCGAGCAGCGGGTTGGAGATCGCGGCCTCCGCCGAGGCGACGGCCCGGTTCGGGCCCTCCATCTCGCCGGTGCCCATCATCGCCTTGCCCATCTCGGTCATCACCGCGCGGATGTCGGCGAAGTCGAGATTGATCAGGCCCGGCCTCACCATCAGGTCGGTGACGCCGCGGACGCCTGAATAGAGCACGTCATCGGCCATCTTGAAGGCGTCCGCGAAGGTCGTCTTCTCGTTGGCCACCCGGAACAGGTTCTGGTTCGGGATGATGATGAGCGTGTCGACGAACTGCTGCAGGTCGCAGATGCCGCTCTCGGCTAGCCTCATCCGGTGCAGTCCCTCGAAGTGGAAGGGCTTTGTCACCACGCCGATGGTGAGGATGCCGTGCTCGCGCGCGGCTCTTGCGATGACGGGCGCCGCGCCCGTGCCGGTGCCCCCGCCCATCCCGGCGGTGATGAACACCATGTTCGAGCCGGAGAGCTGGCCGATGATTTCGTCCAGCACCTCCTCTGCGGCGGCGCGGCCGATATCGGGACGCGAGCCGGCGCCGAGCCCTTGAGTCACGTGCGAGCCGAGCTGGATGCGCCGGTCGCAGAGCGAGCCGGTCAGCGCCTGGCTATCGGTGTTGGCGACCATGAACTCGACGCCCTCGAGCTCGGCCCGGATCATGTTGTTGACGGCGTTGCCGCCGGCGCCGCCCACACCCACGACGGTGATGCGCGGCCTCAATTCGTTCGGCATGCTGGGTACCCCAATCCTCAGTGGCATCTTCCTCTCCCCTCCGGGCCTGCGTGCCTCGGCTTTCCTGGACTCACGGTCAGGCATGTTCGTCTCCCCTTCCCGGGCCGGACGGCGGCGCCGCCGGCGTCGTCTTTCGGCCCGATCCGGGGCCTCGGCGATCAGCAGCAGGAGGCGGCTCAGAAATTCTCACGGAGCCATCCCCCGACGCGGTCGAACAGGCTCTGGTTGAGAGCCCGCTCGGGTCGTATCTGCGGGCGGAGCTCGGCCTCGCGCCGGATGGCGTAGGCGATGAGCCCGGCCGCGGTCGAAAAAGCGGGGCCTGCGGTCGATTCGGCGAGGCCCGAGATGCGGATCGGCCGGCCCATGCGGACCTGCTTGTCCAGCACGAGTTGGGCCAGCTCGCGCGCGCCGGTGAGCTGCGCGGCGCCGCCGGTCAAGACCACGCGCCGGCCGGCGAGCTTGTCGAAGCCGCTTGCCTCCAGGCGGGCGCGCACCAGCTCGAAGGTCTCCTCCAGCCGCGGCTGGATGATCCCGACCAGGATCGACTTCGCGACCTGGTTGGAGGTGCCGGACCCGTCCTCGCCGATCTGCGGCACGTTGATCAGCTCGCGCTCGTCGGAAGGCGAGGTGAGGGCGCTGCCATAGAGCGTCTTCATCCGCTCGGCATGCGCCAGCGGGGTCGAGAGCCCGCGCGCAATGTCGGAGGTGACGTGATTGCCGCCGATGGCGACGCTGTCGGTGAACACCACCTGCCCGTCGAAGAAGACGGCGATACTCGTAGTACCGCCACCCATGTCGATGACGGTGACGCCGAGATCCTTCTCGTCCTCGACCAGGGTGGCGAGGCCCGAGGCGTAGGGCGAGACCACCAGCGCCGACACTTCGAGGTGGCAGCGGTTGACGCAGGTCGCGATGTTTCGCGCCGCGCCGGCGGCGGCGGTGACGATGTGCATGCTGACGCCCAGGCGGTCGCCATACATGCCGCGCGGGTCGCGGATACCGCGATTGCCGTCGATCGTGTAGCCGACCGGGATCGAGTGGATGACCTGCCGGTCCGGCCCGACATCGATGCCGCGGCCATGCTCCAGCACGCGGCGCAGATCGGAATCGCCAACCTCGTGCCCGGCGATGGCGACCTCGACGCCGACGGTCTGCGAGGCGGGATAGCCGCCCGAGAGGTTGACCACCACCTCGTCGATGGTCTCGGCCGACATCTTCTCGGCGGCGTGCACGGCGGTGAGGACCGCCATCTCCGCCTCGTCCATGTCGATGATGGCGCCGCTCTTCACGCCGCGGCTGAGCTGATGGCCGATGCCGACGACGGCCGCGCGGCCGCTCTCCTCGACCTTGGCGATGAGGCAGCAGATCTTGGACGAGCCGATGTCGAGCGCGGCGATCAGTCCCTTGCGCGTCGTCAGTCGCGGTTTGCGCATCGTGTTTTTTTGTTGCCCCTTTTTCTTTTCTTGTTGCCC
>Ga0247825_10002587_pt1 | contig 11947 bp, 4 predicted proteins | sample 13C_Vanillin_Day_FD_194413 | JGI IMG/M metagenome (GOLD analysis project Ga0247825, IMG submission 194413) | Soil microbial communities from agricultural site in Penn Yan, New York, United States - 13C_Vanillin_Day48 | ecosystem: Environmental > Terrestrial > Soil > Agricultural land | place... | reverse complement strand
CCGTCCTCGCGGGCACAAAGCTGATCGCGGAAGCGTGGGACGCCGCGGGCCTGTATCAGGTCGGCAGCTTCGTCGGCGACACCTGGCAGGAATGGAACGGCAGATTTCGTGACGATGTCCGCCGCTTCCTCAAAGGCGACGAGGGGGCGGTACCGGCGATCGCGGCCCGACTACAAGGCAGCCCCGATCTCTACGGCCACGAGGAGCGCGAGGCCGAGCAGAGCATCAACTTCGTGACCTGTCACGACGGCTTCACGCTCAACGACCTCGTCTCGTACAACCAGAAACACAACGATGCCAACGGCGAGCACAATCGCGACGGCTCGAACGACAACCTGAGTTGGAACTGCGGCGCCGAAGGGCCCACCGACGACGTGGAGATCGAGGCGGCCAGGAATCGCCAGGTGAAAAACTTCTTCGCGCTGGCGCTGCTCGCAGCCGGCACCCCAATGCTGCTCATGGGCGACGAGGTGCGCCGGACGCAGCGCGGCAACAACAACGCCTACTGCCAGGACAACGACATCAGCTGGTTCGACTGGAGCCTGCTCGATCGACATCGTGACATTCATCGATTCGTAAAGGAGCTGATTGCGTTCCGCCAGCGTCGTGATGTGGTTGCAGATGGCGCCACATGGACGCTCAACCAGATGCTCGATTGCGCACGCATCGAGTGGCACGGCGTGGCACTCGATCGCCCCGACTGGAGTCACCAGTCGCATTCGCTGGCGTTCTCACTGGAAAGCGTCGGCGGCCGCTTCCGGCTGCACGGCATGTTGAACGCGTACTGGGAGCCGCTGGCATTCGAGATCCCGCCGCTGCACGGCGACAGCCCACACACCTGGCGACGCTGCCTCGATACTGCGCTCGCCTCGCCTCACGACGTCCAAGCATGGGATACGGCAACGCCGATCGCTACGACCACGTACCTCGTGCAGCCGCGTTCCATGGTCCTCCTCGCGCTGCCCCGCATCGCACAAGCTGAGAAGACGTTATGAACACCCACGTCGCGCATCCGGACCTCGAATCGCAGCCGCTCGCCGACACGCAACTCGCCTCGATCGACGCCTACTGGCGTGCGTGCAACTACCTGTCGGTGGGGATGATCTACCTGAAAGACAACCCGCTGCTGCGCGAACCGCTGAAGGCTGACCACGTCAAGCATCGGTTGCTCGGACATTGGGGCGCCAGTCCGGCTCTGTCGTTTGTCTGGGTGCACCTGAACAGACTGATCGTCAGAGACGATCTCAATGTCCTCTTCGTGGCGGGCCCGGGCCACGGAGCGCCCGGCGTGCTCGGACCTGCTTACCTCGAAGGCACGTACTCCGAGATCTACCCGGACAAGAGTCCGGACATCGAGGGGATGCAAAAATTCTTCAAGCAGTTTTCCTTCCCCGGCCATATCGGCAGCCACGTCACGCCGGAAACGCCCGGCTCCATTCACGAAGGCGGCGAGCTCGGCTACAGCCTGTCGCATGCCTATGGGATGGCGTTCGACAACCCCGACCTGATCGTCGCGTGCGTCATCGGCGACGGCGAGGCCGAGACCGGGCCGCTTGCCACGGCGTGGCACTCCAACAAGTTCGTCAACCCGATACGCGACGGCGCGGTGCTGCCGATCCTGAACCTCAATGGCTACAAGATCGCGAACCCGACGATCCTCGCGCGCGTCAGCCACGAGGAACTGGAATCGTTGTTCCGCGGTTACGGCTACACACCGTACTTCGTCGAGGGCAGCGACCCGCACGAGATGCACCAGCGAATGGCGGCCACGCTGGAGCGGGCGATTGGTGAGATTCGTGCGGCGCAGCGAGTGGCGCGCGACTCCAACACGGCCAGCCGTCCGCGCTGGCCGATGATTGTGTTGCGGTCACCGAAAGGGTGGACGGGACCAAAGGAGATCAACGGGCACAAGGTCGAAGGTTCCTGGCGATCGCACCAGGTGCCCTTCGGTGACGTGCGGAACAATCCGGCGAACCTGAAGTTGCTCGAGCACTGGATGAAGGGCTACAAGCCGGAAGAGCTCTTCACAGACGAAGGAGCGCTTCAACCGACACTCCGTGCGCTTGCACCGCGTGGACATCGCCGGATGAGCGCCAACCCTCACGCCAATGGCGGCCTGCTGCGACGCGAGCTGAGGCTGCCGGACTTTCGCAAATATGCCGTGCCTGTGACGGCGCGCGGCACGTCCGAGTACGAGAACACGAAGCCGCTCGGCGAGTACCTCCGCGATGTCCTGGCCAACAATCCGACCTCTTTTCGCGTGTTTGGCCCCGACGAGACGGCATCGAACCGGCTACAGGCGGTCTACGGCGCCAGCAAGAAGGCGTGGATGGCCGACCTCCTGCCGGAAGACGCCGACGGCGGCGAACTGTCTCGCGACGGTCGCGTGATGGAGATGTTGTCCGAGCACACACTGCTCGGATGGCTCGAGGGATACCTCCTCACTGGCCGGCACGGGCTGTTCCACTCCTACGAGGCCTTCGCTCATGTGATCGACTCGATGTTCAACCAGCACGCCAAGTGGCTGGACATCTCGAAGAATCACGTGCCGTGGCGCGCCCCGGTGGCGTCGGAGAACATCCTGCTTTCGTCGACCGTCTGGCGGCAGGATCACAACGGCTTCTCTCACCAGGACCCGGGCTTCATCGATCTCGTCACCAACAAGGGCCCGTCCGTCGTGCGCATCTATCTGCCGCCCGACGCGAACACCTTGCTGGCCGTGACGGATCACTGTTTTCGCAGTCAGAACTGCATCAACGTCATCGTGGCCGACAAGCAGAAGCACCTGCAGTTTGCCACCATCGATGAGGCGATCATCCACTGCGAGAAAGGTGTGGGGATCTGGGGACGCGCCAGCACCGATGCCGGCGAGGAGCCGGATGTCGTGCTGGCATCATGCGGAGATGTCGCGACCATGGAGGCGCTCGCCGCCGCGGCGATTCTACGAGAGCGCGTGCCCGATCTGAAGTTGCGGTTCGTCAACGTCGTGGATCTCTTCAAGCTTCAGCCGGCCTCAGAACATCCACACGGCTCGACCGAGCGCGAATTCGACGGCCTCTTCACGACCGACAAGCCGATCATCTTCAACTTTCACGGCTACCCCTGGCTGATTCATCGGCTCGCGTACCGCTTCGCGGGACACGACCACCTGCACGTCCGCGGCTACAAGGAGAAGGGGAACATCAACACGCCGCTCGAGCTCGCGATGCTGAACGAGACTTCCCGCTTCCACCTCGTCATCGACGTCATCGATCGAGTGCCACGGCTACGCGTAAAGGCCGCGCATCTGAAAGAGGAGATGAAGAACTCGATCATCGACAACATGCGCTACGCGCACGAACACGGAACCGATCGACCGGAGCTCGCGAACTGGACCTGGCCGTACTGATGGCGATACGCGTCTAGCCCGCGTATCGAACGGCAAGCATCGTGATGTCGTCGGACTGCTTCGCTCCATCGGCAAATGCCCGCACGTCCGTGAGGACATTCGACAGCATGTCGGGAAGCGTGGCGTCGCGATTTGCCGCCAACGTGGCGAGGAATCGCTCCTCGCCGTAGAGATCGTCCCTGGCATTCATCGCTTCAGAGACGCCGTCTGAATACAGCACGAACGTCTCGCCAGGCTCGAGCGCGATCGTCTCGCACTCGATGTGATTGGCCGGCATCAACCCAATCGGGCGTCCCGTCGACTTACACATCAGGCGCGGCGGGCCATTCAGCGTCAGCACCGCAAGCTCGTGATGGCCGCCGCCAGCACATAAGACGCGTCGCTCTTTAGTGTCGAACACCAGGCACTGCAACGTGACGAACATCCCGCGCGGATTCTGCTCGACGAGTTCATCGTTGAGACGACGGAGGATCTCGTCCGGCCTCTCGATCTGCCGGGCGAGAGTGCGCAGCACGGTCACGGCGACAGCCATGAAGAGCGCAGCAGGAATGCCCTTCCCCGACACGTCTCCCAGTGCCACGACGACACGCGTGTCGGACACCCGCAACACCTCGTAGAGATCGCCGCCCACCTGACGAGCCGGTTCGATCACCGCGTGAACGTCGAGCCCGGTTCCTCGCGTCAGCGCCGCTGGGTCGGCCGGCAGGATGCCCATCTGAATTTCACGGGCGATGCGAAGGTCTCGCGCCATCGCGTCGCGAACAGCGTCTGCGTACGCCTTCGCCTTGAGCAGCGAGCGAACCCGCGCCTTGACCTCGAGCAACTCGAACGGCTTCGTGAGGTAATCGTTGCCGCCCACCTCAAAGCCGTGCGCCTTGTCCTTGACGTCTTCGAGCGCACTGAGAAACATCACGGGCACTTCGCGCGTGGACTCTTGTGCGCGCAACTGCCGGCAGACCTCGTACCCGTCGAGACCCGGCATCATGATGTCGAGCAGCACGAGGTCGGGCAACTGTTTCTCGATACTGCGGAGCGCAGCGGTTCCGTCCAGCGCCACACTCAGCTTGTACTCGTCACGGAGCGCGTTGACCAGGACGTCGATGTTGTCCTTCACGTCGTCAACGATGAGGACGCGGCTGTCAGAGAGATTCTTCACGTGGTGTGCAACCTTGAGACGGGGTCAGACCCCTTCACACGGTTTCATATGTGAAGGGGTCTGACCCCGTCCGATTTGAGTGCCTGCTCCAGCCGCGCCTGCGCGTCGGCGAACGCGTAGCCCCGGACGAGATCTTCAAACACCGGCCACTCTGCGTCGGCAAAGACTGGTCGCAGTGCGGCGTGGTTAGATTCCAGCCACTCGATGGCTGCCGGGTCGAGCTCCGAAAGCAGTGTCCTCAGCTTCGCTGCTGCCTCTCGAGAGTGAGTGACGTCCACCGGACGTGCGCTCGTCACAGGTGCCTTCGGAGGCTCCGGGACATTCGGTCCCAACTGACTACGAATCTCAGTTATGACTGGAGTCAGCGCCGCTGTAACGTGCTCGATGGCCGACTGCAGGTGATCGGCTGGCGCGCCGTCTCGAATCGCCTTCTCGAGGACACCGGCGGTCGACTGAACCTGCGTCGCCCCGATGTTCCCCGCCACTCCCTTGATCGTGTGCGCCAGCCGCTCGGCGAGCGCGGTCTCGTTCCTCTGGAGCGCGTCGCGGATCTGTTCGCCTGCCGTGGCCTGTTGCTCGGCAAACTGACGAAGCAGCTTCTGATAGAGCGCCTGATTACCGGCAACGCGTGACAACCCGGCCTTCGTATCGAGTGTCGTCTCCGGCGAGACGGCTGGACCCGTGTCTGTTGCCCGGTAGTACCGACCAACGGTCTCGAGCAGACCAACGGGATCGATGGGCTTGGAGATGTGATCGTTCATGCCTGCGGCGAGGCAGCGCTGACGTTCTTCAATCGTCGCGTGTGCCGTCATCGCCACAATCGGGAGATTCACAAAGCGCGAGTCCGCGCGGATCTTCGTCGTCGCCTGATAGCCGTCCATTTCCGGCATCTGAAGATCCATCATCACAACGTGGAACGACGTGCCCTCGGCGCTCTTCGAGACTGTCTCGAACGCCTCACGCCCGTTGTTCGCAACCGTGACGGTAGCCCCGGCGTTTTCGAGGAGCTCGATCGCGATCTGCTGATTGATCTCGTTGTCCTCAACCAGCAGAAGCCGGGCGCCGCGAAGTCGGGTGTCCTGCTCGCCATCGGCTGCTTTGTCCGTGATCGCGCCGTCCTCGGCAAACACGTTCACCAGCGTGTCAACGATCATCGACCTCGTAACAGGCTTCAGCAGGAAGCCGTCGAGTTGCAGACGCTCGGCTTCCTCGCGGACGTCTTCGCGCCCGAACGCCGTGACGAGCACGATCGCCGGCTGGTGCTTCAACGTCTCATCGCTCTTGATGTAGCGGCTCGCCTGCAGGCCATCCATCCCCGGCATTCGCCAATCCATGAAGACGATGTCGTAGGGGTCGAGCGCGTCGCGCTCACGGATTGCGGCGATGGCCTCGCTGCCGGACGGCACGACATCGATTCGCCGGGCGACCGTGTCCAGCGACTCGCGCAGAATCTGGCGAGCGACTTCATTGTCGTCCACGACCAGCGCGCGGAGCTGTGCGAGCTTCGCCGGGACGATTCGAGCCGCGCTCTTCGCTTCGCCTATGCCAAGCCAGAGCGTGAAGTGGAAGGTCGTGCCGACGCCAGGTTCGCTCTCGAGCCAGATGCGCCCGCCCATCAATTCGACGAGCCGGCGGCAGATCGTGAGGCCGAGGCCGGTGCCACCGTGCTTGCGGGTCGTCGACATGTCCGCCTGCGTGAACGGCTGAAAGAGCTTCGCCGCCTGCTCGCGCGTCATGCCGATGCCGGTGTCGCGCACGGAGCACTTGATCTGCACCTTGCCGCCGGTGCGTTCGAGCGCTTCGATGCCCACGCGAATCTCGCCGCGTTCGGTGAACTTCACCGCGTTACCCACAAGGTTGGTCAGGATCTGGCCGAGACGAACGGGATCGCCGAGCAGATGCTCCGGGATGCCGGGTGCGACGTGGAACAGGAACTCGAGCCCCTTGTCGTGCGCCTGCTGGGCGGTCAGCGTCGTCACCGAGGTGATGACGTCATCGATCCGGAAGTCGGTGGTCTCGATGTCGAGGCGTCCGGCCTCGATCTTCGAGAAGTCGAGGATGTCGTTGATGACGGCGAGGAGCGATGTGCCCGCGTTGTGAATCTTGCTGACGTAATCCCGCTGTTTCGGCGTGAGCTGCGTCTTGAGCGCGAGATGCGAGAGGCCAATGATCGCGTTCATCGGCGTGCGGATCTCATGGGTCATGTTCGCAAGGAACATCGACTTCATCTCGGTGGCTTCTTCCGCCTTCTGCCTCGCGCCTTCCAACTCCCCGGCCTGGGCCGCGAGCTGATCGGCCTGCGCCTGCGTCTGACCGAGCAACTCCTGTGTGTGCAGGTTGCGCTGGAGGATCTCCAGGCTCATGGCGACCACAGGGAGCACCTCAGCGATCAGCGACTGCTCTCGCTCGCTGAACGGGCGAAGCGAGGCGACTTCGAGCACACCGAGCAGCGCGTCGTTGGACACCACCGGGAAGGCGGTCGTCTGCACCGGCGGCGCGTGTCCGACACCCGAGCTGATCTGGAGATAGTTGGCCGGAAGGTTCGTCAGCGTGACGACCGTGAGACCTCGGGCACATTCACCAACCAATCCCTCACCGACCTTGAACGATCCCGAAGAACCGGCGGTCTCGACCAGGCCGTACACGGACACGCGCTTCAGTTGTGCATGCGTGTCATCGAAGAGATAGAAACCCGCAACGCCACCGCCGATCATCGGCACGAGGCTCGAGAGAAACCGGTCGCCAAACTCCGCAAGCGAGTGCGCGCCCTGTAGGTCTCCCGTCAGCTCGGAGACGTTGGCCTTCACCCATCGCTGCTGATCCATCGCAGCAGCGCCCTGCTTGAGCACGTCAACCGATCGAGCAAGACCGCCCGTTTCGTCTTCGGCATCAACGAACGGCACGGCCTTGCCGTAGTCACCGGCAGCGATCGTCTTCACCGACGTCTCGAGCGCCCGGATCGGCGTGACGATCCGGCGGAATGTGAGGAAGCCAAGCAGACCCGTCACGAGAAGGGCCGCCGAATTGGCGATCAGCATGTCGCGACGGAACCGATTGATGACAGCGAGCGACTCCTGCCCGGCGACGGTGGCCGCCTCCTGATCGAGCGCAATCCACTCGTTCGACACTCCACTGAGCCTGAACCCGAGATCACTGACGCGGCCGTTGAGCAGCGCGATCGCTTCAACGGAACGGCCCTCGTTCACGAGCAGCATCGATTGCTTCGCGTCGGTGATCCACTCGCGGCTGAGGGTCTGATACTCACCAAGGAGGCGGCGCTCCCTGTCGCCGAGGACGAGGTTGTCGGCATACGTCGCCAGCAAACGCACCACATCCTGCTCGTCGTCGTCGAACGCTGCTCTGGCCGCTTGTCTCTGGGCGTCTGTCGTCGCCAGTAGATGGCTGCGCACGTTGACGCGCATTTCGGCGAAGCCGCGCGACAGATTGCCGAGGGTGGCGAGCGCGGTGATGCGGGATTCGGCGACGAACCGGCTGCGCGCCTCGATTTCAGCGAGCCGCAGGCGAGAGAAGACACCCAGACCGAGCAGCGCCACGAGCGGCACCGTCAACAGGACAATCAGGCGCTTGGCGATCGTCACGTCCGGACATTGTCGCGTGGCAAGCGGCATGCCTACGCCGTACGGCGAAACGCGCGCGGATCACTAGGCGGTTGGCTCGGGATCGATCGAAGTTGTCGTGGCGCATCCTGGGAACTACTGCCGATTGGAGGCCCTCCGGAATAACGGAGGCCGCGTCCATTCGTCGGCGGCGGCACTCGCCGGGGATTCCTGCATTTTCAAGAAGTTGACCCGCTACAGTGGAGCAAGATTGAGGGCATCAGGTGTGCTCAGACACACCGCTCGAAGCTCCACGTCGCCGCCGCGTTTGATGACGGTCAGAAGGACAGACCATGACAAAGCCACCCATCGTCGATGTCATCGAGCAAAAACGATTGAATGAGGCACGGGAGGCCCACATTCCCTGGAAGAAGTGGGGCCCATATCTGTCCGAACGCCAGTGGGGCACCGTCCGGGAGGACTACAGCGACGACGGCAACGCGTGGGCGCATTTCTCACACGATCAGTCGCGGTCGCGTGCCTATCGATGGGGCGAAGACGGCCTCGGCGGCATCTGCGACGACAAGCAGCGGCTCTGCTTCGCGCTCGCGTTGTGGAACGGACGTGACCCGATCCTGAAGGAGCGGCTGTTCGGTCTCACCAACAGCGAAGGCAACCACGGCGAGGACGTCAAGGAGTACTACTTCTACATCGACAGCACGCCGACGCACTCGTACATGAAGTACCTCTACAAGTATCCCCAGCGGGAGTTCCCGTATCTGGACCTTGTTCAGACCAACCGGATGAAGTCGCGGGAGGACTTCGAATACGAACTACTCGACACGGGAGTGTTCGAGGAAAACCGCTACTTCGACGTCTTCGTTGAATACGCCAAGGCCGGTCCCGAAGACATCCTCGTCCAGATCACTGTCTGCAATCGCGGACCCGAGTCCGCCCGACTCCACCTTCTGCCGACGCTGTGGTTCCCCAATACCTGGTCGTGGGGCGAGGACGAGCGCAAGCCGACTCTTCGCGAGGCCGGTCCGGGCACGATCGAAGCCACGCATCACGATCTTGGGACGTACGTGCTGTCGTGCGACGGCTCGCCGCGACTGCTCTTCACCGAGAACGAGAGCAACGTGCAGCACCTCTGGGGGCAACCCAATACCTCGCCGTACGTGAAAGATGCGTTCCACACCTGCGTCACCACGGGCAACGACAGGTTCGTGAACCCGGCCCGAGTCGGGACGAAGGCTGCGGCGCACTACACGCTCGACGTGCCGGCCGGCGGGAGCCAGACCGTGCGGCTGCGGCTCGCGGCCGCCGCCGTTAAGGCGCCAAAGCCATTCAGTGAGTTCGATCTGATTGTCAAGAACAGGCTGGGTGAAGCCGACGAGTTCTACACGCGGATCGCGCCGCAGGCACTCAACGACGATCAGCGGCGCCTCCACCGTCAGGCGCTGGCCGGCATGCTCTGGAGTAAACAGTTCTACTACTTCGATCTCGAGCAGTGGCTGACCGAGCACCGGAGCCACCCGCTCACCGAGTCGCCGCGCCCCGGCGTGCGGAACACCGACTGGTTCCACATGCTCAACGCCGAAGTGATCTCGATGCCGGACAAGTGGGAGTACCCCTGGTACGCGGCATGGGACCTGGCGTTCCACACGATCTCGCTCGCGCTCGTGGATTTCGACTTCGCAAAAGATCAACTGCTGCTCATGCTGCGCAGCCTGTACTTCCATCCCAACGGCCAGATCCCGGCCTATGAGTGGAACTTCAGCGACGTCAATCCACCGGTGCACGCATGGGCCACGTTGTATCTCTTCAAGATGGAACGCGCGCTGGGCCGGGCCGACCCCAGATTCCTCGAGCGGTCGTTCCAGGGACTGATGCTCAACTTCAACTGGTGGGTGAACCGGAAGGATCCGAGCGGCCGCAACGTCTTCGCCGGAGGATTTCTCGGCCTCGACAACATCGGCGTCTTCGACCGGAGCGCCGAGCTCCCCACCGGCGGTTCGCTCGAACAGGCAGACGGGACTGCCTGGATGGCGTTCTATTGCCAGTGCATGCTGGAGATGTCGCTGATCTTGTGCGATTACGACGCGATGTACGAGGAGACCGCGTACAAGTTCGTGCAGCACTTCATGTGGATCTCGTACGCGATGGACCGCATCGGCGAGCATCAAGATGAGATGTGGGACGAGCAGGATGGATTCTTCTACGACGTGCTCCGCCTTCCGGATGGCCACGCCACACGGCTCCGCGTGAGGTCGCTGGTGGGCCTGCTACCGCTGTGTGCGTCAACGGTCTTCGAGGAGCACAACCTGACCAACCATCCGAGACTCAGAGAGTTGGTCGCCATCGCCCGGAAACGGCACCCCGAGGTGATCGCCCAGATTGCTCCAACCGACGACGGGTTTATTGGCTACAAGAACCGGCGCCTGCTCGCGATCCTCAACAAGAAGAAACTGACAAGCGTGCTCAAGTACATGCTCGATGAAACCGAGTTCCTCGGACCGCATGGGATCCGGTCGCTCTCTCGCTATCACCTCGAGCACCCGTTTTCGTTCTGGGTCGGTCCTCACGAGTACACGGTTCAGTACCTCCCGGCGGAATCCAACACGGGCATGTTCGGGGGAAACTCGAACTGGCGTGGCCCGGTGTGGATGCCGGTGAACGTGCTGATCATCCGGTCGCTTCTGAACCTGTACGGCTTCTACGGAGACGACTTCACCGTCGAGTGCCCGACTGGATCGGGGCAACACATGACGCTGTTCGATGTGGCCAAAGAACTGACCCGCCGGATCGTGAGCGCGTTCCTCCGCAATGCGGACGGGAAGCGGCCGATCTACGGGGCCACTTCGATCTTCCAGGACGATCCGCACTGGCGCGACTTGATCCTGTTCCACGAGTACTTTCATGGCGACAACGGAGCCGGGCTCGGGGCCAGCCATCAGACCGGGTGGACAGGCCTGGTCGCGCCGTTGCTCGACATCTTCGGACGGTTCGACGCGAAAACGCTGCTCGAAACCGAGCGCGGTCGCCTGCTCACACGAATGACGATCGAGCAGGTTGCCGGAACGCAGGAGCACACGTAAAGACGTGTGCGTTCAGATCAGTGAGAGCCGGCCATCCGATGTAGGATGCGCCGGGGATCGCTGTCGAAGTGATAGAGCTTCGCCACCTCGATTCGCCGCGCGAGGGAGCTGCACACCACGATCGCGGCGAGCGCGCCCGCAAGTGGGCCGACCCAGTAGATCCACCATCCGTCCCAGCGGCCGGAGATGAGCGCCGGGCCGAACGTGCGCGCAGGATTCGTGCTCGTACCCGAGAGCGCCGTTTCGAGAGTCACCATCACCGCGTAGAGCGGTGGCATCAGGAAGGGCGTAAAGCGACGCAGGCCTCGAAAGCCGATGAAGATGCACAGGCCGGCCACGAGAGCGAAGGTCGTCACCACTTCTCCGAGCAGCGCATCCATCGGCATATAGCCTTCGCCGGGAACCGTCGCGCCAAAATCGACGCTTCGCCCCATCGCGCCCCACGCCAGGAGCGGAAGCGAGCCGAGTGCGGCTCCAACGAGTTGCGCGCATACGTAGCCGATCGCCGTTCGTGTGTCGAGCTTCTGCATCAACCAGAACCCCAGCGTCACAGCAGGATTGATGTGCGCGCCGCTCACTTTCCCGACTGGCGACAGCGCAATCGATCCACCGACACAACCGAACAGGAAACCGGTGATCATGCGTCGCAACACGACGCTGGGCAGCAGGCGCTCCATCGGGCTGCCAGCGCCGAACATGAAGATGACAACGGAGAGGCCGCCAAGCACGAGCAGCGCCGTCCCAATCG
>Ga0247825_10002586_pt1 | contig 11947 bp, 8 predicted proteins | sample 13C_Vanillin_Day_FD_194413 | JGI IMG/M metagenome (GOLD analysis project Ga0247825, IMG submission 194413) | Soil microbial communities from agricultural site in Penn Yan, New York, United States - 13C_Vanillin_Day48 | ecosystem: Environmental > Terrestrial > Soil > Agricultural land | place... | reverse complement strand
GTCTCGAACCGCGTTGCTGTACTCGGTTCGGTTGAGACGATGCACGGCGTTGATCCTGCCCGGATTCGGGCGGGCCGCCCACGATCGATCGAGCCCGGCCTCCAGCCACCTGGTCACCGAGCCGTACATGGCGCGATCGGGTCGCGGCATCCCCGCCGGCGGCATCGACCGCGCGCGCAGCTTCGCGATGACGCGCTCCCAGACTTCGGAATTCGCGTCCAGTCTCAACAGATCCAACGTGTCGAGCGTCAGTCCCGCCGTCCTAAGCTGCTGGTTGTGGCAGGTGACGCAGTACTGCTGCAGCATCGCCCGGACGTCCTGGGACGTCGAATCACCTGATGGGGCTTGGGCGGAACCGCTGATGCTGGAGAGACCAGTAGTCAGGCAGAAGGTGAAGGCGGCCGCGAAAATCGACGCCAGAGACTTCATCCGCCCCCCTTCAGAGTCGGAACTCGTACGCGCCTGATGTCTGCCGTCGCAGGACTCGATCGGAACCAAGTATAGGGTACATTGACGGGACCCGGTGCGCGGGCTACACCGGCCGACTCAGGAATCGGGTAATTGGGTAATCGGGTAATTTGGTAATTGATTGCTCAATTGAACAATCTATTACACGATTACCCGATTACCCGATTGTCCTGGAGGCCGATATGTTGCCCGCCGCCCTCCTGTTGGCTCTGACGAGCCTGCTTGTTCAGCCCTCCGCGTATGTTCGTTCGGGAGGGCCTCCGGCCCAGCAGCCGTCGGGTGCTACGACTGCGGCCACCTCGCCTCTGGATTACGAGACCTTCAAAGCGCGGGTACAGCCCATCCTCACCAGCCCCCGCAAGGGCAATGCACGATGCACCGCCTGCCATTCACGGGGCGGCGGCAACGCGTATCTGGAACCGCTGACGCCGGGAAGCACGACCTACACGGAGGAGCAGTCGCGTCGGAACTTCGAGCGCGTCCAGCGGCTCGTGGTTCCCGGAGATCCGCTGAAAAGCCCCCTCCTGATCAATCCGCTCGCGGAAGAAGCAGGCGGAAGCCACTGGCATGGCGGCGGGAAACATTGGCAGTCGCAGGACAACCCGGAGTGGCAGACGCTCGCCAACTGGGTGCGCACGACATCCGCTGCGCCAACGGGCTTGAACTTCCAGACGTTCAAGACACGCGTGCAGCCGATTCTCACCAGCCCGCGCAAAGGCAACGCGCGGTGCACGGCCTGCCATTCACGGGGCGGCGGCAACGCGTATCTGGAACCGCTGACGCCGGGAAGCACGACCTACACGGAGGAGCAGTCGCGGCGCAACTTCGAGCGCGTGCAGCAGCTCGTGGTCCCCGGCGATCCGCTGAAGAGCCCTCTCCTGATCAATCCGCTCGCCGAGGAAGCGGGCGGAAGCCATTGGCATGGCGGCGGAAAACATTGGCAGTCGCAGGACAACCCCGAATGGCAGACATTGGCCGCCTGGGTTCGAGGATCGTGAGAGCTCGGCGCTCGTCGATCGGCGATCGCTGAGGGGTCGATGATCGCTCGTGTGGGTCGCCGGAGATTTCTTCGCCAAAGCCTCCTGCTCTGGTTCTTAGGGGGCTACCGGCGCGTCGTCGCGCAGAGGGCTCCGCTTCGCCGCTTCCGTCCGCTCCCTCAGTCGGTGCTCGTCCCGCTCGCCGACCTGGCCACACGCGGCCGCGCGCGGCAGTTCGTTGCCGATGCGGTGACGTTGCCGAGCGCCGCAAAGCCTAATCAACCGATTCGGATAACCGGCATGGTGGTCCGGACCAGGATGGGCGATGACACGGCGGATGGCTTCAGGGCTGTCTGCGTGAGATGTCCTCACGAAGGATGCGACGTCGACTTCGTGTCCGATCCGGGCAGGCTGCCCGATGAAGTAAAGGGAGAGATCGGCCACGAAGTGACCGACCCGGTCTATCTGTGCCCGTGCCACAACAGCACGTTCAAATCCGACGACGGGGAGAGGCTGGCCGGGCCGGCGCCGCGTGGACTGTACCGCTTTCAGGTGACGAGCGTCAGCGGCTCGGCGATCGAAATCGGGCAGGTCGAAGAGGACGTCCTCATCTTCTCGTAAGGGATGCCAACCTGAAACAGTGTCGTTGGACGCGGTCACTGACCTGCGCGCCAAGCGGGGCGCGTCTGCCCTAAGATAGGCCTTCTCGGAGATATGACCACCACGCCAGGAACCCGAGGGCGCCAGCAGAATGCCAGCGCCCACCTTGCCGCCGAATACGCGACGGCCCGCGTGCTCGCCAGCTCGGGCCGGCTCGCCGAGGCGACGCCACGCATTCTCCAGGCCATCTGCACGACGCTCGGCTGGGAGCATGGCGCGCTCTGGCAGGTCGATCGACATGCGAACCGTCTCCGGTGCGTTGATGTCTGGCACACGCCGGCCTCCGTGTTTCCCGAGTTCGAGGGCCTCAGCCGCACGACGATGTTCGAGCGGGGCATCGGCCTGCCCGGCCGGGTCTGGGCAAGCGGCAAACCTGCATTCATCCCCGATGTCGTCTGCGATGAGAATTTCCCCCGGGCGCCGATCGCCGCCAAAGAGGGGCTGCACGCGGCGTTCGGGTTTCCGATTTCCATTCACGGCGCCGTCCTCGGCGTGATGGAGTTCTTCAGCCCGGAGATCCGCGAGCCGGACTCGGAGCTGATGGACATGCTCGGCACGATCGGCAGACAGATCGGCCAGTTCATGGAGCGACGGCGCGTCGAGGAGGAACTGGATCGGTTCTTCGCACTCTCGCTCGATCTGCTGTGCATCGCCGGTTTCGACGGCTACTTCAAGCGGCTCAATCCGGCCTGGGAGGACACACTGGGGCACTCGATCGGCGAGCTGAGTGCCGCTCCCTATCTCGACTTCGTGCATCCCGACGATCGAGCGGCCACGATGGCCGAGGCGGACAAGATCGCGGCCGGTGCGAACCTGCTGCGGTTCGAAAACCGCTACCGGGCCCGGGATGGCTCGTACCGATGGCTGTCGTGGACCGCGGTTCCCTACATAGAGGAGCGGTTGATCTACGCAGCGGCGCGCGACGTCACCGAGCACAAGGCCGCGGCCGAGCGGCTCACGCGGCTCGTGGCCGAGCTCGATCGCGCCAAGGCCAGGGCTGAAGAAGCCGCGCAAGCGAAGGCCGACTTCCTGGCCAACATGAGCCATGAGATTCGCACGCCGATGACGGCCATCATCGGCATGGCCGATCTGGCATTGAGCACGAAGCTCACGTCCGAACAGCGGGAGTACGTGACGACGATCGGCGCCCAGGCAGGCGCGCTGCTCGGTGTGATCAACGACATCCTGGATTTCTCGAAGATCGAGGCGCGAAAGCTGTCCCTCGAATCCATCGCGTTCGCGCTCCGCGACACGGTCGACGACACGATGAAGGCGCTGGCGATCCGTGCTCAGCAGAAGGGGCTGGAGCTCGCCTGTCATGTCCGATCGTCCGTGCCCGATCGCCTCATCGGCGATCCCGGCCGCCTGAAACAGGTCCTCAGCAACCTGGTCGCCAACGCCATCAAGTTCACCCATCGGGGTGAAGTCGTGGTGACCGTCGAACCCTCGTCGATCGAGCACAGCGCAGTCGTCCTGCATTTCGGAGTGTCCGACACCGGGATTGGCATCCCGGAGGACAAGCGCGCCCACATCTTCGAGGCCTTTGCGCAGGCCGACACCTCCACGACGCGCAGCTTCGGGGGAACCGGCCTGGGCCTGTCCATTGCGACCGAGCTCGTGTCGCTCCTGGGCGGCACGATGTGGCTCGAGAGCGAAGTGAACCACGGGAGCACGTTTCATTTCACGGCGCGTTTCGGACGGCCAGCGGACGCCCACGTCGCCGACCGCGTTGATCCCGGCCCCACTCTGCGCGGATTGCAGGTGCTCGTCGTCGACGACAACGCAACGAACCGCCGCATCCTGACCGAGCTGGTTTCAAACTGGAAGATGGAGCCGCATGCCGTCGAGTCGGGACACGAGGGTCTGCGCGTGATGCGCGAGGCGCAGCGGGCCAAGCGCCCGTACGCCATCGTCATCGTCGATGGGCAGATGCCGCGGATGGACGGGTTCATGTTCGCCAGTCGCGTGCGCCGCGATCGGCTGCTTCGAACGACTCCGCTGATCATGTTGACCTCCGCGGCGCGCCCGAGCGACGCGGCGCGCTGCCGGACGCTCAAGATCGCCGCGCACCTGACCAAGCCCGTCAAACAGTCCGACCTTCTGGACACGATGCTGACGATTCTGGGCGAACGGATCGCCGCCCAGACGGTGACGGTGGCTTCGATACCGCGGGCGGCCGCCCGGCGGCTGCGCGTGCTCGTTGCGGAAGACAATCAGGTGAACCGCCGGTTCGTGTCGCGCGTGCTCGAGAAGCGCGGGCATTCGGTCTCTACGGCTCAGACGGGCCGGCACGCCGTCGAGGCCATCGAGCGGCTCAAACCGAAGTCTTTCGACGTGGTGTTGATGGACGTCCAGATGCCCGAGCTCGATGGGCTGTCGGCGACCCAGCGTATCCGCCAGACGGAGCGGTCAGCCGGCGGGCACGTGCCGATTATCGCCATGACTGCTCACGCGATGGCGGGCGATCGCGAGCGCTGTCTTGCCGCCGGCATGGACGACTACGTGACAAAGCCCATTCACCCCAGCGAGCTCGTCGACGCGGTCGAACGCGCCGTCGAGCGGCGGCGGTCCGCCGCCGCCGCGCCCGAGCCGATCGCGACCGGGGCGGTCTTCGACATGGACCGCGCCCGGGCCCGTCTTGGCGGCGATCGTCGGCTGCTGCGGGAGATGATCGCTATCTTCCGCACCGAATCGCCGGGAATGATGACAGCCATCCGTCAGTCGGCGGCAGATGGCAATATCGGCGGCCTGCGCCAGGCGGCGCATGCGTTGAAGGGTTCGCTCGGCACGCTCGGCGCGCTCCGCGCGTTTCAGGCCGCGCAGCGGCTCGAGGACGCCGCGCGCCAGACCGAGCGCACGGCGATCGCACCGGCGGTCACACACCTCGAGCGCGAGATGTCCGAGCTGGCCGTGGCGCTCGCTCCCGCGAAGCGCCGAAGAAGGGTCGCCAAACGAAAGGGAATCTCACATGCCGTCACGCACCGCGGCCCCGCGCGTCCTCGTCGTCGACGATGATCGGACCACCCGCCACGTGACGCGATCGCTGCTGGCCAAGGCGGGATTCCAGGTCGGCGTCGCCAAGGATGGTGTCGAAGCGATCGCGCGGCTGCGCGCGAAGCGCTATGATCTCGTGCTGCTCGACGTCTGGATGCCGAGGATGGACGGCCTCGGGGTGCTCGAGCGCATCACGCGGGCGAAGCGAAAGCCGAAAGTGGTGATGCTCACCTCGGACGATACGCCCGAAACGCTGCTGCGGGCGATTCGGCAGCAGGCGCACCAGTTCCTCCACAAGCCGATTGAGCCGCTGGCGCTCGTGGCGGTGGTGCGTGAGGCGTTGAAGGCCGGCCCCCAGCGGCCGATCGAGGTGGTGTCGGCGAGGCCGGACTGGGTCGAGCTCTCCGTGCCTTGCACCCGCGAAGCCGCCGACAGGCTGCAGGGTGTCATGGCGCACCTCGACGCCGACCTGCCTGAAGAAGTCCGCGAATCGGTGGCGTACGCGTTCCGGGAGCTGCTGCTGAACGCCGTCGAGTGGGGTGGCAAGTTCGATCCCAAGCGAAACGTGCGCATCTCCTATCTGCGGGCCAAGCGCATGCTGCTCTATCGAATCGCCGATCCCGGTCAGGGCTTCAAGACCGAGGATCTCGCGCACGCCGCAATCAGCCATCCCGACGATCCCATCGAGCACATGAATGTCCGCCAGCAGCAGGGACTGCGCGCGGGCGGCTTCGGCATCCTCATGGTACGGGCCAAGGTCGACGAGCTGATCTACAACGAGAAGCAGAACGAGGTCGTGTTCGTGAAATACCTCGATTGAACTGCCACGAAGACACGAAATCACGAAGAAAACAAACTAGTACTAGGGCTGCGCCGTCGGGATGGACGGCAGGGTCGCCGTGATGTTCCGCTTGGGAACCTGCCCGACCTTCAGTTTCGCGAGCTCTTTTCTGGCAGCGACATCGATGACCGACACGGTGTTGTCGTGCGCGTTCGCCACGTAGAGCTTCTTGCTGTCTGGCGTGAACGTCAGCCAGTCCGGCACCTTCCCGACCTTCACTTCGCCCAGGTACTTCAGATCGGGCATTGAATACACGTACACCGCGCTGTTGAACTTGCTCGTCGACCAGAGGGTCTTGCCGTCGGGTGCGACCAGAATGCCGTGAGCCGGTGCGCCCTGGATGCCGTCGTTGTTGCGCTCGGCAGGTGGCAGGTCGGGGAGCCTGATGCGTCCGACCTCCTTCTTCTGATTCCAGTCGACGATGGCGAAGCCGTGGAGGTTGGTGAGCTGGACGAACATCCGTTTGGTGGAGCCGTCAGGATTGGTTTCGAAGCACAGCGGGCGCACGCCGCCCTCGAAATGAATCGACCAGGCAGGGAGTTCTGTCTCGGTGTCGATTACCGTCGCAACGTTGCCGCCGGTCGATCCGGCAACGACGTATTTGCCGTCCGGCGTGACGAACGTATTGTGGACGCCGCGCAGCACGCGGATGAACTTCGTCTTCTCCTCCGCCACGGTGTCGATGACGTCGACGCCACCGTCAGCCGTCTGAATCGCGACGTACACGCGACGGCCGTCCTTGCGGATCGACACGTTGTTTGGTGGCCCGGTCAGCGGAATCTTCTTGGTAATCTTCAGCGTCTTCCCATCCACGATATCGAGCGTCGCCGTCGATTCGTTGCTGAGATAGAAGCGGCTGCCGTCGGGCGCCGCCGCGACGCCGTGAATCACCTCGGCGTCCGGGATCTCGGCGACGATCCTGTCCGTGGCCGGATCGATGAAGTGCACGCTGTCGCCCGCCGAGTTCGTCTGCACGATGACGGCTCGTCCCGTCTGAGCTCTCAGCGGCCCGGCGAACAAGCCAGCAAGGAGTGCAGTGCCCAGCAGCAGCCGGCGACCTCGAGGTGTCGGAGACGCAAAGAAACTCATGATCTCAGGCCTCCCTGCCTAACGAAGATGTGGTGGCGTGTCAGGCGCTAGCTTACCCCAACCCGAGAACCAGTGGCGCACTGTCTGAGGATGTCGGGATGCCCCCAGTCACTCGCTCGAGGCGGAACCGTGAGGCAACGCTAGGCGAGCAGGGAGCGGAGACCCAAATACAGGTACAAGAGGAGCGCCGACGAGAGCACGACGTTCGCGAGTGTGCCGTTGCGCGCGCCAGACGGCACGCTCGTGGAATTGTTCAGCCAGAGGAGCGTGGCGATGACGAAGGGAAAGAACAGCGAGCCGACGACCGTGTAGACGAACACCAGCCACACCGGCCGCTGGATGAGCAGCGCCGACACGGCCGCCAGCGTCAGGTATGCCGCCCAGCTTCGGTAGGCGGCGCCCTGCTGGCCGGTCGGCGGCCGTCGCTGCCACAGGTGAAACCAATCGTCGAAGAGAAACGGCACGCCGTGCCAGACCCCGAGGACTGAAGAGAACGCTGCGCCCCAGAACCCCGCGAGGAAGATGGCGCGACCGAGTGGACCGGTCTCGGCACCGATCCGATCGGCCAGTAACAGGCACAGTCTCGGTCCTTCATCGAGGATCGCACCAGCCCACTCGATTTGCGAGGACAGGAAGATCATCGCGAGCGAGAACACGAACACGAGAGCGAACGAGACGGTCAGATCCGCCCGAGCCGACGGGACGCGTGCACCTCCAGCCCAACCCTCCTCCCGCATCCAGTAACCGTAGGACAGGAGCGTGACCGTGCCTCCGACGCCGCCGATGAGCGAAAGCGTGTAGGCGACGGAGAACTCCGATCGGCTTCCGGTGGCCGACCAGTCCGTTCCCGACCAGAAGACGATGAGAAGCGTTGCGGTGATGACGGCGACAAACTTGAGCCCGATGAACCACTTCATGATGCCGAGGAACCGCTCGTAGCGTCCGAAGTACACCATGACGAACGCCGCGACCGCGTGCAGGAGGCCCCACACCGGCAGCGGCACCGAAGGAACGATCGCCGCTGGCACCATGGCGCTGGCCGCCACCAGCGCGCTCGACACCGAGTAGCTCCACACCACAAAGTAGACGAAGAAGGCGACGACGGCCGCGACGGGCAGGTGACGCTGCCAGCCCTCGACCAGGGTCGTGTCGGTCGAAAGCTGCCAGCGAGCGGCCCCCTCCGTAATGGCGTACTTGACGAGGACGCCGGCCCCGAGCGCCCAGACCAGCGTCAGGCCATATTCGGCGCCAGCGATCGTCGCCGACACCATGTCGCCGACGCCGATCCCCGTGGCGGCGAGGATGAGGCCTGGACCGAGGTCGGTGAGCGCGGACGTGAATCGTCGCGGCGCCAAAGAATTCAGCGAGGGTCCATGCCGTGGGAGGTGTAGGCAGAGGCGGCCGCCTGCCCCGTGAGAAAGGTGATGAGCGCACGCGCCGCCTCGGGGCTTTTCGCCTTGACGCCAACGGCCGCCGCGAAGCTCACGTAGCTCTGAAACTCTGCCGGCAGCGGGCCGGCGAGCTCGAGGCCTTCGACAGGCAATATCTCGCTGATGAGTGTCAAGGCGAGGTCGCCTTGACCTGCAGCCACCTTGGCCAATCCGCGCGCCGAGCCCTGCGTGAGCGCAATCTTGGGTTTCATCGTCTCGGCGATCCCCATGCGCTGCAGCATGCGCTCGATGTGGACTCTGCTCGCGCCGTCCTCTGCATACGTCAGCGACGTCGCGGCGAGCAGCGTGCGTTTCAGCGCGTCGGCGGAACGGATATCGGGCTTAGGTGCACCCTTGCGGATGCCGACGCCGATGCCGGAGCGCGCCAGATCGGCTCGGGTTGCCCGCGCGAGGAGGCCCGCGTCGATCAGATCGTCGACAGCTTCGACCGTGGCAATTACGAGATCGAACGCTTCCCCTTTCACGACCCGCTGTCGGATCGACACCGTTGTGGCGAACTCGCTCGAGAATCGACGCTCGTTCGCGCGCTCGAACTGCGGCAGGAGATCGTCCAGGACGGCTTTGACCCCGTTCGAGCTGAGGAGACGGATCGGTTCTGAAGGCGGTTGTTGGGCTTGCAGACCAGCGGCGCCGACCACAACGGCCACCAGCATTGTCAGGACCCGTCCAATGGTTTTCATGGCGGAAGGATTCTACCGCAGCGCTGTCGAAGCAGGGAGATAGGTTTGGTGCTAGGCGCCACCCGGTTGCGATCGCCAGGATCGAAGGAGAAGAGGCCCGAGCAGGAACAGCGCTGCGGTCGCAAGCAGTGTCGCTGAAATCGGCCGCGTCACGAACACGGCGGGCGAGCCTTCGGCGATCGCCAGCGCGCGGCGCAATTGCTGTTCGGCCATCGGTCCGAGGATGAGGCCGATGATGGCCGGCGCAACGGGAATGGATCGCCGGCGCATCACGTACCCGGCGACACCTATCAGGTAGAGCAGGCCCACGTCGAAGGCGGACCGGTTGACGCTGTAGGCGCCAGCGCTCGCCAGCACGAGTATCCCAGCGTAGAGCGCCGGCCTGGGGATGTTCAGCAGACGCACCCACAGGCCGACCAGCGGCAGGTTGAGGACGAGCAGCATCACGTTGCCGACGTACAGGCTGGCGATGAGGCCCCAGACGAGCCGCGGCTCGTGCTGAAACAGCAACGGGCCCGGCTGAAGACCGTACTGCTGAAATGCCGCCAGCAGGATGGCCGCAGTGGCAGATGTCGGCAAGCCGAGGGCCAGCAGCGGGACCAGCGTGCCCGTCGCTGCGGCGTTGTTTGCGGCTTCCGGCCCGGCGACCCCCTCGATGGCCCCGTGCCCGAACTGGCTCGGATCGCGCGCAAGGCGCCGCTCGATGGCATAGGAGAGAAACGTCGGGATTTCGGCGCCGCCCGCCGGGAGCGCTCCGAGCGGGAAGCCAATGGCCGCCCCCCGAAGCCATGCTTTCCAGGACCGCGCCCACTCGTCCCGTGTCATCCAAAGCGACCCGCGCAACGCGATGACGTCGCCCCCGGTGTCGGCGCGCGAGGCAGCGTAGAGCACTTCACCCACGGCAAACAGTCCCACGGCGGCAACGACGACGTCGATGCCGTCGAGGAGCTGAGGAAGGCCAAAAGTGAGCCGGGGCACTCCGGTGAGCGGATCGATGCCGATGACGCCGAGTACGAGGCCGAACACCAGGCTGGCGAAGCCGAGCAGCCTGGATTCGCCGAGCACCGCCGACACCGCCACGAACGCCAGCACGGCCAGCGCGAAATATTCAGCCGGTCCAAACCCCAGCGCCACTTCGACCATGAGCGGCGCGGAGATGGTGAGCGCGATCGTCGCCAGTGTGCCGGCGACGAACGAACCGATGGCCGCCGTCGCCAGCGCGGCCGATCCGCGCCCGGCCCGCGCCATCAGATGACCCTCGATGGCGGTCATGACCGACGCGCTTTCGCCTGGCGTGTTCAGCAGGATCGACGTCGTCGATCCCCCGTACATGCCGCCGTAGTAGATGCCGGCGAACATGATGAAGGCAGGGATCGGATCAAGGGAGTACGTGACGGGGAGCAGCAGCGCGACCGTGAGCGCCGGGCCCACGCCGGGCAGGACGCCGATGGCGGTGCCGAGCGTGACGCCCGCGAGCGCCCAGATCAGGTTCTCAGGTGTGAGGGCGACGGCGAAGCCGCTGGCCAGCCCGGTCAGCAATGAGCCCGCATTCCAGTCTTCAATCCGAAACCAGTCTCAATCGGCGTCCGAAAAGCGTGGTCCCCAGAACCCTCTCGCGCGGTCGGGCGATGCTTATCGGCCAGACCTTCCTGCAATCCACTTCCTGCAATCCACTTCCTGCAATCCTGCAATCCTGCAATTCTGCAATTCCTACGGAAGTCTGACGCCCAGCCCGTACGTGAACGTGACGTACACCACGGCACACAGCGTGAACCCCACGAGCGCGTTCCGCAGCCATCGACCGCTGCCGAAGCCGGCTGCGGTGAATGCAAACAGCAACGTCCCAGCCGGCACGAATCCGGCGATGTTCAGCAACCCGGCAAAACAAGCGAGGCCCACAGCCACCCGGATGACACCGGTCCGATTTGCCGACGGCTCGCTCGGCACACGTCGGCGCCCGGCGAAGAGCGCGACCACCACGACCGCCATCGCTCCAAGCACCAGACCTGGAAATATCCACTCACCGACGCGCGCGGCGCTCGATGGCCCGGTCGTTCCGCGCAGACGCGACACGATGCGCGCCACGCGCACGCGTTCGGCGTCGAGGAACTCGGCAAAGGCCGGTCCCGCAAGATAGGAATCGGTCCATCCGAGCCTCGTCAACGTCGCCTGCCACGACGGGGTCTGGACCATCCTTTCCAGCAGGCTTATGAGCGCCGCGCTCTGATCGGCGCGCAGACCCGGGGGTGCGACAACAGCCCGCCAGTTTTCGAGCTCGATCTCGATCCCTTGCTCGATCAACGTCGGAATGTCGAGGCCGGCCAGCCGGCTGCGTGCGGATACACCGATGGCTCGCAACCGGCCCGACTCGATGTGCTGCGCGAACTCGCTGTAACCGCTGATGCCGGCGGTGAGCTGCCCGCCGAGCAGCGCGGTCACCGCTTCGCCGCCGCCAGAGAACGCGATGTAATTGGTCCGCCGCGGGTCGACTTTTGCGGCCGCCACGATCAAGCCCGCCAGGATGTGGTCCGTGCCGCCCGCGGAACCGCCACCCCACGAGACGCCGGCCGGGTTCTCACGAATCGCGCGCATCAGGCTCTGCATATCGCGATGGGGTGAAGCCGATGGAACCGCCACGATCTCGTGCTCGCCGGTGAGCCTGGCAATGGGCGTGGCCTGCGCGATGGACACTGGTGATTCGTTCCACAGGATGGCGCCCACCATCACGAGGCCGTTGACGAGCAGCGCCTGACCATCGCCGCGCCGGTTGTCGACGAACTGCGCGAG
>Ga0247825_10002585_pt1 | contig 11952 bp, 9 predicted proteins | sample 13C_Vanillin_Day_FD_194413 | JGI IMG/M metagenome (GOLD analysis project Ga0247825, IMG submission 194413) | Soil microbial communities from agricultural site in Penn Yan, New York, United States - 13C_Vanillin_Day48 | ecosystem: Environmental > Terrestrial > Soil > Agricultural land | place... | reverse complement strand
CTCCCCGACCGGGCTTGCGAAGGCCGGTCGGGGAGTCCCGCAAACTCCCCGGCGCCTCTCGGCGCTCCAACCCTCTTTTCGGAGGGACGGAAAAAGAGAGAACGGCGGGCCGGCCCGGGCGCCCGAATACAAAGCCAGGGTTCGCGGACTGCTGGCCGGTCAGGCCCGGCCATCCAGCTCAGGGAGATGGGGCCGCGCGAACGGCATCAGCGACGCGACAGCCGGGCCACGATTTCGACATGCGCCGAATATTTGAACTGATCGACCGGCGTCACGCCGGTGAGCTTGTAACCGCCCTCGGTCAGAATCTTCACGTCGCGCGCAAACGTTGCCGCATTGCAGGACACCGCGATCACGAGCGGCACGGCGCTCTTGGCAAGCTCGCGCGATTGCGCCTCCGCGCCCTGACGCGGCGGATCGAAGACCACGGCGTCCACCCGCTTGAGTTCCGGGCCGACCAGCGGCCGCCGGAACAGGTCGCGCGCCTCGGCTTCGATCGGCTTCAGCCCCTGCGTGGCGGCGGTTGCGGCTTTCAGCGCGGCGACCGCGCCCGCATCGGCATCGAAGGCTGTAACGCGGGCGCGCTCCGCAAGCCTGAGCGCGAAGGGGCCGAGCCCGCAAAACAGATCGGCCACGATTTTGGCCTTGTCGACGTGGCCGCAGACGAGTTCCGCAAGCGTTTGTTCTCCTGCCGCGGTCGCCTGCAGGAACGACCCCGGCGGCAGAGCGATCCGCGCCTTTCCCATTGTCACCGTCGGCGTTGCCCGCTGTGCGATCAGCTCGCCATGCCGGGTGAGCCGCGCGAGGCGATGCGTGTCCGCGATTTTCGCCAGCGCGCTCATCCGCGCGGCGTTGAGCGGGCCGGAGCCGCGCACGTCCATGTCGATGCCCGCTTCCGACGCGGTGACCTGGATGTCGAGCGGCTTTCCCTCGGCCGCGAGCGCTTCGGCCACCGCCCACGCGGCCTTGATCGCGCCGTCGAGCGAGCGCGCCAGCACAGGGCAGCGGTCGATGCCGACGATGTGATGGGCGCGCAACGCTGCGAAGCCCACTTCGAGAACGTCGCGCCCGCTGCGTCGCGCGTGAAACACCGCCCGGCGGCGGCCTTCACCATGCGCGTCGATCAGTTCGCCGACCGGGACGTCGAGGCTTGCTTGCCGGAGTGCGGTGACGACCAGATCGCGTTTCCATCCGCGGTAAAGTGCTTCCGTCCAGTGCTGGATCGCGCAGCCGCCGCAGACGCCGAAATGCGGACAGACCGGCTCGATCCGCTCGGGGCTCGGTGTCTCGACCCGCAGCAGATGCCGGCGATCCGGATGACCGGGAACGCGCTCGGCCTCGACCGTCTCCCCCGGCAGCGTATAGGGCACGAACACCGGCCCGTCAGGCGTGTCGGCGACGCCGTCGCCGCGGTGGGCGAGGCGGTCGATGAGCAGGCGTTCGGTCATCGCGCTGGTACGCGCCCTTCAGGTCGGGGTGGCGATGTCCGGAAGATAGCCGCGCTTGGTCAGCCGATGGAAGCGCCGGATCAGCAGCAATGCATAGAGCGCAAGCCCGATAGACAGCCCGACCCAGATGCCGGGCGCGCCATAACGGAGCGGAAAGCCGAGCGCATAGCAGATGCTGAAGCCGATCACCCAGAAGCAGATCGCGGCATAGACCAGCGTCATGCGGGTGTCGTTCAGCCCGCGCAGCGCGCCGGCCGCCACGGTCTGGATGCCATCGGCGATGAAGAAGCTCGCGCCGACCAGCAGCAGCATTGCGGCAAGCTGAAGCGTCGCGTTCGCGGCCGGTGTGTCGAAGCCCAGGAACACCAGCGGAATGACATGGCGGCCGAGCGCCGCGAGCAACGTCATCGCCGCCATGAAGCCCGCGCCGAGCGCAATCGCCGCCATCCCGGCGCGCCGCGTGGCCTCGGCGTCGCGCCGGCCGACCGCATGGCCGACCCGCACGGTGGCCGCCATCGAGACGCCGAACGGGACCATGAACATGATCGAGGCGGTGGTGATGGCGATCTGGTGGGCCGCGAGCGCCGCGGTGCCGAGCCAGCCCATCAGCAGCGCCGCCGCGGCGAACACGCCGTATTCGAGCAGCATGGTGGCCGAGATCGGCGCGCCGATCGCGAACAGGCGGCCGAACAACGCCCAGTCGGGCACCCAGAAGCGGCCGAGCACCCGGTATTTCTTGAACGGCCGGCACGCATAGCAGACCCAGACGCAGGCGATGCACATGCCGAGATTGACGATGGTGGTGGCAAGGCCCGCGCCGAACATCTCCAGTCTTGGCAGCCCGAATTCGCCGTAGATCAGCGCATAGGCGAGCACGCCGTTCGCCGGGATCGCGGCAAGGGTGATCCAGAGTGCCGGTTCGGGCCGGTTCACCGACTGCATGAAGCCGCGCAGCGCGATGAACCACCACGCCGGCACCATGCACCAAGCGAGTCCCTTGAGGTAGTCGGCCGCCAGCGCCGCCTCGACCGGGGTCTGGCCGAGGGCGAGCAGCAGCCGTTCGCCCTCGAGCTGGGCGGCGCTCAGGGGGATGCCGAGCAGCGTCGCGGCCCAGAGGCCGACGCGAAGCGCCCGCCGCACCATGCGCGGCTGCCGCGCGCCGAACGCCTGCGCGGCAAGCGGCGAGACGGCGGACACCAGGCCCATGCCGATGACGAAGGCCGCGAACAGCACGGTGTGCGCCAGCGCCGACGCCGCCACGATCTCGTAGCCGAGCCGGCCGAGGAGGGCGAGGTCGCTGGTCATCATCGCGACCTGGCCGAGCTGTGTGAGCGCAATCGGCAGCGCGAGCTTGATCGTCTCGCTCAGCTCATCGCGCCAGTCCGTTCGGCTCGCGGGGGACGGCGCCACGCCCGCGAGGATCTGCCCCGGCATTGTCATGGGAGAATGTTCGATTCAAATGCGCCTCGGTCCGAAGCGCGCTCCACTAGCGCATGTCCCGGAAAAGTGGATACCGGTTTTCCGAAAAGGACATGCGCCAACGCAAGAATCTAGAGGTGGATCATGGGCAAAATGAGAAGGCCGCGCGTCGATATCGCGCGGCCCCGATGGTTTGTTTTGATGAGCGGATCAACCGCGCTGATGATTGGGCGCCGATGATTGTACCGGCAATGAGGTCACGCCAGCCGGCCCGTCTCCACCTTGGCGACGTCCTTGCCGAGCGCCTCGAACACCTTCTTGACGATGCCCTTGGTGTCGAGACCGGCCTTGGCGTACATCGCGTTGGGCGAGTCCTGGTCGATGAAGACATCGGGCAGCACCATCGCGCGGATCTTGAGGCCGCGGTCGAGCGCGCCGTTGTCGGACAGCGTCTGGAACACCTGCGCGGCAAAGCCGCCGATCGCGCCTTCCTCGATGGTGATCAGCACCTCGTGCTCGGCGGCAAGTCGCAGCACCAGGTCGGTGTCGAGCGGCTTGGCGAAGCGCGCATCGGCCACGGTGGTCGACAGGCCGAAGGAGGCAAGCTCCTCGGCGGCCTTCAGCGCTTCCGAAAGCCGGGTGCCGAGCGACAGGATTGCGATCTTGCTGCCCTCGCGGACGATGCGGCCCTTGCCGATCTCGAGCGGCTTGCCTTCGGCGGGCATCTCGACGCCGACGCCTTCGCCGCGCGGATAGCGCAGCGCCGACGGGCAGTCATTGAGGGCGACCTGGGTCGCAACCATGTGCACCAGGTCGGCCTCGTCGCCGGCCGCCATGATGACGAAGCCCGGCAGGCAGCCGAGATAGGCGAGATCGAACGAGCCGGCGTGGGTGGGGCCGTCGGCGCCGACCAGGCCCGCGCGGTCCATCGCAAACCGCACCGGCAGCTTCTGGATGGCGACGTCGTGCACCACCTGATCGTAGCCGCGCTGCAGGAAGGTCGAGTAGATCGCGCAGAACGGCTTGTAGCCTTCGGTGGCAAGCCCCGCCGCGAAGGTCACCGCGTGCTGCTCGGCGATACCGACGTCGAAGGTGCGCTCGGGGAATACCTTCTCGAACAGGTCGATGCCGGTGCCCGATGGCATGGCGGCGGTGATGCCGACGATCTTGTTGTCTTTCCTGGCCTCCTTGATGAGGCTCTCGCCGAACACCTTCTGGTAGGCCGGCGCGTTGGACTTGGCCTTGGCCTGGATGCCGGTCGCGACGTCGAACTTGACCACGCCGTGATACTTGTCCGCGGATTTCTCCGCCGGCTCGTAGCCTTTGCCCTTTTGCGTACGGCAATGAACGATGATCGGGCCGGTCTTGCTGTCGCGCACGTTTTTCAGGACGGGCAGCAACTGATCCATGTTGTGGCCGTCGATCGGGCCGACATAGTAGAAGCCGAGTTCCTCGAACAGCGTGCCGCCGGTGACCATGCCGCGGCTGAACTCCTCGGCGCGCAGCGCGCCGATCTCCAGCGCCTTCGGCAGCTTGGTCGCCAGCTGCTTGCCGATCTCGCGCAGCGAACGATAGGTCTTGCCGGAGAACAGCCGCGCCAGATAGCCCGCCATCGCGCCGACCGGCGGCGCAATCGACATGTCGTTGTCGTTCAGGATGACGATCAGCCGCGATTCCATCGCGCCGGCATTGTTCATCGCCTCATAGGCCATTCCGGCGGTCATCGCGCCGTCGCCGATCACGGCGATGGTGTTGTTCTTGGCCCCCGAGAGGTCGCGCGCCACGGCCATGCCGAGCGCCGCGGAGATCGAGGTGGACGAGTGCGCCGCGCCGAACGGGTCGTATTCGCTCTCGGCGCGCTTGGTGAAGCCGGACAGGCCGTTGCCCGTGCGCAGCGTGCGGATGCGGTCGCGGCGGCCGGTGAGGATCTTGTGGGGATAGGCCTGGTGGCCGACGTCCCAGACCAGCCGGTCTTCCGGCGTGTTGAAGACGTAATGCAGGGCAACCGTCAGCTCGACGACACCCAGGCCCGCGCCCAAATGACCGCCGGTGACCGCCACCGCATCAATCGTCTCGGTGCGCAATTCGTCGGCAACCTGCCGCAACTGGCTTTCGCTCAGCTTGCGCAGGTCAGCGGGTATTTTGATCCGGTCAAGGAGGGGAGTCTTAGAGGGCTGGGACACCAAATTCTCCACGACAAACTATTGATACGACGCGAGTTCCGGCCGCTTCCCCAACCGGCCAAGACCCACATTCCAAGAGACTTACACTAGATTGGAACCATGGTTCGTTCAACCAATCCTTTGGAAATACATCGGGTTCCCCCGATCCCAGGGACGTCAAGAAAAGTCCTTATGCGTGGCCGCAAGGGCACACGTTGGGCGGCGTGCCGCCGCAAAAGGCAGGCTAATTCACGTCCAGCGGCTCGGTGCCGGCCGGTTTGGCGGACGAATCCAGTGTGATCTTCTCGACCCGGGCCTCCGCCTGGCGCAGGAGTTCCTCGCAGCGGCGCTTCAGCGCCTCGCCCCGCTCATAGATGGCGACCGATTCCTCCAGCGGAACTTTGCCTTCCTCGAGCCGTTTGACGATGATTTCGAGGTCCTCGATGGCCCGCTCGAACGTCAGCTTCTTGATGTCGGCGTTGTTGGTGTCGGCCATGATCGATCTTTTCGGTATGCTGAGAGGCAAGGGCGGCAGCTTTGCTTTTGCTCGCGCCCAAGGTGTTGGTCCTTCAGTGTAGCATGGAACCTGCGGCGACGCGATAATGAGTCACCTTGTCCGTTGGATCGTCACCAGTGTGCTAGTCGCGGCGTCACTTGGCGAAGTGGAGTTAGCACGCGCCGACAAGATCGATACCGAATATCTGTTCGGTTTTCTCACGGGTACCGATATTGGCGAGCCCGGAGAAAAAGAAATAGAAAATACGACGGTCGGCCGCTTCGGCAAGGGTACCGGGTCATACCGCGCGCTTTCGCACACGCTGGCCCTGGAATATGTGCCGGTCGAGAACCTTCGATTGGAGATGGGCGCCATCGGCGGTTATCACGCCATATCCGGCGTGAGCGACTTGGACGACCTTCGGCGAGCAAGCTTCCAAGGTCTATCGTTGGAGATAAGATATCGTGTACTTGCGCGCGAGCGCGCCGCGTTTGGCCTTACACTATTGGCAGAGCCCCATTGGGCTCGCATCGACGAGACGAGCGGCCAGTCGGCCAATCAATACGGGGCCGACCTGGCAGTCTTGATCGACAAGGAACTCATTCCAAATCGGGTCGTAGCGGCGTTCAACGTTCTTTATGCTCCTGAAGTCGCGCAATCGCGGGTCACAGGTTCATGGTCGCGCGACGCCACCTTCGGTGTCGGCGCAGGACTTATGGTGCAGATGGTGCCCGGATTGTTCATGGGCGGTGAGGCCCGATATCTCAGGGCATACGAAAGTCTTGGTTGGGATGGTTTCGCGGGTCACGCGCTGTTTCTCGGACCCAACATATTTTTCAAGCCTGCCGAAAGGTGGCGCGTGACCGCGACTTGGGCCGTCCAAGTTGCAGGACGCGCCGTGGATAAATCGGATTGTCTGGACTTAACCAATTTCGAACGCCATCAGATCAGGCTTCGGATTGGCTACGAATTCTGAATTGACGTTTCGAGCGACCATCAATTCATGCGCACATGTCCCGGCGTCATCCCCGCATCAACGCGATCACATGGGCGGCGGTGGATTGCGACAGGCCCTGCAGGTCGTAGCCGCCCTCCAGCACCGAAATCATGCGGCCTTGTGCGGTTTTGTCGGCGATCTCCATGATCTTGCGGGTGGCCCAGCCGAAGTCGTCCTCGGTGAATTGCAGGTTGGCGAGCGGGTCGCGCGCATGCGCGTCGAAGCCCGCCGAGACGATGATCAGGTCCGGCCCGAACGCGGCAAGCCGCGGCAGGATGCGGCTCTCCATCGCGGCCTTGAACTGCGCCCCGCCGTCACCGGCGCGCAACGGTGCGTTGACGATGTTGTCGTGGTCGCCGCGCTCGGAAACCGCGCCGGTGCCGGGATAAAGCGGCATCTGGTGCGTCGAGCAGTACATCAGCGTCGGATCGGACCAGAAGATTTCCTGCGTGCCGTTGCCGTGGTGCACGTCGAAGTCGACCACCGCGACGCGGTTGAGCCCGTGCTTCCGCTGCGCGTGGCGCGCAGCGATCGCGGCCTGGTTGAAGATGCAGAAGCCCATCGGCCGCACCGTTTCGGCGTGATGGCCGGGCGGGCGGTGGCAGACGAAGGCGTTGTCGGCTTTTTTGGTGACGACCTCGTCGACGGCGAGCATCGCACCGCCGACGGCGCGCAGCGCCGCCTCGAAGCTGCCGGGCGACATCGAGGTGTCGGCGTCGAGCTGGACCAGGCCCTCCTTGGGCGACGCGTTGCGGATCGCCTCGACGTAGTCCAGCGGATGACAGAGCGCGATCGTATCGAGCGGGGCGGCTTCCGGCTGGACGCGAACAAGATGCTGGAACATCTCCTGCTCCAGCACGCTGTCAATCGCCCGCAGCCGGTCCGGGCGCTCGGGATGTCCCGGCCCGTTGCTGTGATTGAGCGATGCGGGATGCGAGATGAGGAGGGTGGTCATGCTGCGGTCCGGACTATTTGGTGCTTCAAGACTTATGCCTTTGACCCGTTCGAATAAAGGCGGTCATTCCCACCTTTTCCCGGAAACGCTGACGCCGGGCGGCGCGGCCGGGCTGTCCGGCACGAAGAAGGTGCCGGCCAGCGGCTCGCCCGGCATCGCGCGGTACTTCTCGAAATCGGTGATTCCTTCGCCGGAGAGGAACGTGTCGTCGATCAGGAAATGCCCGGTGAAGCTCTTCGCAGGCTTGTGGAAAATCGCGTAGGCCGCGTCCGCCATGATGTCGGGCGTGCGCGACATGCGCATCACGCGGTCGCCGCCCAGCAGGTTCTTGATCGCCGCGGTCGCAATCGTCACGCGCGGCCAGATCGCGTTCACGGCGATGCCCTTCTCCCGCAATTCTCCTGCAAGCCCAAGCGCGACCAGGCTCATGCCGAACTTGGCGATGGAATAGCCGGTGGAGCCTGAAAACCACTTCTCCTGCATGTCGAGCGGCGGCGAGTTCATCAGGATGTGCGGATTGTCGGCCTTCTCCAGATGCGGGATGGCGTATTTCGACACCATGAAGGTGCCTCGTGTGTTGATCGCCTGCATCAGGTCGTAGCGCTTCATGTCGGTCTCGGCGACCGGCGTGCGCGATACGGCACTGGCATTGTTGACGACGATGTCGATGCCGCCGAATTTTTCCGCGGTCTTGTCGATGGCGTTCTTCACCGCGTCCTCGTCGCGCACATCGACCACCAGGGGCAGGGCACGCCCGCCGGCCTTCACGATCTCGTTGGCGGCGCTGTAGATCGTGCCTTCGAGCCTGGGATGCGGCGTCTCGGTCTTGGCCGCGATGGCGATATTGGCGCCGTCGCGCGCAGCTCTCAGTGCAATGGCGAGCCCGATGCCGCGCGATGCGCCGGTGACGAACAGCGTCTTTCCCTTGAGTGACATCGATGAACCTCTCCGGCGTCAGCGCTTGCGCGTCAGGAATGCGTCGAAGGCGCCGCGGGCTTCCGCCGATTGCAGCCGTTCGCGGAACAGCAGCGCCTCTTGATCGATACGGGCTACGATATCATCAGGCGCCGCCCGCATCAGCCGGCGGGAGGCGGCCACGGCGTCTGCCGGAAGGGCTGCGATGTCGCGCGCGGCCTTCATGGCCCAGGCCTCGACGTCGCCCGGCGCGACCACCGCGTTGACCAGCCCGCAGGCCTGTGCGGCGGCGGGGTCAAGCGGACGGCCCATCACGAGAAGCTCGAACGCGCGCCGATGCCCCATCAGGCGCGGGGCCAGCAGACTGGAGGCGGCTTCCGGCACCAGGCCGAGGTTGACGAAGGGCGTCGAGAAACGGGCATCGGTGCCGGCGACGACATAGTCGCAATGCAGCAGCATGGTTGTGCCGACGCCGACGGCGAGGCCTTGCACCGCCGCCACCAGCGGCCGCTCGGATTGAGCCAGCGCGTGGAGAAAACGGATCACCGGCGTCCCCAGACCTTCGCCGGAGCGGGCGGCCTGCGCAAACTCCGCGAGATCGTTGCCCGCCGAGAACGCGCCGGGGGAGCCGGCGATCACCACGCAACAAATGTCCTTGTCGACGTTGGCGCTTTCCAGAGCGATCGCCATCGTCTGGTACATCGCGGCGGTCAGCGCGTTCTTCTTGTCCGGGCGGTTCATCCGCACGGTGCGGATCGGCCCCTCGTCGATGACGCTGACATGATTGCTCACGCCGTCAACGCAGCGTCGGCAGCGTTCACGCTATCCGCGCCCTCGGTCACCGCGCGTTCGAGCCCCGACGCCTGCACCGCGATGTTCTCGGCAAAGAAACGCGCGATGGCGACGCGCGAGGCGGGCTCGCCGCCCGAGACCCGGAGCGCAGCGAGCGCTTCGTCGGCCAGCATGCAGCCGCCCGCGGCATTGCCGAACAGGCGAAGATAAGGTGTCGCGCCGGCCTGCGCCGCCTGCGGCGCCTCATTGACCTTGCTCAGGAGCCACGCGGTGGCGCGCTCGAGGCTGTCGACTGCTTCGGAAAGCTTTGCGCCCGTTGCGCCGAACGCCGGATCGTTCTTTTCCCGCACCGCCTTCACGGTGTTGCGCAGTTCGCCGATATAGGCGTGCACCACCGCGCCGCCTTCGAGCGGCACCTTGCGCATCGCCAGATCGAGCGCCTGAACGCCGTTGGTGCCTTCGTAGATCGCGGCAATTCGTGAATCGCGCAGATGCTGCGCCGCGCCGGTCTCCTCGATGTAGCCCATGCCGCCGTGCACCTGCACGCCCAGCGAAGCCACCTCGATGCCGATGTCGGTGGAGAAGGCCTTGGCGACCGGGGTGAGGAGGGCGGCGCGGTTGTCGGCGGCTTTGGCTTTGTCCTTGTCGCCCGAGTCCTTGTCGCCCAGTCCGTGGCTTGCGTCGATCGCGCCGGCGGTGGCGTAGCAGATGCAGCGCGCCGCCCGTGTCAGCGCCCGCATCGTCATCAGCATGCGCTTGACGTCGGGATGCTCGATGATCGCGCTCGATCCTGCGGACGCGCCGGCCGCGCGGCCCTGCTTGCGCTCGCGCGCATAGGCGATGGCCTGCTGCGTCGCGCGCTCGGCGATGCCGACGCCCTGCAGGCCGACCGCAAGCCGCGCCAGGTTCATCATGGTGAACATGCAGGCAAGCCCGCGGTTCTCCTCGCCGACGAGGTAACCCACCGCGCCGCCGTGATCGCCATAGACCATGGTGCAGGTCGGCGAGGCGTGGATGCCGAGCTTGTGCTCGATGGAATGCGCGCGCAGGTCGTTGCGCGCGCCGACCGTGCCGTCCTTGCCGACCAGGAGCTTGGGCACCAGAAACAGCGAGATGCCCCGGTTGCCGGCCGGCGCATCGGGCAACCGCGCCAGCACGAAGTGAATGATGTTGTCGGTGAGGTCGTGCTCGCCGTAAGTGATGAAGATTTTCTGTCCGGTGATACGGTAGGTGCCGTCGGCTGCGCGCTCGGCCTTGGTGCGCAGCGCGCCGACGTCGGTGCCCGCCTGCGGCTCGGTGAGCTGCATGGTGCCCATCCATTCGCCGGACACGAGCTTGCCGAGATAGATGCGCTTGATCTCGTCGGAGCCATAGGCGGCGAGCGCCTCGGCCGCGCCCATGGTCAGCACCGGCCCGATGCCGAAGGCCATCGAGGCCGAGTTCCACATTTCGATGCAGGCGGCGTTGAGCGCATGCGGCAGCGCCTGGCCGCCAAAGGTGTCGGGTAGCGCGACCGCGTTCCATCCGGCCGCGGACCAGGAGCGATAGGCGTCTTTCCAGCCGGGCGGCATGGTGATGTTGCCGTCCTTGAGCGGGGTGCCGTGCTTGTCGCCGACCGTGTTGAGCGGGGCGATGACTTCCGTGGCGAACCTTCCGGCCTCTTCCAGCACCGCGTCAACATCGTCGGCGCCGAGCGCGCCGTTTTGCGCAAGCGTGGGTGCGAGCCCCGCACCGTGCTTGAGCGTGAAGGCGATGTCGGCGACCGGCGCACGGTATGTCATGACATGATCCTAGTCCTGAGGCATGCTGCGTCAACGTGCCGAAACAACGTGCCGATCTTTGGCGAAGGTACAACACATGATTGCTGCGCGTTTAGCGACTTTGATCGTCTGTCTCGTATTGGTCGTCGGCGCGGCGGCGCAGGCGCAGGACTACCCGAGCCGTCCGGTGACCGTCGTGGTCCCGACCGGGCCCGGTGGCGGCATGGAGATGGTCGCGCGCCTTCTCGCTCCACGGCTGGAGCAGCGGTTGGGCAAGCCGTTCGTCATCGAGAACCGGCCGGGGGCGGGCACCAACATCGGCGCAACCGCGGTCGCCCGTTCCGCGCCGGACGGCCATACCTTGCTGATGGCAACGTCGTCCACCATGGCGATCAACGCCACGATCTACAAAACCCTGCCATTCGACCCGCAGAAGGATCTCGTGCCTGTCGTGCTCTACGCGCGCGTGCCGTTTGTGCTGGTTGTCAATCCGTCATCGCCCGCGCGGACCGCCGCCGATCTGGTGAAGCTCGCGAAGGAAAAGCCCGGCACGCTGAGCTTCGGCAGTTCGGGCACCGGCACGGCGTCACATCTGTTCGCCGAACTGTTCAAGATGCAGACCGGCATCGATGTCGCGCACGTGCCGTACAAGAGCATGGCGCAGCCGCTGAACGACATCCTCGGCGGCCATCTCAATTATATGTTCAGCGACCTGTCTCCCGCGCTGCCCCTGGTGCGCGACGGAAAGCTGCGTGCGCTCGGCGTCAGGTCGGCCACGCGCGTCGCGACCGCGGATGAGATCCCCACGCTCGCCGAGGCCGGTGTGCCGGGCTACGAGGCCGTGGCCTGGCTGATGGTTGCCACGCGCGCGGGAACGCCGCCCGACATTCTCGGAAAATTGCATGGCGAGATGAAAGCGGTCCTCGCTCTGCCCGAGGTTCGCGGCACCATCGCGCGCTACGGCATGATCCCGCAGGACAGCGCGTCGCCTGAGGAATTGTCCCGCTA
>Ga0247825_10002583_pt1 | contig 11954 bp, 10 predicted proteins | sample 13C_Vanillin_Day_FD_194413 | JGI IMG/M metagenome (GOLD analysis project Ga0247825, IMG submission 194413) | Soil microbial communities from agricultural site in Penn Yan, New York, United States - 13C_Vanillin_Day48 | ecosystem: Environmental > Terrestrial > Soil > Agricultural land | place... | reverse complement strand
TTTCGCAGCCACACAGACATTTCAGCGATGATTTGATCGAATCGGCCGAAGTGGTCGGTCGCAAGGAAGCCTTGAATCGAAATCCGTTTGACCAATATGCGGCGCTCGATTCGCGGACCGACGGCCCTTCCATCTGGCGGCAAACTGATTGTTCCACAAATCGCTACGCGGGCACCGACATTGAGGTTCTCCAGCGCGGCGTCGAACGTTGCTCCGCCGACAGAGTCGAAGAACACGTCGACACCGTCCGGACATTCGCGGCGGATCGCCTCGGCCAGATCATCCTCTTCCCGATAGTTGATGGCTGCGTCGAAGCCGAAGTACTCGATGCACTGGCGGCACTTGTCGCCCGAACCCGTTAGGCCGACTACCCGTGCACCCCTGAGCGCCGCTAGCTGACCTGCGGCGGAGCCCACGGCACCCGCCGCCGAAGTGACCAGGACAGTCGAGCCGGGCCCCGGTCGTCCGATATCGATCATCCCGACATAGGCCGTGAGGCCAGTGACGCCCAACACGCCCAGCGATGTCGAGATCGGCGCGAGATCAGGATCGATCCGGCGCTGAATCTCCGGCTCGTTCATGGTCGCCCACTCCTGCCAGCCGGTGAATCCGACCACCAAGTCCCCCGCGCGAAACCCTTCGAGGTTGGAGGTGACGACCTCGCCGACGCCGAAGCTTCGCATGGGGCTTCCCACGGGGACTGGTGGCAGATAGTTCGGAGCGTCGAGAATCCAACCGCGCATGGCGGGTTCGATAGAGACGATGAGAGTTCTGACGAGGACCTGTCCTGGGCCCGCTTCAGGAATCTCTCCCTCACGCTCCACGAAGTCTTGCTCGATCGGCAAGGTGGTTGGACGGCGGTCCAGCACGATCTGGAGGTTGCGGGACACGGTTGCTCCTCAGCGAGTCAGACTAGATTGTGCATAATATGCTGTATTTGTAGTACGGAAATATTTGTCGAACCGGGATCCGTCGTTGTCGCCGATCGAGCTCAGCCACGGGACTTCCCTTCACCGAGGTCGCCGCGTTCATCTGGCATCGCTACCTCCGACCTTCGGACTCGCACCGGGCTGTCTCTGACCCAGGGATGGTCAGGGTTGAGCGGGTTGCAACTGCGGAGGAGTGAAGAAGCCCTCAACGGTGACGAACTTCGTCCCGTCCCACCTCAGGATCGAGATTCCCGGGCGGTGAATGCCGGGAAACTCCGGTGGCGCGGCGCCGGCGGGGCTTCCGAGGAAGGTCGGGATAGTGGTGGTGCTGCCCGGCGCCAGGGTCGTCGTAAGGTACTCCTTGAGGGTGGCTGCGTTGACCTTGTCTGCTCCGATGGTTTTGGCAGCGTCCGCCAGAAACATGACGTTGGCGAAACCCCACTCGGCCAGTGCGGAGCGGGCGATGTCCCCGAACCCGTACTTATCCATCGCCTCCCGGAAGATTTTCACATCGGGATCGTTCAGATCGTCGGGATTGGTGAACTCGCTGATCACGTTCGCGCCGACGGCCGCGGGGCCGGCGGCATCGAAGACCTCCGCGTCCATTGCCACACTGTGGATGTAGATCTGTTCGGGCTTGATCCCTTGCTGTTGCAGCTGACCCCACACCTGCGGGATCTGACTGCCGTTGACCAGTGTGAAGACGGCTTCGGGATCCGTGCTGGTCACCTTGGCGACCGAAGCGGAGAAGTCCGTGATCTGGGGGTTGAAGAAGACCGTGTTCACGGTCTCGACGCCGGCCTCCTTCGCTGCTTTCTCGAGCTGCTGCGCGTAGGTGCGGCCCACCGGTTGGTCCTGCATCAGCAACGAGATGTTCTTCAGCTTGGCCGTGGTGCCGAGGTAGTGGCCGAGTCCGTAGAACTCACCGACCCCGCCCGGCCCGATGGCAAATGAGTTCGGGCTTTGGATCAGAGTCGGCTGATTCGGGGAGTTCATGGTGATGATGTTGTTCTTCTCGAACAGGGCATCACCTCCGGTACTCGAGAAGTCGTCGATCCCGATGACGGCCAGCGATTTCTGCGCGACCGCCTGCTGAGCACACGCCGCGGAGGCGCCCGGGTCGAACTTGGAGTCACAGCTCGTGATTTTGATCGGCCGCCCGCCGATACCACCGTTGTCGTTTATGTACGCCGCGGCAGCCTTCGCCCCGTTCGGCATTGCCGAGGGGGCGAAGCCTGGGACACCGCTGACTTCGCTGATGTCGGCGATGACGATGGGCTCGCCGGTCAGCTTCGCCGCCGCCTCGTCCAGTAGGGAGTTCCCACCCGAGCTCGTGGCCTCACCGCTGCCGCACGCTCCGGTGAGGAGTGCGGTGACGGCAAGCACTGCCGTGAGTCCCAGTCTCTTTCGATGATTCATGTGCACTCCTGATCAATGGACGATGGGTAGGTACGAACGTCCTCGCGGCAACCTCGGCGAGCAGGTGCAGAGGGCCGTTCGACGCCTCGCGTGTGGGGGTGTGGTTCGTGAAGTCTTGAAACAATCATGCTGGCGGGGAACTGGCATCTCAGGCCGTGGCACGTAGTCGCGTGCGGATGGCATTCTTGATCTCCTGGTTCTTCAGCGCGATGCCGTCGGGCTGCAGGACGACGGTCACCACCAAGAGCAGGCCGGTGAGGACATCCCAGTACTGCGCGATCCCCGAGATCTGGTTGAGGAGCACGAAGAACACGCCGCCGGTCACCAGGAACCCGGCTTGATAGGCGCCGCTGATCGCTGCAATTCCGCCGATGAAGGCCACCGCCACCACCGACAGAGACAACGCAGTGACGAAGTTGTTGCCGGAGGTCGCACCCGCCTGGTACGCGAGCAATCCACCGCCGACCGAACCGATGGCGGCCGACAGAGCGAAGGCGTAGATCTTGATACTGGCGACGTTGACGCCGGCGACCGCCGCGGCGCGCTCGTTCGCCCGGACCGCCAGCATCTTGCGCCCGACGGAACTGCGTCGAAGACTGGCCACCCCGAGTGTCACCAGACCCAGAACAACGAAGACCATCAGAGCGAACGCGGTCGGGTTGGTCGCGGCGTCGAGCGAGAGCCCGAAGATCGACGGGGCTGGCACAAGCCGCCCGGTCTGTCCACCGGACACCTCGTAATTCTGGAACACCGCGGCATCAACGGCGATACCTATACCGAGCGTGATCACCGCCAGGTTCACCCCGCGGATACGCAATGCCGGCAGCCCGATCAGCGCACCGATCAACATCGTGATGAACGCGGTGAGGACGATCGGCAGCGGGAATGGCAACCCCAGGTTGGTGCCCAGCAGCGACGCGCCGAACGCGCCGACCGCCGCGAAGCTCAGGGGGGCAAGATTCGCCTGGCCGACGTAGCCCGTCACCACCACAAGGGAGAGGGCCACGATGACCGCGATCATCGACGCGGTGATAGCCGCTTTGAGTTCGTTGCCCGTGAGCAGTACGGAACCGATGATCACGACCGGAACCAGGATCAGCCAGACCGGCGTGACACGGCCGTCGGTTGCCTTTGCCGGCCGCGGCGGTGTGAGTGTGCCCCGGAGCGGAATTCGCTTCCCTGCCACCGCGATAGCGATGACTACGACCACCAGCGGGAGTGCGATTGCCATCCCCTGAAGCGTCCAGAAACCCGTGACCACCGACTGGCCGATCCCGATGAGGATCCCGGCCACAGCGGTAAGGGCGAAGGAGGTGAAGCTCCCGACGAGCGCGGCGGCGAGTGCGGGCAGAACGATGAAGGTCAGTGCGTTCACGTTGAGTCCAGAGATCGGAGCGATGAGCGCACCCGACAGACCCGCGAGAGCGCAGCCCAGCGCCCAATTCGCCGCGGCGACGCGGTCCGGGGAGATCCCCAAGAGAGAGGCAGCACGCTCGGACTCAGCAGCCGCACGCGTGGCCAGCCCGAAGCCGGTGTGACGGTAAAGCCAGGCGAGCAGGGCCGTGATGACGACAGCGGTGCCGAGAAGGTAGAGCCGGTCTACTCCCAAGGAAACACCCAAGAACTCGACTGTAGTGACGGGCAGCAGACGCGCCGCCTGCTGCCCGGTCGCCATGCTGTTGTGCCAGAGCAGCACCGCGAGAGCGTTGAGCGTCAGTAGCAATCCGATCGAGGCGATGACCTGGGAGAGCGCAGAGGCGTTCCGTAGAGGCTTCATGACCAGCACGTAGATGCTGACGCCCGCGAGCGCGCTGAGGATGCAGGTCACGAAGAGGGCAAGTGGCGCTGGAACCCCCTCCCTGACTAGGGCACTGCAGACGAAAGCACTGAACATGGCGATCGCGCCCTGGGCGAAGTTGACGACTCCGGACCCCTTGTAGATGAGGACGATTCCGAGCCCGAGGAGGGCGTATGCCGCTCCGGCACCGAGCCCGAGCATGACGAACAACAGCAGCTGATCCATGGCTATTCTCCAATCGCGGCGGGATCGACCTCGCCGAGGTAGCTGGCCTCGAGCAGGTCACGGCGCTTGCCGAGCTCGGCTGCCGAGCCCGCCAGCCGGATCTCCCCGTGACTGAGAACGATGGCCCGGTCGGCGATGTCCAGGGCAAGGTCGGTGTGCTGCTCGACCAGCAGTACACCGACGCCGAGCTCGGTGGCCGCGCGCCTCACTGGCGGCGCGAGGGACTGAGCGACGACGGGCGCAAGGCCCATGCTCATCTCGTCGATGAGGATGGCTTTCGCCTCCCGGCTCAGTGCCCGCCCGACCGCCAGCATCTGCTGCTCGCCACCGGACAGCAGACCCGCTCGGATATCCAGCTTCTTCCGCAGCGGAGGGAAAAGGTCGAGGGCGACCTCGGTCGACTTTCGGGCCGTGGCTCTGCTCAACGCGACCGCCAGGTTCTCCCGCACCGTCAAGCCGGAGAGCACGGCACGATTGTCGGGCACGAGGCAGACACCACGCCGGCTGACCAGATGCGGCTTGCCCCCAGCCACCGGCGCTCCGAGTGCCTCCACGGCACCCGAGATCGGCGTCAGCACACCGGCCAGCGTCAGTAGCGTGGTGGACTTCCCTGCGCCGTTCGCGCCCAGGATAGCGACGATCTCCCCCGGTAACACCTCGAAACTGATGTCACGGATCGCCGGGATGCCCCGGTAGCCGCTGGTCACGTTGGCCATACTCAGGACCGGCGTCGTCACAGCACACTCTCCATGGGTGCGGCGGCCTCGGATCCCAGATAGGCCTTCACGACCCGCGGATCCTGCAACACCGCCGCAGCCGATCCCTGCGCGATGATCTGACCAAACTCCAGCACATAGACGTAATCGCAGACACTCAGCACCAGACCCATGTCGTGGTCGACCAGCAGCACCGTCCGGCCATCGGTTGTGAGCTGACGCAGCTGACGTCCCAGTTCGATGCTCTCCGCGGAGTCCAGACCAGCCGCCGGCTCATCGAGCAACACCATTCGCGGATTGGCCGCCACCGCCCGCGCCACCGTGACCAGCTTGCGTTGGCCCAGCGAAACACTGTCCGGCATTCGGCCCGCCAGATCCTCGATCCCAAGACTCGCTAGCGCCTGCTCGACACGGTGCGCGGCATCGGCCGACCGGGAAGGCCAGAACGGCGCCCGCACCATGGACAGCCAAGACGCCCCCTCCGCCGCGACCAACAAGTTCTCGCGAATGCTCAGGTCATCGAACAGCTCGATGCTCTGAAACGTTCGGGCCAAGCCGACTCGCGCCCGCTTGTGCGGCGGCATCCGTTCGATGTTCCGGCCAGCGAATCGCACCGAGCCCGACGACGGCACGAGCCCACTCACGGCATCGATCAGGGTGGTCTTACCGGCGCCGTTCGGACCTATCAGCCCAACGAACGCCCCCTCGGGAATATCGAGAGACACCGCATCGACCGCGCGCAGCCCGCCGTATTGCACTGTCAGTTCCGTCAGTTCCAGCAGTCCCACTCGGTGGCCTCCTCATTGAGCGTCGGCGCCTCGGTGATTCACGTCACCGGCTGCACGACTTTGCGACTTGGAACACAGTACATTGTGCAACAGTGTTTTGTGAAGACGGTCTTGCAACGACGATGTGGAATCGCGTGATTGACAGCAGATCGCACTGGCCTCGGGGCAGTTCGACGCCATGGTCGCGACGCGATCGGGTTGGCCACCGCCGCGGTCCGCGTCCTCCCGACTACCGGAGACGATTCGCGAAAGATGTTCTTGGAGATCGCTTTTGGCGCGCCGCAACCTGGCCGGGTAGGGCTTCTCCTGATGATCTTGACATCGCACCTGGATCATGATGAGAAGGATTACCTGGCCACCTTGCACTCGGTCGCCGATCGGCCCATGGCAGGGGTCCGGGCCCGCCGCTATCCCTCCGATACCACCGACGTCGAGTGGGCACTGCTGGAGCCGGCGCCACTCAGTGCGGGCTGCCCGACCCCGGTAGGTGGCCCCCGGAGAACACCACCGTCGGGACATCGTTGACGCGATCCACCCACAACGGCGGTCGATTGCGGGCTCTCCCCTGCGGCCCCCGGCATGGAAGAAAATGATCCTGCTCGCGTTGTACCAGCCGGCGATGTAGCGGAACAGCTCCGCCTCCGCCTCCCATCTGTCGACGAATACGGAGGCGCGGTGCATCAATTCGATTATCAGGTCGACCACAGATTTTCGGCGAGCGCGTTATCGAAGCCCCACGCTGCCGGTGGACGGGCCGATGCCCGGCGTCAATCAAGTTCCGTAGCGCCTCCGGGTGCACCTCCAGCTACTCGGCCGGCCGCTCGACCACCGGTCCGGGCTCGGACTCCCGATAGAATCGCACCGCCTTCTCTCCGCCGGCGGATACTCCCGCGTTCCCACATTGATGTCCTTCCTCGGTCTCCACGATCAAATCTGGTTCGGAAGACTTCGGGAAAGCGGGAAAGCTCGGTCGTGCTGTGTCGCACGCTCTCCAGGTCAGGCGGCCACGACAGTGCGGACCTTCGGTGTGGCCCGAGAACCGGAGCGACGTCGTCGAACGCTGCGCTCCTGTCGATTGGAAGGAGTACCGCAAGAGGTAGACCTACTCGCTACGGCTGCCGCGTGACGCGGCATTCGATGCAGATCCGGTTCTCCGGCCCGACAGAGCTCTCAGCTTGACAGCTCGCCTCTGGCACTGATCAATTCGGTGATCTGGTGAACTGTGGTCTGAAGATGAGTCCGCACGATGCGCGCGCAGACTTTGCCCTTACGCGCCTTGAGGGCAGCAACGATTTCTTCGTGCTGTTGCTGCACTGCCTTACGGTAGTCGGGGTCTTCTTGCCCGTCAGGACTTACCGTGAGCTTGGCGTAGTTTGCCGAGGTGACACGAAGGTTACTCAGGATTTCGAACAGTCTGGGCCGGTTCGCGATCTTGTAGATGGTGTCGTGGAGCACGCCGTTGAGCTCGATGTAGCGGTCCGGCGCAGCCGATGACATCTCGGCGACGATGGCTTCCAGCTCTGTTACCTGATCGTCTGTGATGCATCTCGCCGCGAGTTCGGCGGCCAGTGGCTCCAGGGCGAGGCGGATCTCGTAGAGCTCCTCGAACTCCTCGGCAGCAGGTTGGAACACAACGACACTACGGTGCGCGTCTTGCTGCACGAGGCCTTCCCGCGTGAGTACCGCGAAGGCTTCGCGGACGGGTGTGGTGCTCACCCCGAACCGCTCGGCGACCTCGGTCTGACGCAGACGTGTTCCCGGCGGAAGCTCGCCCGAATGGACCATGTTGCGCAGTCTCTCGGCGACAAGGCCTGCTCGGGTAACGGATACCAATTTCTCCGATGTCACAACCAACTCCCACCCATTGACCCCTCCGCGTTGTCGGCGCGGGGACCGCTTTCGTCAAGAGTATACGATCCGCCGCCGAGGTCGCACAGAGTCATGCCGGCACCCGGTGCGGAAAGAATCCGCTTCTTCTACCGGGGCGGCAACCCGAACTAGCTCGCGCCCCGTACGCAACCCCAATCGATGGCTCGTCACGATGTGGCCCATCTCGTACCAGCGATGAAGCTTCCCTTTGCCGCACCCAATTTGTATACTGTGCACTCGACAACTGGCAACTTCCTCGGCCTCGCGTGCGCATCAGAGCACAGCGTCGGAGCCGGACGTTCAGCTACAGGAGAGATTTGCGATGCCTTCAAACCCGACGCCACTGGCGGACTCGGTAAACATGCTGATGGATCGAGCCGCCATCGAAGACCTGATTACAACGCTCTTCCACTGCGTGGATACGAAGGATTTCGCGGGGGCCGCGAAGCTCTTCACAGAGGACGGCGAGATCGTGCTGCCGTTCGCGTCCTATCCGGCCACAGAGCTCGTCGAGACGTCGGAGCGCATATTCGCCCCCTTCCAGGCCACTCACCACATGATCGGGAACGTCGCGATCACGATCGATGCCGACTCCGCCCGGTCCCGGCACTACGTGCGGGCAACGCACGTTCCAGATACGACGGTGGCCTCTCGACACGCCGACGTCGGCGGCTGGTACCACTGGCAGTACCGGCGGACCCCCGAGGGGTGGCGCATCACCCGATACGAACTCACCTTCGTCTTCACGGACGGCATCGAATTCGACCCGACTACATGAACTAAGCGCCCCGCTCCTGCCGCCCACCCCATGTCAGTGCGCTCGCGTGCGGCACCGGAGCACTGCTTCTGGTCGGTAGACGTGCCGCGTACCTGCTGACACTGCCGCTGCTGGCCATCACGAATGCCACGTTGCTATCCGGACTGCGGTCCGGATAGCATCGGCCTCAGTCCGGTTGGACTGCCCAAGGATGCCGGAAAGGCCCGGCAACCCAACGTTTTCGAGGAGAATCACATGACTGTTGCAGCGCCGACCGGCCTGGCGGCCGGAACCTGGGCCATCGACCCGGTGCACTCGTCGATCAACTTTTCCGTCCGCCATCTGATGGTCAGCAAGGTCCGCGGTACCTTCGGCGCCTTCAGCGGTGCAATTACCGTCGCCCAGGACGGCAGCCCCTCGGTGACCGCCGACATTGACGTCGCCTCGTTGAATACCGGCAACGAGCAGCGCGATGCACATGTGAAGGCCGCGGATTTCTTCGACGTCGCGAAGTTTCCGACCGCCAGCTTCCGGTCCACCGGCGTCCAGGCCAAAGGCGACGACTACGTGCTCGACGGCGAGTTCACCCTTAAGGGCGTCACCAAGCCGATCAGCCTCGCGCTGGAATTCAACGGTGTCAACCCAGGCATGGGCCACGGCGAAGTAGCCGGTTTCGAGGCCTCAGTAGTGCTGAACCGCAAGGACTTCGGCATCGACCTCGACATGCCGTTGGAGTCCGGTGGCGCGGTCCTTGGCGACAAGATCAACATCACCCTCGAGATCGAGGCGCTCAAGCAGGCCTGACCCGGCTCGCGGGCGCGCGTATGACTACCGGCGGACGGCAAGTTCGGCGCCTGGACGGATCGCGCGCTCGCGTCGAGCTAAGCCGAGACTGCGGCACCGGTGAGCACATGCAACTGCACCACATTGGCGTGCAGAGCATCTTCGAGGTCAGCCATCAACTCCTGGCCGGCGCACACCGCCACATTGTCGACGGCTGGCAGTTGCATCCCGACATGGTCGGACCAAAGCTGCCGGCATCTTCGATCCGCTCGTAGTTCGCCCTCGGAAAGCTGTACCAAGCCTTTGGCTTTCAATAAGAAGCGGAGCGCCTACCGGGGGTCCAGCCGCTTGTCCTGCAGCGCCTTGGCGCTCTGCAGCAGATGCACCTGTCGCGTCGCGGCAGCGGGCAGCGCCGCAGCAGCGGCACCCACCACGGCGGTCCTCCGGGTCTGTCGCATCGGCGGCAGCACGACCGTGTCTCCTGTCCGGCACACGGTCCAGCGGACGCGACACCGTTTTGTGAACGAACACGTGATCCAGTCCCCTTCTGAGCGTCTCGTCGCCGCGCGCTAACCAGCGAACCCACGACTGGTCTGGTGTCGTTCGGTTGGAGCACTCAGTGTCGATCTGTAGAAGCTTGGACTTGGATCGCCTTGTCGAGGACCCAGCCGACATCCGCGCGCGGCGCGCGAGATTGGCACGCAGCACTGGCCAACCATGCCGGTCGCCTTGGCGATATCGAAGGGGCGGATGGCGGGCGCCCCTTGCGGTGTGCGCGTGACCGAGCGCGAGCTGTCGGACCCGCAGGAACATCCGGGTGCCTCGCGGGGAGTTCGGCGCGCTCTGGCAGGCCGCCGAAGAGCTCACCTCGGCGAACGGTGAGCGCGGTATCGCCGACGGGGTGCCGCCGGCGTGGCGCTGACGTGCCGATGTGTTGCCCGAACGGCAAGCGTAACCGTGAAGGGTCCCCAGACCCTGACGACCGCACCGGTGACGCGTCTCGGCTCGCTTCCGAGGAGACCATCGACGCCGAGTACCTCGCAGCGGAAAAGCTGCTGGCCCAGGCGACGCCGGCGCGCTTCAGAATTTAGCCCGGCAACATCGAGGCGGACTCGGCAACACTGCGGTGGGTATGGCCTGTCGGCGGCCCCATTCTCGTCCTCGCCTGGGCTGAGTGATTTCACTGCGCGCTCCAGGAAATTTTCGTCGACGACGTCCTGTTCATCGACTGGTTAGGGCGTGGACTCGATCGCGAGTTTTTCTGCTTCGTGGACGGCGTCGTAAGCCCCGCGCTCGTGAATCTTGGCCAGCTCACGGTGGGCTCCGGTCGAGCCCGTCCGCGGCCTCGTCCGCCCACGGGGGACGCCGGCCATGGTCTGCACCGCGGCTGCGGTCCTCATACGACCGCGAGCTGCATTGATCGGAACGGCTATTCCATCCGCGCCCTCCCCTAGCGTCTCGGCGTTCCCGCTACCCAGCGAACCCAAGATGGTCTGGTCTCACGTTGGATCAGCCCGCAACACCACGCTTCACGGCCGGGAGGAATTCGCACCTGCCAGAATGTAGATCGCTAGGGCTCGCGATTACAGCAAAGCAGAGGTCACATCACCGCCAGACGACGTGGACGGCGCAAACAGATGCAAGCGCATCAGGCGGAAAGGCCGAGCAGTTGCCGCCAGGACCGCACGGCCTATTTCAACCACCTCGCGCTCCCCAGCTCCGGTGCAGTAGTCCACACCGGCATTGTGGAGTGCCGTGGGTAGTACTTCTCGTCAGCGTGCGCGGCGTGCGTGGTTCGCTATGAATTCACGCAGCCGGACGCGGATGGGCTCCAGATGGCGTGCCGGTGGTCCGTCGCGAATTTTGCCGAGCCTCGCCACGTAGCGTGCGGGTGTCATCCCGAACTCGACGAGGAGATCTCCAGTGTTTCCTCCCCCGTATGGGGAGCCATCGCCGGGCGAACTCAATGATCTGGGCGTCCTCGATGACAGAATCGTTCATCATGGAAGACCTCCTTGGTTATCGAAAGAAGCTTTGCGCGAGTTGCTTTCACTTGAACGTCGAGGTTTCCGGCGCGTCAGAGGAGCTGATGAGGGGTCCGGCCATGACGCCGGCGAGCCCGAACTCCTCGGCGGACTTGAATGCTCGACGAACTCTTCGGGCTTGACCCACCGTTCGGGGTCTCCCAGGTATCAGGATGGTTGGTCAGGCGAAGGCGTGTTTGCGGAGTTCGCGGGTCGCGACGACCATGCGGTGAACCTCGTCGGCGCCGTCGATGAAGCGCATGGTGCGGGCCTGGGCCCAGAGCATTGCCAGCGGGTGATCCTGCGTCATTCCACCGGCGCCGTGGACTTGGATCGCCTTGTCGAGGACCCAGCCGACCGTGTCGGGGGCCGCGACCTTGATCGCGGAAATCTCGGTTCGCGCCTCCCGCGCACCCACGGTGTCGATCAGCCATGCAGTTCGGAGGACGAACAGGCGGAGCTGGTCGATCTTGACGCGTGACTCGGCAATCCAATGCTGGATGATTCCCTGATCGGCGAGTCGTTTGCCGAACGCGGTCCGCTCGTTTGCTCGGCGGCACATCAACTCGATGGCGCGCTCGGCCATTCCGATCATCCGCATGCAGTGGTGAATCCGGCCGGGACCGAGGCGGGCCTGGGCGAGTGC
>Ga0247825_10002582_pt1 | contig 11955 bp, 12 predicted proteins | sample 13C_Vanillin_Day_FD_194413 | JGI IMG/M metagenome (GOLD analysis project Ga0247825, IMG submission 194413) | Soil microbial communities from agricultural site in Penn Yan, New York, United States - 13C_Vanillin_Day48 | ecosystem: Environmental > Terrestrial > Soil > Agricultural land | place... | reverse complement strand
CTGATGACGCCCGATCGGGTATTTTCAACGAGCGTGTCATCTCCGGACACGATCACACCCGCCGCGCTCACCAGGCCGAGAGGCCCCCGGTCGAAGACGCCGCCATCGGTCGAAACACCTGTGTGGCGAGGTTGTCCTTCAGTGATGGATTATTCGAGCCGCATCAATTTCCCTCTCACCTCGGCCCGTTGTTTCCCACGGAACATCGCCGGCATTTCTAGACCTTCGCTTGTGACGGGTCAGCAAGCGCGCCTGGCGGCAGGCGCTCCGGTACATCGAGTCTCGCCACGCCTATCCGGCGGTCCGCCATCCCATAATAGACGTCGAAGCGATCGGGCAAGCCGAGATCATCACGCCGATCGATGCCGGTGGGAAACACGACGTTGGGGACGGTCCCTTGGCGCTCCTGCAACGACGTCGGTGTCAGCACCGGCTCTCGTGAACGATAGCGGATGACTTGAGGAAACGTTGCCGATAGCACCAGGACTCCAGCACAATAGCACAGTTCGGGTGCGGAGCCGGAAGACGCCGAAAGCTCGCCGACGCCGTGGTAAATTGTCAGCCAGCCGTGCCGGGTCATGATGGGTGGCGTACCGCCGCCGATTTTGAGCCGTTCCCATGTGGCCACCGGGCTGGCCAGCCGATGATGCGAGCCAAAATGGCAGAGGTGATACGGCGCACAATCCGCCATGGCCATCGAGCAATAGGAAATCCAGATGCTTTCGCGATCGAGATCCACCAGACGGGATCCAGGGTGACACGCCGTTTCCTCCGGGCGAGTTCCAGGAAAAAGGGGCCGCTGGAGGATGGCCAGCGATGCCTGTCCTGATGGGTCTGGAATGGCGATCGGAAAGACGCTGGCGTCCTTGTTGTCTATACCTTCGAATTCGATGCAGTCGTACGGTCGGAAAGTTGCCAATCCCAAGCGCTGCCAGCGGAACAGGTCTTCGGATATTGCCAGGGCGATCCGTGGGCCGTCCTGCGAATACGCGGTGTAAGTCATGACGTAGCGTCGGAGCGGTTCGACAAACGTGATACGCGGATCCTCGCAGCCGCCCGTACCGTCGTGCCGATGCTCGAAATCCGCTTCGGGCTCCAGAGCGATACCGAGTCGCTCGACCCCGACCGGATCACCGGCCGCATCAAACACAACTCGTGCTATGCCGATCCGGGAGTAGTTGCCCTGCGCGACCAGCCGCGGGAAGAGATAAAGTTGACCATCAGGACCACGCACGGCGGCTGGATTCAGGACGCCTTCGGCCTCCAGCGGATTATCCGGCTCCGGTTCCATCACCAGCCCAAGTCGCCGCAATTGAAAGTCACTCATCAATTCTGCCCATCCGTTGTGCGAACGTCGAATGTCCGATTTGGCCATCGGCCAGCTTTACTCGATCACTTCATCCGCGCGCGCGAGGACACCGCGAGCCAGGCATCCTCGCGGTCTGGGCATTGATCACCGGCTCGAACTTGGTCGACTGCGCCACGGGCATGTCCGCTCTTGTCCGTCAGCGACCAAATCGACAGGCCCCCAATGCAGCGATGTGCCACAACCGGGACATGCCAGGCAACTCGGTGGCGCGAGTGGATAAGCTCGGCATTGCCGGGAGACGATTTGTCTTGATGCAGGTCAATGCTGCGCTTTCCGCGTTCCGGTCTGATGTTGCCGGTCGCATCATGGAATTTACGCTCAAACTGCTCAACGGTGGCGCCGGCAGCCTTGCTTCCTATCTGGCGGCGCATGTCCTGCTGTGCTTGCTGCCGGCCTTCTTCATCGCCGGGGCAATGGTGGCGCTGATCCCCAAGGCCAGCATTACGCGCTGGCTGGGACGCAACACGCCGGCCTATGTGTCGAATGCCGTCGAAGCCATGAGTGCCGTCACCGACCGGGCGCGGGTGCTGCATATCACCTCGCAGCGCACGCCCTCCGGCGTGCGGATCGCAGTGACGGATTCCGGAACCGGTATCGACCCCGACAACGTCGATCGTGTCTTCGACACGTTCTTCACCACCAAATCCCATGGCATGGGCATGGGGCTTTCTATTTGCCGCTCCATCGTCGAAGCCCACGGTGGGCGGCTGTCGGCGTCGTCCGCGCACCCGCACGGCTCGATGTTCGAGGTCGTGCTGCCGGCCGCCGACGGGGTGATCGAATAAGCGGGCGATGTCTGCTTCCGGCACCTCTGACATTACGGTATGCCTGTTCCCGCGTCCCGACGCAGCCGATGGAGGCGAACAACCTCAAGGCGCTGGAGTGCACCTTCGACATGATCAAGGCGGACACGCAGCTTCTGTTCGCGTCGGACTGGCCGCACTTCGACTTCGACGTGCCGAGCGAGATCCCCGACCTGCCGTTCATCTCGGAGCAGACCAAGCGGAATATTCTTGGGCTGAACGCCACGCGGATCTTCAATCTCGATCCGACGCCGGTGAAGCAGCTTTGAGCCGGGGAGGACGGACCCAACGCCGTGCGGATGTTCAACATTGATCCGAAGCCAGTGAAGCAGCTCCGAGCCAAGAGCAAAGTGGCACGAGCCACAGCGGGCGGCTTTATTGCCGAGCCGGCACATCGGCTGGCCAAGCCTCACCGGTAAGGTTCGGCTGGCTGCGTGCGACGCGCTCGTCACAGCCAGAGTCCCACGGGAACAAGCCATTTGCGTCCGGGTACACCATTTGCACACAAGGCCAGTCGTCGCTGCCATAGAACCAGCGGCTCCAGCCAAGGTGATCGCGATAGAATTTTCTGGCAACTGATAGGAAACCGCGTCGACGTTTTCGAATACACCCGAGCGCCGCAGCCCAATAGGAAACGAGGTCCCGGCGGTGATCGCGCGATACAGGTGCCACAACGAATCGTGAGCGATCTCTGGTCTTAACGAGAAGACGATAATCTCGGGTGCCTTCGCCCTCAACCAAAAGCCGGTGGTGTAAGAAAAGCCCGGACTTTCGTCTTCGCCAAACACATTCGTATCGAACCAGCCGTGCTGTCTCACTTGGTCGACGAAGTTTCTTTCCTGCCTATCCAGCATATGGTCCGGAGCGTCGAGGGCGGTCGGCATAGGGCAACTTTTGCTTGAGATAACGGCGGGTCAACCTCTGAGCGGATATGTCCGCACGGGGCAGCCTTTTCGGCCACTGCCGCTTTGGTGACGGCTTAGTGGGGCCAACCACTAGCAGCGGGCAGCCAGCGAATTTTTCTGCACTTGCCCTGGAATGGCGCTTGGCCCTGCGGACACCGGTTTACAACCCGGCCCCGGCCATCGGTGTAGGGATATTGGTACTGAGGTTCGTTCGGGTATGGATGCTCGCGGCCGGTGCTTCCGAACGTGAAGCCCTGTCCGGCTGCCGATCCGCACCACCCGATGACAATGAGAACGAACGCAACAACTCGCATGCGAAACGAACTCGGGGCGCGAGGCAACGTTCCCCAGCGTGCCAGATGAACTGGAAGCTTTTGGCAGTCATCCCGCCCGCAGCAGCCTGATCGCCTCGTCGCGCTCGAACAGATAGAGCAGATGCCGCAACGCGTCGCCGCGCGGCGACGCCAAATCCGGAACACGCGACAAAATCAGCGCCGCGTCGCCGACCTCGATCACCGTGGTCGCGATCGGAAGCCGGGGTTACCCTGGCCTTCGGCGCCATTGGGGGCGCTTTGTGCGGGATTTGCTGGGCGACTGACCGCTCAGGCTCAGCAATCCCGTACTGGATAAAAACGTCTTGCTTGTTGCGCGCGGGATCAAGGCGGATCGTGGCTCTTGCCAGATACAGTGCAATCGATTTCGGAGGATAGTTCTTGGACAGATATTTCCGAACCTCGTCCATCTTTTCGGGCCACGGGCTGTTCTCCATGGCGACGAGCGCAATGGTCATGGCCTCAAGTACGGTATGGCTGTCCTTGATACTCATGGCGAGGTTGTAGCGGGCTTCGATTAAAGAAGCCTTCAAAGCACTCAGTGACGAGTGCGAGCCATTGCCGCTCTGATCGTTGCCGGCTCAGCCATGAGCCTCGAGCAGGGTCAGGCCAATCCCGACGCTGATAATTTCTTCACGTCGAAGTCTCGCAAGTTCAGCAACCGCCTGGAGCCCGTGAACCCCGACCCGGGCCGACACGACGAAGGGGTGAGACTGGCGTGCGGGTTTCCTTTTTACCGCTGCGGGAAGGTTCCCTCGTGTAAAGGACAACGCCGATGAAAAAAGTTCCACTTCTTGTCGTGTCATCCTTGGCCCTTGGCATTTGCGCCTCAACAACGGCTTTTGCCGAATTGATCAATTGCAAGCCGGTTAAGAACTGCCGCGCTGGAAACAAGCCTTGTTTTGTCGAGGTTACACAACGCGACCCAATTATCGATCTCGTTGGCACGGATGGCGCGGAGAACCCTGGCCTCCGTCCCAGGGCAGCCATTCGCATTCGGGCCTGCACGGGCGTCGACGACGTTTGCAAGAGCGGCACGCGAGACCAGCGGTTCAACTGGAACGTGATCAATCAGCAAACCGGCCAAGTTGTCGTCGGCGGCCAGCTCGGCAGCGAAACCGGTATCTGGGACACCGGGCCTTACACGGAAATCGGCCCGCATACCTACCTGGGCATCGTCTGCCTCGCCGGCAGACAATCCTGCAAGCTCGCGTGGCAATATTGCGAGTTCGAGCTTCCCCTCGTCGCGGGCGGTGGGGCCGGCGCGGGTACATCGCCGCCGAAAAGGGCGAGCGACATCGCACCGCACCTGACGGATCGGCAAGGCTACCACGTCAGGACACACCGGCTGCTGTTCGGTCGGTAGAGAACACTTCATTGGTCTGGTGCGGGGCTTGCACATCGAAGCTAGTCCCGTACCTTCCGTCCCGCGTAGAGCGCTATGATCGCGTTTGCTTGACCGACGCATCCGACGCATGGGATGCGCTTCGTATGTTCGAGGTCGTGCTGCCGGCCGCCGACGGGGTCATCGGACAGACCCAGTAGCCGCGCTTGCCTTCATCGAGCGCGCGGCCCACGGCTGGCGGTGCAACGCCGGTTTTCCTCAGCGCGCCGACAACGATAAGCAGCATCAGCACTTGGTTGCTTGAGCATTGCGCACCCGGATGACGCGCCGGGTCTGTTCGCTGGTTGGCACAACTGCGGGACCTGTTCTGAAACTCCCGCCGAATTTGATGGTGCAACAAGGAACGAAATGTCTTTTGACGTGTTGCGATGCGAGATGGGGGTTCAATGTCAGTTGGACGCTGCGAACGCTGCTCGGGAGAGGCGAGGCTCACCAGCCTGATACCTCCGTTTGGGCGCGATCCAGGCCGCCGCATCTTCTACTGCGAGCAATGCCATCATTTCACACGGGTTACGTGGCCGGGCTATTTTCAGCAGCAACAACAACAACAACAACAACAACAACAGCAACAGCAACAACCTTCGCCGCCACAAACAAAAGATGAGTAGCAGCCGACGTTTGATCAACGCCCGGCTTGTGTGCCTTCACTCCGTTTGGCCGGACGGCGCTCTCCTCGACATCCGCTGGGCCGCCTGCAATCATCTGGCCTATCCCGCGCGCAGCAGCCTGATCGCCTCGTCCCGCTCGAACAGATAGAGCAGATGCCGCAGCGCCTCGCCGCGCGGCGTGGCAAGCTCCGGATCGCGCGACAAGATCAGCGCCGCGTCGTCGCGCGCCGCCATCAGCAGCTTGCCATGCACCTCGATGCGGGCGACCCGAAAACCCGGCACGCCGCTCTGCCGCGTGCCGAGCAGGTCGCCTTCGCCGCGCAGCCGCAGGTCCTCCTCGGCGATGCGGAAGCCGTCCTCGGTGTCGCGCATGATCGCGAGCCGGGCCTTCGCGGTTTCGCCGAGCGGCGCGCGGTAGAGCAGGAGGCAGGTCGAGCGCTCCTGGCCGCGGCCGATGCGGCCGCGCAGCTGGTGCAGTTGCGACAGCCCGAAGCGCTCGGCGTGCTCGATCACCATGACGGTCGCGGCCGGAACGTCGACGCCGACCTCGATCACCGTGGTGGCGACCATAAGCCGGGTCTCGCCGGCCGCGAAGCGCGCCATCGCGCGGTCCTTGTCGGCGCCCTTCATCTGGCCGTGCACGATGTCGGCCCTGGCGCCGAAGTGCTGCTTCAGGTCGGCGAAGCGCGCCTCTGCGGCGGCCAGGTCGCTCATCCCGGTGTCCTCGACCAGCGGGCAGACCCAGTAGACGCGCTTGCCTTCGTCGAGCGCGCGGCCCACGGCTCCGACCACCTCGTTGAGCCGGTCCAGCGCGATCGTGCGGGTGTCGATCGGCTGGCGGCCGGCGGGCTTCTCGCGCAGCTCGGAGATTTCCATGTCGCCGAAGTAGGTGAGCACCAGCGTGCGCGGGATCGGCGTCGCGGTCAGCACCAGCATGTCGACGGCTGCGCCCTTGCGTGCCAGCGCCAGGCGCTGGTGCACGCCGAAGCGGTGCTGCTCGTCGATGACGGCGAGCGCCAGGTCGCGGAACGCGACGTCGTCCTGGAACAGCGCGTGGGTGCCGACCAGCAGATCGAGCTCGCCGATCGCGAGCCGCTGCAGCGTCTCGTCGCGCTCCTTGCCGCGCTCGCGGCCGGTCAGGATGGCGACGCGAAGACCGGCCTTCTCGGCGAGCGGCGCGATGGTCGCGAGATGCTGCCGGGCGAGGATCTCGGTCGGCGCCATCAGCGCGGCCTGGCGGCCGGCCTCGATCACGGTCGCGGCGGCGAGCAGCGCCACCACGGTCTTGCCGGAGCCGACGTCGCCCTGCAGCAGCCGTACCATGCGCTGCGGACGCGCGAGATCCGTGACGATGTCGTCGACCGCACTCGCTTGCGACGTCGTCAGCGCGTAGGGCAGCGCCTTGATCACCCGCGCGCGCAGCATGCCTTCGCCGGAGCTGCCGCGGCCCGGCAGCGTGCGCTGGTGCTGGCGGACGAGGGCGAGCGCGAGCTGGCCGGCGAGGAATTCGTCGTAGGCGAGCCGCGACCAGGCCTTGCTCTCGGGCAGGATGCCGGCCGGATCGTCGGGACGGTGCAGCGCGAGCAGCGCCCCGGTGAAGTCCGGAAAGCCGTTGCGCTCGAGCCACGCGTCATCCTGCCATTCCGGCAGCTGCGGAACCCTGGTCAGCGCCGCGTCCACCGCCTTGCGCACCACGTTGATCGTCAGCCCTTCGGTCAGCGGATAGACCGGCTCGACCAGCGGCAGCTTTTCCAGCTCGGCCTCGCTCACCACGCGGTCGGGATGCACCATCTGCAGCATGCCGTCGTAGAGCGCGGTGGTGCCGGAGACGATGCGCTGCTCGCCCACCGGCAGGAGCTTCTCAAGATAGTCGCGCTTGGCGTGGAAGAAGGTGAGGATCAGGTCGCCGGTGTCGTCGCTGGCGTAGATCTGGTACGGCGCGCGCGAGCGGTTGGGCGGCGGCGGGCGATGACGGTCGACCGTGACAGAGATCGTCGCGACGCTGCCCGGCACCACGTCGCGGATCACCGGACGCGCACGCCGGTCGACCGTGCCGCTCGGCAGGTGAAACAGCAGGTCGAGCACGCGCGCGGGTGCGTCCTCGCGCCCGAACAGCCGCTGGTAAAGCTTGCCCAGCTTCGGCCCCACGCCGGGCAGCGTGGTCAGCGCGGCAAACAGGGGATCGAGCCGTGAAGGGCGCATGGCCGTGTCGCACTCTCGTTGGGCCTGCAGGCTGCACGGGTTTTTGACGCGCTTCAACAACTGCGCCTGGGCTGCCGGCGAACGGGAGACGGCTCTGCTGTCATTCCGGGACGCCGCGAAGCGGCGGACCCGGAATCCAGACACATCGGGATTTCCTGCTTTTCTGGATTCCGGGCTCGCGCCTTTGGCGCGCCCCGGAATGACGGCGGAGAGTTTTTCAGCAGCCTGTGAGCGCAGTTTGGCCGCATTAACGCCGTTTGAGCATTAACGCAGTTTTGCTCCGTGACGATTTCGCCACAGCGCGCCGGGCCGATCCGGGTATAGTCGGCGCACGGTGAAAATGGTTCTTCTCGTTCTCCTTCGCGGGCCTTTGCGGGCGCTGGCTTTGCTTGTTGCGGTGGCGTGCACGGTCTGTGCGCTGCCCACCCTGGCTTTGGCGCAGCCGCGCCCCAAGCCGCCCGAGCATCGCAATCTGCCGGCGACCGCGGACGCCTACGCCATCGTGTTCGACCAGTGGGTGGCGCGGCGCAAGCCCGCGAGCGCGATCCTGGTGGTGCGGCGCGGCGGCACGACCGTGTCCCTGAACGGCCACAACGCCGATCCGCAGAAGCCCACGCTGATCGCCAGCCTGTCGAAGCCGATCACCGGCGCCTGCATCGCCGCCATGGTCCGCGACGGCAAGCTCGGCTTCACCACGCCGCTGCGCGATCTGCTGGGGCAGTTCTTCAAGCAGTTCGGCACCCCGGTCGACCAGCGGCTGAACGACGTGACGGTCGAGGAGCTGCTGGCCCATCGCGCCGGGCTTCGCGGCAATGCCGACGACGATCCGATCTTCGGCGTGTTCTTCCGGCGCGCGTATGGCGGGGCGGGCGTGCTCGCCGAAGCCAAGCCCGTGCTGGCCGAATACATGATGCGGGAGCGGCTCGCGCGCCATCCCGGCGGCCGCTACTCGTACAGCAACACCGGCTACCAGATCCTCACCGCGATCATCGAGGAGCAAAGCGGGCGCTCCTACGAGGACTATTGCGGCGAGGCGGTGTTCGGCAGATTGGGTATCGCACGGCCGGCCTTGCACGCCGACTGGCAGATGCTGTCGGGCGCGGGCGGCTGGGTTATCCCGGGCGCGGACTACCTCGCGTTCCTCGACATCTTCGATCCGGCGCATTCGTTTCTCTCCGACGACGTGAAGGACTGGATCGACAAGGCGCAGACGCGCTGGACGCCCGGCCATCGCGGCCGCTGGTACAGCCTCGGCATCAACACCTGGGCCGGGCAGGGCCGCTGGGCGGTTTCGCACGGCGGGCTGATGAACGTGCGCGGCCGCGACGCGACCGGCCGGCCGACCAACGGGACGATCGTCAGCCACGCGTTCCGCGCCGCCAACGGGACGTCGGTGTTCATGGCGGTGCCGTGGACGCGCGACGCGCAGGAGTCGCTCGACGACCTGCGCCGCGCGATCGGCGAGACCCATAAGTTCGTCAAAGCCGGTCCGTGAGGGATTTGCGGTTTTAGAGTTTGATCCAGCGGGACATTGCGCTCGGCGGCCTGCTCCGTTCACCTGTCCCATCAGAAGCGCCGGCGCGTTGTTGTTGTGCCCTCTCCTTGTGGGAGAGGGCTACACGGACCGCTCAACGAAAAAAATGGGTGAGGGGTTGCGGTCCATCGATAGACCTTAACCCCTCACCCAATCGAATGTACTGCACCGTTCATGTTGCCCTCTCCCAAAAGGAGAGGGCGCAGTTACGACCGCCGGCGTTTTCTGACGCAGTAGAAAACAACCAGCTCGCAGCCGGCGGATGCCGCACCTTGTTTTAGTTGGCAAGATCGGCAGGGACCTTGCCGCCATTGGCGGCAAGCTTCTGCATGACCTGCTTGTGCAGCCAGATGTTCATCTCAGCCGACCCGTTCAATTCGCCCTTGTATCCCAGCTCCTGGGCGAGTTCCTTGCGAGATTGCAGGCTGCTGTCGAGATCGAGCACTTTCATGAGGTCGACGATGGATCTACGCCAATCGAGCTTCTCCTTTTTCCTGGCTGCCGCCTCGGTCAGAACCTTCTCCACGTCCACGGACTGGCCACTGGCGGGGCTTTGAGACGGAACGGTTGAAGGCGACGCACCGGAAGTAGGTGACGAAGCAGCGGCCCCGGCCGACTTGCCGAAGATCGCAGACATGATGCTTCCGAAAATGCTCATTGATGGCTCCTGTTGCTGGTCAGAGCCTCAATGCGGGACGACATCAAAAGTTCACCGCCTCGTGAGGCCGTTTAGCGTTGAGCCTGTCTTCGGATACATAGCCCCGTGACAGCGCCGGTACATCTGCAATAAAAAGCGACGCGCCCGGAAAGACGCGCCGCTTCAGAAAAAGAGAAAGCTAGTCGATGTCGAGGATCACACGACGGCTGCTCGGATCGACAAAGTGGATGCCGCTGTCAGTGTGGTAGTAGCGGTAACTGCGAACGGATGGACCCCAATCAGCCGGGACTTCCCGGAGCTCAACCTCGCCCGGAACGGCCGTTCCGATGCGATAGCGCTCCTTGACCGTAACACGCGGCACTTTCTCCTTGACCACGTATTCCTTGATGCGGGTGCGTTGCTCAGGGGCTAGTTCCACGCTTACGCTCTGAGCGAATGCGTGGGTAGCGAACACGACCGCCATGGCGGTAGCGCCAGCGAGAAGAAAACGCTTCATAGAGTTCTCCTAAGTTCGAATTGGGCTTATTGACCCATCTGACAAGCATCGGGAGTTCGCGACGTTCCATGCAGGCTTATTCAAGGCAGCTGCCGGCTTCCGACCCCAAGAAAAAAGCGCCCCATTTGGGGGCACCAGACACGGCATGCTGGTGAAAAATTTCTACTTCAGGAAAACGATCAGGACAGTCGCGTGCGCTCATTAGGTGCGCCAGACTATGTGAGCAATTCGGATCAGACAGGCAGACCAGTCCGGCTCAACCTGCAGGATGAAATACTTCTTTCATCTTGAAGATGGGGGTGCATTCGCGATCCGAAGGGTGACGAATTTCCCGACGATGCCGCAGCCATGCATGAGGCTGCGAGGGTCGCTCAGGAACTTTCGAAGCTCAAGGTCCATGCCTTCGAGTGGCGTGTGGTGGTGAAGAACGTAGACGGCCTTCGCATCGGCTCGGTCGCTCTCAATCCGGCCCTCACCACGTACGGCCAAGGCGTTCCCGCTGTTCATTGACGGGATGCGCCATGACCAGCACCCCAGCCAACCTGACGACCCGCCACGACCCACGGACAGTCTCCGACCGGGTCGCCCGCGGTTTCACCACGTTTCTCCGCTTCATCGCCGACACGTTCTTTGCCAGACGCTACGGCCATCGAGCGGTCGTGCTCGAGACCGTTGCGGCGGTGCCGGGCATGGTCGGCGCGACATTGCAGCATCTCAAATCGCTGCGGCGCATGCGGAACGATGGAGGCTGGATCCGTACCCTGCTGGCGGAGGCCGAGAACGAGCGCATGCATCTGATGACGTTCATCGAAATCGCCAAGCCCAGCTGGCATGAGCGCTGGCTGGTCCTTCTCGCGCAGGGTGTGTTCTACAACGGCTTCTTCCTGCTCTATCTCGTCTCGTCCCGCACGGCCCATCGGGTGGTCGGCTATTTCGAGGAGGAGGCGATCATCAGCTATACCGAGTACCTGGCCGAGATTGAGAGCGGGCGGATCGAGAATATTGCCGCGCCACAAATCGCCATCGACTACTGGCAACTCGGGCCTGACGCGCGCCTCGAGGACGTCGTCATCGCCGTGCGGGCCGACGAGGCCGGCCACCGCGATGTGAACCACCGCTTTGCCGACGAGCTGGCGCAAGAGTGACGCCGTCGAGGCTGCGCCGTCGTCATCGCCGCTGCCGAGGTGGGTCTGCAAGTGGGATCCCCTTCGGCGCTCGAGCGAATAAGCGCTGGCCACGAGCGGATTGAAAAAAAAGCCCGGTGCATTGGCGGCCGGGCGACCAGCGGGCAGATCGTCAGCCACGCGTTCCGCGCGGCCAACGGAACGTCGGTGTTCATGGCGGTGCCATGGACGCGCGACGCGCAGGAGTCGCTCGACGACCTGCGCCGCACGATCGGCGAGACGCACAAGTTCGTCAAAGCCGGGCCGTGAATCCTGGCGGGTCGGTGACCCGTGTCCTGCGGGGTTGACAGGCATTAATTCCGTTCTATGTTCGTTCTCATCCTGCTTGTTGAGGGGCACCATCCGGGTGGTTGCCGCTGGGAGAGGCAGGAACGGTCTGCCTGCGGGTCCGGCTAACCACCGGACTCCCGGGACGCCTCGGACCCCGCCCTACGGGCACTAGATGACCCGTGCGCAGGG
>Ga0247825_10002581_pt1 | contig 11958 bp, 13 predicted proteins | sample 13C_Vanillin_Day_FD_194413 | JGI IMG/M metagenome (GOLD analysis project Ga0247825, IMG submission 194413) | Soil microbial communities from agricultural site in Penn Yan, New York, United States - 13C_Vanillin_Day48 | ecosystem: Environmental > Terrestrial > Soil > Agricultural land | place... | reverse complement strand
GATGCCGGACGAGCACCGGCAGCGCAGCGCAGCGATCAGCGACTGGGTCGAACGCTGCTTCGCCGCGGCGCGTAGCGGACGGGCGCGGGCCGTGGTCATCCTGATGCAAGCCAATCCCTGGGCGTCGCCGTCGAGTCGCAACTTCGGCTTTCGCGAGCTGCTCGCCCAGCTCGCCAAAGAAAGTCTGGGGTTCGAAGGCCAGGTCATGGTGGTGCACGGCGACACGCACCGGCATCGCGTTGACCGCCCTCTGCGCGACCCCGCCACCGGCAAGCCGATCGCGAATTTCACGCGCGTGGAGGTGCACGGCTACCCGGTGATGAACTGGCTGCGAATTCGCGTCAGGGACGACGCGGGATCAATCCGGTTCGAAGTGACGCCGGGAAGCTGACCCAGAATCGTGATGGGTGATTCGTGATGGGCGATTCGAACTTTGCGTGTCCGAACCGGATTCCTCGATTCACGAATCACGAATCACGAATCACGCTCTTTCTCAGTGATGATGCCCGTGCGCGCCGTGAACGTGACCGTGCTCGAGCTCTTCGCGGGTTGCCGGCCGCACCGACTTCACCGTGCAGGAGAAGGTCAAGGTGCGCCCCGCCAGCGGATGGTTGCCGTCCACCACCACCTTGTCGTCGGCGATGTCGGTCACCGTGTAGATCAGCGTCGAGCCGGATTCCTCGCCGCGGCCCTCGAACTGCATGCCTACCTTGATGTCGTCGGGAAACTTGTTGCGCGGCTCGAGGTGGACCAGTTCGGCATCGTAATCCCCGAAGGCGTCGTCCGGCTCCAGCCGGACCTGGCAGTTTTCCCCGGCGGTCTTGCCCGACAGCGCCTTCTCGACCAGCGGGAAAATGCCGTCGTAGCCGCCGTGCAGGTACTCGATCGGCTCGTCGGTCTTCTCGATCATCTTGCCGTCGGTATCCGACAGCTCGTAAGTCAGCGATACCACCGTGTTTTTCGCTATTTGCATTTGCCTGCGCCTTTCAACAGGCCGAGCACCGCCAGCGCATGGCCGCGGGGGTTCACGCCGTAGAGAGCCTGCTTGAGGATGCCCTTGCGATCGATGATGAAGGTGGACCGGAGGATGCAGCTCTTCTTGCGCCCTTCCACCTCCTTGTCGTGCAACACGCCGTAGCGGCGGCACACCTCGGCATCCACATCCGCCAGCAATTGCACCGACAGCCCGTGCTTGTCGCGAAATGCCCCGTGCGACAGGCAATCATCCATGCTCACGCCGAGCACGACGGTCTTCAGCGCGCTGAAGTCGTCTTCCTTTTCGCTGAATTCAATGGCTTCGAGCGTGCAGCCCGGCGTGTCGTCCTTGGGGTAGAAGTACAGCACGACGTTGCGCCGGTTCTTGAAGCTGTCGAGGCTCACCATGTTCATGTCGGCGTCCGGAAGATCGAACGTCGGCGCCGGCTGGCCCGGCTGCAGGTGAGTTGACACTTCTGTTTCTGGAAGCGACATGACGCCCTCATTGTGTGAAGATCGCGACCCGCGGTCAAGCGTTTTCCGGGAAGATCGCGCACGGAATGGTACCCTTAAGTTATCATCGTTTTGCATCATCGTGCCGGGAAATAACTTCATGTTGCGCTGTCGCTGTACCTCGACGACGCCGGAAAAAAAGTCCCCCGGACTTCGAGCCGGCGGCGCATCGCGCACGCGCTTCTCGCCATGCTGAAGCACCGCCGCGCCGCAGCGGGCCTTCCCGCGCACCGCTTTCTGCGCGATCACTGGCAGAAAAAGCCGCTGCTCCTGCGCAATGCTCTTCCGGAGAGCGGCGCCATCGCCACGCCGGCCGCGCTGTTCGAGCTGGCCGCCCGCGACGACATGGAATCGCGCCTCGTGCAGCGGCGAGGCCGCGGCTGGCACGTCCGGCACGGCCCCTTCGACCCGCGCGAGCTGCGGCGACTCCCGCGATCGGGGTGGACGCTCCTGGTCAACGGCATCAACCATGCCTTGCCCGCCGCCCAGAGACTGCTGGACGCGTTTTCCTTCGTTCCCTACGCCCGCTTCGACGATGTGATGGCCAGCTACGCGCCGCCGGGCGGCGGCGTCGGGCCGCACTTCGATCATTACGATGTGTTCCTCGTGCAGGGCGAGGGGCGGCGGCGCTGGCGAATCAGCCGGCAGCGGGACCTGGCGCTCGTGGCCGGAGCGCCGCTGCGGATACTGCGCCGCTTCAGGCCGACGCGCGACTGGGTGCTGGGAACCGGCGACCTGCTCTACCTGCCGCCACGCTGCGCGCACGATGGCATTGCGGTCGACAGCTGCATCACCTATTCCGTCGGCTTCCGCGCGCCTCAAGCGCAGGAGCTCGCGAGTGGCTTCCTGGATTACCTGCAGGACCGGGTGCGACTGGCCGGCATCTACGAAGACCCCGGGCTGGAGCCTGCCCGACACCCCGCCCGCCTCGATGACAACATGGTCCGGGCGGCGCGGAAGACGCTCGCCAGGATCCGCTGGAGTGGCGCCGAGGTGGCGCGCTTTCTGGGCTGCCATCTCACCGAGCCGAAGGCGCACGTCGTCTATCCGCGCCCACCCCGCCCGCTCGGCGCCCGGACGTTTGCCGCGCAGGCCTCCCGTCGCGGCTTGCGGCTCGCCCTGCCCACGCGCATGCTGTTCAGAGGGTCGACGCTTTTCATGAACGGCGAGTCCGTCGACGCCGGCGCCCGCGCCGCGGGCCTGCTGGCGCGGTTCGCCGACCGCCGGGCGCTGCCGGCCGGGGCACGCCTCGATGCCGAGTCGGCCGCCCTGCTCCACCAGTGGTACCGCGTGGGATATATAGTCCTGGGTGACGAATGATGAGCGAGCAGCATTCTTCCCCGTCGCAGCCGAGCGGCAACCTGCCCAATGCGGCATACCGACGCTTCGAGGGGATGCGCGAATACGAGGCGATCATCGACGAACTGATCCCAGGCACGCAACGCATCATCCGCGTCTTTGACAAGACGCTGTCGCCCGCCTGGAACACGCAGCGGCGGCAGGCGGTCCTGCGGCAATTCCTGCTGGCCGACCGGCAAAACCGCGTGTTCATCGTCGTGCATGAAGCCGAATCGATCGCCCGCGTCTGCCCGCGCCTGATGGAGCTCTTGCGGCTGTTCGGGGCCTCCCTGAAGATTCACGAAACCCAGAGCCCGGCGAAGCAGGTCTACGACCCATTCGTCATATTCGATGCCAGCCACTACGTCCACCGCTTCCATTACCGCTTCCTCAAGGCGGCCCAGGGGACCAACGACGTGCTCGGGGCCCAGCAGCTCATCGACCGCTACACCGAAATCTGGGAAGCCTCCGCGCTCGCTGTGACCGGCGGCGCCAGCGGTCTCTGACGGCACCCGGGACCTGTAAGGTGCTCGTCAGGTTGCCTTGCTAGTCTTCGCGCGCGGCGGCGGGTGCCGCCGCCCCGTTCACCCTCTCAAAAACGTCAAGGAAAGACCAAGATGAAATACTCGTTACCTCTCGTCATGCTGCTGGCATTGGGCCTGAGCGCCTGCGGCGAGCAGCCGAAGCCCGCGCCCAAGGCGGCGGCGCCGGCGCCCCAGACAAAATCCCAGCCGGCACCGGCCCCTGCGCCGGCGCCCGCCGCGCCCGCGACCGCGGCGGCCCCGAGCGCCGAGCCGGCCAAGCCCGAAGGCGAAGCGCCCAAGGCCGCCGAGCCATCCGCGTCCGGCGCGTCGGCCCCGGCAGCCGCTCCGGCTCCGGAAGTGAAGAAGGACGACAAGAAGTAAAAGTAGCTGCCGCACGCTCGAAAAAGCCGGCCGTCATGGCCGGCTTTTTTATTGGATGCCGCGCGGGTTGTGAAGGTCGACGGCGTGCTGCTAAAGTCACGCCTCCCCCGCCTGAAGAACGCCCGCCCATGAAGATCTCGAAAATTCAGACCCGCGTCGTGCGCCTGCCCGCCGACGAGCCGCTGGGCGACGGCCCCGCCACGCCGGGCGCCACCCGCGACATCGTGACCTTGCGCGTCCTGACCGACGCGGGCATCGAGGGCATCGGCTACACGTTCTTCGGCGCGGCCCTTACCGGCACGCTGCGCCACGCAGTCGAAACGCTGGGCGGGCTGGCCGTCGGCGAGGATCCCCTGCGCCCGGAGGCGGTCGCCGCCAAGCTGCGTACCGCCGCGGCCGGCTCGGGCCCCGGCGGCATCCTCACCCTGGCGCTGTCGGCGATCGACCTCGCGCTGTGGGACATCCGGGGCAAGGCCCTGGACCTGCCGCTGTGGCGCATGGTCGGGGGGTTCCGCGACCGGGTCCCGACTTACGCGAGCGGCGCGCTCATGCGCACCTTTCCGCTGGAACATCTCGTCAAGGCCGCGCCGAGGCTCGTCGAAAAAGGGTTCCGCCAGATGAAGACGCAGCTCGCGCTGCCCGGCGACACGAGCCCCGGAAAGGAAGTGGAGCGCATTCGCCGGGTGCGCGAGAGCATCGGTCCGTCGATCGATCTCATGTGCGACATCAACCAGCGCTGGCGGGTCGAGCAGGCGATCGACATCGGCCGCCGCATCGAGGACGTCCACCTCTATTGGCTCGAGGATGTCACGGCGCACGACGATTACCCGGGCATTGCGCGCGTGTCCGATGCCCTCGCCACGCCCGTGGCGGGCGGGGAATATCTCTACGGCCCGGTACCGTTCCGCCACATGATGGAAGCCCGCTCGGTCGACATCGTCATGATCGACCTCATGCGCGCGGGCGGCGTCACGCAATGGCTCAAGATCGCCGGCATGGCGGAGGCGCACAATCTGCCGGTCGTCAGCCACCTGGTCCCCGAGATCCACGTCCACCTGATCGCCGCCATTCCGAACGGTCTCACGGTGGAGTACATGCCGTGGACGGCGCGGCTCTTCGAGGAAGTACCTGTTCCTGAAAAGGGCGAGCTGGCCGTGCCGCAAAAGCCCGGGCTCGGCCTGAAATTCGACGAGGCGGCGATCAGACGCTACGGCGAGTAACCGGCAGCCGGCTGGAAAAACACTCGAACCGCCACGACGAGATCAGGCACTGCCACAGCGGCTCCGGAAGAAGCCGACCAGCTCGATTCACGATGACGATTCATCAAGAAGAAACCGGCCGGCGATGCACCGGCCGGGTTCTAGTCACTCCATCTTGATGTTCGCCATCTTGATGACCTTCGCGTACTTCACGATCTCGCGCTTCAGCAGCTCGGAAAGCTCCTCGGGCGTGCTCGCGACAGGGTCGAGCGCCTCGCGCGGCATGAAGGCCTTGATCTCCGGCGTCCCGAGCGCCTTGCGAATCTCCGAGTTCATTCTGTCCACGATCGGCCTCGGGGTGCCTTTCGGAAAGAACATCGCGTACCAGTTATCCGACTCGAAGCCGGGATAGATCGTGTTCATCGTCGGCAGGTCGGGCAGCGCGGAGGAGCGCTTCGGCGTCGTCACCGCCAGCGCGCGGGCCTTGCCGCTCTTCAGATGCGGCATGATCGAGGGCGCGGTTGCAAAAATGTAATCGATTTCGCCCGAAATCAGGGCGATGACTGCCGGGCCGCCGCCCCGGTAGGTCAGCACCGCCGTCTTGAGCCCCGCGACCTGGTTCAGCATTTCCCCCGTGAGATGCGAGGTGCTGCCTGCCGTGTTGCCACCGGCATTCATGCCCGTCGTGCGCTTCGCCAGGGCCACCAGATCCTTGACCGACCGGACTGGAACGCTCGGGTGCACCGAGAGCACCAGCGGCGTCGAGGAAATCCAGCTGATCGGCTGCAGATCCCGCTGCACGTCGAACTTCATGCGCTTGGAGTAAAGCGTGACCGCGACCGAGATGCTGCCCGACGTGAACAGGATGGTGTTGCCGTCCGGAGGCGCATCCACGGCGAGCTGGCCGGCGATGAGCCCGCCCGCGCCGGTCCGGTTGTCGACGATGAAATTCTGTCCCGTGCTCTTCTGGAACGCGGTCGACAGCAGCCTCGCCTGGATATCGGTTCCGCCGCCGGGCGGAAACGGCACGAGCAGGCGGACGGGCTTGTCGGGCCACTGCTGCGCGACGGACTGCAAGGGACTCCCGGCCCAGATGGCGACCGCGGCTGCGAATGCAAATGCTTCTCTTCTCATGGCAGGACTCCTCCTTTGGATTCGCGAATCATGAATCGAATTGCTCTCGTTGTCCGTGCCGCCGCGGCGCGCTCTAGCCGACCTCCCGCCAGCCGAAACCTTCTTCCTGCGTCGCTACGGTTATCCATTCCGGCGCGCAGCCGAGCGCGCCGGCGAGCGCCGACCGCGCCAGCTCGGGCGTATTGTTTTGTTGCGACAGGTGCGCGGCCACCACGTGGCGCAGGCGGCTGCAATCGAGGTCGCGCACGAGATTCGCTGCGGTTTCGTTGTCGAGATGCCCCAGCCGGCCGCCGATCCGCTGCTTGAGACCGGGCGGATACGGCCCGCCCGCCAGCATCGCGCGGTCGTGATTGCACTCGAGCACCAGCGCCTCGAGTCCCGAGAGCATCTGCGCGATGTGCGGGGTCGAATCGCCCACATCGGTCAGCACGCCCAGACAGGACGCCCCGTCGGAAAAAACGAATTGCGCGGGCTCGCGGGCATCGTGAGGAACGGGGAACGGGCGCACTTCGATATCCCCGATCGCGAACGGGGCATGACTGTCGATGAGCCGGGCATCGGGTATGGCGTCGCCGTCCGCCCCCATCGCCCGCAGCGTTCCGTAGGTGAGATACACGGGGATTTCGCCGCGGCGCGCGAGACGCGCCACGCCGCCGGCGTGATCCTCATGCTCGTGGGTGACGAGTATCGCGTCCAGGTCAGCGGCATCCACGCCGACGCGCGCGAGGCGCGCGCGGATATCGGCCAGCCCGAAACCGCAATCGAGAAGGACGCGGGTGCGGCCGGCCTCCACGAGCAGCGCATTGCCGGAACTGCCGCTGCCCAGTGAAGCGAAGCGCATCACGAGCGGTGCTGCGTTATTCGTGATTCGTGATTCGAAGCAAGCAGCTTGCGACGGCTGTTCTTACGATTCACGAATCACCATTCGCGATTTACGATTTCCGCTACTTGAGCTGCTCGTAGAGCAGCGAAAGAATCTTGCCGGCAGTGTCGGAGTTCTCCTGCGCGCCGTCCTTGGTGAACACCTGCACCTGGCAGCCCTGCGGAGCGTCCTTGACCTCGATGCGGTACTGCTCGAGCTGCTTCGGCTTGCTGCTGCCCCAGAACTTGAGCCGCGAAAGCCACCCGCCCTTGTCGGCCGCCTTGCCGCCGTCGATCTGCGGATCGATGTAGCGCACGAAGTAGAGTCCCTTGGACCGGTCGCGGTCCTCCACGGTGAAGCCGACGCGGTCGAGCGCCAGCCCGACGCGGCGCCAGGCGCGATCGAACTGCTCGTCGAGCGACAGCGTGCGCACGCCGTTGGGCCCCTTCGACAGGGTCGCGCGCTGCGGCACCGTCCGCCCGCTGGCAAGCTGCGACTTCGCCCGGGTTTCCTCCGTTCCGAAACGCACCATCAGGCGCCCCAGCATCTCCGCTTCGAGGCTGGGATCGGGCGGGCGCGGCTGCCAGCGCGTGTCCGACTCGTCTTTCGATTGCGACGTGTAGACCTCTTCCATGCCGCGGTGGCTCACGTAGATTTCCGTGGTGCCGGGCTGGACGCCGCGCTCGAGCCGGGTGCGGAACTTGTCGCGCTCGCTCGTGGAATACACGTTGTCGAGGATCCGGCTCAGGATATTCCGGATGAAGCCCGCGTCCACCTTGGCGCGGTTCTCCGCCCAGTCGGTCTCCATGATCCCGGACTCGGGCACCTCGAGATTGACGATAAAGCCGACCTCCTGCCAGAAGCTCTTGACGACGGGCCAGACCTGGTCTGGCGTGCCTTTCACGACCAGCCAGCGCTGGCTGCCGTCGCGCTCGATGCGCGCGCCGTCCTGCTGCGGCAGCACCATGGAGACGCCCGAGGTCGCCTTGCCGCTGCGCTCGCGGTTGTACTCCGAGTAAGTCGCGGTGCCGCGCGGATTGATGTCGGGAACGACGTAGCGATCATCCGCGCTGGGGCGGGTCAGATCGGGCGGGACTTCCAGCGGCGGGAGCTTGCCGGCGGACTTGTAATCGATTTTCTTGCTCTCGATGCCGAGCGTGCTGCAGGCGCCCAGCGCGACGCCGAGCGCCAGCGCGAGCAGGCAGGTGACGGCCTTACGCAGTTGCATATTTCCCTTCCTTGGTGACGGCGCGGACGCCGGCGTGGCGCATGGCCTCGCGCACGGCTTCCTGGCATCCGGGAGACAGCGGCGTCAACGGCAGCCGGATGCCGCCCTTTATAAGCCCCATCTGCTGGACCGCCCATTTCACCGGAATCGGGTTCGCTTCCAGGAAGAGGTTGCGGTGCAGCGGGAGCAATCGATTGTTGCTTTCGCGCGCCCTGGCGATGTCGCCCGCGAGCGCGGCCGCGCACAGCTCGTGCATGAGCCGCGGAGCGACATTGGCGGTGACGGAGATGACGCCGTTTCCGCCCAGCAGCATCAGCGCCAGCCCGGTTGCATCATCGCCGCTGTAGACCCGGAACTCGCGCGGCTTGCGCCGGATGAGCTCGGACCCGCGCTCCACCCCGGCGGTGGCATCCTTGATGCCGATGATGTTGGGCACCTGGGCGAGTCGTAGGACCGTTTCGTTCTGAAGATCGGCCACCGTGCGGCCCGGCACGTTGTAGACGATCATCGGCAGCTCGACGGCTTCCGCGATCGCCTTGAAATGGCGGTAGAGGCCTTCCTGCGTCGGCTTGTTGTAGTACGGGACGACCGAGAGGCTGTAGTCGGCGCCGGCCTCGCGGGCATACGCCGAGAGCTCGATCGCCTCACTGGTGGAGTTGGCGCCCGTGCCGGCGATGACGGGAACGCGGCGGGCGACGTGCTCGATCGCCGTCTTGATCAGCAGCCGGTGCTCGTCGAAGTCAACCGTCGGGGATTCCCCGGTGGTGCCCACGACGACGATGCCGTCGGTGCCTTCCTGGATATGCCAGTCGATCAGCCGCCGGAATGCGTCGAGGTCGAGCGCGCCGTCTTCCTGCATCGGCGTGACGATGGCGACCAGGCTGCCCTGCAATGTGGCCATCTTCGAAAATCCCTTGAAAAACAGGCTGCGGGGCCGTGAATTCCGGCCATTCTACCGCAATCCCGCGCGCACCGGACAAGCCGGCAGGGCCGAAAGAAGCCTGTACTGGGATTTGAAAACCGCCCCCGGACAACGGCAGGGATCAGCCCTGCTGGGAGCGGTAGAAGCTCGCGAGAAACGACTCGACGTCGACGGTGGCGAGCTCGGCGACCAGCCCGCGATACGCTTCGACCGGCTCGGTCAGCGCGGTAACGACGGGGTTCCAGCTCGCGCATAAGACCTCCAGGCCGTAGATGGCTTGAATGTCCTGCACCGGTTTCTCGAGCGTCGGGTCCATGAAGCTACTCTATAACGAGAGAGCGCGCGTCCGCACGATAAGTTCAACGCGGCGCCGATTATGCCGAATGGATGTTGCAGCAGTGCGACACGACGCCGAGCAGACAGCGTGCGCCGGAAACGGTGGGTGGTGGGCGGAGAAAACGGAATGACGTGCGAGGAAGGATACAAACAAAAGACCTCAGAAGACCTCGCCGTATCTGCCTGGAGCTGTCGCTCTGCAGCCGCAACGCACCGCCTCGCTAGCTAATAAGCTGATTCTATGTATTTATTGCGCAAACACGCTGGACGATCGCCGGCTTCGGATGGGTGACGGTGACGTTCTCGTAGCCGACGACCCGTAATCGACCGCGGCAGACTTCGAGCAACTCGCCGGGACGAAGGAGGAAGTCCGGGTTGGAAGGCCGTCCATAACGCTCATTGCCCACGGCGAAGGTCTCGTAAATGAGAACGCCCCCTGCCGCCAGCCCTGCCAGCAGGGCCGGAAACAAGGGTCGATGCAGATAATTCGCCACCACGATGCCGGCGAACCGCTCATCCGGGTACGGCCACGGGCCGTTCTCCAGATCGGCGCAGCGCGCATGGATGCCCGCAATGCCGGCGAGCGAAGCGAGGGCGCCCGCATCCCGATCGACGGCTTCCACCGGATGCCCGCGACCCGCGAAATAGCGGGCGTGTCGGCCGTTGCCGGCGGCGAGGTCCAGCACGATCCCGCCCTCGGGCACAAGGGGGGCCCAGCGCGTTATCCACGCCGAAGGTTCTGCGACTGCGTGACTGTCAGCAAGCACTGCCGTGGAAAATAGACCTGGACCAGTTCAAGACCAATTTACCGCGGAGACGAAGAGCGAAAGCACCGGGAATCAAGAAAACCGCCAGCGCTTATTCTTGCGCTCTCTCGGCGGCGCGGCTCCCGGCTCAGGTCACGCGGATATTCTTGAACTGCCAGGGATCGGATGCGTCAACGTCCGCGCTTTCGTCGTAGAGCCAGCCACGGTCCTTCAGCGGCGTCCAGTCCGAATACTGCCCGACGATATCGCCCAGGTAGGGATCGGCGATGTCGAGGACGCGGCGATAGTCCATGTCGTCGGGCTCGACCATGCCGCGATCCGGATTCTCCAGCGCCCAGATCAGCCCGCCGAGCACGCCGACCACCACCTGAAGGCTGGTGGCGCTGTTATGCGGCGCCAGCTTGCGCGCCTGCTGGATCGAAAGCCGCGAGCCGAACCAGTAAGCGCCCCTGGGATGCCCCATGAGGAGCGCGCCCAGCTCGTCCACCCCATCGAAGATCTCTTCCATGAAGATGCGGTAGTTGGGCTGCGCGATCCAGTTCTTGCCGCTCATCTCGTGGTTCGACAGCACGGCGTCGTCGCAGGGATGGTAGGCGTAGTGGCAGGTGGGACGATAGAGGGTCTTGCCGTTCTCGCGCACCGTCAGGTAATCGGCTATGGAGATGGCCTCGCCGTGGGTGATGAGAAATCCCTGGTACGCCCCTTCGTCGGGCGTCCACGAGCGCACCTTCACCGACATGCCGGGGCGCGTCAGGTAGATCGCTGCCCCGCCGCCGAAGTCATGGCGCTTGCCGTCTGCGGGAAAATGCTTCTCGTGCGTGCCCCAGCCCAGCTCCGCCGGCTGCCGGCCCTCGCTGACGAAGCCATCCACCGACCAGGTATTGGCAAATTCATTGCGCCGCTTGCGCGGCTCGGCCACCTGCGTGTCGCGCTCGGCGCAGTGGATCGCCTTGATGCCGAGCTTCATCGCGAGCCGCGCCCACTCCTCGCGGCCCTTCGGAATGCCGACGTCGCCCAACACGTCGCGGGCGATGTTGATCATGCCCTGCTTCACCCAGTGCGAGATCAGTCCCGGGTTCGCGCCGTGCGTGAGCACCACCGTGGCTGCCTTCGGGTACTTCCGGCCGATCTCGAGCGCCTGCTCGCGCAGGCCGTAGTTCGAGCGGTCGGCGAGCGACAGCGAGCCGTCGGTATACATGCCGTGCCACGGCTCGATGCACGTATCGAGATAGTGCACGCCGCGCTGCATGCAATACTCGATGAGTACGGGACTCGAGACATCCACCGACAGGTTCAGCAGGAAGTCGCCCTTGCCGAGCATCGGATCCAGGACTTCGCGCACGTTGCCGCGCTGGATCGGGTTGATGACGAACCGGATGCCGTATTCCTCGGCCTCCTGCCGCCCCCTGTCGTCCGCCGTCAGGATCGTAATGCGGTCGCGCGGCATGTCGATGTGCCGCAGGATGAGCGGCAGCGTGCCCTGACCGATGGATCCGAACCCGACGAAGACAAGCCTTCCCTGGAATTTCGCGAGTTTTTTCTCGTGCATTTTTCCCTGGCCCCGATTTTTTAAGGAAAGTTTTTTCGTTTGGAGTCTAGCACTTTATCGCGCGTCCGTCGTCCCCGCGCGGGCTGTTCGCGCCTCGCCCTGCGCGGCGTGCGCCGCAGCATTTCCCGATGCGCGCGCGGCGTTTGCCTATCCGGCTCGCTTTCCATTAGTCTAGTTGAGCGCCGCCCGCCCGGGACATGACAGCTTCATCGAGCTGCCACAACAAAAAT
>Ga0247825_10002579_pt1 | contig 11960 bp, 18 predicted proteins | sample 13C_Vanillin_Day_FD_194413 | JGI IMG/M metagenome (GOLD analysis project Ga0247825, IMG submission 194413) | Soil microbial communities from agricultural site in Penn Yan, New York, United States - 13C_Vanillin_Day48 | ecosystem: Environmental > Terrestrial > Soil > Agricultural land | place... | reverse complement strand
TCCGCCTCGTGCTCCACCTGGAGCTGGTCGGCGTGGTGCTGATCCTGCTGTGCGCGGCGCTCATGGCGCGCGGGATCGGCTCGTCTGGATAAGGCGATCTTCCTGCCGGCGGCGGCGCTGGTCGCGTTGACCTTCGCCGTGGCGCTGCTGCTGCTGCGCGCGCGCTTTCGCGCCGCGTATCGCGGCCAGGTGTCGCCCAGGGATTTCCGCTACGGCGAATCCGAACGCGTGCCGCCGGAGGCGCGGCTGCCGAGCCGCAACTACGTCAATCTGCTGGAGATGCCGCTGCTCTTCTACGTGGCGTGCGTGGTGCTGTACGTGCTCGGCGCGGTGGATGTGGCTGCGATCGCGCTTGCCTGGGCTTACGTCGCGTCGCGCGCGGTGCACAGCCTCATCCACCTCACCTACAACAACGTGTTCCACCGGCTGGCCGCCTTCGCGGTCAGCAACGTGGTGCTGCTCGCTATCTGGATCCGCCTGGTCCTTGCTGTCTTGAAGTAGGCGTTTTCTGCCCGCCGTGCACTTCGCCGCGCCAGCCGCCGGTCTCGGCGCCGCGCTTCTCGATGAATTTCTTGAAGTCTTCCACCGTGTTCTGCACGCGCGCGCTGAAGATGCCGACCGCGTCGCCGGTTTTCTCGACCGCGCCTTCCGGCTGGTATTCCATCGTCAGGTTGACGCGGGTGCGGTCGTGCGCCACCGGCTCGAAGCGCACGGTGCCGGCGTTGGGCGCGCCGCTCGTGCTGCGCCACGCGATCACCTGGTCGGGCACCTGCTCGGTAATTTCGGCATCCCACTCCTTGTCCTTGCCCCAGATCTCGGCGTGCCAGTGCACGTGGGTGTCGTCGAGCTGGCGCACTTCCTTCACGCCCGCCATGAAGCGCGGGAACTCCTCGAATTGCGTCCACTGGTTGTAAACCGCGCGCACCGGCGCGGCGACTTCGATCGACTTCTCGATTCTTTCCATGGAGTTTCCTTTCCCGTGATGTGGACAAAACCCTGTGGCTTGCTGCGGGAAGGGCCGCAAGTTCCATTCCATCCTGACTGCGGGCTGACGGCGTAACAGCGGCGACGACGCGTGATTAGGTGCATGCACGAACGCCGGCATTCCACATCCCGGAAAAAACTTTTCCGCGCGAAGCGGCACGGCCCTTGCGTGCATAGCCGCCGCAGCATTCATAAATCCTTCGAAGGAGAACTCTCAGATGATGTTGAAGACACTTACGGCAGCCACCGCGGCGGCGCTTCTCGCCCTGTCGGGCGCTGCGTTCGCGCAGAGCAGCACCACTTCGCCGTCGAGCGGCAGCTCGTCCTCGGGCAGCGCGACCCCGCCCTCGGCTACACCCTCCACCGGCAGCTCGTCGTCGGGCAGCAGCACCACCCTGCCCTCGAGCGGCGCGTCGTCGTCGAGCTCGGGCTCGACCGACAGCAGCAGCACTTCCGGCAGCAGCACGTCGGGCACCACCGGCGCGTCGTCCGGTGCGTCGGGCAGCGACGCCAGCAAGTGCGTCGGACTGACCGGCTCGCAGCGCGACGACTGCATGCGCGACCAGCGCAGCAGCGCGGGCTCGGGCGCGTCGGGCTCCGGCATGGGCGGCTCGTCCAGCACCACCAGCCCCACCGCGCCGTCGACCGGCTCCGGCTCCAGCTCGGGCATGGGCGGCAGCTCCACCACCCCGTCCACTCCGAGCACCGGCGGAACGGGCAGCGGCAGCAAGCAATAAGCTAGTAGTTAGGAAGCAACTGCGGTTCGGCCGGGGATTCCGCGTAATCCCCGGCAACCGCGCCTCCCGCCATCGCGGCGCGGCGCCCGCATGAGCGCTAGTGCTCGGCGAGCAGCGATCCCCAGCCGTGCACGCGATCCTTGATTCCGTAGTCGCGTAGCGCGTACCAGTAGGTCGCGGTGTTGATCGCGAGCACCGGCTTGTCGAGCCAGAACTCGCCCCAGGCCGCGACTTGCGCCATCGCGAGGTTGGTGCCGACCTGCACGATCGCATCCACCTTGCCGCGGTTCACCTTCAGCACCGCGTCGCGCAGCGTCTTCTTCGACACGTGCGCGATCTGCGTCGGGCTGCCGCATTTCAGGCCGAGCAGGTTGACGATCTCGTATCCGCACTCGCTGAAAAAGCGCCGCACCTGGCGGTCGCCGACCGGCATGTAGGGCGTGACCACGCCGAGCCGCCTGATGCCGCGGCCGTAGGCGCGCAGCGCGGCGCGGCAGGCGTCCGAGCCCATCGCGACGCCGCGGTTCGCCACCTTGCGCAGCTTTCGCTTCAGCTTCTCGGACCCCTGCACGCCGTCCCAGAACGTCTCGGACGACATGCCGAGCACCACGTAGTCCGGGTCGCAGGAAAGCGCCGACTCGAGCGCCGGGAACAGCGCGCCGCGGATCGAGTCCATCATCACCATGAACGAGCGGTCGTCGGTCACGCGAGTGTCAGGAATGATCAGGCGCGAGTGATGGTTGGTTACGCCCGGGGGGCGCATGGCGTCAAACTCGGGCTGCACCGTGGTGTTGGTCGAGGGGGCGAGCACGGCAAATTTGCCGCGCGGGGCCAGCGAATCGGTCACGGCGCTAGAATGCCACAGGGAGGTGGACCATGAACCGCGACGAGTACGTGCGCAAGCTGAAGGAGCAGATCGACCAGTGGAACGCGCAGGTGGCGAAATGGGAGGCGATGTCGGAGGAGGTGAAGAACAAGTACCTGCAGCAGCTCGATGAGGTGCAGGTGCGGCGCGACGAGGCGATGCAGCAGCTGCGCCGCGTGCAGAGCGCCTCGGCCGAGGCCTGGACCCAGATGATGGGCGGCGCCGACGCCGCGTTCAAGGACATGCGCGAGGCCTTCGAGCGCGCGGTCAAGGCGTTCGGCAAGAAATGAAGGTGGTCGGGCGCGGGTTCGCCTTCGAGGACCTGAAGCCCGGCGCGCGCTTCCGCACCCACCGCCGCACCATCACCGAGGCCGACCTCGCGGCCTTCGCCAATCTTTCCTGGCTCACCGAGGAGATCTTCACGGTCGACGAGCCGGGCCGGAAGCGGCTGGTGCCGGGCGCGCTGGTGTACTCGTTCGCCGAGGGCCTGCTGCTGCCCACCATGCAGGACACCGGCATCGCGTTCCTCAACGCCACGCTCGACGTGAAGGCGCCGACGGTGGTCGGCGACACGATCCACGTCGAGTGCGAGGTGATCGAGCATCGCCCGGCGTCCAAGGGCGAGCGCGGGCTGGTGCGCTTCGCGAACAAGGTGGTGAACCAGCGCGGCGAGACCGTGCTCGAGTACAACCCGCTGCGCCTGCTGAAGAAGACATGATCGAGCGCATCGACCACGTGGTGCTCACCACCCGCGACCTCGAGGGCTGCATCCGCTTCTACACCCAAGTCCTCGGCATGAAGCTGGAAAGGTTTTTCGAGAATCGCCTGGCTCTCAGCTTCGGCGCGCAGAAGATCAACCTGCACGAGTGGGGCAAGGAGTTCACGCCGCGCGCGCACGTCGCGGTGCCGGGCTCGCTCGACCTGTGCTTCATCTCGAGCCTTCCCCTGGACCAGGTGGTGGCGCGCCTCAAGGCCGCCAATGTGAAGATCATCGAAGGCCCGGTGGCCAAGACCGGCGCGCAAGGGCCGATCCGCTCGGTTTACGTGCGCGACCCGGACCTGAACCTGGTCGAAATCTCCGTCTACAATCCACAGCCATGAAAAAAATCCTGCTGATCGTGCTCGCGGCGCTGCTTCCGTTCCTCGCGCAGGCGCAGTCCTGGCCCAGCCGCCCGGTGAAATTCATCCTGTCGCTCGGGCCGGGCTCGGGCGCCGACCTCACCGGGCGCATGCTCGCCGACCGGCTCTCCAAGCAATGGGGCCAGCCGGTGGTGGTGGAGAACCGGCCGGGCGCCGACGCGGTGCTCGCGATCAACGCGGTGATCGCGGCGAAGGACGACCACACGCTGCTCTACGGGCCCTCGGGCTCGTTCGTCGGCCACCCGTTTACGCTCGAGCGCGTGCCCTACGACCGCAACGAGCTGCTGCCGGTCGCGCGCGTGTCGAATACCGTGGTGGTGCTCGCCGCGCCGGCTTCGCTCAAGGCGCAGTCGCTGAAGGAAGTGATGCAGATGGTGCGCGAGGAGCCGGGCAAGCTGAATTACGCCTCGGTCACGCAGGTGTACGACATCATGATGGCGGCGTACCTGAAAAGCGCCGGCCTCGACATGGCGCGCGTCACCTACAAGGACGCGGTCAGCGCGCAGAACGACCTGGTCGAGGGACGCATCCAGCTCTACTCGGCGGCCTACGCCATCGTGCGCGGCCACGCGCAGGGCGGGCGCATCCGCATCCTCGCGGTGCAGAACCGCACGCGCGCGCCGGGGCTCGAGGCGCCGACCGCGGCGGAAGCCGGCTTCCCCGAGCTCACGCTCGACGGGCTGGTCGGCCTGATGGCGGCGCGCTCGAGCGGCATCAGCGACGCGGTGCGCGAGCGCATCGCCGCGGACGTGAAGGCCCAGCTCAACGATCCGGCGCTGAACGAGCGCATGACGGCCACCGGCCAGATCGTCAACCCCGGCACGCCGGCGGAATTCGCCGCGGCGATCGACGAGCAATCGAAAAACCTCGCGACCTGGTCGAAAGCCATCGGCGGGAAACTGAAGTAGGGGAAACGCCCCGGTACGGCGCTTGCACCGCCTCCTGTTCAATCACAGGAGGCACCATGGCACGCAAGACTCCGGCGCTCGGGCCGAGCGATCGCTCCGATACGCCGTCCGACCGCCCGGGCAAGCCGGGCACCGACACCGATTCCGGCGGTACCGGCGAGCGCATTTCGATCGGCAAGGTTCCGCACGCGAAGGACGAGGGCGCCGACCGCGTAGTCGATGCCGAGGAAGCCGGGCTCGGCGGCGGCCTCGATCAGGCCGAGGAAGCGCGTCTCGGCGTCACTGACGAAGAGCTCAGGAAAAAGACCAAGCCGTGAACTAGCGCGGCGCGCAGATCAGCGCGCCGCTGCTCGAAATGCCGGTGACGAATTGCCCGGGCGGGCAGCGCTTGTCTCCGCTCGCGGGCGTTGCCGGCGTGGACGAGCTGCCGCTGCCCGACGGCGAGCCGCTGCCGGCGCCGCCGCCGGTCGTCGCGACCTGCACCTGCACCGGCGGAAACGAGGCGCGCGGCGAGATGGTGTCGTTCATGCCGACCTTTTCGATCGACGCCCGGTACACCGTCCCGGGCGCCACGTTGCGCGGCACCACGATGACGAAGTGCCCGGGGTTGCGGCTCGCGCCGACGATCACCGGACGCCCGGCGAAGCTCGGCTGCGGCGGCGGATCGACGTAGACGCGGTATTGCTTCGCGTCGTCCGAGGGCGCCCAGTTGAGCACGATCTCGCCGCCCGGATTCTGGCGCGCGGCGAGACCGGTGGGTGGCGCGACGATCACCTGCTGCGGCGGGTTGGCGCTGCCACCCGGGGTTTTCGGGTCTTCGACCTTCGCTTCCTTGCTCCCCGCCGGGCAGGACACCTCCTCCAGGTCGGCGCGCAGGCTCGTCGCGCCCTTTCCGGGCTCGAGCTGGCTGAGAACTTTTTGCCCGACGACCTGAGCCGCCGCCGCGCCGCTCTGGGCCTCGCTGCCTTTCATCGCCAGCTTCACCGGCATCGTTCCGGTATTGCGCAGCACGCGTACGTGGCTGCCGTAAAAGTTGGTGCCGTCGTTGCGCCGCTTCTCGTACTTCCAGTCGGTGTTGAACACCTTGGTTTCGCCGGGCTTCAGGGTGAGCGTCTCGGTGCCGAGCTGGCCGTCGGGCCGGCCGGGCGCCGCCCACATGTTGTCGGCGCGCTGGTATTCGATCTTGCATTCCTGCGCGGCAGCCGAGGCTGCCACGGTTGCGAGCGAGACGAGAACGACGATCGGTTTCATCAACCACCCTCCGCCTGGATGCCGCCGAACGTGCGGCACTGGATTCTTCCGCTGATCTTCTCGCCGCTCGCGGCGACCGCGTCGACCACGATGGTGCCGCCACGCGCCGAAGGCTCCAGCTTCGCGCCGCCCGAGCCTTTCTTGTCCTTGACCGTATCGACGACGTAATTCTTGCCGCCGGCGGCGACGCTGAGCGACAGCATGTCCGGCTTGCCATCGGTCGGCCGCCACAGCGTCAGGTTGAGCGAGTCCTTGCCGGCGCGATGCGAGACTGAATAGAGCGCTGCGGGAATGTTGTAGATGCTCGCGCGCGGCGCGGACTTGCACTCGCCCTGGCCGCTCGCGGCGTACTTCTGCGAGCCGATCTGCAGGGTGATGTCGGCCTGCGCGACGGCGGCCGCCGAACAGGCCAAACCCAAGGCGAATACGGCGGCTTTCCGGGCCAGCATCCCGGCGGATGCTAGCGGCGCGCCCGGCGAGCGTCTGTCGTAAAACCCGGCGGCGGCGCGTCGCTAGAAAACCGAAACCCGCACCCCGTTCTTTTCCAGCAGCGCGACCAGCGCGTCGGTGTGCTCGCGGTCGCGCGTCTCGAGCAGGAACTCGATCTCGGTCGATTTCACCGAGGCGGTGCCGAACACGCGCTGGTGCTGCACCTCGACCACGTTGCCGCCGCCCTCGGCGATCAGCGCGGCGACCTTGGCCAGGCTGCCGGAGATGTCCGGCATGGTGACGCGCAGCCGCACCAGGCGCGAGTCGCGCACCAGGCCGCGCATCAGCACCGAGGCGAGCACGCGGCTGTCGATGTTGCCGCCCGAGATCGGCAGCCCGACGCGCTTGCCGGCGAAGCGCGCCGGATGCTCGAGCAGCGCGGCGAGCCCGGCGCCGCCCGCGCCTTCGGCCACCGTCTTCTCGATCTCGATCAGCGCCACCACCGCGCGTTCAATGGTTTCTTCTTTCACCACCAGGACCTCGGAAACCAATTCCCCAATAATCGAAAAAGCGATGTTGCCGACGTCCTTGACCGCGATGCCTTCGGCGATGGTGTCGCCGCCGCACTCGACCGGCTGGCCGGTGAGGCGCTGGTGCATGGACGGGTAGTTCTGCGATTCGACGCCGTAGACCAGGATGTCCTTGTTCAGCGCCTTGGCCGCGGTGGCCATGCCGGAGATCAAGCCGCCGCCGCCCACCGGCACCACCAGCACCTCGAGATCCGGCAGCGCCTCGAGCATCTCGAGCGCCACCGTGCCCTGGCCGGCGATGATCAGCTCGTCCTCGTAGGGATGCACGAACACCAGGTTGTCGCGCGCGGCCAGCGTGCGCGCGTGCTTGCCGGCCTCGAACAGGTTTTCCCCCTCGAGCACCACCCTGGCGCCGTGCACCTGCGTGTTGCGGACCTTGGTGTTGGGCGAGCCGCGCGGCATGACGATGGTCGCCGGGATGCCGAGGCGCGCCGCGTGATACGCCACCGCCTGCGCGTGGTTGCCGGCGCTCATCGCGATCACGCCGCGCTTGCGCTCGGCGGCGTCGAGCGACAGGAGCTTGTTGAGCGCGCCGCGCTCCTTGAACGAGGCGGTGAACTGCAGGTTCTCGAACTTGAGGAACACCTCGGCGCCGGTCAGCTTCGACAGCGTGCGGCTGTGCACGCAGGGCGTGACCTCGAGCGCGCCGGCGATGCGCTGCGCGGCGGCGCGGATGTCGTCGAGGGTCACCATGGCGTCATTGGGAAGCTACAGCAATTTAGGGATCGCTTGATAGACCGCCCGCGGAGCGCGCGCTAAAAAGGGCGCCAGTGCAAAGAAAAGACGAAATCCTGGCCAAGCTGGATCAGATCCAGGAGCAGGCTCAGCTCACGCTGGACGAGCTGCCGCTGCGCCTGGCCAAGGACCGGCTGCGCCTGATCATCGGCCTCGCGCGCTACCTCTCGACCACGGTCGACATGGCCTGGGAAGAGGGCGCTAGCGCGGCGGCAGCGGAAGATGACGCGCGACGGCCGCTAGCAGCTCCTCGAGCCTGATCGGCTTCTCCAGAAACTGCGCGCCCAGCTCGCGCGCGCGGCCGTCGGCATCGGCGTCGGCGGTGAGAAAGATCACCGGCAGGTCCTTCGGGATTCCGGTGTCGGCGCGCAACGCCGCGACCAGCTCGAACCCGTTCATGTGCGGCATGTCGACGTCGCACACCAGCAGGTCGGGCGCGGCCTTGAGCACCGAATAGCCGGCGGCGATCGCGTCCTCGGCAGCCTCCACCGTGTACCCCGCCCACGAGAGGTGCAGGCGCAGCAGTTCCCGCATCGACTCCTCGTCCTCGACGATCAGAATCCTTTTGGGGGTGGTAGCGGGCGTAACCATGCCTGCGGGATTATGATGCCTTCCCCGCCATGAATCCCGACCTGCGCCTGGTGGCCCGCCAACCGGGGGTCGTCGCCGACCCCGCCGACCAGCAGTTTCGCCTGCTGGTATCGAGCGTTAGCGATTACGCGATCTACCTGCTGGACGGCGCCGGCCGGGTGGCGAGCTGGAACGTGGGCGCGGAGCGCATCAAGGGCTACCGCGCCGAGGAGATCATCGGGCGCTCGTTCGCCGAGTTCTACGCGCCCGAGGACCGCGCCAGCGGCTTGCCCGAGCAGAACCTGGCCAAGGCGCGACGCGAGGGCCGCTTCCAGAGCGAGGGCTGGCGCGTGCGCAAGGACGGCAGCCGCTTCTGGGCGCTGGTGCTGATCGACACGGTGCGCGACGACGCGGGCGAGGTCATCGGCTTCGCCAAGATCACGCGCGACATCAGCGAGCGGCGCGCGATGGAGACCCGGCTGCGCGAAAGCGAGGAGCGCATGCGGGCGTTCACCACGCACAGCCCGGCGCTCATGTGCATGAAGGACCGCGAGGGCCGCTACCGCTTCGCCAACGACCGCTTCCTCGAGCGCTACAACCTGCGCATCGAGCAGGTCCTCGGGCGCACCGACGCCGAGCTGTTCCCGCGCCGCCAGGCGCTCGCCGCCGCGGCGCACGACGCCGAGGTGCTGGCGCGCGGCGAGCCACTGCAGTACGAGGAGCGCGCGTCGCTCGCCGAGGGCCAGCGCGTGAGCCTGGTGTCCAAGTTCCCGGTGTTCGACGCCGCCGGCGCGGTGTCCGCGATCGGCGTGGTGGCGAGCGACATCACCGACCGGCGGCTGACCGAGCAGGCGCTGCGCGAGCAGCGCACGCTGCTCGCCGAGGCGCAGAAGATCGCCGGCCTGGGCAGCTGGGAGTGGGACCCCGACACCGGGCGCGTGTCGTGGTCGGACGAGCTCTACCGCATCTTCGGCGTCACGCCGCAGGACGTGCAGCCGAGCTTCGAGAACTACCTCGAGCGCCTGCATCCCGAAGACCGCCAGCAGTCGGGCTCGATGGTGGCGCGCGCGCTGATCGACAACCGCCCGTTCTCGATGCTCGAGCGCGTGGTGCGGCCCGGCGGCGAGCTGCGCTACGTGCGCAGCCAGGGCGAGGTGGTGCGCAACGAGCGCGGCAAGCCGATCAAGGTGCTGGTGGCCTGCCTCGACATCAGCGAGCAGCGCCACTCGGAGAGCGCGCTGCGCCAGGCGGCGCAGGACCTGCACGGCCTGACGCGGCGCCTGGTGCAGGCCGAGGAAGTCGAGCGCCGCCGGCTCGCGCGCGAGCTGCACGACCGCGTCGGCCAGAGCCTGTCGGCGCTCAACATCAACCTCGACATCATCTCGCGCGACAGCCAGGCGCTGCCGCCCGCGCTGCGCCAGCGGCTGGAGGATTCGCTCGGCCTGGTGGACGGCACCCTGCAGTCGATCGAGAGCGTGATGGCCGACCTGCGCCCGCCGCTGCTCGACGAGTACGGTCTCGCCGCGGCGCTCGGCTGGCACGCGGAAGAGTTCGCGCGCCGCACCGGGGTGCAGGTCGCGGTGAGCGACCGCACGCCGGAGGCCACCAAGGGCGCGCGCCCGGAGGCCGCGGTGGCGCTGTTCCGCATCGCGCAGGAGGCGCTCAACAACGTGCTCAAGCATGCGAAGGCGAAGAGCGTGCGCATCGACGTGTCCGCCACCGACGAAGAACTGGTTCTCGACGTGCACGACGACGGGCGCGGCTTCGACCCGCGCAGCGCGCGCCGCGGGCGCTGGGGCATGACCACGATGCGCGAGCGCGCCGAGGCCGCCGGCGGGCAGCTGCACGTCGACGCCACCCCCGGCCAGGGCACGCGCATCCACGCCCGGGTGCCGCTGTAACGGATCCCCAGCCATGCCGATCCGCATCCTGATCGCCGACGACCACGGCGTGGTCGCCGAGGGCCTGAAGCAGCTGGTCGAGGCCGAGTCCGACATGCAGGTGGTCGCCCTGGTGGGCGACGGGCGCGAAGCGGTGCAGCAGGCGCGCGATACGCAGCCCGACGTGGTGCTGATGGACCTGTCGATGCCCGAGCTGAACGGCGCCGACGCGACGCGCGCCATCCTGCAGCGCGATCCCAAGTGCCGCGTGATCGTGCTGTCCATGTACGCGCAGCGCGAATACGTGCGGCGCGCGCTCAAGGCCGGCGCCGCCGGCTACGTGGTGAAGCGCTCGGCGGCGAAGGAAGTGGTGGAGGCGATCCGCGCGGTGCACGCCGGGCAGCGCTATCTCTCGCCGCGCGTGGCCGACGTGGTGCTGGAGGATTACAGCGACGACAAGCAGGACGACCCGCTCGCCCGCCTGTCGGCGCGCGAGCGCGAGGTGCTGCAGCTGCTCGCCGAGGGCCGCACCGGCGCCGAGATCGCGCAGCGCCTGTCGCTTTCGCAGAAGACGGTCGAGACCTACCGCGCCCGGCTGGTGGAAAAGCTGGGGATTCGCGACCTGGCGGGACTCGTGCGCTTCGCCATTCAGCGGGGTCTAGTCTCTTTGGACTGACGTCAGGCGCCGCCTGACGCCGGCTGTCCTGCCTTCCCGACTGACCGCGCCGTGCCGGGCGGTCTACGATGGCGCGTTGAAATCCATCCTGGTCGTGGAAGAACATGATGAGATGCGCGCCGCCCTGCGTGACTGGCTGCTGGTTTCGCTTCCGCCCTCCGATCTGCTCGAGGCGCGCAGCCTGGAGGAAGCGCTGGTGCACGCCGGCCGCGGCGTGCCCGACCTGGTGCTGATGAACCTCGAGCTCCCCGGATCCAACGGCATCGAGGCGACGCGCGCGCTGCTGCGCCTGTGCCCGTCGTGCCCGGTGGTGATCATGTCGGTGAACGACTCGGAGGCGCTGCGCGGCGCGGCGCTCGGCGCCGGCGCCGCGGCGTTCGTCTCCAAGCGCGAGCTGCCGCACGGCCTGCTGCCGATCGTCGGGCGCTACACCAGGCTATGACCCCGCACCTGCTGCTGGTCGAGGACGACAAGGCGGCGCAGTTCGCGCTGAGCGAGCTGCTCGGCGACCTGGGCGCGACCGTGCTGCTCGCGCAGACCGGCGAGGATGCGCTGCGCCTGGTGCTGAAGCACGAGTTCGCCGCCATCCTGCTCGACGTGCGCCTGCCCGGAATGGACGGCTACGAGGTCGCGGCCGCGATCCGCACGCTCGAGCGCACGCGCCGCACCCCGATCATCTTCATGAGCGCCGAGGACGACCGCCGCACCGCGATCCGCGACGGCTCGGCCGAAACCTACCTGCGCAAGCCGCTGGAGCCCGATGTGCTGCGGCCCACGCTGGCGCATTTGCTCGCGAACAGGGCTTCCCCATGAATCCTTCGGAACTGCTGCGCAACCCCGGCACGGGTGACCACATCGTGCAGACCTACCAGGATCCCGCGCGGCTCGCAGACTCGGTGGCGGAATACCTGGCGGCCGCGCTGCGCGCCGGCGAAGCGGCGATCGTCATCGCGCGCCCGCAGCACCAGCGCAAATTCAGCGCGGCGCTCGCGCGGCACGGGGTCAGCGCCCAGGAATGCCTCGAGCGCGGCCAGCTGCGCCTGCTCGATGCCGAAGAGACCCTGGCGCGCTTCATGGCGGACGGCATGCCGCAGTGGAAAAGGTTTCACCAGGTGGTGGGCGGGCTGATCGCCGAAGTGCGCCTGCAGTACGCGAAGGTCCGGGCCTACGGCGAGATGGTGGACCTGCTCTGGCA
>Ga0247825_10002578_pt1 | contig 11963 bp, 7 predicted proteins | sample 13C_Vanillin_Day_FD_194413 | JGI IMG/M metagenome (GOLD analysis project Ga0247825, IMG submission 194413) | Soil microbial communities from agricultural site in Penn Yan, New York, United States - 13C_Vanillin_Day48 | ecosystem: Environmental > Terrestrial > Soil > Agricultural land | place... | reverse complement strand
CAAGCTCGCCGACTGCCAGGAGCGCGACCCGGCCCAGTGTGAGCTCTACATCGTCGAGGGCGATTCCGCCGGCGGGTCGGCCAAGCAGGGTCGCGACCGCAAGTTCCAGGCGATCCTGCCGCTGAAGGGCAAGATCCTCAACGTCGAGAAGGCCCGCATCGACAAGGTGCTCTCCTCCCAGGAGATCATCACCCTCATCAGCGTGCTCGGCACCGGCGTGGGCGAAGAATACGCGCCGGACAAGCTGCGCTACCACCGCATCATTATCATGACCGACGCGGACGTGGATGGCTCGCACATCCGCACGTTGCTGCTCACCTTCTTCTATCGCCAGATGCCGGAGCTGATCGAGCGCGGGCACATCTACATCGCGCAGCCGCCGCTCTACAAGGTGAAGCATGGCAAGACCGAACGTTATCTCAAGGACGAGCACGAGCAGAAGCAGTACCTGCTGACGCTCGCGCTGTCCGAGGCCGAACTGCACACCTCGGAGGGCGGAGCAATGCTTACCAAGGAGCCGCTCGAGAAAGTTGCCAACGAGTACCTGCTCGCCGAAGCCGTGATCGAGCGCGCGAGCCGCCTGATCGACGAGAATGTGCTGCACGCGCTACTGCGCTACCCGGTGCAGCTCGATCTTTCCGACCAGAAAAGCGCGCAGCAAAGCGCGAAAGATCTCGCGACGGCGGTGCTGCCCCTGGGCATGAAGGTGGAAGTCCGCTACGACGACAAGACCGAACGCAATGTCCTGGCGGTGAGCCGCACCCAGCACGGCATCGTGCACCAGAGTGTCATCGACGCGGATTTCGTGCAAAGCGGAGACTACGCGCAGATCCGCAACACCGCGCAAGTGCTGCACGGGCTTCTGGGTGCCGGCGCTTACGTGAAACGCGGCGACGAGCAGCAGCCGGTGAAGGAATTCCGCGAAGCGATCGAGTGGCTGCTCGCGGAAGTGCAGCGCGGCATCAGCGTGCAGCGCTACAAGGGCCTGGGCGAGATGAATCCCGCGCAGCTCTGGGAAACCACCATGGACCCGATGTCCCGGCGGCTCCTGAAGACCCGCGTCGAGGACGCAGTCACTGCCGGGGAAATTTTTTCCACGCTGATGGGCGATGAAGTAGAGCCGCGCCGCGAGTTCATCGAGACCAATGCACTGGGCGTGCGCAACCTCGATATCTGACGCGATCCGGCACGGCCGGATGCGTTATAACTACCTGAATTAATTCAAATTTAGTCGCCTTGGTGCGACGCAACCCTCAGCCGGTTTTGCGCTTGGCCTTGGCCGGTTTGGGAGTGGCTTGGGCTGTAGGAGCCGGGGCTGTCTTGGCGGCGGCCTTCCCGCGTTTCGCCGGCGAAGCGGAGAGCGCGGCAGGAGCTTCGGCTGGCGCTTTTGCGCCTCGCTTGGGCTTGGCCGCCGCACCCGCAGCCGGCGCGACCTCGCCCTCCTTTACCTTGCGCGGCTCGAACTCGAAGCCGACCTTGCCCTCGGCCGTTTTGGCCAGGTAGGCTTTGAACGGCCGGTTTTTCTTCGAGATGAAGCGCGTGAAAAGATCGGTGCGGCCGGTGGCGAGCAGCTTCTGCATCTGAGCGCGCTCGATGGGTTGTTGCAGGATCATCTTGCCGGAACGGAAATCGCAGCTGCGCTCGGCGCCGACCGCCTTCTCGCACACATAAACCGTGCCGTACTCGAACACGCGCGAGCTGCACTTGGGACAAGGGCCCAGGCTTTCCTGCCCGGAGAAATCCGGCGGGTTCGCGGCTTCTTCCTCGAGGCGGGCCTGGCCGAAGTCGAACTCGATCTTTAATTCGTTGTTCAACCGGATCCCCGCCGAGAATGGCTTGCCCATGCGGCTGCGGAAACCGGTGAGCGGGCCGATGAAGCGCTTGGAAATCAGCTCCGCGACTTCTTCGGGTGACCACTCGCGCCCGGCGGAAACCTTGTAGAGCGAGAATTCGCATTTCTGGCACTGGAACTTGCGGTAGTTCTCCTGCACCACCCCGCCGCACTTCGGGCACGGGGCTTCCACGATCGCGTAGACCTCGTCGGGGATTTCGCCGTTCTTGATGCGTTCGACCAGGTCGCGCGTGACCTGCTCGATGTGCTCCATGAATTCTTCGCGCGGCAGCTTGCCGCTCTCCATCTGCTTCAGCTTGTACTCCCAGTCGCCGGTCAGCTCGGGCGAGGTGATCTCGGTGACGCCGAAGTGCTTCAACGCGAACATCAGCGAGAACGCCTTGGGCGTGGGCACCAGCTCGCGCCCGTTGCGGTGGATGTAGTCCTCGTAGAGCAGGCCTTCGATCACCGCCGCGCGAGTGGCCGGTGTGCCGAGTCCCTTGGCTTCCATCGCCTCGCGCAACTCATCGTCCTCGACCAGCTTGCCCGCGCCCTCCATGGCCGAGAGCAGGGTCGCCTCCGAGTAGCGCGGCGGCGGCTTGGTCTGGTTCGCCGTTGACTTGACCTCGACGACGTCCACCTTCTCGTTCGCGCCGACAGCCGGCAGGTTCGCGTTATCTTCCTGTTGCAGCTTGCCGTAGATCGCGAGCCAGCCCGGGCTTTGCAATATCTTGCCTTCGGTCTTGAAGTGATTCTCCGCGACCTTGGTGATGCGCGTGGTCTGCAGGAATTCGGCGGCCGGGTGGAATACCGCGAGGAAGCGCCGCACCACCATGTCGTAGAGCTTCTGCTCGATCTCGTTCAGGTGCTTCGGCGCCTGCAGCGTGGGGATGATGGCGAAGTGATCGCTGATCTTGGTGTTGTCGAAGATGCGCTTGTTGAGCTTGACCCAGCCGTTCTTGATTACGTTCTTGGCGAACGGCGCGTACTCTTTCGACCCGGTGAGCATGTCCATGGTCTTCTTGACCGTGGGAACATAGTCTTCGGGCAGCGCGCGCGCGTCGGTTCGCGGATAGGTCAGGACCTTGTGCCGTTCGTAGAGCGCCTGCGCGAGCGAAAGCGTGGTGCGCGCGGAGAAGCCGAAGCGCCCGTTGGCCTCGCGCTGCAGGCTGGTGAGATCGAACAGGAGCGGCGACATCTGCGTCGCCGGTTTGGTCTCTTCCTCGACCGTGCCGGTCTGCCCTTCGCAGGCCGCGACCACGGCCGCGGCGGCGGGCTCCTTCCAGATGCGCTCGATCTTGCGCTCGGCGTCGTCGTCCCTTTTGAACGCGGGATCGAACCAGCGTCCGGGGTATTCGCCCGCCTTGGCGCCAAATCGTGCGTGCACTTCCCAGTAGTCGCGGGGCTGGAAGGCACGGATCTTTTCCTCGCGTTCGACCAGGATGGCCAGCGTGGGCGTCTGCACGCGGCCCACGGTCGTCTTGAAGAAGCCGGTTTCGCTGACACGGTTGTTGAAGGCGGTCATCGCGCGCGTGCCGTTGATGCCGATCAGCCAGTCGGCTTCCGACCGGCTTTTCGCCGCGTCGGCAAGCGAGAGCATGTCGCGGTCCGCGCGCAACGCCTCGAAACCTTCGCGGATCGCGCCCTGGGTCATCGACTGCAGCCACAGCCGCGAGATCGGCTTCTTGTTCTTCGCATGCTGCACGATGTAGCGGAAGATCAGCTCCCCCTCGCGCCCGGCGTCGCAGGCGTTGACGAGCGCGGTCACGTCCTTGCGCTTCATCAGCCGCAGCAGCACGTTCAGGCGCGGCTCGCTTCTCTCGATCGGCGCGAGCTCGAAGTGCGGCGGGATCACCGGCAGGTGCTTGAAGGTCCAGCGGCCCTTGCGTGGATCGTGCTCTTCGGGGGAGCGCAGCTCAAGCAGATGACCGACGGCGGAAGAGAGCACGTACTCGTCGCTCTCGAAGTATTCGCCGTGACGCTTGAAACCGCCGAGAGCGCGCGCGATATCGGCGGCGACCGAGGGCTTCTCAGCGATGATCAGTTGCTTTGCCATGCACTACATGTCCGTGGTCGGGGCAAAAGAGCGCCAGATGATAAGTACAAAAAACTGCCGAGGCAAGTTTGACGCGGCGCGGGCAGCCGGAAAATGCCAATGTTGTTGCGAATTTCCAGTCGCGACCCGCGTGTTTCCCCGAATACCGGGTTGGCGACGGCTGGAGAGCGGGAATTTTGGGGGAAACGAGTTGGAACGGCACTAGCGCGCGAGCCGCTGGTACAGCCCGCCGGGCAGCAGCGTGACGTAGCCGTCCAGCTCGAGCTGCGTGAGCAGTGCGGCGGTCTCGGCGATGCTCTTGCCGCAGCGCGTGGCGAGCGTGTCGAGATCGCAGGGGTCGTACCCGAGCGCCGCCAGCACGTCGCGCAAAGGCGACTCGCCGCCGGTATCGTCGGCGACGGTGGACGGTGGCGGTGGCGGCAAGCGCAGCTCTTCGAGGATGTCGGCCGCCGTCTCGACCAGCTTTGCGCCCTGCTTGATCAGCGCATGGCAGCCGCGGGCGAGCGGGGAATGGATCGAGCCGGGTATCGCGAACACTTCCCGGCCTTGCTCCGCGGCGAGCCGGGCGGTAATGAGCGAGCCGCTGTCCGCCGCCGCTTCCACCACCAGGCAGCCCAGCGCGAGCCCGCTGATCAGGCGGTTGCGGCGCGGGAAATTGGGCGCGAGCGGGCGCGTGCCGAGCGGGTACTCCGAGACGAGAGCGCCGCGCGCGGCGAGTTCGTGGGCGAGCGCGCGGTTGCGCGCGGGATAGACGATATCGGCGCCGGTGCCCAGTACTGCCACGCTGGAAGCCGTACCGGCGAGGCCGCCGCGGTGCGCCGCGGCATCGATGCCCAGGGCGAGCCCGCTCATTATGGTAAGTCCGGCCTCGGACAGGGTGCGGGCGAAAGCCTCGGCGTTGGCCGCCCCCTGGGGCGTCGCGTTGCGGCTGCCGACCACCGCGATGGCCGGTCGCGCGAGCAGCTCGAGGCGTCCCTTGACGTAGAGCAGGAGGGGCGGATCAACGGTCTGCAGCAGCGCCGGAGGATAATCGCCATCGGCCAGCGTCACCACGTGATTGGAAGGATCCTCCAGCCAGGCCGCGACGGTCGCGAGCGCCGCGTCGGCGCCGGTTTCCTTGATCGACGCAGCGACCGCGTCAGTGACGTGGCGCGCGAGTGCTGCGCGGCTTGCCTCCAGCACACGCGCCGGCCCGCCGTACTCGCCCAGCAGCCGGCGCAGGCCCGCGCCGGTGAGCCCGGGGGCGAGGCTCAGCTTCAGCCATGCGGTGAGGTCAGCGTCGAGCGCCATAGCGGGGTGCAGAAACACGCGCGCCGCCCTTCAGGCGGCGCGCAGAGGAAGCGGGACGCGGCGGTCCCGCGGGTCACGGGTTCGTGATGACGTCGTGGATCGCGACCGGACGCGAGGACTGCATGACCAGGCCGAAGGCGGCGCGGTCGAAGGTGCGGAACACCATCACCAGCCCGTAGCGCTCGTCGGGCAGGCGCGAGACCGTGGCCTCGCTGATTTCCTGGCCCTGCGTGTAGAGCGGCCCATCGCGCGGCGGCAAGGTCTCGGCGTAATAGGTGCGCGGCCGGTCGCTCCCGGCAGGGCCTTCGCGGCCCCACAGTGCTGCCTGGCGCGTTTCGTAGCGCGCGGAGCTCTGGGAGCGAGACAGCGCCAGCACATGGCCCACCTCGAGGCCATCCTTGGCGCCTTTCGAGAGCGCCACGATGCCGGTCGGCCCGGTTTCCCACAAACCGCTGTAGGTGCTGATCACGCGCCCGCGCACGGATTTGACCGGTGCGCGCGGCACGTAGGAGAAAGTTGGTTTTTCCTTGGCGGCAGGCAGCAGACGGTCGCCGGCGTAGATTTCCTGGACCGAGCGCGTGATCAGAACGGTGCTCTGTTCGGCGAACTTCTCCACGCGCACTTCGCCCAGATAGGTCGCCACGTAACCGAGGATTTCGTTGGTATCCGGGTCCGTCAGCGCATCGCCGCGGCGGAACACCTGCCAGGTCGTGCCCAATGCCTTATCGAGACCGGCCACGTACGCCAGGTCGCCGGCGCCGGCCGCCACGCGGTTCTCCTGGGTGGCGGTGATCGCCGGCGCGCTGTCGAGCTCGGTCTGCCCGACCACCATGGGACGCATGAGGAAGGGCTCGATGACCGAGGGCTGGATCGCCGGCACGGCAGCGTCCGCGCGCTGCTCGGCACGGATCCGCGGGGAGAGCTTGACGACGCCGCCCGCGCCTCCGGCGGACTGGTCCAGCCGCAGCTGGCCAGTGGCGCGGTCGAGCACGATTACGTCGCCCGGGTAGATGCGGTGCGGATTCTTGATCTGCTCCTGGTTCGCCTTCCACAGCTCGGGCCACTTCCAAGCGTCATTGAGATAGCGCCCTGAGATGCTCCAGAGGGTGTCGCCCGGCACCACAGTGTAGCGGTCGGGGGCATCTGGCTTGATGGCGCCAGCGTCGGCCGCGACCGCCTGAACGAACGGAGTCATCAGCAAAATCAGCGATATAATGGTTTTACGCATATAAAACGCCCCCACTTAAGAGACTAACAGGCGCAGTCCCTGTTAAGGAACTGCGCCCGAGATATTGGATTAAATTCTGCATCTAGTTGATTAAATTAGCAAGCTTTTCCATGTCCTTACTGCCGATTCTGCGCTACCCCGACCCCCGGCTGCACACCGTGGCGGCCAGAGTGCATCGCGTCGACGACAAAATTCGCAAATTAATCAAAGACATGGCGGATACCATGTACACTGCGCCAGGGGTTGGCCTTGCTGCAACACAAGTCGATGTGCACCTGCGGGTAATCGTGATCGATGTCTCGGAAACGCATGACCAGTTGCGGGTGTTCGTGAACCCCGAAATCGTCGCCGCCACCGGCGAATCGGACTGCGAGGAAGGCTGCCTTTCGGTGCCGGGTGTGTATGAAAAAGTGACCCGCGCCGAGCGCGTAACCGTGCGCGCGCTCGACGCCGAAGGCCGCGAGTTCATCCTCGAGGCCGACGGCCTGCTCGCCGTGTGCATCCAGCACGAGATGGATCACCTCGAGGGCAAGGTGTTCGTGGAAAAGCTGTCGCGTCTCAAGCAAAACCGCATCCTCGCCAGGTTGAAAAAGCAGGGTCGGCAATCGGCCGCGCCCGAAGCCCGGCGCCTCGCGCTCTGAGTCCGGGCGGGCCTTCACCGCGCCGGCCCCGATGAAGCTCGTCTTTGCAGGCACGCCGGAGTTCGCGGCAGTGTCGCTCGCGGCGTTGCTCGCCGCGAGGCACGAAGTCACACTCGTCCTCACGCAACCCGACCGGCCGGCCGGACGCGGCCTCAAGCCGCAGCTTTCGGCGGTGAAACGGCTCGCGCTCGAGCATGGTCTGCCCGTGGCACAGCCCGCCACGCTGAAGGAGGATCCCGCCGCGACGCAGGCCATCACCGCCGCGGCGCCCGAGGCGATGATCGTGGCGGCGTACGGGTTGATCCTGCCGGCGACGCTGCTGGCGATTCCCGCCCGCGGTTGCATCAACGTGCATGCGTCACTGCTGCCGCGCTGGCGCGGGGCGGCGCCGATTCACCGTGCGCTGCTCGCGGGCGACCGCGAGACGGGCGTGACTATCATGCAGATGGACGCGGGCCTCGATACCGGCGCGATGCTGCTCCAGCGCGCCATCCCGATCGGAGCGGCGGACACTACGGGAACGCTGCACGACAAGCTCGCCGCGCTCGGGGCGGAGTTGCTGATCGAAGCGCTGGCCGCGAATCTCGCGCCGCGCGCGCAGGACGCCGCCACCGCGACTTACGCGCCGCGTATCGACAAGCGCGAAGCCGAGATCGACTGGACCCGGCCGGCGGCGGAGATCGGGCGGCAGGTGCGCGCCTTCGATCCAGCTCCGGGCGCGCAAACCCGGCTGGACGGGACGATGCTGAAGATCTGGCGCGCGCAGATCGAGCCGGTCGGCGCGGGCGCGCCGGGCACGGTGAGTGCAGCCGGACCCGATGGCATCGTGATCGCCTGCGGCGCGCAGGCGCTGCGCGTCACCGAGTTGCAGCGCGCGGGCGGCAAGCGGCTGCCGGCGCAGGCATTTCTCGCCGGCCACCGCATCGAGCGCGGCGCGCGCCTCGGGGCCGGCAATGGTTGAGGCCCAGCGGCTCGCGGTCGGCGTGGTGGGGCGCGTGCTCGACGGGCACAGCTTGGATGCAGCGCTCGCCGCGGCGTGGCGCCGGCACGCGGGACTCGACGCGCGCGCGCGCGCCGCAGTCCAGGATCTCGCGTACGGCACGTTACGCCTGCTCGCGCGTTTCGAGGCGCTGCTCGATGCACTGCTCGACAAGCCGCTGGTGGACGCGCGGCTGCGCGCGCTGTTGCTCGTGGCGATCTACCAGCTCGAAGGTACACGAGCGGCCCCGCACGCCGTCGTCGATCACGCAGTGCGCGCTTGCGGGGCGCTCGGGCTGACCTCGGCCAAGGGGCTCGTCAATGCCGTGCTGCGCAATTTCCTGCGCCGCCGCACCGCGCTCGACGCGCGCGTGGAGCGCTCCGAGCCGGCGCGCTACTGCCATCCGCAATGGTGGATCGACCGGCTGCGCGCGCAGTACCCGGGGCGCTACGCCGGCGCGCTCGCCGCCGGCAACCGCCATCCGCCGCTCGCGCTGCGCGTGAATTGCCGCCGCATCGAGCGCGCGGACTACCTTGAACTGCTGGCGCGCCACGACATTCGCGGCGAAGCGAGCGGCACGAGCGCCGTAATCCTGGACAAACCGCTGCCGGTCGAGCGCATTCCCGGTTTTGCCGAAGGGCTCGCCTCGGTGCAAGACCCGGCCGCGCAGCTCGCGGGCCCGCTGCTCGATCTCCGGCCCGGCATGCGCGTGCTCGATGCCTGCGCCGCGCCCGGCGGCAAGACCGCGCATGCGCTCGAGCTTGCCGACGTCGAGCTGACGGCGCTCGACCGCGACGCCGCCCGGCTGGAGCGCGTGCGCGCGAACCTCGCGCGGCTTGCGCTCTCCGCGCGCGTGGTCTGCGGTGACGCTGGCGACCCGGCAAGCTGGTGGGACGGGACGCACTACCAGCGCATCCTGCTCGATGCCCCGTGCAGCGCGTCGGGCATCGCGCGGCGGCGTCCCGACGTCAAGTGGCTGCGCCGCGCGACCGATGTCGCGCCGCTGGCGCAGGCGCAGGCGCACCTGCTCGACGCGCTATGGCCGACGCTCGCCAGTGGTGGTAAATTGCTGTACGCAACCTGCTCCGTGTTCCACGAAGAAAACAGCGAGCAGGTCGCGCGTTTTCTGGAACGCCACCGGGACGCGCAGCGGGCCAGTCTTCCCGCGGTCGACAACGATAGCGAGCTGCCCGCGGGCCAACTCCTTCCGGACGAACGGCACGATGGCTTCTTCTACGCCCTCTTGCAGAAATCTTAGCTGGCTTGCGGCCCTGTTCGTGCTGCTGCTCGGCGTTGCCGCGCCCGCGGCGCGCGCCGATGGCATCGAGGTCAAGCACGCGGCGCTGGTTGCGGCCGAGGATGGGCATTTTCTCGAGGCCGAGTTCGAGATCACCCTGACGCACATCCTGGAGGACGCGCTGAACAAGGGCGTGCCGCTCTACTTCTCGCTCGAATTCGTGATGACGCGTCCGCGCTGGTACTGGTTCAACGAGAAAATTGCCAACGCTCGCCAGACCTACCGCCTGTCTTATAACGCCCTGACGCGTCAGTATCGCGTGGGCGTCAGCAACCTGTATCAGAACTTCGCCACGCTGCCCGAAGCGCTGGCGTTTCTCTCCCGCGTGCGCATGCGCGACATCGCCGAGCCGGGCGCGTTCGTCAAGGGCACGAGCTATGTCGCGGAGGTGCGCCTGCGCCTCGATACCTCGCAGTTGCCGCGACCGTTCCAGGTGAGCGCGGTGGGCTCGCGCGACTGGAGCGTGTCCTCCGATTGGTATCGCTGGACGGCCACGCCATGAGCACCACCCGTCCCGCGCTGTCCCGCGCCGTGGCGCAATACGCGCTGATCCTGTGCGTGGGGCTCGTCGCGATCGCGCTGTTCCTGGTGGTGAGCTCCAGCTCCAATCCTGCGCTCTTCGCCGAGCGCTATCCCCTGCTGCTCACGCTGAACGGCGTGGTCGCCGCGATGCTGACCGTCCTGGTCGTGTTCCAGGTCGTGACGCTGCGGCGCAAGCTGAAATCCGGCGTGTTCGGGGCGAAGCTCACGCTGCGGCTCGTGCTGCTCTTCGCGCTGATGTCCGTCGTGCCCGGCGCGCTGATCTACGGCATGTCGGTGCAGTTCCTCGCGCGCTCGATCGAGTCCTGGTTCCAGGTTCGCGTGGACAAGGCGCTCGAGGGCGGGTTGAACCTCGGTCGCGGCGCGCTCGACGGCATGTTGAAGGATCTCGCCACCAAGGCCGACTCCTCGGCGCTCGCGCTCTCCACGCGACCGACGGAGGAGCACCTCGCGGCGCTGAACAGCCTGCGCGAGCGCGCTGGCGCGCAGGAAGTGACGCTTTTCAGCGAGAGCGGCAAGGTGCTCGCGTTCTCCGGCAACGAGCGCGTCGGGCTCCTGCCGCAGTTGCCGGGCGCCGCGGCGCTGAAGCAACTGCGGGCAAGCCGCTCCTACAGCGCGGTCGAGGCGATTCCCGACAAGGGGCTTTACCTGCGCGTGCTGGTGCCGGTATCGGTGGTGAGCCTCGCGGAAGAGCAGCGCGTGCTGCAATTGCTACAGCCCGTGCCGGCGCAGCTCGCGCGGGACGCGGAAGCGGTGCAGGCGGGCTATCGCGAGTATCAGGAACTGACGTTGTCGCGGCGCGGGTTGAAGCGACTCTATGGCCTCACGCTGACGCTGACGCTGCTGCTCGCGCTGCTGTCCGCGCTCGCGGCGGCGTTCGTGCTCTCGGACCGTCTCTCGGCGCCGATCGGCCTGCTGGTGCAAGGCACGCGTGCGGTAGCGAGCGGAGACTTCAGCCAGCGCCCCGCGGTGGTCTCGCGCGACGAGATCGGCCTGCTCACGCAATCTTTCAACAGCATGACCCAGCAGCTCGCCGAAGCGCGCGCGCAGGCCGATCGCCACCAGGCGGCGCTGACGCAGGCCAAGGCCTACCTCGAGAGCCTGCTCGCGAACCTGTCGGCGGGCGTGCTGGCATTTGACGAAGAACTCAACCTGCGCGCGGCGAACCGCAGCGCCGGCGCGATACTCGGCATCGATTTCGCGCCGCTGGTGGGGATCGCGGCGCCGCGCTGGCCGGAGATGGCGCCTGGCGTCCCCGAACTGGGGCGCGAGATCGCGGCGGGCTTCGAGCGCGCCGGCACCGCGCAATGGGAGCGGCAGGCAGAGCGCCCGCTGCTCGGCCGCACGCAGCTCCTGCTCATGCGCGGCACGCGCCTGCCGCAGGGCGCCGAGGGCGGCTGCGTCGTGGTGTTCGATGACATCACCCACCTCGCGGAAGCGCAGCGCGCGGCAGCGTGGGCGGAAGTGGCGCGGCGTCTCGCGCACGAGATCCGCAATCCGCTAACGCCGATCCAGCTCTCCGCCGAGCGAATGCAGGCCAAGCTCGCGCCGCGGCTCGCTGGCGCGGACGCCGAGATGCTCGAGCGCTCGACGCAGACCATCGTCAACCAGGTCGCCGCGCTGAAGAGCATGGTGGACGCGTTCAGCCAGTACGCGCGCACACCCGAGCCCTCGATGCGCGAGCTCGACCTGAACGCGTTGACGCGCGAAGTGCTGACGCTCTACGAGTCCTCGCTCGGTGGCGCGGTGCAGCTCGAGCTCGCGCCGCGGCTGCCTGCGGTGGTGGGCGACGCGGCTCAGTTGCGCCAGGTTATTCACAACCTGCTGCAGAACGCGCAGGATGCGCTGGCAGAGACCGCGGCGCCGCGCATCACGGTCGCGAGCAGCGCGGGCGACGGCGTGGTGCGGCTGGCGGTTACCGACAACGGTTGCGGTTTTCCCGAGCAGGTCATGCAGCGCGCGTTCGAGCCCTATGTCACCACCAAGCCACGGGGCACCGGGCTGGGGCTCGCGATCGTGAAGAAGATCGTCGAGGAGCATGGCGGAGCGGCGACCATCACCAACGTCACGCCCGGCGCGCGCGTGACCATCGAGCTGCCGG
>Ga0247825_10002577_pt1 | contig 11963 bp, 8 predicted proteins | sample 13C_Vanillin_Day_FD_194413 | JGI IMG/M metagenome (GOLD analysis project Ga0247825, IMG submission 194413) | Soil microbial communities from agricultural site in Penn Yan, New York, United States - 13C_Vanillin_Day48 | ecosystem: Environmental > Terrestrial > Soil > Agricultural land | place... | reverse complement strand
GTCGGGCGGCGAGAAGCGCCGCGTGGCCCTGTGCCGCCTGCTGCTGTCCAAGCCGGACATGCTGCTGCTGGACGAACCCACCAACCACCTGGACGCCGAGTCGGTGGAATGGCTGGAGCAGTTCCTGGCACGCTTCCCGGGCACGGTGGTGGGCATCACCCACGACCGCTACTTCCTGGACAACGCCGTCGAATGGATCCTGGAGCTGGATCGCGGCCGCGGCATCCCCTACAAGGGCAACTACTCCACCTGGCTGGAGCAGAAGGAAGCGCGCCTGGAGAGCGAGCAGCGCACCGAGGACGCCCGCACCAAGGCGATGAAGAAGGAACTGGAGTGGGCCCGCTCGAACCCGAAGGGCCGCCAGGCCAAGAGCAAGGCCCGCCTGGCCCGCTTCGAGGAGCTGTCCGACTACGAATACCAGAAGCGCAACGAGACCAACGAGATCTTCATCCCCGTGGGCGAGCGCCTGGGCCACGAGGTGATCGAGTTCGTGAACGTGTCCAAGTCGTTCGGCGACCGCCAGTTGATCGACAACCTGAGCTTCAAGGTGCCGGCCGGCGCCATCGTCGGCATCATCGGTCCCAACGGCGCCGGCAAGTCGACGCTGTTCAAGATGATTGCCGGCAAGGAAAAGCCGGACAGCGGCGAGGTGAAGATCGGCAAGACCGTGCAGATGGCCTTCGTCGACCAGCACCGCGACGAGCTGGCCAACGACAAGACCGTGTGGGAGGACGTCTCCGGCGGCCTCGACATGATCAACATCGGCAAGTTCACCATGGCCAGCCGCGCCTACTGCGGCCGCTTCAACTTCAACGGCGGCGACCAGCAGAAGAAGGTCGGGCTGCTGTCCGGCGGCGAGCGCGGCCGGCTGCACCTGGCCAAGACCCTGCTGCAGGGCGGCAACGTGCTGCTGCTGGACGAACCCTCGAACGACCTCGACGTGGAAACCCTGCGCGCGCTGGAAGACGCGCTGCTGGAGTTCGCCGGCAGCGTGATGGTGATCAGCCACGACCGCTGGTTCCTGGACCGCATCGCCACCCACATCCTGGCCGCGGAAGACGAGGGCAAGTGGGTGTTCTTCGACGGCAACTACCAGGAATACGAAGCCGACAAGCGCAAGCGCCTCGGCGAAGAAGGTGCGCGACCGCACCGGGTGCGCTATAAAGCCCTGAAGTAAGAGCCGAGGAGGCACGGCCGCCATGAGCGGCTCCCCGCAGCAACCGCAGTACCAGTCGCTCTATCGTGCCTGCATCAAGGACGCCGCCACCGCCGGCGCCGGTCTGATGCGGGCCACCCTGGAGCGGGCGCTGCGCGAACTCCCGGCCATGGCGGCCCGCATCGACGACGTGGTGGACCGCAACCTGTCGCTCGATGCGGCCGGCGTGCTGAAGGAGCAGCAGCAGGTGCTGATCGACGCCTTCCCGCAGGCGCTGCTCGCCGAGTTCGCGCAGGCGATCGCCGGCGGCCGAAGCTCCGCGTTCAGCTTCGACTCGCTGCCGCTGCTGGCCGACGAGCAACTGCAGGAGAACGCCGACCTGGTGCGCGGCGCGCAGGAACTCGAGGCCTCCGTGCGGCCGGAGCTGGCGCGGCTGGAAGCGATGCTTGCGGCGAGCCACCTGACCCCCGAGGGCGGCGAGCATCGCCATCCCTTGCGCCCGGAGGTCTACGTCCGCAGCATCTATCGCCTGGTCCGGCAAAGCCCCGTATCGCCGGCCGTGCGCCGCCGCTGGCTGCGCCACCTGCCGCCGCTGATGGCGCCGGACCTGTCCGATGCCTATGCCGCGATGGCCGCGCGCCTGCAGGCCGGCGCCGCGCTCACCCCCGACATCGAGCTGGACGCCGCCGAGCCGCAGGAGGCGCAGGACCGCGCCACCCAGCTCACCATCCGCGAACTGCGCAAGCTGCTGGCGGGGGAAGGCGAGGAGGGCGTGGGCGAGCCCGTGGCCGCCTTCGGCGAGAGCGAGTTCTCGCACACCGTGCCCGCCGCGCTGGAAATGGTGCAGGACATGCGCAAGGTCGACCAGCTGCTGCTGCAACTGCGCCAGCGGCAAGTCGCCATGCCGGGCCGGGGGCGCGACAACATGGAGGCATTCCGCGAGGCGCTGCGCCGGGAAGCCAGGCGTCCCGCGCAGGCCCTGGGGCTCGAAGTCGTGCACCTCATGATCGCCAATCTGGCCGGCGACCCGCGGCTGCTGCCGGCGGTGCGCGACATCGTGCGCGACCTCGAACCGCCGCTGCTGCGCCTGGCCCTCGTGGACCCCCGCTTTTTCAGCGACCGCGGCCATCCCGCGCGCCAGTTGCTGGAGCAGGTCACGCAACGCAGCCTGGCGTGGAGTTCGGCCGACGACCCCGGCTTCTCCACCTTCCTGGAGGGGCTGCAGGAAGCCACCGAGGCGCTGCTCGACGCCGGAGGCAGCGGCCCCGAAACCTACGAGATCGCGCTGTCGGCGCTGCAGGAGGCCTGGGACGAGGCCCAGCCGCGCTCGCGCCGCAACCGCGAGCGCGCGGTACGGGCGCTGATGCGGGCAGAACAGCGCAACCTGCTCGCCGAGCGGCTGGCGCGCCAGCTGCTGGAACGGCCGGACGCCCTGGGTGCTCCGCCCGAGGCGCTGGCCTTCCTCACCGGCCCGTGGGCGCAGGTGATGGCACAGGCGCGCCTGGCCGACAACACCGGCGCCGAGGATCCCGGCGGCTACGGCTGGGTGGTACAGACGGTGCTGTGGAGCGTGCAGCCCGCGCTGTCGGCCCGCGTCGTGGGCCAGCAGCGCGCGCTGGTGGACCGCATCGACCAGGGCCTGGCCAGCATCGACCACCTGCCCGCCGACACGGACCGCTGGCAGAACCTGCTGTCGGCGCTGCGCGACCTGGCGCTCTCCGCGGCCACGGGCAATGCCCTGCGCGGGGCCGACCGCGAATCCAGGCCGGACAAGGTCAGCACCTGGCTGGCGCCGCTGGAGATGCACGAAACCGGCTTCCTCGCCGATTCGGCATTGCCGCTGGGCGCGCCCTCGGAGTCCGGCACGCTGCCACCCCTGAACCTGGAAGTCGGCGCCTTCGTGGACCTGCAGGGAGACGGCTGGGAACGATGGCAGCTCACCTGGTGCAGCCCGCACGGCCTGCTGTTCATGTTCACGCGCGCGGGTGGCACGACGCGCTCCATGACGCGGCGCAAGTTGAACAGCCTGATGGCGCAGGGCAGCCTGCGCCTGGTGTCCGCGCATCCGGTGGTGGACGGCGCGCTGGATGCAGTGGCCAGTGCAGCCTGGCGCAACAGTTCCAGGGCCTAGCTAGGCCTGCCAGACGCCGTAGCCCTTGTCCCGCAGGGCGATGCCCAGTTCCACCTCCATTTCGCAAGCGGCGCGGTAGGGCATCGGGTTGTAGACCGCGTAGAGATCGGGGCGCAGCCGCAGTCCGTAGTCCTTCACGAAGCTGTTCGCCTGGATGCCAGCCTTGTGGCGGTCGAAGCGCAAGTCCGGGTCGAGTCCGGTCATGCCCACGTACACGAAAGGCATGCCAAGCCGGTATTGCGGATTGCAGCGCCGGAAGCGCGCGTTGTTCCAGACCGCATCGTCCAGTTCCACCACGTACACGTGGTAGTGCTGGCGCGATCGGCGCGCCATGGCTAATCGGCCAGCCGCCAGCCGCCTTCCACGCGCACCGCGCCGCGGATCGAATGGCCGACCTGACAGTGCGCGTGCGCGGCGTGGTGCAGCGATTCGATCACCGCATCGTCGAGGCGATCCCCTGCGCGCACCACCACCTGCGGGCGCAGCACGACCTCGGTGATGCCTTCGCGCCCATCTTCGAAACGGCCCATGCGCGCCTCGGCGGCGTCGACGTAGCTGTCGATGATGCAGCCTCGTTCCGCCGCCAGCGAGAGAAACCACAGCATGTGGCAGCTGGAAACCGCGGCCACCAGCGCTTCCTCGGGATCCACGGCGGCCGGATCCGAGTACGGCAGGCGCACCGAGTGCGGCGAACTCGAGCCGCGCACCACCGCGCCGCCGTCGAAATGCCACGCGTGCGCGCGGCTGTATTTGCGGTCCGTGAACACCGCGCCGTCGCGCTTCCATTCGACCCTGCAGCCGTACCTGTCCATGACGCCCTCCTCAGGATTTCGCCAGCGTGGCGAGCGCGCTGCGTTCGGTTTCGGCCAGGTGCGCCTGTAGCACCTTCACCGCCGCCTTCGCATCGCGGCGGCGGGCCGCGCGGATCATCGCGTGGTGTTCCTCGTGCCAGCCCAGCGCGCGGGTGCCGGGTTTCATCCGCGCGAAGTAGAAGCGGTCCACCAGGTGGCGCAGGCGGCGCACGATCGCCATCGACTCGGGCCGCTGCGCCGGCGCGTACAAGGCCTCGTGGAACTCGCGATCGCCCGCGATCCAGTCCGCCACGGCATGCGCCTTGTCCAGCGCCGCCTGCACGGTCTCCACGCGGTTGAGCGTGGCCGCCGTGTGCAGCGGCACCGCCTCGGCGAGCACGTCGCCCTCGATCAGCAGGCGCAGGCGGAACCACTCGCGCAAGTCCGCGGCGCTGGTGATGCGCACGTACATGCCCTTGTTGGGAACCATGTGCACCAGGCCCTCGGCCTGCAACTGGAACAGCGCCTCCCGCACCGGCACGCGGCTCACGCCGAATTCCGCGGCGATCTCCTCCTGCCTCAGCGGCGCGCCCGAGGCCCACCGGCCGCGATCGAGCGACTGCCTCAGCAGCTGAGTCACCGCGGAGGAGGTGGTCTGGGTCAAGGAAGAGGCGGGCACGGCTGAGGTTATACGTGTATACAAAGCGCGAAACAAGAGGGATTTCGCGCTGCCGCAGCGCTGCGCCCGCGCTTTGCCAGGACTGTGAATATTCACGCCGGCGAGCGGCTCGTCCGTGCGGAGTGCATGAGTTTTTCACGTCTGACGCGCCTGTAGGACGAGACGCTGTAACAGCCCGAACTTTCACCGCCGGCGAGCCGTCTGTAGGTCTTGTTCGCAAAACTCCAGCAGGGGACTCCAGGGATGAAAGAGCGCATTGCTTCGCACGTGGCCTCGTTTCACAACGTCGTGATGCTGGCCGGCCTCGTCGCGGTGGGCGTCACCGGTTCGATGGGGGGCGCTCCCGCGCCCGTCGCCGACACGCTGGCCCAGCGGGTGCAGGCCGGCAAGGTGACCGACGTCCAGCCCCAGCCGCAGATCGCGCTCGCGGCCGCTCCCGGCACCACGGAGCACTCTCCCTTCAGCAACTTCAAGGTCGACAACTACTACGAGCAGTTGCGCAACAAGCTGAACTGGCTGCCCGTGCGCTATGCCGGCGATCTGCTGAAGACGCCGGACCCGCAGTCGCGCATCCTGCTGGCGCAATCGGCCGCCAGGCGCGCCGGTCTCGACGAGGTGGGGCTGAGCTACCGCGATGTCTACGGCATCATCAACGCCGAGACGTCCTGGATCCCGCGCATGGGTGAGAGCAAGGACGGCACGCCCAACCTGGGCATCGCGCAGTTCGAGCCGGCCACCGCCAAGGCGGTGGGCCTCACGGACCCGCAAGACCCCGTGCAGGCCGTGCACGCGGCGGCGCTGCACCTCAAGGACGCGGCGAAGTGGAGCGCCAGGCGCATCGCCGACCTGAAGCTCAGCCCCGAACAGCGCGCGGAAAAGCTGCGCGAAGGCGTGTCGATCTACTACAACCTGTCCACCAAGGGACGCAACACCTGGACCGGCCTCAACACCGCCAAGCTGCCGGTGGAGACGCGCCGCCACATCGCCAATGCCCGCCTGGGCGCGCGCGAAGCGGCCGAGCTCGAGGAGCAGCTGCGCGCGCTGAAGGGCCGCGTGGGCCAGCCGGGCATGATGACCGCGTCGCTCCGCACCAGGGGCAGCTGATCAAGTTCCCCGCCATCGCGACCTGGCTGCCCAAGGCGATAGAGTCTGGTAGCGCTCAGGCGCTGCCGGCGGTCGCCTTGCGCCGCACGGCGTCGATGTTGTTGCGCAGCGCGTAGAGTTCGTCGGCGTAGGACAGCGGCACGCTGATGCGGCCGACCCGGTCGTCCAGCGCATCGAGCTCGCGCGCGACCTCGCCGGCCTCGTGCGGCTGCGCGTGCAGCCGGTTCTCGATGTCGCGCAGCTGCCCGTACCAGCGGAACACGCGCGAGCGGATGCGGAACTGGTACAGCGGCGGCACGATGCGCGACAGCGGCAGCAGCACGGCCAGGATGATGCCCAGCGCCAGCCACATGCGTTCCACCAGGTTGGCCATCCAGAAGGGCAGCCAGCGCTGCAGGAAGGGCTTGCCGATGCGGATGGCGCGCTCGGCCTCGCCCGACACCGGGTACTCGCTGTGATCGATGTTGGGGAAGCTGCCGGCGCGGTTGAACCAGCCCGCCGGACCGTGGATGTCCTTCGCGGCCTGCGAGAACAGCTGCAGCAGGGCGGGATGCGTGCCTTCGCGCGCCAGCAGCGAAGTGGTGGTGGCCACCAGCCGCACGTCCTGCGGCGGCAGGTCACCGGACAGGTCGGCCACGCCGCGCGGCAGCACCACCGGCGTGAGGAAGGGGAAGCGGCGCGAATAGGCGTCGCTCTGGCTGAAGTCCATCAGCTTCACGCCGGGCGTCTGCAGCAGCATCTGCACCATCAGCGACTCCGGCGCCGAGGCGAACACGATGGCGTCCAGTTCCCCGCCCAGGAAGGCCACGGTGGCCGCGGTCTGCTCCAGCCGCGTGAGCTTCATCTGCGCCGGTTCGAGCTTGTTCGCTTCCAGCAGCCTGCGCATCAGGAAGGGCGTGCCGCTGCCGCGGCCGCCGATGTTCAGGCGCAGGTCCTGCAACTGCGTGAGCGAGGTGATGACACCGCCGGGCACGTTCTTCACCGCCTCGGCGCGGTAGAACAGCCACACCGGTTCCACGAACAGGCTGCCCAGGGAAACGATGCCGCTTTCCTCGTTGGCATTGCGCTCGCCGGCGCCGCCCTGCACGAAGCCGATGTCCGCCTTGCCCGCGCGCAACAGTTTCAGGTTGGATGGCGAGCCCTCGCTGGGCACCAGCACCACCTCGATGCCGTAGGCCTTGAGCGCCTTCTGGTAGCGCTTGCCGAATTCCTCGTAGGCGCTCTGCGCCGGGCCGGTGGCCAGCGTCACCTTCTTGGGCGGGTTGGGATCCAGCCACCAGTACGCCAGCACCAGCAGGCCCACGGCCAGCAGCAGCACGGGGCCGCCGGAGATCAGCAGGTCACGGATCGACAGCAGCGTGTTGCGCAAGATCTTCACCGGTTTCATGAGAGTTCGCCGGCGGCCGGCAGGTGCAGGTCGCCGACGCTGAGGCCGCGCGCCGCCCGGATGGCGCGCACCACGGCCAGCGCGCAGGCCTCGGCCGCCATCGCGCCCAGCGTCATCATGCCCAGGCTCTTGCCGCTGTCGCCGGTGGCGAGCGCGAACAGCGTGTCGCCGTCGGACAGCGTGTGCGCCGGGTTGATGGCGCGTGCCAGCCCGTCGTGCCCCTGCGTCGCGAGCCGCCCGGCCTGCACCTTGGTCAGCACGGCGTCGGTCGCGATCACGCCGATGGTGGTGTTGCTGCCCGCCAGGATGGGCTTCGGTGTCTCGCCCCGCAGCAGCGCGCGCCGCGTGTCCAGCAGCGCGCGGCCGTCGGCGGTGCGGGCGCCGGCGATCACCTGCGCGGTGTCGGGGTCGATGACGTCCCCCAGTGCATTGCAGGCAATGATGGCGCCGACCGTGACCCCGTCCACCGCCACGGCGGCGCTGCCTATGCCGCCCTTCATCGCGCGGTCGAAGCCGAAGATCTTGCCGATCACCGCGCCCGCGCCGGCACCCACGTTGCCTTCGCCCGGCGCCTTGCGTGACGCCGCCTGGCACGCCGCGTACCCCGCGGCCGCGTCCGGACGGATGCGCTGGTCCCCCAGCGGCAGGTCGAACAGCACGGCCGCCGGCACGATCGGGATGCGGGCGGGGCCGACCTCGAGCCCCGCTCCCTGTTCCTCCAGCCAGCGCATCACCCCGGTGGCGGCGTCCAGCCCGAAGGCGCTGCCGCCCGCGAGCAGCACGCCGTGCACATGTTCCACCAGGTTCTGCGGCGCCAGCAGGTCGGTTTCGCGGGTGCCCGGCGCCGCCCCGCGCACGTCCACGGCGGCGACGGCGCCGCGGGGGACCAGCACCACGGTGCAGCCGGTGGGCCGGCGCCCGTCGGTGAAGTGGCCCACGGAGATGCCGGCCACGTCGGTGATGGAAGAACTCATGCAGGGATTATTGCGCCCCTCGCCCTGGCCGGTCGCGGCCGCCGCATCAGCAGGTAGGCCGCCGGGATCAGGAGCATCGACAGCAGCGGCGCCGTCACCATGCCGCCGACCATGGGCGCCGCGATGCGCTGCATCACCTCGCTGCCGGTGCCTGCGCCCCAGAAGATGGGCAACAGGCCGGTCAGGATCACGGCCACCGTCATGGCCTTGGGCCGCACGCGCAGCACGGCGCCATGCTCGATGGCCTGTCGCAGGTCCGCCTCGGTGTCGCCGCTGCGCTCGTCCCACGCGTGCTTCAGGTACAGCAGCATGATCACGCCGAACTCCGCGGCCACGCCGGCCAGGGCGATGAAGCCCACCGCGCCGGCCACCGACAGGTTGTAGCCCAGCACCCACAGCAGCCAGACGCCGCCCACCAGCGCGAAGGGCAGGGTGGCCATGATCAACAGCGCCTCGTCGATGCGGCGGAAGGTCAGGTACAGCAGCACGAAGATGATGCCCAGGGTGAGCGGCACCACCAGCTTCAGCTTGGCGGTGGCGCGCTCCAGGTACTCGAACTGGCCGGACCAGGAGACCGAGTAGCCGGGCGGCAACTGCACCTTGGCCGCCACTGCGCGCTGCATCTCCTGCACCGCGCCGCGCAGGTCGCGGCCGCGGATGTCCACGTACACCCAGCCGGACAGGCGCGCGTTCTCGCTGCGCAGCATGGGCGGGCCGTCGGTGACCTTCACGTCGGCCACGTCCCCGAGCACCAGCCGCTGCCCGCGCTCGTTGACGATGGGCAGGCGGCGCAGCGCCTCCGGCGAGTCGCGCACCTCGCGCGGGTAGCGCAGGTTGATGGGGAAACGCTGCAGGCCTTCCACCGTCTCGCCGATGTTCTCGCCGCCTATGGCCGAGGCGATCACCGCCTGCACGTCGGCGATGTTCAGGCCATAGCGGGCCGCCGCCTCGCGGCGGATGTCGACGTCCACGTAGCGGCCACCGGCCAGCCGCTCGGCGAGCGCACTGCCCACGCCGGGCACGGGCTTCACGGCGCGCTCGATCTCGGAAGCGATGCGGTCGATGGTGGCCAGGTCCGGGCCCGCCACCTTGACGCCGACCGCGCTCTTGATGCCGGTGGCCAGCATGTCGATGCGGTTGCGGATCGGCGGCACCCAGATGTTGGCCAGCCCGGGCACGCGCACCGCGCGGTCCAGTTCCTCGACCAGCTTCTCCGGCGTCATGCCGGCGCGCCACTGCTCGCGCGGCTTGAACTGGATGGTGGTCTCGAACATCTCCAGCGGCGCCGGGTCGGTGGCCGACTCCGCGCGCCCCGCCTTGCCGTAGACGCTGCGCACCTCGGGCAGGGTGCGGATCATGCGGTTGGTCTGCTGCAGCAGCTCGGAGGCCTTGCCCGCCGACAGGCCCGGCAGCGCCGAGGGCATGTACAGCAGGTCGCCCTCGTCCATGGGCGGCAGGAACTCCGAACCGATGCGCGACAGCGGCCACAGGCTCACCAGCAGCACCAGCACCGCCAGCGCCAGCGTGGTCCTGGGCGCCGCCAGCACGCGGGCGAGCAGGGGACGGTAGGCGGCGATCAGCCAGCGGTTCAGCGGATTGCGCTGCTCGCCGGGGATGCGCCCGCGCACCAGGTAGCCCATGAGCACCGGCACCAGCGTCACCGACAGCGCAGCGGCCGCGGCCATCGCATAGGTCTTGGTGAAGGCGAGCGGCGCGAACAGCCGGCCCTCCTGCGCCTCCAGCGTGAACACCGGGATGAAGCTGAGCGTGATCACCAGCAGCGAGAAGAACAGCGCCGGCCCCACCTCGGAGGCGGCGGCCGCGATCACCTTCCAGTGCGCCTCGCCCTGCAGCGTCTCGCCCGGATGCGCGTCGTTCCAGCGCTCCAGGTGCTTGTGCGCGTTCTCGATCATCACCACCGCCGCATCCACCATCGCGCCGATGGCGATGGCGATGCCGCCCAGCGACATGATGTTGGCGTTGACGCCCTGCCAGCGCATGACGATGAAGGCCGCCAGGATGCCCAGCGGCAGCGACACGATGGCCACGAAGGACGAGCGCAGGTGGAACAGGAAGGCGAAGCACACCAGCGCCACGACGATGAATTCCTCCACCAGCTTGGTGCCCAGGTTCTTCACCGCGCGCTCGATCAGCCCCGAGCGGTCGTAGGTGGTGACGACCTGCACACCCTGCGGCAGCGTCGGCTGCAGCTGCGCCAGCTTGGCCTTGACCGCGTTGATGGTCTGCAAGGCGTTGCGGCCCGAGCGCATCACGATCACGCCGCCCACGGCCTCGCCCTCGCCGTCCAGTTCGCCGATGCCGCGCCGCATCTCGGGGCCCATCTGCACGCGCGCCACGTCGCCCAGGCGCACCGAGATGCCGCGTTCGCTGGTCGTCAGCGGGATGGCCCGGAAGTCGGCCAGCGTCTGCAGGTAGCCCGAGGCGCGCACCATGTACTCGGCCTCGCCCATTTCCAGCACCGACCCGCCGGTCTCCTGGTTGGCGCGCCGCACCGCCTCCATCACCCGCGTGATGGGGATTCCGTAGGCGGCGAGCTTCTCCGGATCCGCCACGATCTGGTACTGCCGCACCATGCCGCCGATGGTGGCGACCTCGGCGACGTCCGGAATGGTCTTGAGCTCGAAGCGCAGGAACCACTCCTGCAGCGCCCGCAGCTGGGCGATGTCCATGCGGCCGGTGCGGTCCACCAGCGCGTACTGGAAGATCCAGCCCACGCCGGTGGCGTCGGGCCCGATGGCGCTGCGCGCCCCCGCGGGCAGGCGGCCCTGCACCTGGTTGAGGTACTCCAGCACGCGCGAGCGCGCCCAGTACAGGTCGGTGCCGTCCTCGAACAGCACGTAGACGAAGCTGTCGCCGAAGAAGGAATAGCCGCGCACGGTCTTCGCCCCCGGCACCGACAGCATGGTGGTGGTGAGCGGGTAGGTGACCTGGTTCTCCACGATGCGCGGCGCCTGCCCCGGCCAGCTGGTGCGGATGATCACCTGCACGTCGGACAGGTCGGGCAGCGCGTCGAGCGGCGTGCGCAGCAGGGACAGCACGCCTGCCACGGCGACGATCACCGTCGCCAGCAGCACCAGGAAGCGGTTGGCGATCGACCAGCGGATCAGGCGCGCGATCATGGCTTGCCTTTCACCGCCGGCGCGGCCCGCGTCACCGCGGTGATCTCCGCTTCTCCGGCCGCCGGCGTGCGGAACTCGATCTCCACGGCATCACCGGCCTTCAGTCCCGGCGGCAGCTGCAGGCCCGGCGCCCGCTTGAAGTCCATGGTCATGCCTGGCCACTTCAGCGCGGGGATGGCGGGGTGGGTGAGCGTGAGCGTGTCGGGTTCGATGGCATCCACCTTGGCCGGCGTGCGGTAGCTGGCGGGCGCACCGGCCGCCGGGGCGCCGGCGTTCAGGCGCGCTTCCAGCCCGCGCAGGCTGGCTTCGGAGTCGATCAGGAACTGCGAGGACACGACGACCTTCTGCCCCGCACGCAGGCCGCTCCTCACTTCGCTCTGGCCGCCGCTTTCGGCGCCGGGCTCCACCTCCACGGCGCGGAAGCGCCCTTCGTCCTCGGCCAGCATCACCACGGTGCGCCGGCCGGTCTGGATGAGGGCCTCCGTGGGCACCAGCAGGGCAGGGCGCGCGTCGGGCCCGCTGAACTGCATCTGCACGAACATGCCCGGCACCAGGCGGCCGCCGCGGTTGGCGAGTTCCATGCGCGCCTTCACCGTGCGCG
>Ga0247825_10002576_pt1 | contig 11965 bp, 10 predicted proteins | sample 13C_Vanillin_Day_FD_194413 | JGI IMG/M metagenome (GOLD analysis project Ga0247825, IMG submission 194413) | Soil microbial communities from agricultural site in Penn Yan, New York, United States - 13C_Vanillin_Day48 | ecosystem: Environmental > Terrestrial > Soil > Agricultural land | place... | reverse complement strand
ATGAGCCGGCTAGCATTCATCGAGCAGCCTAGTCCCAGAACTATCTGGACGGGCTCCTAGCGCGTCGGAACCGGCTTGGCGCCGCGATAATCGTAGAAGCCGCGGCCTGCCTTCTTGCCGAGCCATCCGGCCTCGACATACTTCACCAGCAGCGGACACGGCCGGTACTTGGTGTCGGCGAGCCCCTCGTGCAGCACCTGCATGACCGAGAGGCACGTATCGAGCCCGATGAAGTCCGCGAGCTCCAGCGGCCCCATCGGATGGTGCGCGCCGAGCTTCATCGCCGTGTCGATTCCCTCGACGTTGCCGACGCCTTCATAGAGCGTGTAGATCGCCTCGTTGATCATCGGCAGCAGGATGCGGTTGACGATGAAGGCCGGAAAGTCCTCGGCCACCGCGGCGGTCTTGCCGAGATTCTTGACGAACTCTTTCGCGGTCTCGAAGGTGCCGTCGGCCGTGGCGATGCCGCGAATGAGCTCGACCAGCTCCATCAACGGCACCGGATTCATGAAGTGGATGCCGATGAACTTCTCCGGCCGGTCGGTCGATGCGGCGAGCCGTGTAATGGAGATCGACGAGGTGTTGGTCGCGACGATCGCGTCGGGCTTCAGCACCGGGCACAGATCGGCAAAGATCTTGCGCTTGACGTCTTCCTTCTCGGTCGCGGCCTCGATCACCAGGTCGCAGTCGGAAAGACCGTCGATCGTTTCGGTTGTCGAGATGCGCTTGAGCCCGGACGCCTTGTCCTCCTCGGTGATGCGCTTGCGGGCCACCTGGCGTGCCATGTTGCCGTTGATGGTCGCCAGCGCCTCCCTGAGGCGCGGCCCCTGGACGTCGTGCAGGACGACCGAAATGCCGGCCAGCGCGCAGACATGGGCGATGCCGTTGCCCATCTGGCCTGCGCCGATCACACCGAGCTTCCGAATGGTCTGCGCCATGATTCCTCGTCCGAAACCTTGAGCTTAGCCGATCTTCAGCGCTTGATCTTGGCCAATTCGGCCTCGAGCTCGGGCATGGCCTGATAGAGATCGGCCACCAGCCCGTAGTCCGCTACCTGGAAGATCGGCGCCTCTTCGTCCTTGTTGATGGCGACGATCACCTTGGAGTCCTTCATGCCGGCGAGATGCTGGATCGCGCCGGAGATGCCGACCGCAATATAGAGTTCGGGGGCGACGACCTTGCCGGTCTGCCCGACCTGCCAGTCGTTCGGCGCGTAGCCCGCATCGACCGCGGCGCGCGAGGCGCCGACCGCGGCGCCGAGCTTGTCGGCCACCGGCTCGATATACTTGGCGAAGTTGTCGCGGCTCTGCATCGCGCGGCCGCCGGAGATGATGATCTTGGCCGAGGTGAGTTCCGGACGGTCGCTCTTCGACAGCTCTTCGCCGACGAACGACGAGATGCCCGGATCGGCGGCCGCCGCCGCGGTCTCGACCGGAGCCGAGCCGCCCTCGCCGGAGGCCTGGAACGTCGAGGTGCGGATGGTGAGAACCTTCTTGGCATCCTTCGACTTCACGGTCTGGATGGCGTTGCCGGCATAGACCGGGCGCTCGAAGGTGTCGGGCGCGACGATCTTGCTCACGTCGGAAATCTGCATGACGTCGAGCAGCGCCGCGACCCGCGGCATCACGTTCTTGCCGTTGTTGGTCGCGGGCGCGGCGAACGCGTCATAGGAGCCGGCGAGCGACACGATCAGCGCCGCGAGCGGCTCGGCGAGCGCATGCTCGTAAGCCGGGGCTTCCGCGAGCAGCACCTTCTTAACACCGTCGAGCTTGGCCGCGGCGTCGGCCACGGCCTTCGCATCCTTGCCGGCGACCAGGATGTGCACGTCGCCGCCCAGTGCCTTGGCCGCGGTCAACGCCTTGCTGGTGGAGTCCTTGAGCGACTTGTTGTCGTGCTCGGCGAGCAGCAGCGTGGTCATCCGAGCACCCCCGCATCCTTGAGCTTGCCGACAAGCTCGGCGGGCGAGCCTACCTTGACGCCGGACTTGCGGCTCGCCGGCTCAACGGTCTTCACCACTTCCAGCCGCGGCTTGGCGTCGACGCCATACGCGTCGGGGGTTTTTTCGTCGATCGGTTTTTTCTTCGCCTTCATGATGTTCGGCAGCGACGCGTAGCGCGGCTCATTGAGCCGCAGGTCGGTGGTGACGATCGCCGGCCCCTTGAGCTTGACGGTCTGCAGGCCGCCGTCGACCTCGCGCGTGACCTGGATGCTGTCGCCGTCGATGACAAGCTTCGATGCGAAGGTGCCCTGCGGCCAGCCGGTCAACGCCGCGAGCATCTGGCCGGTCGCATTGCAGTCGTCGTCGATCGCCTGCTTGCCCATGATGACCAGGCCGGGCTTCTCCGCATCGACCACGGCTTTCAGGATCTTGGCGACCGCCAGCGGCTCCACCGGCCCGTCGGTTTTGACGAGGATGCCGCGGTCGGCGCCCATCGCGAGCGCGGTGCGGATCGTTTCCGAGGCCTGCTGCGGGCCGATCGAAACGGCGATGATCTCCGTCGCCTTGCCGGCCTCTTTGAGACGGATTGCCTCTTCGACGGCGATTTCGTCGAACGGATTCATCGACATCTTGACGTTGGCAAGCTCGACCCCCGAGCCATCGGCCTTGACGCGAATTTTGATGTCCTTGTCCACCACCCGCTTCACGGGCACCACGATCTTCATGTTTTTTATCGGCTCCTCGGGCCACCTTGTCCCCGGATTCCGGGCCCGGAATTGGTGCGGCGCACCCTAATAGCCGCGTTATTCGGGGTCAACGCCGGGCTGGCCGCGCCGCCGAGTGGCGCCACCAGCGCGTTGACGCGCGTCTTTGACGCGCTATGGCGACAGGAGGAGCCGGCGCGGCCGCTAGACGGGCCCGCGCTGGCCGCTCGCCATAGCGCGTCGAAGACGCGCGTAAACGCGCTAACGGCTCGCCAGCGCGGGTCGGACCGCGCGGGGCACCGGTGTCCAGGCCCGGATATCAGCGGTTCTGGCCCGGCGCCCAAAGCACGTCGCGGTTGCCCTTGTCGTTGGCGTGGCGGCCTGCGACGAACAGGAAGTCCGACAACCGGTTCACATATTTCAGCGAGGCATCGGTGACGGTTTCGCCCGGCTGGTCGCGCAACGCGACCATGATGCGCTCGGCTCTGCGGCAGACGGTGCGTGCGAGATGCAGATAGGCCGCGGCCGGCGTGCCGCCCGGCAGGATGAACGAGCGGAGCGGCGCGAGGTCGGCGTTCAGCCGGTCGATCTCGCCTTCGAGCCATGTCACCTGCGCATCGGTGACGGTGAGCCGTGCACCACCCGGGCCTTTCTCCGAAAGGCAAAGATCGGCCTCGACGTCGAACAGATCGTTCTGGATGCGCGCCAGCGCCGGATCGAGCGCCGCATCGTTTCCGGTGTACAGGCGGACGAGGCCGATGGTTGCGTTCACCTCGTCCAGCGTCCCGTAGGCGTCGACGCGCAGATCGTACTTCTTGCGGCGGTCGCCGGAGCCGAGCGACGTCGTGCCGTCGTCGCCGGTGCGGGTGTAGATGCGGTTCAGAACCACCATGATGCTCTCAAGCGTTGTTCGCAAGCATTGGTTCAGACTTGCCGGCTTACTTGCCCATCATCCAGATCGTCGCCATGATGACGATGATGGCGACGAACTGCAAAAGCACGCGCATCCGCATCAGCTTCTGCGACGTGTTCGGTGAGCCGCCGCGCATCATGTTGAAGAGACCGAGCAGCAGCACCACCGCAACCGCGCCGATGGCGATGGGCACCGCAATTTGCGACATGAAATTCATGATCGGCATGTCCTAGCATTTTGGCCGGGCAGCGGCCACCACACTTGTCGGTCCCCCATGCACAGCCGCCGGGCCGCGCCCTTCTCGCGACATTTTTGTCGCGGTCTTTTCCTCTTCGACATTATATAGGTCGTGTCAGCGCCAGAAGCAGTAGCTCCAAGATCAAGCTCCAAGATCAAGCTCCAAGATCAAGCTCCAAGACTAGCTCCATGACCAGCTCCCTAGCTCGTTTACCCACTTTGCACTTCCGCATGAGCCTCCTCACCTCTCCGGCAATCCAATGAGCGGACAAATTCTCGTCCTGGGCGCCGCCGGGCGTCTGGGCGTTTGCGCATCGGAAGCCTTCCGCGACGCCGGCTGGACCGTGAAGGGCCTGGTGCGGCCGGGCCGCAAGCTTCAGGTCGCGCGCGGCGTCGAGCCGATCGAGGCCGTGACCCGCGACGACGCGGTGCAGGCGGCGCGCGGCTGCGACGTGGTGCTCAACGCATTCAATCCGCACATCACGCTCTGGCAGAAGAACGCGCTGTCGCTGGCCTATGGCGCCATCGCGGCCGCAGAAGGAAACGGCGCGACCTTGCTGTTTCCCGGCAGCGTCTGGAACTACGGCCGGGGCATGCCGCCGGTGCTCGACGAGAGCACGCCGATGCATCCGACCACGCGCAAAGGCGCGATGCGCGTCGAGATCGAACAACGCATCAAGGAGGCGTCCGACCGCGGCATGCGCACGATCGTGCTGCGCGCCGGAGATTTCTACGGCGGCGGGCTCGGCTCGTGGTTCGACCTCGTGATCTGCAAGGAGATGTCGCGCGAGCGGCTGACCTATCCCGGCCCGCTCGACGTGATGCATGCCTGGGCCTATCTGCCGGACTACGCCGCAACGCTGGTGCGGCTGGCCGAGCGGCGCGCGGATTTTGCGCCGTTCGAGGCCTTCGGTTTTCCGGGGCATTCGCCCACCGGTGCCGAGTTGATCGCGACCATCGAAGCGGCGATGAAGAGCAAGTTCCATCTCCGCATCATGAGCTGGTGGATGATCAAGACGTTCGGCCGGTTGCTGGTGCTCGGCCGGGAACTGTCTGAGCTCGAATATCTCTGGCGCGTGCCGCACCGGGTGTCCGGCGAAAAGCTCAGGCAAGCGCTCGGTGACGTTGCCGATACGCCGCTGCCGAAGGCCGTCGCGGCAAGCCTGCGCGAGTTGGGCTACCGGCGCTGAAACAACCGCCTAGCGCATGTCCCGGAAAAGTGGATACCGGTTTTCCGGAAAGGACATGCGCCAACGCAAGAATCTCTAGTTCGACCCGTCGAGCAGGCGCCGCGCGATGACCTGCGCCTGGATTTCGGCCGCGCCCTCGAAGATGTTGAGAATGCGCGCGTCGCACAGGATGCGCGACACCGGAAATTCCAGCGCGAAGCCGTTGCCGCCGTGAATCTGCACGGCGTTGTCGGCGTTCGACCAGGCGATCCGCGCGGCGAGCAGCTTCGCCATTCCGGCCTCGAGGTCGCAGCGGCGGCCGGAGTCCTTCTGCCGCGCCGCGTAGTAGGTAAGCTGCCGCGCGATCATGATCTCGACCGCCATCATCGCGATCTTGTCGGCCACCCGCGGGAACTTGACGATCGGCTCGCCGAACTGCACGCGGTTGCGCGCATAGTTCAACGCCTGCTCCATCGCCGCCTGCGCCACGCCGATCGCGCGCGCTGCGGTCTGGATGCGCGCCGACTCGAACGTCGCCATCAACTGCTTGAAGCCCTGTCCCTCGACGCCGCCCAGGAGATTTTCCGCCTTCACCTCGAAACCGTCGAAGGCGATCTCGTATTCCTTCATGCCGCGATAGCCGAGCACTTCGATCTCAGTGCCGGTCATGCCCTTGACCGGGAACGGATTGGCGTCGTCGCCGCGCGGCTTTTCGGCAAGCAGCATCGACAGCCCGCGATAGCCGGGCTCCTTCGGATTGGTGCGTACCAAGAGTGTCATCACGTCGGCGCGGACCGGATGCGTGATCCAGGTCTTGTTGCCGTAGACCTTGTAGACATCGTCTTCGCGCACCGCGCGGGTCTTCAACGAAGCGAGATCGGAGCCGGTGTTGGGCTCGGTGAACACCGCCGTCGGCAGGATTTCGCCGGACGCGATCTTCGGCAGCCACCTGGCCTTCTGCTGGTCGGTGCCGCCACCTAAAATAAGCTCCGCCGCAATCTCCGAGCGCGTACCGAGCGAGCCCACGCCGATATAGCCGCGCGAAAGCTCCTCGGAGACGACGCACATCGACTCCTTGCCGAGCCCCATCCCGCCGAACGCCTCGGGGATGGTCAGGCCGAACACGCCCAGCTCGGACATCTGCGCAATGATCTCGAGCGGGATGTAGCTGTTGGTGCGGTGCCAGCGATGCGCCTCGTCAACCACCTCGCTGTCGGCGAACTTGCGCATCTCCTCGCGGATCGATTCCAGCGTATCCTCGAGACCGCAGACCCCGACGGTCGCGGCGTGGCCGTCGCCGATCAGTTCGACGAGCCGCGCGCGGTTTTCCGCCGTATTGCCCGAGGCGATCAGCGCGAGGACCTCCGGCGTCATCCGCGCGGCAGCCGCGGCGGGGGACAGGCCCAGGTCGGAGAGCCGCACGATTTCGCTCTGGCTGATCGGGATGCCGCCCTGGATCTGGGCGAGGTATTCGCCGAGACCGATGCGAACCAGCAGTTCTTCGGTTTCGCCAAGCTGGGCCGCATCGCTCGACCGTTCGGCATAGGCGGCCAACTGCCGCACCGCCTCCACGTAGGTTGCCAGCCAGGACAGACCGTGCGTCGCCCGCTGTTCGCGATCGAGCAGCCGTGGCGCGAGGCGCCCGTCCATCACCACGCGCTCGCGCACCTTGACGGTGGCGTCGGCGAGCAGCGCTTCCGCGGCTTCCGCCGCGGCACGCGCCGACGTCACAAGGCCCTCGGCTGGGCTTCGTCGCTGGGCGGCTTGCGGCATGACAGAGGTCCCGCTGTTGGGTCGGAAAAGCAAACCCTAGTGTGCAGCGCACAATTTTTCCTCGCAATTGATTTCCTGACCAAATCGGCGGCAACCGACCCAAATTTCCGACATTTTTAACCACTGGGGCTGCATTTTCGGCCAGCGAAAAGTGCAGCCGGTCGCGCACCTGCCTGGAGCGCCGCGCAGTCCATGATCCGCACGATCCTCCGCCTGATCACCAGCATGACGGTGCGCGCCCGCATCATCGTGCTGGCGGCCATTCCGGTGACCGGATTTCTGGTCAACGGCATCGTGTTCATGGTGGGTCAGTACGACGTCGAGCGTGCGTTTCACGCCGCCGCGCGCGTCACCGATGTCTCCGAAGCGAGCCGCGAGTTCCGCTCATCCGTCAACGCCATGCGGGCGCGATCGCGCGACTTCGCTGCCTCGCCGTCGCCGGATCTCGTCCAGCAGTTCGAGGCCGCGCAAGCCACGGCGCTCCGCGCGCTCGCGGTCATCGACGGCGCCGTCAGCGAGCGGGAGCGGCAAAACATCGCCCCGCTGAAAAGCCAGCTCGAGGAAAACGCCGTTCAATTCGGCGAACTGGTGCAAAACCAGAAGGTGCTCGGCTACACGGAATCGGAAGGCACCCGCGCCCGGATGAACCGCGCCGCGGTGGCGGTCGAACGCATCATCCACGACGACATGTCGCAGCTGACCGAGCGCGACGGGTTCCGGCTGGTGAATTCGCTGCTGAAGATGCGGCGACACGAGGCGGACTTCCGGCTGAACCGCGAAACGATGATTCAGACCGCATTCTTCGATGAAGCCAGGCAATTCCGGCAGCTCCTGGGCGAGACCAGCGCCTCGCCCGTCATGATGCAGAAGCCCGCTGAGCTTGTGAAAATCTATACCGACACATTCGCCGAGTGGATCGAAGTCACCGACAAGGTCGGCCCGCCGGTGGCGGTGATCGACTACAATTCGCGCAACATGCTGCCGGTCGCCGACGAAATCGCGACGCAGGCGAAAGCGCGGACCAGCGCCGTGTGGGCCGCATTGACCGCCTCGCAAGCGCGAACGCGAAACATCATCATCAGCGTGGGCATTGCCACCGTCATCATCGGCCTGGCGCTGAGCGTATTGATCGGGAGCAGCATTGCCGGTCCGCTCAGGGGACTGGCGGACGCGATGAAGCGGCTCGCGGCCGGCGACACATCCGGCGCCATTCCCGCAACGCGCGCCAACGACGAGATCGGCGACATGGCGCGCACGGTCATCGTGTTCCGCGACAACATCATCGAGCGGGAACGGCTGACGTCGGACCAGGCCAATTCGGCGCGGGAAAAGGAGCAGCGCGGCGAAAGCGTCGCGGCCGCCATTGCGGCATTCCGCAATTCGATCAAGCTCGCGCTGGCAAATCTGCACGGCACGGCGGAGCGCCTCGAGTCGTCGTCGGCCATGCTCAACAAGGCGGCCGACGCGGTCACCGCAGAATCGAAAACCGCAGAAACGCGCGCCACCGCCGCGTCGCAGAACGTGACCGACGCCGCGGGCTCGGTCGACGAGTTGGCGGCGTCCATCAACGAAATCGTCACCCAGACCGCCAAATCGAGCGAGGTGGCGAGCAACGCCGTCTCCGAGGCGCGGCGGACCGCCAAGACCATGACCGAGCTTGGCTGTGCCGCGACCCGCATCGGCGAGATCGTCGGGCTCATTCAGGCGATCGCCGGCCAGACCAACCTGCTGGCCCTGAACGCGACCATCGAGGCGGCGCGCGCCGGCGAGGCCGGCCGGGGCTTTGCCGTGGTCGCCTCCGAGGTCAAGTCGCTCGCCGCGCAGACCGCCAAGGCGACCGAGGACATTGCCAGCCAGGTCGGCGCGATCCAGGCGGCCGCGGCCGATTCCTCGGCGGCGATCGGACAGGTCAACACCATCATCAACGACATGTCGGCCATCGCAGCGGCCGTGTCGACCACGATGGAAGAGCAGAACGCGGCGGTCGCCTCGATCGCCGACGGCGTGAACCGCGCCTCGATCGAGGCCCAGTCCGGAGCCGCGGCGATGAGCCGTGCGGCAGGCGCAAGCACCGACGCCCGCGGCACCGCGGCCGAAATCAAATCGCTGGCCGACACGCTGGCAACCGCGGCGGAAAATCTCGACGCTGAGGTGCAGCAGTTCCTGAGCAGCGTGCAGGCGGCCTAGGCTGACGTTCGCACGGCTCGGCTATTTCGCTTCGACGGAAAACATTCCGATCGCGATAACCCGGCATTCCCGGTCGCGCACACCGCAATCGGCGAGCGCAGCCGCGATCGATTCCTTCTCGCTGCCGGCCTTGAGCGCGAGCCCGGCATAGCCCCGGATGCCGACCGCGACCGCGCTCCAGCCGCCGGGGTTGTCCTTCAGCCGCCGCGCCACGTCTTCGCGTTCGCCGGTTGTGATCGCCCGCGCGGCCGCCGGCTGGAAAAATCCTGTCGCCTTCATCGATACCGGCACTGCGACGGCAAAGACATTGTCGGTCGCAAGGATTGCGCAGGAAATGCCAGCCGTGAGACCGCAGTATTCGAGAGCGCGGCGCGACGCTTCAACGACGCTCCCCTGATTGATGAAATATCCAATCTGTCCGCTCGGCGCCAAAGCCACGGCTTTGTGAGTGGGAGCTGGAGCGTAGCGTTGCGCCAATGAGTTACGCGCGTTACTGTTGATCAGCGGTGCCTCGTCGGCGTTGAACGGCCGTTCGGCAACAGGATTGCTGATAAGCCAGGGCTCAGGCGGCAGCGGCGGATGCGTGCGCGCCGACACCACAACGTCGCCGACGGCAAAGACCTCGCAGGTGAAATGCGGACCGGCGATGGCATCGGTCGAAGCCTGGCACGAAGCGATCGCGCCGGCCTTTGCAGTTTCTTCGTCAGGCTGACCGGTCAGGAACGTCCCCCGCCGCGGGCTGATCGCAATCGCCTTATGGCCGGGCGCCGCCATGTAGTTGTTGCGGATGCTCGCACGGTCGCGATCGGGGATCATCGGTATGGTTTCCGCGACGAGCTTGACCTGCGGCGGCGCGGTCTGTGCAGGCACGGCGGCCCGCGGCGCCGAGGGGGCGGCCGCAACGACCGCCGGAGGCTTCGCCGGCGGAACGGCGAAGAAATACACGACCGCGGCGATGGCTATCGCAGCGGTTCCGCCGATCGCCGCGATCAGCGGCATCGCGGTCTTCCTGCCTCGCTGCAGCGGCGCTGCTTTCTGGCCTTCGCCATCACCGCCCATCGCGACGGTGAATGCATGCACCGGATTGGGAATGTTCTTGATCTGCTGCTCGCCGATGTCGGCAAACTGCACCGACAGCTTGTTGGCGACCTGCTCGTAGACGTTGCGCGACACGCAAATGCCGCCGACCGGCGCGATGCCTTCGAGCCGCGCTGCGATGTTGACGCCGTCGCCGAGCAGATCGCCTTCGCGCTCGACCACGTCGCCGATGGTGATGCCGATCCGGAAGTTCATCTGGCGGCTGGGCGGATAAGCCATATTGCGGGTGCGCAGGCTCTCCTGCACGTCGATCGCACAGCGAACCGCCTCGACGGCGCTGGAGAACTCCGCCAGCACCGCGTCGCCCGCGGTGTTGAAGATGCGGCCGGAGGCTTTGGCGACGAAATCGTCAAACACCTCGCGATACGCGGCGAGACGGCGCAGCGTCTCTTCCTCGTCCTCCGACACCAGCCGGCTGTAGCCGGCGACGTCGGCCGCCATGATTGCTGCGATCTTGCGTTTCATCGGGACGGTCCGGAAAAAGCAGCCGTCAGGACAGCTTGAATATGGGGAACCGGTAATTCACAGCCGCAAGAAATCGACGGCCTGCAATACCATACCGCAGACCCGCACGGTGGTATCCGGCTGCATTTCCCCTTGCCAAGTCCGGATTTATCCGCGATTCCAGATAGATCGCTCCGCACGGAGAATGCGATGCCCCTCCTGCGCCTCTGCTATCGCATTGCCGTGGACGCCTTCTATCGCTTCAACGCCGACGACGGCTGGGCGATCGCGAGTCACATCGCGCTGTCGGCGCTGATGTCGCTGTTTCCGTTTCTGATCCTGGTCACGGCGCTCGGCGGCTTCCTGTTCGGCTCGGCCCAGCTTGCCGACGAGGTCGCGAACATCCTTCTGGAAATCTGGCCGACCGAGGTCGCGTCTCCGATCGCCAATGAAATCCGCAGCGTGCTGCTCGGGGCGCGCAGCGACCTGCTCACCATCGGCGTGGCGCTGGCGATCTATTTCGCCTCCAGCGGCATCGAAAGCCTGCGCATCGGGCTCAACCGCGCCTATGGCGTGGCCGAGCACCGGACCTGGTGGGTGCTCCGGCTGGAATCGATCGGCTATGTGCTGCTCGCCGCGGTCGGGCTGTTGGCGCTGTCGTTTCTGGTCGTGCTCGCGCCGCTGATCTTCGCGACCGCCGTCCGCTATGTGCCGCTGCTGGAGCCGCTGTGGCCGATGTTCAACTTCCTGCGGATCACGGTGGCCTCGCTGGTCCTGATCTTCGCGCTGGTGATCGTGCACTTGTGGCTGCCCGCCGGGCGCCGGCGCCTTGTCCAGGTGGTGCCGGGGATCCTGGTCACGCTGATGCTGTGGCTCCTCGCCGGCGAGCTGTTCGGCGACTACCTGGCCCGCTTCGCCTACACCTATGTCAGCTACTACGCAGGCCTTGCGTCAGCGATGGTGGCGCTGGTGTTTCTGTACGTGATCGCGTCGATCTTCATCATCGGCGGAGAGCTCAACGCCTCGATCCACCGCTTCCGGGAAATGCAGCGCATGCGCGCAACGGTCAGCCCCGACGAGGGATGAAAACTACTTCGTCGCCTCGATCACGTCGTCCAGGTTCTTCAATCCCGGATGCGGTGCGTTGACCAGAACCGCCATGTTGCCGGGCTTGTGCTCGTTCTTCCACATCATCTGGTGCGCGCGCGGAATCTCCGCCCACGGCAGCACTTCGCTCATGCAGGGATAGATGCGGCGGTCGAGCACGAACTGGTTGGCCGCCGATGCCTGTTTCAAATGCGCAAAGTGCGAGCCCTGGATGCGCTTCTGCCGCATCCAGACATAGCGCGCGTCGAACGTGATGTTGTAGCCCGTGGTGCCGGCGCAGAACACCACCATGCCGCCGCGCTTCACCACCAGGCACGACACCGGGAACGTCGCCTCGCCGGGATGCTCGAACACGATGTCGACGTCGCGCTTGCCGGTGATGTCCCAGATCGCC
>Ga0247825_10002575_pt1 | contig 11969 bp, 11 predicted proteins | sample 13C_Vanillin_Day_FD_194413 | JGI IMG/M metagenome (GOLD analysis project Ga0247825, IMG submission 194413) | Soil microbial communities from agricultural site in Penn Yan, New York, United States - 13C_Vanillin_Day48 | ecosystem: Environmental > Terrestrial > Soil > Agricultural land | place... | reverse complement strand
GTCCTGCCCTTGCTGCTCCAACATATCCATGGCGGCACCCTGACGCCGGAGAAGCTGGATGAGGTGCTGGCGCGGGTCCTGAAGGGGGCGGACACGGTCGATGTGCTGATCACCCGGATCGAGGCGGAATATACACGGTCGCAAGCGGCCTGAGGCTCAGGACAGCGGCTGGGCCGGAGCCGGAGGGGGCGGCGCGCTACGCCTGAGGTTTGAGGAGCTCGAGCAGCATCGTTGAATGCGGACATATGCCGAGGCAGGCGTGTATCGTCTTCCCGAGGGACTTCAATGCCGGACGTCGCGCGCGCTGTAGGAGTGCTGATGGGAATGTTCCTGGGCTTCGTGGGGGGACAGGCGAGAGCCGCCCCACCCGCGGAGGCAGGGCAGAAGAGTGAGGCTGAGCTGATCGTCTGGTCCGGGGCGAAGACTCGGGAGGACGCCGAGTCCCAGGAGATAGCTTTCATGGGCTATTCGACTGCGCTCTCGGACATCCTCATGTTGGAGCCCGCGGTGCTGGAGAGCTCCAAGGTGGAGGGGCTCAAGCCGGGGTTCTTCGTCGTGGCGCTGGGGCTCTGTCCGAAGGACAAGGTGGAGCAGCCCCTGCGCATCTTCCAGGCGCTCTACCCAGACGTCTACACCCGGACCGTCAAGTACCAGGTCACCTCGGAGACGCCAGCCCTGAAGTGTCCTGAGCTAGAGGAGGTCACCCAGGATGCCCGAGATGAGCCTGTCCTCTGGAAGCTGAAAGGTGCGGAGCGACTCACCCAGAAGGGGAAAGTGCTCGTGGGGCTGGCCTTCAGCTACAGATGGGACGAGGCGGGTGACTTCGCGCGTTCCTACTTCGCCGTGAAGACGATCTACCTGCTCATCGACTCCAAGACGCGGGAGCTGGTGGACTCGAAGGTGCACGAAGGCCCGAGTGATGCGACGAAGCTCGAGTCGTTCAAGCAAGAGGACGAACGGATCGTCTCCAGCCTCGAGTACGGAGACCCGCCGTGTGACCCGAGCGGCGACTACTTCAAAGCCTGGAGGAGAGAGGTGAAGGCCTCTATTGCCAGGAAAGGCATCCAGCTCGTTGAAGGGAAGCCCAAGCTGTTCAAGGAGGGCTCCTGTGGCTACGCCGAAGAAGCCAGGATGGTGACTGGCGAAGGCCGTGGTGACTGAGGACACCTCCCGCTCATAAGCTGTCAGAGGGCAGCCGGTAGATGAAGCCCAGGGTGACGCTGGCCGTGTCGAGCCAATTGCTGCTGTAGCCATCTCCACGACCGCTCGCGGCCTCTTCTTCATCCGTGCCACGGGCGCCGCCCCCCAGGTAGCGGAGGTTGAGGAACACGTCGAGCGCCCCCGTGAGACGCAGGCCCGCGCGGGCGCTGGCATCGAGGAGGCCCGCGTCAAAGCTCTCCGCCGTGTTGTCCCGGTTCAGGAAGCCGCCGGAGGCATAGATTCCATCTACCTCCAGCCCCACCCACACTCCCGAGGCGAAGGTGTAGCGCCCTCGTACCTTGAGGGCAGGCACCGGCCCGACGTCGCGGCTGGCCCACCGCCGGAGCCCCTCGGCGGAGGTGAAGGTGAGGGTGGCGTTGCGCAGCTGCAGGGAGGCGCCCACGGCCAGCTCCCGCTCTGGGCCGGCGAGGAAGTCGTAGAGGTAGCTCGCCCGCCAGAAGGTGAAGCCATAGCGCACGTCCAGCGGCGTCCCGGCGGGGAAGGTGGTGTCGGAGAACGAGACGTCCTGAGACAGCACCGTCTCACCCCGCAAGTCGATCGGCTGGTACAGCAGGATGGCAGTGTGCCGTCCTCGCCAGGACAGCTCCGCCGTCAGCCGCACAAGGGGGAACAGGTTGTCCTGGCCACCCTCCTCGGTGAAGCGGAAGAGGGTGCCCTCCCGGCCATATCGCACGGTGTTCGAGTGCACGCGGAGGAAGCCCAGCTCACCCACGGCTCGGAGCTGGTAGCGTGGTTCGGTCTCGGCTTGCTGCGCCCGCACGGCAGCCGGCAGGCAGAGCACCACGGCCAGGGAAAGGAGGCGGATCATCATTGGCTCCTCGTGAGGTGTTCACGTGGAATGCCTGGGTTCACCTCTCTTCTCACCGCTTCTCCCACGCGAGTGTCGTCCAGGTGGCGATGGGGCGCTCGCAGCGTTCACTGCCACTCGGAAATGCTTCTCTGGAACGCGTGGCCGTCGCCAGGTGGCTGGCAGCGAAGTCATCCTGTCCACCGAACCGGGCCAAGCTCATGACCTCCCCTACCGCTGTGTCGATGCCCCTCGGCAAGGCGCTGCCAATCGAAGGCAGCGAGCGCCTGCCCCTCCTCGATGCGCTGCGTGGCTTCGCGCTCCTCGGCGTCTTCGTCACCAATGTCTCTGTGTGGTTCAGCGGCCGGGCCTTGCTCCCTCGAGCCGAGCTGGAGGCGGCCATTGCCAACGCATCCCTCCTGGACGTCGTGACGATGCGCGCGATGTCTCTGCTGGTCGCTGGGAAGTTCCTCACCATCTTCTCGTTCCTCTTCGGCCTGGGCTTCGCCGTCCAGCTGGGGAGGGCCGAGCAGCGCGGCGCTTCCATCGTCCCCCTCTATGCCCGCCGGCTGGGAGTGCTCCTGGTCATCGCCCTCTCGCACCTGTTCCTGCTCTGGTACGGAGACGTCCTCACCGTCTATTCGGTGCTGGGTTTCGGGCTGCTCCTGTTCCGCAACCGCTCCGACAAGGCCCTGCTCAGCTGGGTCCCCTTCTTCATCTTCGTCGTGCCGCTCACCAGCATGTTCCTCCTCCGGCTCCCGGAGTTGCTCGGCTCGCCCGAGGCCGCGGCGGCTGCCGCCAAGGCGGCCCAGGAACACGCCGAGGCCCTCAAGGCCCAGCTCCTGGAGGCCTCGACGCGCGGCAGCCACCTTGATGTCATCAGCGCCAACGCCTCGTTCTATCTCGGGGACTTCATGCAGGCCCTGCTGCCTACAAATCTGGCCCTGCTGGGCCGGTTCCTCCTGGGCCTTCTGGCGGGCCGCCTCATGCTCTTCCACGAACCGGCCCAGCACCTGCCGCTGCTGCGCAAGGTGCTCCTCTGGGGCCTTGTCGCCGGAGCGTTCGGGAGCAGCGTCGCTGTCGTGCTGCAGGTGTTCTTCCTCCGCGTGGTGCCGGACCCCGAGAGCCTCCCCTGGATCCCATTCGTGAGGTTCGTGGCTCGGCAGTTCGCCGAGATTGGCATCGCCGCGATCTATGTGACGGGCTTCACCCTCCTCTTCCAGCGCCCCGCCTGGCGGCGGCTGCTCTCGGTGTTCTCTCCGGTGGGTCGCATGGCCCTGACGAACTACCTGCTCCAGACGGTGTTCAGCCTCCTGTGCTTCTACGGGTACGGACTGGGGCTCATGGGCAAGCTCAGCCCCTCGGAGATCGTGGCCATCCCCTTGGGCCTCTTCGTTCTTCAGATTGGCTGGAGCCAGCTGTGGCTGGCTCGTTTCCGCTTCGGCCCCGTTGAGTGGGTGTGGCGCTCGCTCACCTATGGCACGGCCCAGCCCATGCGCCGCGCACCCTCCAAGCCGATGGGCGCGGTCACCTTGGAGTGATGGCAGAGGAGGCTCTCCGCCTCGGGTGCCTCAAGTCGTGGCGCCAGAGGGCGGGCGCAGCCGGCGCAGCAGCTCCCGAGGATCCACCCCGAGCACATGCTTGAGCTGCTCGCCCAGCATGGCGACGCGTGAGGCCAGCTCCCCGCCCGCCCCCAGGCGCGCGTCCAACACGGTGAGCCGCTCGATGGGTGCCTGCCCCACGGGGCCGAGCAGGGACTCCAGGAGGGGAGCGAGCTTCTGCGCCAGGAGGATCTGCCGCGCCGACCCATCCGACGCCTCCCAGGTGCGCGCCAGCGCCGAGAGGGACGTGGCGGTGGCCCGGCCCTCCTCCACGATGCGCGCGGCCTCCCCGCGAGCGGCCGCCACCTGCTCCTGACGCCGCGCCTCGGCCGGCTTGAGGACATCCGCCTCCAGCCTGAGCCGAACCTGCTCGATGCGCACCCGCTGCACGTCCACCTCCGCCCGCGCGCGCGCCAGCTGGGATGCCACCGTGCCCCGCTCCTCGGCCACCCGCGCGGCCTGCCGCGCCTTCGCCTCCAGGATGCGCCGCTCAGCGTCCGCTCGCGCCACCGCGAACTCCGCCTCCAGCCGCGCCACCTCCCGCACCTCGCGGTTGTGCGCCTCGCGCTCGGCCGCCAGCGCCCGGTTCTCCGCCTCGGCGATGCGCGAGCGCATCTGCAGCGCCGCGGACTGCTTGCGGCCCAGCGCGTTGAGGAAGCCCCGATCATCCGACACGCTCTGGATCTTCAGCGTGTCCAGCACCAGCCCCAGCTTCTGGAGATCCTGATCCGCTTCCTGCAGCAGGCTCTGCGCGAAGCGGGCCCGGTTGCTGTTGACCTCTTCGGGGGTGAGGGTGGCCAGCACCCCGCGCAGGTTGCCCTCCAGCGTCTCCTTCGCCACGCGCACCACCTCCGCGCGGGGCTTGCCCAGGAAGCGCTCGATGGCATTGCCGAGGATCGGCTCCTCGCTGGCCACCTTCACGTTGGCCACCGACTCCACGTTGAGGGGGATGCCGCCCTTGGAGTAGGCGCCCCTCACCCCCACGGTGATGACCATGTTGGTGAGATCCAGTGAGTCCACGCGCTCCAGCAGGGGGATGCGCAGGCCACGCCCGCCATGCACCAGGCGGTAGCGCGCGGGCCGCCCCGCCACCCTCCGCCGCGTCCCGGAGAAGACGAGCACCTCGTTGGGGTGGCAGATGTGGATCAGATTCCGGGCCACCGCGGCCACCACCACCACCGCCAGCGCCAGGACACCGATGAGCACGAAGAACACCATCATGATGGCCAGGCCTCCTCTCGCTCCTCCCGCTCCGCTCCGTGCGCCCCTGGATGGCGTGGCGGCTCGCGCGGCCCGCCAGCGAGCACCGCGGAGATGTCCACGCCGAGGGTGGAGGAGACCTCGCGCAGCAGCTCTGCCACCGCGGCGGGGTACGCGCGCAGGTAGCTCGCCAGGGTGGCACCGTCCCCCGAGTCCAGCAGGGAGACCGCCTCCACCCGCACCCGGGAGGCCGCGCCCACCACCGTCCCGAGCAGCTCCTCCAGGTGCTGAAGGGTGAACATCTCCAGGGCGTGGCCCCCGGTGTCCCGCCAAGCCTGGGACACCAGGGCCAGGGACTCGGCGGTGGCGCGCCCGTTCTCCGCGACGGGGGCGGCGGCCCCGGCTGCTTCCAGCTCCTGCGCGCGCCGCCGTGCCTCCGCGGGGACGATGACATCCGCCCGCAGCCGCAGCTCCTCCATCTGGGCGCGCACTTCCTGCAGGACCTTCTCCGCCTCCGCGCGAGCCTCCTCGGCCGCCGCCAGGGCGCGCTCCTCCTCCGAGCGCGCCTGGGCCTCGAGCCCGGCCCGCTGCTCGGCCAGCGCGTGGTGGCGCTGCTGGATGCGCGCCTGTGCCTGGGCCTCGGCCACCTGGGCCCGGGCCTTGCTGGCCGCCTCCATCTCCTCGGCCGCGCGCACCGCATCGGACTCAGCCACCTCCGCCTCGCGTAGCACCTCGGCGATGCTCACCCGGCCGATGCTGTCCAGGTAGCGCCGCTCATCGGAGACGTGCTGGATCTTCAGCGTGTCCAGCTGCAGGCCCAGCTGGCGGAGATCCCCCCCAGCCTCCTCGGTGAGCCGATCAGCGAAGGTGAGGCGATCCTCGTTCACCTGCTCGGGCGTCATGGTGGCCAGCACGCCCCGCAGGTGGCCCTCCAACGTCTCCCGGGCCACCTCCGCGATGGTGTCGCGGCCGAGCCCGAGGAAGCGCTCCAGCGCGTTGCCGAGCACCTCGGGCTCGGAGGACACCTTCACATTGGCCACGGCCTGCACGGTGAGCGGGATGCCCCCCAGCGAGTAGGCGCCGGTGACGGTCATCGGCACGGACAGCAGGCTCACGTCCATGCGCTCCACCCGCTCCAGCAGGGGGATGCGGACCGCGCGCCCGCCGGCCACCACCCGGAAGCCCACCGGGCCCCCATCCCGTGCGCGGTGCGTCCGCCCGGCGAAGATGAGCACCTCGTTGGGCCGGCACACGTGCACCAGGGCCCGCGCGGCCAGCAGCGCCAGCACCACGAGCAGCAGCACCGCGGCGCCGAGCACCAGGGGGATGAACAGCGCGTTGCTCCAGAACGAGTCCATGACACCTCCGGTCAAGAGACAGGCACGGGGGGCTGGAGCTGGCGAGGCTCCTCGGCGGAGACGACGCGCACCGAGCCGTTGGCCAGCACGTCATGCACGAGCACCCGGTGGCCGGGCGCGAGCGGAGCCGCCGTGTCACCGTAGGCGAGCAGATCGATCGTGCGGCCCTTCAACTCCACGCGCACCTTGCCCGGCTGATCCCTCCCCACCGGCACCACCACCCGGCCCAGCCGGCCCACCATGTCATCGAGGCGCACGCCGCTGTCCACCTCGGCGCGGCCCAGGCTCCGCAGCACGCGCGCGGCGAGGAGCCCCGCGCACAGCCCGGCGCCCGCGGACAGGCCGGCGGTGAGCAGCGTCCCCGCCTCCCGCGCCAGCAGGGACAGCAGCACCCCGGCCAGCCCGAAGAAGGCGAGGAAGAAGGTCCAGAAGAACAGCGAGGCCAGCGGGAGCGCACTGAGCAGGGAGCCCCCGTCTCCTGCCTCCGCGCCCTCCAGCCCGCCACCGCCGAGCTCGTCCGCTCCCCCGGCCTCGCCGCCGGACAGCAGCGAGAGGAGCAGCAGCCCTCCACCGATGATGAGGCTCGCGATGTAGACCGCGAACATGGGCTCCTCCGCCCGGGTGAGCAGGCCCCGGTACAGAGAAGGTGTGGCCGGGCATGGCCCTTGGCGACCGGGAATCGTACGCTCCTTCCCACGGGCGGCCCGGTTCCCCCCATGCCCGGCGAGCGCCATGGCGTGCGGGCGAGCCGGGAGAGGTGGGCAGAAAAACTTCAGCATTTATGCCCAGTTAGGAATATGGTGCCGACATGCCGGGACCGTTCATCCAAGACGAGCAGATTGAGCACGCTCGCAAGCTGGCCGAGGAGATCGTCAACCCGATCTTCGACCTGATCCGCCGGAATACCACTGTGTCCATTGAGCGCACCGTGCTGCGCTTTTTCGGCATCTCGGGTGCGGGAACCCGAGGCGTGCCGCTGGCCAACCTCATGGTGGACAAGCTGAAGGCCGCCGGAGTGCTCAACCGTGGGGCTGCCTACTGGTACGGCCGCGCGCTGCAGATGGGCGCCAAGAGCCCGCTCGAGGCCGTGGAGCGCCTCACCGCACTGCCTACCGAGAAGCTCGGCCCCCTGTCCTCGGAGATGGAGCAGAACCTGCGCTCCGAGGTCCGCGCCGAGGCCCGCGCCGCGCTGGAGGATCTCCAGACGCGCATCTCCCAGCGCAATGGCCTGCGTCAGCAGTTCCCCATGTCCGCGGCACCTCACAAGTACGTCATCGTCGCCACCGGCAACATCTATGACGACGTGGACCAGGCCCGCGCCGCGGCCCAGGCGGGAGCGGACGTGATCGCCGTCATCCGCTCCACCGCCCAGTCCCTGCTGGACTACGTGCCCCACGGCGCCACCACCGAGGGCTATGGCGGCACCTACGCCACCCAGGAGAACTTCCGCATCATGCGGGAGGCGCTCGACGAGGAGAGCAAGAAGCTCAAGCGCTACATCCAGCTCACCAACTACTCCTCCGGCCTGTGCATGTCGGAGATCGCCTTCTGCGCGGCGTACGAGAAGCTGGACATGCTCCTCAACGACGCGATGTACGGCATCCTCTTCCGCGACATCAACATGCGGCGGACGTTCATCGATCAGTACTTCAGCCGCCGCATCTGCGCCCTGGCCGGCATCATCATCAACACCGGCGAGGACAACTACATCACCACCGCGGATGCCTACGACGCGGCCCACACCGTCATCGCCAGCCAGTTCATCAACGAGTCCTTCGCCAAGCGCGCGGGGCTCAAGGACTGGCAGCTGGGCATCGGCCACTCGTACGAGATCGATCCGTACCGCGCGGACACGCTGCTGCTGGAGCTGTCCCAGGCCATGCTGGTGCGGCGTTGCTTCCCGAACGCTCCGCTGAAGTACATGCCGCCCACCAAGCACAAGGAGACGGATATCTTCTTCAGCCACGCGTACGACGTGCTGGCGGACCTGGTGGCCATCTGGACGCGGCAGGGCATCCAGCTCCTGGGGATGATGACCGAGGCCATGCACACGCCGCTGCTGGCGGACCGCTACGTGGCGCTGAAGTCGGCCGCGTACATCCACCGCGCCGCGCGGGGCATTGACGAGGAGTTCACCGTCCGCGAGGACGGCAAGATCGCCAACCGCGCGCGCGAGGTGTTCGCCAAGGCCATGGAGCTGATGGAGGAGTGCCACAAAGAGGGCATGGTGGCCGCCATCGGCAAGGGCCGCTTCGGCGACGTGAAGCGCTCGGAGACGGGCGGCAAAGGCCTGGATGGCGTGCTGGAGAAGGCGCCTGACTATTTCAATCCGTTCCTGGAGATCCTGGAGGGCACGCACTCATGATCGGTTCCTTGCTGATGGCAGTAGCGCTGGCCGCGGGCGGTGGCAGCACGAAGGGTGGCACGGCCGATGCGCTGGCCAAGCACCAGGCGAAGGCGCTGACGATCAGCGTGCCCGCGGCTTGGGAGCGGAAAGCCGATGGCGACACGGAGAAGTTCGTCGCTCCCTCGGGCGAGGCCTTCTTCACCCTGGACGTGGGCGCCGTGCAGACGGCAGGGATGAAGCCCAAGGTGTGCCTGGACAAGATCCTCACCGCCATGGGCGGTGACAAGGGCTGGGAGAAGGTGAGCCTGGGCGCCAACCCCGCCGCCAGGAAGGTGGACGTGGATAACGTCAACGAGGAAGGCTCCCTGAAGGTGATGTCCATCCACTACGTGGGCTGCAACGGGAAGACGACGTGGTCGCTGATCTTCTCCCTGAACGAGGAGAAGAAGGACCGGTTCGAGCCGCTGGCGGCGAAGATCGCCCAGAGCGTCTCGTACGCTAAGGGGAAGTGAGCCTCATGGTGAAGCCAACCAAGCAGATCATCCGGCCTTACGGGGATCGGCGCGACGACGGCGTAGTGCAGCTGTCGTTCACGCTGCCGGTAGCGCTGTCGGAGAAGGCCAAGGAGGCCGCCTCCCAGTTCGTGAAGAAGATGGGCTTCTCTGACGTGAAGGTGGCCGCCTCCGAGCGCGCCGCGGACAACTACACCTTCTTCATCGTGTACGCCCGCTCGGGCATGTACATCGACTACGCGGAGATCGACGTCCCCGAGGTCATCGTCAAGAAGATGGGCTTCGACGATCTCAACGTCTTCATCCAGGAGAAGGTGGGGCGGCGGATCGTCGTGTTCGGCGCGTGCACGGGCACGGACACGCACACGGTGGGCATCGACGCCATCCTCAACATGAAGGGGTACGCGGGCGACTACGGCCTGGAGCGCTACCCATGGTTCGAGGCCTACAACCTGGGCAGCCAGGTGCCCAACGAGGATCTCATCACCAAGGCCCTGGCGAAGAACGCGGACGCCATCCTGGTGAGCCAGGTCGTCACCCAGCGGGACGTGCACAAGGACAACTCGCGCCAGTTCATCGAGGCGGCCAAGGCGCGGGGCATCCACGGCAAGACGATCCTGCTGCTGGGCGGGCCTCGGGTGGACCACAAGCTGGCGCTGGATCTGGGCTTCGATGCGGGCTTCGGGCCCGGGACGAAGCCGTCGGACGTGGCGAACTACGTCGTTCATGCGCTGCTCAAGAAGATGGGTAAGGAAGATCCCAACGCGCACTACCAGGGAGAGCCCAAGTGAGCACCAAGGCCATCATCCGGCTGCGTATGAGCAGCCATGACGCGCACTACGGCGGCAACCTCGTGGACGGGGCGCGGATGCTGGGGCTGTTCGGGGACGTGGCCACCGAGCTGTGCATCCGGCACGACGGAGATGAGGGGCTGTTCCGCGCGTATGACTCGATCGAGTTCCTGGCGCCCGTCTACGCGGGGGACTTCATCGAGGCAGAGGGCGAGATCGTCAGCGTCGGGAACACGTCACGCAAGATGCGCTTCGAGGCGAGGAAGGTAATCAAGCCGCGCACGGACGTGAACGATTCGGCGGCGGATCTGTTGCAGGAGCCGGTGGTGGTGTGCCGTGCTTCTGGCACCTGCGTCGTTCCCAAGGACAAGCAGCGCATTCAGCGTTAAACCAGGAAGGGGACACCCATGAGCATGCCCATGGTCATCACGGCCGCGATGGTGGGCGCGGAGACCACGCGCGAGCAGACGCCCTATCTGCCCATCACCGCGGAGGAGATCGCCGAGGACGCGGCGAAGTGCCGGGAGGCGGGCGCGGCGATGGTGCACCTGCATGTGCGCACGGCGGAGGGCAAGCCCTCGCAGGACACGGAGCTGTTCCGCGCGGCGATCCGGGCGATCCGCAAGCGCACGGACATCCTCATCCAGACGTCCACGGGCGGCGCGGTGGGCATGGGCGTGGACGAGCGCTGCGGGGCGCTGAAGCTCACCGGGCCGGATCGGCCGGACATGGCCACGCTGACGACGGGGACGGTGAACTTCGGCGAGGAGGTGTTCTGGAATCCGCGGCCGCTGGTGCGGGACATCGCGAAGCGGATCCGGGCCCTGGGCATCAAGCCGGAGATCGAGTGCTTCGATGTGGGGATGATCGACGAGGCCAACACCCTGGCGAAGGAAGGGCTGGTCGATCTGCCGGCGCACTATGACTTCGTGCTCGGAGTGCCTGGGGCGCTGTCGGCGCGGGTGGATGCGCTGGAGTTCATGATCAAGTCGCTGCCCGAAGGGAGCACGTGGACAGTGGCGGGGGTAGGGCGGCACCAGCTGCCGTTCGTGGAGCATGCGGCCGAGCGCGGAGGCAACGCGCGGGTGGGGCTCGAGGACAACATCTACGTGTCCAAGGGCGTGCTGGCCAAGGGTAACTGGGAGCTGGTGGCCGAGGCCGCGAAGCGGGCCCAGGCGAAGGGCCGCACGCTGGCCACTCCGGAAGAGGCGCGGAAGATCCTGCGCCTCACCTGAGCCTGTCGGTGCTTCGCGGGGAGCCGCGCGACGAGACCCTCAGTACTGTTGCTGCACGGTGCTCTCGTCGCCCTGAAGGAGGAGGAGCATGAGCCCGTCCATCTGCTGCGTGCGCGTGGTCGCGATGTTGGGATCGGCGGGGCTGCTGAACGCGTCGAGCGTCCAGTTCGCGATGGCATCCGCCAGGGCCTCGTAATACTGGTAGCTCCCGTCGTCCTTCAGGCCCGCGATGAAGCCCAGGCCGTTCCGGGTGCTGACTTTGAGCTCCGCGATGAAGGCGCTCGTGAGATCCGTGAAGGCGCCCTGGCCGTCCGGATTCACCATGAACCGGTAGTTGAGGGTGTGAGCAAGCTCGTGGGTGATGATGTCCATGGGAGTCAGGGAATCGCCCGAGCGGATCGTACCGTTGGACTCCTCCGGCGTGTCGAACACGCCATCCCCCAGCTCGATGTACGTCTTGCCGCCAGCGGCACCTCCCCTGGGATCCTTGTTGCCATAGTTCATGGCATCGCCGAGCGTCGTGTCATCCACACGCATGATCACGAGATCGCCAAAGAGCTGCTTGAAGCGCTCTGAGCTGCCTGAAGAGACAGCAGGAGGGAGCTCGTTCAGACTGGCTGCGGTGGCCCGGACGCTCTGGAGCAAGGTCTTCAGCTCGGCCGTGGAGAACTCCCGATAGTCCGGAGAGGTAGAGGCCACGCTCGAGGGCTCGATGCTCACGCCATACTGTTGGAGCTGCGCAATGACCAGGGCCCGCTCGATCCCAAAGAGGTTGGCGCCGGTCACTCCTCCCGCGGGGCCGGAATCCGTGGCCGCCAGCGGGCTTCGTCCTCCTCCCTTGAGCACGGGGGGGCCACTGCCTCGGTCAAAGACATTGAGTCCCCGGTAGGACACGACGGCCGCTGGGCTGCCAGCGG